>LULF01000539.1_pt1 | contig 18690 bp, 13 predicted proteins | sample 728221 | NCBI WGS metagenome assembly LULF01 (sample SAMN03860296, study PRJNA289734) | marine metagenome | biome: seawater column; feature: ocean; material: water; isolation source: Red Sea water column Station 169 - depth 500m | place: Saudi Arabia: Red Sea | collected 2011-10-15 | depth 500 m | reverse complement strand
CAGTTCACGTTAATCATGGTTTAAGAAAAGCCAGTTCAATGGAAGAATTATTTGTAAAGGATCTTTGTAAAGAGCGGAAAATTGATCTAGAGGTGTTTTATCCTTTAAGAAACCAAGTAAAAGGTGAAAGTATAGAAATGTGGGCTCGAGGAGTTCGATACGAAGCTTACGAATTTGCTCGAAAAAAGTTCAATTGTAATTGGGTTTTGACAGCACACCATGGAAACGATCAAGTTGAAACAATTTTAATGCATTTAGATGCAGGATGCAGTGTTGAAGGATTGCAGGGTATACCCACTCAAAACAAATATATTCTTAGACCGCTGTTGATATTTAGTCAAACTTCTATTGAAAAATATGTAAAAGATAATGATCTAAATTTTGTTGAAGATAAATCAAATTGGGATTTATCGATTCAAAGGAATTTTGTCCGCCATGAAATTGTAAATAGATGGTCTCAAAATTCTGACCAATTAGTATCTCGTTTTGGTGAATTATCTAAGCTAGCAGTTGATGCAGTGACAAGAATGGATGCGGTCATTTCAAAATTGGCTAATCAAGCTATAAAAAAAGAGAATGGTCAAATTCTACTGAGGGATGAGCAATTTGATTTTCTTTCGAAAAAACAGTTAGTACGGTTGACCAAGTTTATTATTGGTGAAAATATGATTTCTTGGAGGCGACACCGTTGGGAAACGCTAAGTCAATGGTTCACAAAGGCAAAGATCGGTTCAATATTGGAATTGAATCTGGACTGGACAGTTTTACGCGATCGTAGTTGTTGGGTTTTGATTCATGGAGATTTAAAACCAGTTAACCTTTCCATTGATACTCAAGGACGATTTGGGACTGATGGATATACCCTAACATTGAAAAAAATTGAAAGTCCAATCATAAACACTGATCCATTTTATGAGATAATTGATGGTAAAGCGGTGGAAGGAAAAAAAATAATCCTTCGATCATGGCATAAAGGGGATATATTTCAACCTCTAGGAATGGTGGGGCATAAAAAGGTTAGCGATTTTTTAATTGACGAAAAAATAAATCGCTTTTCGAAAATGCAACAACTTGTTTTAACTGCCAATGATGAAATTATTTGGATCTGTGGTAGACGTCTTGGCGATTTGGCAAAGATTACCGATTCAACAACTGAATATTTGGAACTTTATTTAGAACCTGGGGTAGGATAGCCGTGAAAGTTGATAATGAAAAATTAATTGAGCTGATTTCAGAAAAACAAATCAAAAATAAGGTAGAAGAAATTGCTGCTTCCATATCCAAAATTTATGATGGTCAAGCGCCAATATTGATCGGGATATTAAATGGCAGTTTTATTTTTTGTGCTGATCTAGTACGTGCACTTGACATCGATTGTGAAATCGATTTTATCAAGGTTACCAGTTATAAAGGTACACAATCCAAAGGGACGGTAAGGCTTCGTAAAGATATTTCAGCTGTTATCACTGATCGTCATGTTATTATTGTGGAAGATATTATTGATTCTGGGTTAACAATAAAATTTATCCGTGACCGAATGCGTGAGGCTGGTCCAAAATCAGTAGCAATCGTAACATTATTATTAAAACCGGATGTTGCCAAACTAGATTTTGACATTGATTGGGTAGGATTTGAAATTTCGCCTGAATTCGTTGTAGGATACGGATTGGATTATGACCAAAAATTAAGAAATTTAAGGGGAGTTTACCGACTCGAAGGAATTGAGAATGAGTAACGTGGATTCTAAAAATAAAAATAGATCAAAGAATAACAGACCACAGAGTACTGAGAAGTCAACTCAAAATAGAAAAAACAATAAAAAAGAAAACGAACAGTTTCAATGGAAACGTGCTGGAAAAACCAGCATAGTTTGGGTTCTGATTATTATTTCTGCTGTCTTTTTATCTAATCTATTTACTGGAAAAGGTGCCGATGAAGTTGAAATACAATATACAGAATATCGCACTTTTCTCAATGATGGTCTGATCGCGAAAGCTCGTGTTGTAGATGAAGTTTTTCACGGTGAATTATCTGAAAAAAGGACTGTACTGAATGCAGGCGGAGTTTCTCAAGAAATAATAAAATTTCGTTTAAAACTCCCTTTTGTTGATCGCGAAGTAATGAATGAATGGGATCAGTATAACGTGGATTATACGTTTAAGCAAAAATCGATTGATTGGACTGGTTATTTTCTGAATATATTACCATGGATTGCTATTCTGGCTTTCTGGATTTTTCTCATGCGCCGGATGCAGGGCGGCGGCGGTATGAAATCTATTTTTAATTTTGGAAAAAGTCGTGCCAAGGTATGGACATCTGATATGCCCAAAGTAACATTCAATGACGTTGCTGGATGCATAGAAGCAAAAGAAGAATTGATGGAAGTTGTGGATTTCTTGAAAAAACCTAAACGCTACCAAAAATTAGGTGCTAAAATACCGCGCGGTGTTTTATTGGTAGGTCAGCCAGGGACAGGAAAAACACTTTTAGCTCGAGCCGTTGCTGGGGAAGCAAATGTAGCTTTCTACAGTTTAAGTGGGGCAGACTTCGTAGAAATGTTCGTTGGTGTGGGTGCTTCGCGTGTAAGAGATTTATTTGAACAGGGAAAACGAAATCAACCTTGTATTATTTTTATTGATGAGTTAGATGCCGTTGGCCGTCAGCGTGGTGCCGGTTTGGGGGGTGGCCACGATGAGCGTGAACAAACATTAAATGCGTTGTTGGTGGAAATGGATGGGTTTGAGCCTACTGAAGATATCATTCTCATGGCGGCTACCAATCGACCTGATGTGTTGGATTCAGCCTTGCTGCGGCCTGGGCGTTTTGACCGGCAGATTGTGGTGGATGTTCCTGACTTGAAAGGTAGGCTCGGCATTTTAAAAGTGCATACGAAGAAAATTGTAATGAATAAACGCAAAGTTAAACTGGAAGCTATTGCCAAAGGCACGCCTGGGATGGTGGGCGCAGACCTTGAAAATATTGTTAATGAAGCAGCCTTATTAGCGGCGCGTAAAAAGAAACGTTCTGTAGATATGACTGATTTTGAAGAAGCCAAAGACAAAGTCATGATGGGTGTTCAACGTAAAAGCGTGGTTCTTTCGGAAGAAGAAAAAAAGACCACTGCTTATCATGAAGCAGGGCACACTCTTGTGGCCGCACAAACCAAAGGAGCTGATCCGGTGCATAAGGTTACTATCATCCCTCGTGGTCAGGCGCTGGGTGTCACTATGCAATTACCAATAGATGAGAAACACGGTTATTCCCGGGAATATATTGAAGGGCGTTTAGCTATTTTGATGGGCGGCAGAGCAGCGGAAGAATTGATTTTTAATGAACTGACTACTGGGGCAGGAAATGACATAGAACAGGCTACAAAAATTGCACGGAAAATGGTCTGTGAATGGGGAATGAGTGATGTTCTTGGCCCCATGACATTTGGTAAAAAGAATGAAGAAATTTTTCTCGGACGTGAAATCCAAAGCCACCGGGATTATTCTGAGGCAACTGCACGAATGATTGATGAGGAAGTGGTGCGGATTGTACGGAAGTCCCAGTCCACTGCTAAGCGAATATTAAAACAAAATATTGGTCAGTTGCATAACCTGGCCAAAGCATTGCTGGAGCACGAAACCATAGATGGTGAAGAAGTAGCTGCGGTCATGGAAGGGAAACAAATTAAGCGTTCAAAAAACGGGGCAGCCCAAAAACTAAAGAAAAAAAGACGTCGCCGTAAGCCTCAAAATAAAAAACCGGAAATATCCGGAAAAAATTAAATGAAAAACGCTCTTCAGAAATGAGGAGCGTTTTTGTATCGGCTATTTTACAACCGTTGATAAATCCATTATTCTCAATTGAATTCACCATTAATTTATTTTCTGTTATAATAGTATAAGTATAGATGAATCGACAAGAATTCCAATCTTGGCTCAAGCACCAACCCCATACTCTAATTATGGGTATCCTTAACGTGACGCCTGATTCATTTAGCGATGGCGGGAAGTTTAAATCTCATGATCAAGCAATAGGTCATGCAGTAAAAATGATAAAGGAGGGGGCGAATATAATTGATATCGGAGGTGAATCTACCCGTCCAGGAGCTAAGGCTGTCCAACTAGAGGAAGAATTAATGCGGATAATTCCGATAATTGAAGCTATCCGTCTAAAGTCTGATTGTTTGATTTCTATCGACACTTATAAATCAAAGGTGGCAGAGGCAGCATTGGACGCAGGTGCAGATATGGTAAACGATATTTCGGGATTGACCTTTGATCATAATATGGCATCATTAGTAGCTGAACGCAATGTACCTGTAATTATTATGCATATAAAGGGTAAACCTAGAGACATGCAGAAAAATCCTAATTACGATAACCTAATAAAGGAAATTAAAGTATTTTTTGAACTCCAGATCGCCATAGCAAAAAGAGCAGGGATTGATAGTGGAAATATTATTCTGGATCCAGGTATAGGGTTTGGCAAGCGTTTGGAAGATAATTTTGAAATCATCCGCGAATTGGGGCAAATTTCTACCATGGGATATCCCGTTTTACTTGGTCCATCTCGAAAATCTTTCATTGGTTTGACTTTAGATCTCCCAATAGAGGAGCGAATGGAAGGAACACTGGCATCTATTACTGCGGGTGTAATAAATGGTGCCAGAATTGTTCGAGTTCATGATATACGAGCCACACGCCGAACATTAACCATTACTGAAAAAATTATGGGAATAAATTAAATGGTATTGTTCCAAATTGGTTTTCTGACCATTACGCTTATTGACGTGATTGACTTGCTTCTGGTAAGTTGGCTATTCTACAAGATTTATTTGTATTTCAAAGGTACCCGAGCAGGCCAAATGTTAGCTGGGCTCATCATCTTGATGGTGGGTTCATTTCTTTTTAATGCTTTTGGATTGAGTGCATCTAGCTGGTTGATAAACCAATTTCAGACTGTATGGGTGGTAGCTTTTGTGATTTTGTTTCAGCCAGAACTGCGTCGCTTACTGATTTATGTTGGCCAAACACGTTTCTTTCAACGCATTTTTCGTGTTGGTACATCCAGGACAATTATGTCGATTGTAGAAGCTGCTTCTCAATTACAGGAAAGACACTGGGGTGGATTGATTGTAATTCAAAGAGAGACTGGTTTGCGATCCTATAAAGAGCAGGGTACTCAACTTAAAGCAGAGGTAACGGCTCCTCTACTGGTTTCAATTTTTAATCCAACCTCACCGCTCCACGATGGGGCTGTCATCATTCAAAACGATATTATTGATGCGGCGGCTTGTATTTTACCCTTGACTGAAAGCACTATGATTGATCCTGAAATGGGTACCCGTCATCGTGCTGCTTTGGGTATTTCTGAGGAAACAGATGCAATTGTAGTTTTAATATCTGAAGAGAAAGCTCGAATCTCAGTGGTTGAGGATGGTCGCTTTGCATATATTAGTATGGATGATATTGCTCTGCGGAAATATTTAAATGATAGGATGTTCATTTCTTCCGGAGATTAACCAATTTTTCATCCTATCACAATTGAACAAAAGCTTAAATTTCATTAATGGAACTAATCGATTTAAAAGATCAATACAATACCGCAGAGAAAAAATATTCCGAATTGCGGAGGCATCTTTGACTTACCAGCTAAACGAGCTGATTTAGAAAAAATGCGTCAGGTATCCGCTGCGCCTGATTTTTGGAATGATAATGCTGCGGCCTCATCACACCTTAAAAAAATATCTATCCTTGAAAAGGAGATCAAGCTCTGGGAGAAACTGGCTACTCTTCAGGGTGACGTACAAGTGTTAATGGAATTTGGTGAAACAGGTGACACAGAACTTGAAGAAATAAACGTGGAATTGAATAAATTTGTATCAACTATTGAAAATCTAGAATTGAAAATGATTCTGGGTGATCCTCTGGATACAGAAGATGCAATAATGACAATTCATCCTGGCGCTGGTGGTACAGAAAGCCAGGATTGGGCGGAGATGTTGTATCGAATGTATTCTCGTTGGGTAGAACGAAATTCATTTAATAAAGAGATCATGGATTACCAGCCCGGCGATGAAGCTGGTATCAAAGACCTAACGATAGAGATCAAAGGTGATTATGCTTACGGTTTACTTAAGGCGGAGGCTGGTGTCCACCGTCTGGTACGCATTTCACCCTTTGATTCCAATAATCGTCGCCATACATCATTTGCATCGGTTTTTGTTTACCCTTTGCCAGAACAAGAAATTGAGGTTGAAATTAATCCAAATGATTTGCGCATTGATACATACCGTGCTAGTGGTGCCGGTGGTCAACACGTGAATAAGACTGATTCAGCTATCAGAATCACTCATAACCCTACGGGTATTGTGGTGCAATGTCAAAATGAACGTAGTCAGCACAAAAATAAAGCATCTGCAATGAAAGTATTAAAAGCACGGTTATATCGGTTGGAAGTTGAAAAAGAAAAAGAAACCATGAAAGATTTAGAAGATAGTAAGATGGATATCGCATGGGGAAGCCAGATTCGATCCTATGTATTCCATCCTTATAACATGGTAAAGGATCATCGTACCAAAGAAGAAACAGGTAATATATCGGGGGTGATGGATGGCAATATTGATAAATTTATCCATGCTTATTTAATGCATCAGTTAGGAAAAACCGTTGAAGTGGAGGAAGCTTAATCCAAATGTCTGAAGAACATAAAAGCCTAAATCAAATTATTGAATTTCGGAAGGAAAAATTATCCAAATTGATAGAAGCAGGTGTTGATCCTTATCCGCAAAAATATGAACCAACCCATTTCAGTAGCGATATCTTGAATGATTTTAAAAACCTAGAAAAAGAGAATGTGAACATCGCTGGAAGAATTATGTCCATACGAAAAATGGGTAAAGCCTCCTTTTTTCATATTCAGGATACCAAGAGTAAGATTCAAGTCTTTATAAGACAGGATGATGTTGGCGAGGAAAATTATGCCCATTTCAAACTTTTGGATATCGGAGATTTTGTTGGTGTAAAAGGCCATGTTTTTAAAACAAAAATGGGAGAAATCTCTGTTCACACAGATGTCCTGACTATACTTAGTAAATCCATACGCCCTTTGCCTATTGTCAAAGAAAAAGAAGGGGAAACATTCGACGCATTTACTGATAAGGAACACCGTTATCGCAATAGACATTTAGATTTGATCGTAAACCCGGACGTTAGGGAGACTTTTGTAAAACGCGCCAAAATTATTAATTCTTTGCGTGGTTATCTGGATGATTTGGAATTCTTGCAAGTGGAAACTCCAGTTCTCCAACCAATTTATGGTGGTGCAAATGCCCGCCCTTTTACTACCCATCATAATGCATTGGATCAAAAACTCTATCTGCGAATTGCTGATGAACTTTACCTCAAACGACTCATTATTGGTGGGATTGATCGTGTTTATGAAATTGCTAAAGATTTTCGCAATGAGGGAATGGACCGAAACCATAATCCCGAATTCACTATGTTGGAATTCTATTGGGCATACGCAGATTATGAAGATAATATGAAACTAGTGGAAGATATGATTCGTAAGGTAGCAGAAAGTATTGATTCTTTGCATCCTACTTGGGGTGATTTAAAAATAGATTTATCCAAACCATTTCAGCGTAGACCATTACTTGAATTGCTTAAAGATGCTACAGGTGAAGATCTCACAGAAGCATCCGATCAAAAAATGAGAGAAGTTTGTAAGAAAAATAATATTGATGTGGGTGCAAATGCTAATTACGGTCAGATGTTATATGAAATGATGGGTCACTTGGTAGAACCCAAACTGATTCAACCTACATTTGTTACAGATTATCCTAAAGTCATTTCACCGTTGGCTAAAAAGCATCGGAATGGGAATCCTCATTTGGTTGAACGTTTTGAATTATTTATCGGTGGGGCAGAGTTTGCCAATGCTTTCACTGAATTGAATGATCCCATTGATCAACGGGAACGCTTTGAACATCAGGCAGGCCTTGCTGAAAGTGGAGATGACGAAGCTCACCCAGTGGATGAAAATTTTTTACAAGCTGTGGAATGTGGTATGCCACCTACTGCCGGTGTCGGCATTGGAATAGATCGTCTGGTAATGCTTCTAACGGAAAACCGTTCCATCAAAGATGTGATTTTATTCCCGGCCATGCGTACTGAAGAGTAAAATTTAATCCAATGAATTTCCCTTTTTATTTATCAACGCGATACCTTCGTACAGCTCAAAAGGGGAGTTTTACACGTGTGGCTGGAGTTTTATCTGTGGCAGGACTTTCAGTAGGTATCTCTGCTCTTCTTATTACCTTGTTTATTTTGAATGGATTTGAAAAGGTAATATCAAAAAAAATTGCTGACTTTGATGGACATATCCGTGTAAAACATTATCTAAGCTATCCTATCCCATCAGAAATTTTGGAGATGGATAGTATTTTGTTTCATTATAAAGAAACAGTTTCCCAATCTCGATTTATCCAAAAACCTGCGCTTCTTCGGAACGGAAAACTAGCTGAAGGTATTATTGTGGAAGGAATTGAACCAGATAGGGTTGAGTTTATAAATGATATATTAGTTAGTGGAATAAATGATATTAGCGGTAATCAAATTGTTATTGGCGAACGTTTAGCCAATCAAGTCAACATTACTATTGGAGATAAAATTGTTCTTTTTGACTTGGCTACATTGAATGGGTCGAATAAACGTCTAAAGCAATTTGTTGTGGCAGGCTTTTTTCATTCTGGAATGTTGGAATATGACAATCATATGATTTATATGAATCTAGAGCAAGCCGATAGATTATTTCATATGAATGAAAAAGTTTCGGGTCAAATCCTACGGTTGAGTGAAGCAAAAAGGGCCAATGAGTTATCAAAATCTTTGAAAAACGACTTGGCTTATCCCTACATGGTAATGACTTGGAAAGAAAAAAACCGTTCTCTTTTCAAATGGATGGATATACAACGTTGGCCAATTTTGTTTATCTTCAGCCTCATTGCAATGGTAGGTTTGGTAAATATTATTTCAGCTCTGGCGATGATAGTCCTTGATAAAACCCGACAAATTGGTGTCTTAAAATCTCTGGGCGTATCGCACACAGGGTTAAGACAGCTATTTCTATTTTATGGATTTATGATAGGTTTAGCGGGTGCAATTATTGGATCTTTGTTGGCCTTGCTTTTGGCTTGGTTGCAGAACAATTTTAAAATTATTACCCTACCTGAGGATATTTACTTTATGGATTTTATTCCGATGGATGTATCCATTTTTGATGTGTTTTCGATAATTATAATCTCAATAGTTTGTGCAATTTTTGCAGCGATTTGGCCAACGGTCCGGGCTGAGCACATTGAACCAGCAGAAGCGTTAAGGTACGAATGAACTTTGCAATTTTTATTGCCCGTCGATTCATGCTAGGTGGAAAAGGTGCTGGCCCAAGTCGTCTTAATGGTTGGATTGCCATTATTGGTTTGGCTATCGGATGCATTGCGATGATTCTTTCTGTATCTGTTCTAAATGGATTTGAATCACGTGTAATAAACCGTATCATTGGTTTTGAAGGAGATATTCGTATAAGTGATATGACTAATTGGGAAGAAAATATTGATAAAATTCGATCTATAGAGAATGTAAAAGAGGTTTTAGGCAACGGATGGTTTTGTTCAAAGCTGTTGATACAAAATTGATTACATCGTTCTATGATTTAAATTTATTAAAAGGTGATAATCTTTCTGAACTTCCTTTGGTGTATTTAGGTGAAATGACGGCAAGAAGGCTCAATGTCTCTATTGGAGATGGGATTCGAATCATGAGTCCAATCGATCAGGGCTCTAGTTGGGGATTTCCCCAACAGATTCAATGTGTAATAGGCGGTATTTTTAATATTCAGGTATTAGATTTGGATGACAAAATTGTTTTTATTCCAGCCGAAGTTGGAAATAGACTTTTTACCCGTAAAAATGGTCCCGATGGAGCGGACATTCGTCTTTTTGAAAATACCGACCCCGACCGAATTGCAATGTCTATTCAAAAATATTTTCCTAGTGTAAAAGTAGAGACCTGGAAAGATCTGCATAATGAATTATTTAGTGCCATGAAATTTGAGCGTATTGGAGCCTTGGTGGTATTGAGCATGATTATTTTGGTGGCTTGTTTCAATCTTGTTACAACTCTGATGTTGGTCACTGCTCAAAAAATGAGAGAGTTCGGTATCTTACAGGTAATGGGGAGCACTCAGGATTTGGTCCGCTCTATTGTGATGTACCAAGGAAGCATGATTGGCGGGATAGGAATATCTATAGGTTTGGGAATTGGACTTTTGCTTATTCTCTTGCAAAACATTTTTGGAATCATCACTTTACCAGAAGATATTTATTTCACGCCATATTTGCCCATGGTGATTTTTGCGTATGATTTTATAATCATCTTGTCTATTTCTTTGGGAATGGTAATTTTATCAACTTGGATAGCAGCAAAACGCACTTTAATGATCTCCCCTATTGAAGCAGTCTATTTAGAAAAATGATACTTAACGCAAAAAACCTTTCCAAATCATATCGCAATGGTGCAAAAGAATTATCCGTTTTTAATAATTTGTCTTTAGAAGTTGAAAGGGGAGACCTTATCACAATTATGGGTCCCAGCGGTGCTGGGAAATCTACACTTCTGAATATTTTAGGTACCTTGGATCGATCTGATAGTGGAACACTTATTTTGGATAACCAAAATATTGATACGCTTAATAATAATCAACTTGCACATTTACGAAACTCATTACTCGGATTTGTCTTTCAATTCCATCATTTACTGCCAGAATTCACTGCATTTGAAAATGTTATGCTCCCAAACCAAATTGCAGGAAAAAAAGACAATATCCAAAAAGCGGAAGAATTATTAAACTATATTGGTCTAATTGATAGGAAAGACCATTACCCATTCCAATTATCAGGCGGAGAACGATTAAGAGTGGCTGTTGTTCGAGCTTTAATGAATGAGACTAAGTTAGTATTAGCAGATGAACCTACTGGAAATCTCGATTTGGAGAATGCTAATCGCTTGATTGGTCTATTTCAAAAGATAAATACTGACTTTGAGCAGGCTCTTGTGATTACCACCCACAACTCAGAAGTAGCATCTATTGGGAATAAGCGATATTATTTAGAGAAAGGAACACTTTCACAATTAGATAGTATTTGATACTGCAATATCCCTGTTTAATTTCACGGTAGTATGAAAGAAAATTTTTCCAAGCGCGTTCAAAGTATAATGAAATATGCAAAGGAGGAAGCAATTCGCCTAGGGCATAGTTATGTTGGATCCGAACATTTATTATTAGGTCTTATTAGGGAAGATTCGGGGGTCGGATCTAAAATTTTTGATATTTACGATTGTGATATTGAAGATATACGATCCATGGTAGAGGATATGATTAAAACTTCGGGCGGCACAATGACATTGGGACATTTGCCATTGACTCGCCGAGCCGAGCGTATTCTTCGGAATGCTTTTAATGAAGCATCTACAATGGGAGCAACTATTGCAGATGACGAGCATCTCCTTTTAGCTATTCTTAAAGAGACAGAAGGCATTGCTTACGAAGTTCTTAACGCACATAATTTGGATTATGAGAGTGTGGTTGATTTGTTAAAGCATGATAACCAGGAAGAAGAATCTATTACGCCAGCAAAAATGAAAGAAAAAAAAATCAAATCGAAAACACCAGCATTAGATCATTTTTCAAGAGATATTACTCAAGCTGCCAGACAAGGAAAACTTGACCCTGTTATTGGTCGCAAGGATGAGATTGAGCGTGTAGCACAGATTTTATCACGGCGCAGAAAGAACAATCCTGTTTTAATTGGCGAGCCAGGTGTAGGGAAAACTGCCATAATTGAAGGACTCGCACAAAGAATTATTTACAAGGATGTTCCTCGATTAATTCACAATAAACGCATTTTATCTCTTGATTTAGCTGGGCTTGTAGCTGGTACAAAATATCGTGGCCAGTTTGAAGAACGTATAAAAACTGTTATGGTTGAGCTAGAAAAAACGGATAACCTGATATTATTTATTGATGAACTACATACACTTGTTGGGGCTGGTGGTGCTTCCGGTTCTCTTGATGCTTCCAATATGTTTAAGCCTGCACTTGCTCGTGGAGATATTCATTGTATTGGAGCAACAACGTTAGATGAATATCGGAAATATGTAGAAAAGGACGGTGCACTAGAACGTCGTTTTCAAAAAATAAATATTGTTCCTCCATCTGTAGATGAGTCTATTGCGATTCTTAAGGGCCTTCAGCCCAGATATGAAAAACATCACAATGTCGCTTATGACGAAGATGCGATTGAAGCCTGCGTTCAACTTTCTTATCGATATATTACTGATAAATTTTTACCCGATAAAGCCATAGATATCATGGATGAAGCTGGTTCACGAGCTCATATGTTAAATATGAAAGTACCTCAGGAAGTTATCGATCTCGAGCTAGAAATTGAAAAAGTCCGTTTGGAAAAAGATTCAGTTGTGGTTGCTCAAAAATTTGAAGATGCTGCAAATCTTCGTGATACTGAACAAAAATTGCTTCGGAAATTGAACAATCTTCAAAAAGACTGGGAATTGAATGAAGAGTCGAACCCTATTCGAGTAACAGAAGATAGTATTGCAGACGTGGTTTCTATGGTCACTCGGATTCCTGTACGAAAAGTAGCACAATCTGAAGGGCAAAAACTTTTAAAAATGAAAAATGAAATGTCTGAAAATATCATTGGACAAAATCGTGCTATTGAGAGTTTAAGCCGAGCGATTCAGCGTTCCCGTGCAGGACTAAAAAGCCCTGATCGTCCAATAGGTGTTTTCCTTTTTTTGGGTCCAACTGGTGTAGGTAAAACCGAAACAGCTAAAGTTTTAGCTAATTATTTATTCAGTCATAGTGATGCACTTATCAAATTGGATATGAGTGAGTACGGAGAACGTTTTTCAGTTTCAAGGCTCATTGGAGCCCCTCCTGGATATGTAGGTTATGAAGAGGGGGGGGAACTAACTGAGAAAGTCCGTCGAAATCCCTACTCAGTAATTTTGTTTGATGAAATTGAAAAAGCCCACCCTGACGTTTTTAATGTACTTCTGCAATTATTTGATGAGGGTGTATTAACTGATGGAATAGGGCGAAAAGTTGACTTTCGGAATACTATAATTATTTTGACTTCCAATATTGGTACTAAGGAAGTACAGGGTAGTGGTGCATTTGGGTTTAGTAAAAGTACAGAGAAAGCCAACTATGAGGCTATGCGCGACCGTATTTTAGATTTAATGAAAGGGACCTTTAACCCTGAATTCTTAAATCGTTTGGATGAAACGATTGTATATCATCCATTAACGAAAGAACATGTTCTTAAGATTATTGATTTACAATTAATGGATCTGCATGAAAACTTAGATAAAATAGGCTTGACCCTATCGGTAACAAAAAGGGCAAAAGCATTGATTGTCAAAAAAGGATATAACCCCGAATATGGCGTCAGGTTTTTACGGCGGGAAATTCAAAGTTCTTTGGAAGACCCTTTATCAGAATTGTTATTAGGAAAAGTTTTTCATGATGCAATAGGTATTAAAGTAGATGTAAAACAAAAAGAATTTGAGTTTTTACCGGCAAAGGCAAAGGCAAAATCTAAGCAAAAACCACCCCCTAGCAAAAAATTAAAAAAGGGAAAAACGTCAGTTAAACCTATCGATTCCTAATAATTTCCTGTCATTTATAACGATAATTATCTATAAGTCTGCCATATAGTCCAACTAATTGACTTGGCATAATAATTGAGTTTATCTAGGAAAATTATTATTTCATTTACTTTAAGGAGCATAAATAATGGGAAAAATCATTGGAATAGACCTTGGAACAACTAATTCATGTGTGGCAGTTCTTGAAGGCGGCGAACCAACTATAATTACTAGCACAGAAGGGGGTCGTACAACCCCCTCAATTGTTGCCTTCACCAAAGAAGGTGACCGTCTTGTTGGACAACTGGCTAAACGCCAGGCTGTAACTAATCCACAGAATACAGTATTCTCGATCAAACGTTTTATGGGACGGATGTTTAATGAAGTAGGGACAGAAATAAAAGAAGTTCCCTATAATGTAAGCAAAGGTGAATCTGGTTCAGTCGTTGTTGAAGCTGGTGGTAAAAACTATACACCACCAGAAATTGGTGCCATGGTTCTGCAAAAATTAAAACAGACCGCTGAAGAACATTTGGGGACCACCGTTACTGATGCGGTAATTACGGTTCCGGCATATTTTAATGATTCCCAACGCCAAGCAACCAAAGATGCAGGTAAGATTGCCGGACTGAATGTGCGGCGGATCATAAATGAACCGACGGCGGCTTCTTTGGCTTATGGTTTGGAAAGGAAAAAAGAAGAAACAATTGCTGTATTTGACTTAGGTGGTGGAACATTCGATATTTCTATTCTTGAATTAGGTGATGGTGTCTTTGAAGTGAAATCAACCAATGGTGATACACATCTTGGCGGTGATGATTTTGATCAAAAAGTTATTGATTGGATTGCTTCTGAGTTCAAAAAAACGGATGGGGTTGATTTAAAAAAGGATCCAATGGCATTACAGCGCCTTCGTGAATCCGCTGAAACTGCTAAGACAGAACTGTCCAGTTCCAAACAAGCCGAAATCAATCTACCTTTTATCACTGCTGATTCATCAGGGCCGAAACATTTGAACCTCACATTGACTCGAGCCAAGTTTGAAGAATTGGTTTCAGATCTTATCGAAAGAACAGTAGAACCATGTGTTAAGGCAATTAAAGATGCGGGTTTGACAGCATCAAAAATTGATGAAGTGATTTTGGTTGGTGGTTCTACCCGAATACCTAAAATCCAGGAGCAGGTTAAAGAAATCTTTAAGAAAGAACCAAACAAAAGTGTAAACCCTGATGAAGTAGTAGCCCTTGGCGCTGCAATTCAAGGTGGTGTTTTGGCCGGAGATGTGGATGATATTTTACTGTTGGATGTAACACCCCTTTCTCTGGGTATTGAAACTTTAGGTAGTGTCTCTACCAAATTAATTGAAAGGAATACAACCATTCCCACCAAAAAATCTCAGGTGTTCTCCACCGCTGCGGATAATCAAACTACGGTAGAAATCCATGTTTTGCAGGGAGAGCGTGAAATGGCGGTAGATAACAAAACGATAGGTCGATTCCATTTAGATGGCATTCCTCCTGCGCCACGAGGTGTCCCTCAAGTGGAAGTAACCTTCGATATCGATGCCAATGGTATTTTGAATGTAAGTGCGAAAGATAAAGCCACAGGAAAAGAGCAAAGCATTCGAATCGAAGCGTCTAGTGGTCTATCCGATGCTGAAGTGGAAAAAATGGTGAAGGATGCAAAAAAGCATGAAGGGGAAGATAAAACCAAACGTGAATTAATCGATATGCAGAATCAGGCCGAACAACTCATTTATCAGACGGAAAAGAATGTGGAAGAGTATAAAGATAAACTTGATAAGGATGAAAAGAAATCCCTTGAAGATGCTGTGACTTAATACAGCCTGGAATGCAGTAGCTTCAAAAATGTATGAAGCGGCTAAGGACGAAAGCACGGAAACTGGTACAGAAGAAGCTGAAGTAGGGGAAAAAAAATCCAAATCGAAAAAGAAAAATGATGCTGAAATTGAGGATGCAGATTTTGAAGTTGTAGATTAAATAGGTCTGGAAAAGTAAAATAAAAAAGCGTCCTGAATTGGGACGCTTTTTTTGTTTATGGAACTGAAGACGTGTAATTTCGTAACGGTGTTAAAGCAATACATATACTAATGACCAGACGCCAGAACATTTATCTAGTCCTTGCCTTTACAATTATTATTGCAGGGTTTTTTCTTTTTAAACCAGGTATTTGGCAGAATCGGATTGAAACCTATCTTAATCGTCAATTGAATCAAAATGGATGGCAAGTTGAAATCACTGATATTTCAGGTCATCTATTTACCACTTTACACTCGGATACCCTATCGTTAATTCATAGGAATGGTGCTTCTATATTTCTACCAAATATTACAACAAGAATCAAAATAATGTCTTTAATGAAGGGTAGAATTGAAATTGATCAATTATATGTATCAGATGTTGCAATTCGACCTTATTTTGAAACCAATGCTGATTCAGTATTAATCGATTCATTCAGTTTTACTCCGGAAAATATTCCGTTGAATATTAGAAAATTACGAGTAGACGGTAGTATCAATGTTCCCTTTAATGATTCAACTCGATCCGTCCAGTTTTTGGTTGATGGTCGTGTGAATGAAGGCCGGGATGAAATGGAATTAGATTTAGAGCAATTTGAAATATTTTGTGTTTCTCCAAAAATTGATCTGGCAGTCCAAAATATCGAAGGAAAATTGTCATCTAAAGCGATCAGTGTAAGTATCGAAAAAGCAAATTTTAACGGATTCGACATTAGTGGACAATTTAATTTTGACAAAGGCGAAGAATCGATGATTCGTGCCCAATTAGAATTATCAGAATATGAAATTCCCAATCAAATCTTTTCCCGATTACCTTTACAGCCTGATTTATCAAAAATTTCCGCTACCTTTCATTTTGAATCGAATCTATCCAGTTTTATAGGCAATTTATTTGTGCAAAATGAATTAGGGCTGGATATGGGTGGTAGTTTTAATTTGATGCGACTGGACGAATATTTTCATTTACAATTTCTTGAACTTACAGGGAATGACGCTTCTTTAAAAGCACAGGGGATTTTTGAGAACAGCGGGCGCTTTAATGGAACAATCGAACTTCAGAAATTCGATGTAAGTCAATGGTTATTAAACCAGAAAAAAACTAATTTATCGGGATATGTACTCGTTGATGGTGAAATTCCTGAAACACAAATAACAGCTCTAGACATTAATGCCGAAATTACTGAATCCATACTTTTTGATCGGAAAACATCTTCAATTTCAGGCGGTATTTCTTATAAAGATAATAAATTAACAATTAACAATCCCTTAACAATGACAATCGGTCCATCGATTGTTTCTGTTAGTGGATTCACCAATTTTCAAGAGAAATTTCTGGACCTAGATTTAATATTGACAGATGCGTCGTCTTTTTTAATCAATAATTTTTGGACAGATTCCTTATCTGGTGGTTCAGCCACAGGATCGATGGAACTCAATGGACCATTTGATACATTGGGAATACGAGCTGAAGGTATTATTGATGGGTTACAGTATAATAACATTTCACTGTCCTCATTCGAATTTTTGGGTAAATTGAATAATTTGAATGAATTTAACGATGGATCTATCGCAGTTAAATTTGGAAAAGGCATCTGGAATGAACAAGGGTTTGAGAGTGGAACTGGTGAATTTCAATTACTGCAGGATTCTGTAGAAATATCCAGTTTTGAACTAAAAAATGGGCAGGACTATCTTCAATTTAATGGTTTGCTTCAAAATGATAGTATTTTAATTCTGGATCGGTTCCAGATTGCATATCGAGGCCATTATATGGTTAATCCTCGCCCACTCAAAATTGTCAAGATAGATGATAGCTTTTTCTTTGAACCTTTTGAAGTTCATGTGGATGATGGAATTATTGAGGGATTCATCAAAACAAATCCCTTCAAGGGACGTTTAAAATTTTCAAATGTTACAACAGAAATACTAGAATTGGCGAACAGGGATTTTGGCTATGAACTAACGGGAAATATTTTTGGAGAAGTTTCGGTTGGTCAAGATTTAAATCCTGATGATTTTAGTCTAGATATTACCCTAAAAAATGGTGGAATAGCTAATCAGCCCTTTGACGATTTATATATCTCAACGCGATATCGTGAAGGTGTCTTGCATCTTGAAGAGTTAACCCTAACAGAAGGTGAAAAAACAGAACTCCAAGTGATAGGGACTTTCCCCGTTATCACTGATTCTACAAAACCCACAATTGTGGATGTTCAATCTAACTTTAAAAATGTGGATCTAAGAATCCTTACTCAATTCACACCCAAATGGAAACCTTTATTGTTTGGCCAATTTACCGGAAAGTTCACTATGGGTGGCACAACGCAAGAGACGATTTTTGATTTAAATGGAAAGGTTGAAAATGCCTTTTATCATCGGATATCACTTGGCACTGTCAATGGTGAAGGACATTACTCTAATAAACAACTAAAGTTTAATCAGTTTACTTCGAGCTGGAATGGTAATTATGTTATCGGTGAAGCATTACTACCTGTTGATTTCGATATAGCATCACCTAATGCACAACGATGGCACCCTAATGGTGAATTAATTGTAAAAACAGAAGGGGATTTTCGTTCAGCTGTCTTTTTATCGGAATATTTAGCTGAAACGGATTCTATCATTGGAGATATCAAAATTCACTTGGGCATTCAGGGGCCTCCGGATAAATTGGTCCGAAATGGAAATATTATTATTAAAAATGGAAAAATATTTTCTGTGCTTATGAATGAACCTGTCCATCATATTTCTGCTTCAGGTGATCTTATAGATAACCAATTATCCATCCATTCTTTTTCTGGCGCCTTATATGACTCTCAATCAAAAGTTGATTCATCTCAAAACTTGACTATTACCGGCAGCATAGATTTCACCAAGTTTTTTGAACCAAGATTTGATTTGCACACATTTGGTGATCAGGTTTTTTTC
>LULF01000193.1_pt1 | contig 19191 bp, 16 predicted proteins | sample 728221 | NCBI WGS metagenome assembly LULF01 (sample SAMN03860296, study PRJNA289734) | marine metagenome | biome: seawater column; feature: ocean; material: water; isolation source: Red Sea water column Station 169 - depth 500m | place: Saudi Arabia: Red Sea | collected 2011-10-15 | depth 500 m | reverse complement strand
GAATTATACAATGATGTTCTAATGAACATTTGCGATTCAAATAAAAACTTTATTAAGCATAAAGAAATCAATCCAGATGCTTGGGTTAAGAAGATTGCAACAAATGTGACTGGTGATTATGTAAGAAAAGAGAAAAACAGAAACTCCATTATATCAAAGAAAAAGCATGAAGATACTAGATCATACAAAAGCAACAATGAAGCCAAACACGATCTTCAAATTATTCGAGATATTATTGAGAATGAATTTTGCCCTAGAGACAAACAAATTATCACACTACACATGATGCATGAGCCACATGCGAGCATTGCTGAGATTGTAGGAATGGAAACGGCTTCGGTAACAAATAGAATTTCAATCTTGAAAAAAGTAATTATGGATCATTTCAATAAGGGACAACAATGAAAACGACACAAGACATAGACCAATTATTTGACATGATGAACGATTCTTTTAATGAAGATCTTACTATTCCAAAAGTTGATATAGAAGAACTTAATAAAAAACAACAAGAAGCAAAATTAAAAGAACATAGATCTTTTACAAAAAGATTTATCATATTTGGAATTCTAATGATTCCTGCTTTTATATTTACAAAAGATATTCAAACAAAAATTAATATTGTTTTATTCATTCCAATGCTTATGCACATTTTTTGGATTAATCATAAAGGATTACAAGCACTCAAAAATCAAGATAAGGCCGTAAGTGTTACTGAGTTTGAAGAAAATAAAAATCAAATAAGAGAGATTTTTTATAATCAGTTTAAGAAAATCAGAACACCAATGTATTTAATGTTACTTGTAGGATCATGTGTGAATTTCTATTTCATCACTAAAGAGATGGAGATGTTTAATATCGTAGGAGGAATAATTCTAACAATTCTAGGTTGTTTTATAACAGTAAGCTCAATGCAGGGACTGATCAAAAAATACAAAAAACAAAAATAGCTCAAATTTAATATAACAAGGCGTATTGCTTTAAGGGATTTCTATGTCAAAAAACAATAACAAACAAAATAGCTCTGATTTGGATTTAGTATCTCCATTTGTAGAGATCTTCACTGTAATTATTGAACATCTAATGGAGTTATTAACCTTATTCATTAATTTTTTAATTACGAAAGGCATTGAATATATAAATATAAAATTCTTTAATAAATTTCCAATTAGGCCTATAAAATCAAAAGAGCTTAAATCTAAAAAACAAACTGAGTTTATGGATTATATTGGCTTTTCAGTAAATCATAAAAGACCTTTTAATTGCGATGAATTAAACACTAGAAAACATACTGCAATCATTGGATCAACAGGATCAGGCAAGACAGTATGCTCCCATATTCTTATTGAAGATGCTTTAAGAAGAGGTAAGCCTGTTATATATTTTGATCCTAAGGCCAGCACGGAGAACATAGAGACGTTTAAAAATATCTGTAAGTATAATAATAAAAAGCTTTATGTATTCTGTGATTTTTATCAAGACTCAGAACCATTTAATCCTCTGAATGGAGGAAATCTAAATGATATCAGTGACAAAATAATTAATGCCCTTGAATGGTCAGAACCTTTTTATAAAAATGAATCAATAGAGGCCTTAGATGAAGTGTTAAGCGAACTTCAAAGATCAAATACACCTATTACTATAGGTAAAGTTGTGGAACAGCTACAAATCCATAGAAACTTTAAAAATATAAAAGGATTATACAATCAATTAAATAAAGTGAATCAATCAGATTTTGGAAGACTTCTAAATTCTAAAGACTCTGATGTTTTAAACTTCAATAAGTTAAGAGTTGAAAATGCTTGTCTCTATATTGGAATTTCGGCCATGGGACATAGTTCAAGTGGAAGTATTCTAAATAAGATATTCTTTGGAGGACTTTTAACACATACTAAGGAAACACTTATTGGAAAAGTACCTGGTTTATTAGATCCATTAAAGTCCCCTATTTCTGTATTCTTTGATGAGCTTTCAAGTACAATCCACGAGGGATTTATTGATCTACAAAATAAATGCCGAAGTGCAGGTATAGAAATAACATATGCCACTCAAGGCCCATCAGATATTGATAGAGTAAGTCCAACATTAACAGCTCAGATATTTGAAAATACCAATAATATTTTTATATTTAATCAAGTCGTCCCTGCTCATACTGAACTCTTTGCTCGTATGTTTGGAACTGTAAACTCAGAGAAAAAGACCCATGTAATTGAAAAAAATCAAAAACAAAGTATGGGAACTGTTCGAGAAGTAGAAGAATTTATTGTTCACAGTAATATTTTAAGGAATCTAAGGGTTGGCCAATGTGTACTTCTGCAAAGAGAGCCTAAAAGAATAGATCTTTTGAATGTAAGACTGTGGAAACCATGCACATTATTTTATGAACCAGAATTAAAAGTAGAGGAAGCTGAATCAATTTTTACAAAGGAGGTTAATATTTGAATTATTTAGAAAAGATTGCGCCCAGCTACTTTGAACTATTAATGCCACTTAGAAAATGGAGAATTTTAAGTGTTAAAGATTTAAAAGAGCAATCAGGGCACAATGGAAGTAGATCAGCATTTTATAAAATTATCACAAAACTTGAAAACAATTTGCTAATAGATAGTTTTATAAATAGCTGGAGTAATGAGAAATTTATCTATCTTATGCCAAACGCGATAAAAGTCTTAGGAGATGAAAAGAAATTACTACCAGTTAATCGAGATCAACGCTTTCATGATGCAATTGTAACAAAGATTGCATTAAGTTTTAAACAGTATGATTTTGTTAAAGACATTTACCTTGATCAGGAGATAGGAAGAAACTTTCCATTAATAGAAAAGAACCCTGATATCTTAGTTGAAGGCCAGCTTGAAAAAGACTTTAAACTTGCTGTAGAAATTGAGTTGACGCAAAAAAATAAAACTAGAGTCCATGAAATATTTAGAAGCTACTCTAAAAGCATTGCGGTCAACAATATTATTTATATTACAGACAAGTTGGGCCTTTATAACACATACCTTCGGTATTTAAATGAACTTGATAAAGAAATTAACACGGATAAGTTTATATTTATTTACGAGAAGGATTTAAATAATAAGACATTCAATTTATTAAACTCAAAGGCCTTATACCGAGGAAATGAAACGAGTTTAAAACAATTATTTAATATTTAGTTAAAGAGAATGCCATTCCAATTACAGGGTAAAGCGCATCCACTGCGTTCTAGTACCTCTACGTTTTGTTTGGCAAATCTTTTAAATTATTAACTTTTTTGGCCCTTACTTTCTGACCTCCCTCTCACTACGTAAACTTGGAGATGGAGGTCAGAAAACGGGCCTATAAACTAAAGGAAAAGATATGCCAAAAAGAGAAGATATAAATACGAGAAGAAATTTAATATTAAGAAAAGAAGGTTACTCTAAGTATGAATGTGCTTATAACATAGTTCAGAGTAATGCAAAGTATGATGTGATTTTATTTGAAAGCAATAATAAGAATTACAAAGGTACTGGAGTACAAACGTATTTTGAAGATTTTGCAACACAAATAAAGAATGACAAACTTAACAATATTCACGATAGAGATATCAATTGGTATCAATGGATTGAATGGAAGATTAATTCATTTGAAGACAAACTTGTACCAGTAAAAATGAGTTTTAATGGTCAAAATTACTCAGATCCCCAGTGGGGAACGGAGGTTAAATTTGAAGAATAACCTCTCTCCAAAGGAACTGGCAAAGCTAGTCAATGTTCCCGTAAATACAATTTACTATTGGATAAGTAAGGATAAAATCCCCTATATAAAAATGGGGAAACATATCCGCTTTTCCTATGATGAAGTTATGGAGCATTTTAAAGTCAAGATGACTAAACATTCTAAATCAAAGGATATAGATGGTTTATAAAAATAATTACAAATGCCCGACTTTAAGCTATGATCATATTTCTAATGATATCCGTACAACGGATGTGTTCTTTGACAAACTAATATGGAGTATTGATGAGGTAGCTCGCTTTACCAGATATTCTAAGGGAACTATTTATAACTTAGTATCTGAAGGCGATATACCATATAGAAAAAAGCGCGGAAGGCTCTGGTTCATCCCTAGTGAAGTCATTAGTTGGCTTAAAGGAGAACTATGAGTAAAAAAGGTTATGTTAAAGTAAAAGGTGCAACTGCAATCTATAAGTATCAAAAGACTGGAAGCTATCTTGCTATGAAGAAAATTAATGGCAAACAGTATCAAGAAACTTTTACTACTTTATTTGAAGCAAAGCAGTGGCGCAAAACATTTGATGGAATTTTATATTCCACGTCTTCGAATTCAATTAATGAATTAAAATCAGATTTTTCAACTTTAAGGGAAGTGTGGGAGGTGATGCAAAAGCATCACTTCCCGACCCTTGCAACAAGTACCAAGACCATTTGGATAAGACGATATCACTTACTTAAAAGTATTGAGCATCTACCAATGGACAAAATCACACCTTCAAAGCTGACTGCTTGGGTAAATAAAACTGTAGAATACTTTAAAAGTGAGCAGTACCTAGAGTCTGGTCGAGGCAATGCCAGAAGATGCAATCTCAATAATGAATTAAATCTTCTAGTCACGATTTTTAATTGGTACAAGCAAAGTGAAGAGTTTGAAAAAGAAGCAATGCTTTTAACCTGTCCAGTAAAAACCAAGCATCGAAAGCTTGGTTTTATAAGGCCTGTTCCGGATAAGAAAAAACAAATTGACCTTGATTCTGCTCTTTTATTTTTTGATTATCTACCACCTCTATACAGAGAACTCGCTCAAATGCAGTTTTACTGTGCTGGACGTATCGGAGAAATCTGTGGCATCCAGTGGAGCAATATAGATATGAAAAATAGAAGAATGATGATCAAGCACACGAGTATTTTTCATCCGACGAACAAGACTTTCTTTGAATTGAAACCATTTCCCAAAAATAAAGAACCACGTCCAGTTTTCATAACAGATGAAATTATGGAGATCTTAAAAAAGCGTGAGGCCTTTAGAATGAGAGGAAATGATTTTGTTTTTCATGTAGAAGGGGCCCCTCTAAATTACTGCACAATCCAAATCAACTACCGTGATGCTCAAAGAAAAAGTGGAGTTCCCTATTCAGGAACCCATATCTTAAGACACGGTATGGCCAAACTGGCCCGTAAAATTGGTGGAGGTCTAGACGCAGTTATTGCCATGACAGGGCATAAGGATTTAAAGCTTGCTGATCACTATTCAAAAAGTGATGAAGATGACCAAAAACACTTTTCGCAAATGATAATGGAACATATCAGAAAGAAAACAAGAAAGGATGAGGAAACTCATGCCAGCTTTTCTAATGTTATTTCACTATCAAACTACAAAAATGGCACAGAATCCTAAGTTTTTGCTGGCATATGGCTGGCATGGGCTGGCATAGAGTGATAATGTGCTATAATCAATCAATATTTTCATAAGGTTAGAAAGATATGCCCGAACTACCCGAAGTAAAATCCATTCAAGATCAACTTAATAAGATCATGCCATTTGAGATTAAATCTTGGCAAAAAAGCCCTGTAAGTGATTCTATTATTCACACTAAAACTGATGGACTTAAAGGTAAAACAATTCTTAATGTTTCTCGTAAAGGAAAGATGCTGGATTTTATTCTCAGTGATGGACGACACTTACTAAGTCATCTAGGAATGACGGGAACCTGGCTGATTTCCAAAGAAAAAATACTTGAAAAACATACCCATTTACAATTTAAAGGACAGAAATATTTCTTGGCCTATGTAGATCCGAGGCGTTTTGGGCATATGTATCTTTACGACGAAAACCTTGCCCAAAAAAAACTCTCCGAATTAGGCCTCGATCTTTTAGATAAAAAATTCACACTAGAGTACTTTCAATCTTCACTAAAGAAGTATCCACATCGGGCCATCAAAGTTAGCTTACTGGATCAGTCGTTATTTGCTGGCACCGGTAATTATATTGCAAATGAAATCTGTGCCCATGGAAGAGTTCTTCCCACTCGTCTGGTCAAAAGTCTTGGCCCTAAAGAGATGAAACAACTTTACCAAGGTATTTTTAAAGTCTTAAACCCCACAATTAATTCAGGTGGAACCACCTTTGCTGGAGGTTATCGAGACACGACCGGCAATAAAGGAAATGGAGTTAATCACTTAGTTGTTTTTTATCAAAAAACTTGTCAAATATGTAAAAAAACTCCCGTGATCAAAATTCTCTTAGCTCAACGAGGCACGTATTATTGCCCTAAATGTCAAAAATAATATCTAGCTCTAAATTAAATATGCGAATTGTTCACTGAATTTACCAAGAATATTTTACAAATCTCTCTCATTTTACTCCATAATCAGCTAAGAAAAAGACTATGAAGTTTCTTTTTATCATTCTCTTTTTATTTCTAAACTCTGCGGCAAAGGCCCAAATCACAGAGAATCAGGCAATAGAAATCATTACAAAATTAGAAAGAATTTATCAACAAACGCCAGCGAACTCGCAGGAGTTTAAACTAAAAATATTTTTTATGCCTCAAGAAGAATACGTTTTTGGTAGCAAAGGTGTGTGGGGTCAGGCCCATAGTACAGGTGAAATTTTTCTTGCTGGTGGTGTTTTAACTAATCAATTTTTTACAGAAGAAACTTTTTTGGCCTTGGCCTGTCACGAAGTAGGACATCTTTACGGAGGTCTTCCCTGGGACACATCTCACTTAAGTTACGAAGGTCAGGCCGATTATTACGCCGCCAATATTTGTATGAAAAAATACTACCTAAATTATCCCCAAGAGTTAGCAAAAAAAACATATCTACATGAACATTATTTTAAAACATGTCTAAAGCAATATACTAGCAAACAAGAAATACGTATATGTGCTAAAACCATGCAAGCAGGCCTTAATCTAGCAATAGCTTCTGCATTGGCCATTAATGAAATCCTGCTCCCAGGACCTGCCATTGATGAACATTACCAAACCGACCACACTCTCGTTGGAAGAGATAGTCCACAATGTATCGCTGATACCTTTGAAGCTGGAGCTATCTGTAGTTTAGCAACAGAAAAATCTCCTCAGTCTTGCTCAAATAAACCAAAGTGCTGGTTCAAACCTACTAAGTAGCTAAAATAACAATAGAAATTTAAAGAAACAATTTTACACACCGCATTGAAAAAATCAAAATAGTCTTATATGTTATGCCCCTAAATAAAGGACTTAATATGCTCAAATCGATTCTTATCTCACTGCTAGCTTTGCTTACAACTCACACCTATGCGGCAAAAATTATTAATGGTTATTATATTGTTGAAAATCAAAAAGATGCATTGAAAATCTACCAGCAAACAATAACTCCAATGATTCCCTTTTTTTTCATCAAAGGGCATATCAGCTCCTTCCCAGAGCTAAAACATGTTGCCGATGAAATTTACCAAGCTTATTTGAGTTATTTTAATATGACTTCAAAAGAATTTCCAAAGCCCTATATTGATATTGCAGGGAATTTTACTAATGCGGCTAATATATCTTATCGAATGAATAACAGAATTTACCCTACAAATTTAATTGTTATGGGTGAATCAATGTTTATCAATAAAGATCAAGTAACTTATTTGGATAGTTTTCAATCAATTTTAGCCCACGAAATGGCCCATTATTTTCATAAACATGCTATAAAAAACAAGTTTATAAGCGCCAACCAGACTGCGGAAAGAGTTCTAAATCAAGAAAATAACTTTGGAGAAGCAATTGCACATGATAAAAATCTCACTCGTGCATTAAATGATTTAAGCAAAGTCTATAAAATGCTTGAACCAAAAAGTAAGGATCCCTATGAAGATCTAAAAATTATCAGATTTGGGGCCAATACAATTAGTCAGCAGGTCTTAAAAAAAATGCTCTCACTTTCTTTTGATAATACGGCCAGCACTGTTGATCAAAAAATATGTCGCCAAGAAGTCAAAATAATAACAAAAAATATTATCCAGGCCCAAGAAGTCAATTTAGAAGATATTGATAAGCTCAGTAAAGTTTTTATGAGGTGCCAACAATATTCAGTAGCTCTCACCACAAAACAAATGCTTAATAAAATATTTGGAAAGCAGTATATAGATGGAATCTATCACCTTGCAGCTCAAGAGGATAAACAACTTAAAGACATTCCTTTGACTCATCGTCTTTGTGTTGAAAGTATCCGCCTTGGAGATCATCCCCTTATAACTTTAATTAAAGCATTTTATACTCAAAGGGCCTTTGCTCAAGCCTTGGTTAAACATATCAATTTTGATAAAGTTTTATTTTATTCTACAGAAGATGAAGCGGACATGACGGCTTTCTCTATTTTAGATGAAATTGGCCTCCCTCAAGCTCAACTCTACACCTTTGATGTGCAATGGGATAATTCTGAATGCAAAGAAGAACTCAAAAACTTTAGAGAAGATAAAATAACATCTCTCCATCATCTTTATATGACAAAAAAACACAATATCCATAGCCCTGCTTGTTGGCGATACTATCGAACCGAGCAAATGTTACGCATAGATGAATAAGGAAACGACAAAATGATTAGGATACTGTTTTTACTCACACTCTTTTTATTTTCTTGTTATACGCAAGCAGCAACTGTCATTAATGATTATTTTGTTTTTGAAACTCAAAAAGAAGTTAATATTTATTATCATCGAGTTTTGGGTCTTAAGATATTTTCAATTGTTAAAAAACTTCCTCAACAGAGGCAAGATTTTTTTCGAGAAAAAACAAATCAAATATATCAAACTTATCTTGATCAGTATCAACTTACAGAAAAAGAATTTCCAAAGCCTTTTGTTGATATCGTTAGTGGTTTTCATAGTGCAAGCTTTAGCCGTCATGTCAGAGGAAAAGTCATGCAAACAAATCTCATTACTTTAGGTAAGGATGAGATTAAAGATGATCCCGATATGCTGATCGCAGTTCTTGCCCACGAAATGGCCCATTATTTTCATCGCCATGGATCAATACAGTCTAAATACCTCAAAGCCAACCAAGAAACAAACTTAGAGCTAAATCAAGAAAATAATTATGGTGAAGGTATTATTAATGATTCGAAATTACAAACGCAGCTTAACTATCTTGATAAAATGCATTACTACTTAGAACCTGAAAGTTCTAATTATTTAGCTAATCTTCCCAAAATCAGGATTACACCGAAGTCGGTTCCAGATCAAATTTTAAACTCACTTGCAGATTATGAATTTAACACCCAAGCCTATACAGTAGATCAAAAAATATGTCGAAGTGAGGTCAAAACAATACTTCACAATATCAGAAAGGCCAGTTCATTTACCTATAATGATATTCAAGAGCTATCTTACACGCTAAAGCGTTGTGAGCTTTATCGAATTGGATCAACTCAAGAAATTTTTTCGCATTTTTATGCAAAAGAAAATTATAAACATCTTTTTGAGAATACTAAGCAAAAAGCACAAGATCCAGAACATGCAAATTATTTAACTGCTAAAAGTATTATAAATAAAGACCATCCTTTAACTGTTATGCTCACCCATTTTTATAGTCAAAGAAAAGCCGTTAAAAAAGCACTAGAGCAAATTCAATTTGATAAGCTCATCTTTTTTTCTAAAGAGAATCAAGCTGATATTACTTCTTTTGGTATTTTAGAAAGTCTCAATCTTGAGTATACGATATTAAAGACTCATCAATTTCACTCTCAAGCGGATGAGTCATGTGAGGAGCTAAGCCAAGAGTTTTCTATTTCTCGACAACGCAAAAACTCTTTTTATTATGGAGATTCTTTTTTTAACTCACATAATGCACAATGCTGGAGATATTATCGAGCAAAAACAATGCAAGAAAAAAAATAAAGGCTAAATTCTTTTATAAAGATAGGCAGTCCAAGCAAGTTTATTTTTCTCAGAAACACCTTGGTGCATAAGTTCTTTTTTTTCAAATAAAGATTCATCGAAATTTGGAAAGTAAACATCACCTTCTTGCTCAAAATCAACCTCTGTTAAATAAATACGATCCACTAAATCTAAAGATTGACGATAAATCTCTCCACCACCGATAATAAAAACTTCCGTTTCTTGATGCCCCCTAGCAACCTCTAGGCCTTCTTCAATGGAATGGACGATGATCGCTCCATCGACTTCAAAGTCTTTTTTTCTAGTGACAATAATATTTGTCCTTCCTGGTAAAAGTCGACCTTGGGCTTCATAGTTTTTTCTTCCCATGATAAGACAATGCCCCATCGTCGTTTCTTTAAAGTATTTATACTCTAAAGGTAAATGCCACATCATTTGATTATTTTGGCCAATCACTCGATTTTTTCCCATAGCTGCAATCATTGAACGAATCATACTGCAACCTTTCCTTTAATATGAGGATGGGCTTCATAATTTATAAGCTCAAAATCCTCAAACTTAAAATCATCAATATTTTTAACATCAGGATTTATTTTAATCTGAGGAAGACTTTTAGGCTCTCTTTGCATTTGCTCCTTACATTGCTCCATATGATTTGCATAAATATGGGCATCTCCCAAAGTGTGGACAAACTCACCTACTTCAAGATCACAAACCTGAGCTATCATCATCGTAAGTAAAGCATAACTAGCAATATTAAAAGGGACTCCTAAAAAGATATCTGCACTTCTTTGATAAAGCTGACAACTTAGCTGGTTATTGGCAACATAAAACTGAAAAAACATATGACAAGGAGGTAAGGCCATATTTTCTAACTCACCTACATTCCAAGCATTAACAATAAGTCTTCTAGAGTTTGGATTTGTCTTTATTTGCTCAATAACATTCTTTATTTGATCATGGGTCTTCCCATCGGCCCCTTTCCAACTCCTCCATTGAACTCCATACACAGGACCTAGGTCTCCATTAGCATCTGCCCACTCATTCCAGATTCTTACGCCATTGTCTTGTAAATAACCAATATTTCCAGAGCCTTTTAAAAACCAAAGCAACTCATGAATAATTGATTTTAAATGAAGCTTTTTAGTTGTCACCATTGGAAAGCCTTGACTTAAATCAAACCTCATTTGATGGCCAAAAACAGATTTTATGCCAGTACCAGTTCGGTCTTGTTTTTCGACTCCGTTATCGTAGGCCCTTTTCATAAGATCTAAATATTGTTGCATCAAACTTCCCCTTTATTTTTTATTTTATGTCTTCAAAATGTGTGTATAATTTAATGTAGACTAGCAAAAAAAGCTATTTCTGTAACCTAATTATAGAGTTTGTCTGATAAGAAGTAACGATGTCAATTTTTTGTCTTCTCAGTAAACTTTTGATTAAATATGTGAATAACTAAAGGAAAAAAGATGACGCAGGTTCAAACTGGTCTTATGCGCCTCAATAATGAGAAAAAGCTTCAGGACAAATATAAGGGCAATATTGGGATTCTATGCCATAGTGCCAGCATTGATGAGAATTTCAATCATGCACTAGATATTTTATTAGATCTTTTTGGCCAAAAGGTTATTAAGGTTTTTGGGCCTCAACATGGCTTTGTCACTGATGTTCAAGATAATATGGTTGAAACAGATCACTTTATTCACCCTTATTACAATTTACCAATTTATTCACTTTATTCCGAAACCCGTATTCCTACTGATGAAATGCTGGAAGACATAGACCATTTGTTTGTTGACTTACAAGATGTAGGGACAAGAATTTACACTTATATTTATACCCTGACCCATCTTCTTGAAAAATGTGCAAATAAAGATATTGAAGTTATCGTACTTGATAGACCCAATCCAATTGGTGCACAACATATTGAAGGAAATATTTTAGACCCTAAATTTGCTTCTTTTGTGGGGAGACATCCGATGCCTGTTAGACATGCTCTGACGATAGCTGAAGTCGCTCAAATGCATCAAAAATTTTGGGCCAAAACTGCTGCCAATCTTTCAGTAATTGAAATGAAAAACTACCAAAGAGAAATGAATTTTTGGCAAACAAAACTGCCTTATGTAAATCCATCTCCCAACTTACCAACCGTTGAAGGATGTTTTACTTTTGCAGGTACGGTATTATTTGAGGGAACAAATATATCCGAAGGGCGTGGGACAACCCGCTCCTTAGAACAAATTGGTCACCCTAAGTTTGATCCTTGGAAACTTTTATCCCATTTTGAAAATATTTATCAAAAACTCGAACTTACTGGTTTTAAACTACGCCCAGTAAGTTTTTATCCCATGTTTCAAAAACATGCACATAAAAACTGTGGTGGCTTTTTTATTCATATTACAGACTATGACAACTTCAAACCTTGGAAAGTCTGTCAGGTATTTCTCAAAGAATTTAAGCATCTTTTTGCAGATCATTTTCAATATAAAACTGATGCTTATGAATATGGTGAGAATCTTCAGGCCATGGATATGATTAATGGTACTGATACCATAAGAAAATGGTATGAAGATGAAAAGCTAAATATGGATAAGCTCTTGGAAATAGAAGAATCTGGACAAGAACAGTTTGCTAAAAATCGCCAAGAAATATTACTTTACCCAAATAAGTGACTATTTAAGTTTAACTACTCAATTACCGATAAAAGACTAAGTTAAGGGTAATATGGGTAAGTTTTTATTTAGCATACTATTTATTTATTCCACCGCCATAGCGCAAGATTGGATTAAAATCGCACCAGTATCTTACTGCGATCAATTTACTATTGAGTATAAATACACTCAAGCTGGTTATCAATTACGTTATATCACCCGTCAAAGTGGCCGCTATAAATACTTCTCAAAACCCTTACTTGATATCAATAATCTTGCTCCTTTAAGCGATGAGATTATTGAGGCATCTTTAAATTATTGTCCGATGAGTATTGAATTAACAGAAATAGATGGCCAATATATTTGTGCCCCCAAAACACTACCCCCCGCTCCTTTTGAACAATCATATCTTAATCTGCTTAATGAAATTATCAGTCGCGTAGATAAAGAACAAAATAATTGTCAAGATGTCATTCCTCTAATCAAACTGCAAAATCAAATAGCTCAACTCAATCAAGATCAACTTATGCAATTTGAGCCATCATACCAATTACTACAAATCGTTACAGGAAGTGAAACAGACCAACTTATTGATCACTATCATGAATGTGCGGGTGAACAAAAATCACAGAACTTTCTAAAAAACCTTATTGTTTTAGAAGCAAAAAAGGCTTGCCTCTTTCAAAAACCAGCAGGCTTACTTTCTTTAGAAGAAGTTATTGAAATAGCTGAAGATATTTCTTCTCAATATCCTGACTTAGGACTTATTGGTTTGAATAATGCCAAAGATGAAATCACTAAAGAGGCGATAAGATCATTAACAACCCAAGCAATAAAATCACAAGTGAAGTCTTTATTAGGACCTCAAGTTGACCATAATAACTTTGTCGCGAATTTAGAAACAATAAAAATCATAGACACACTTGACTCTCAACAGCTAGATGACTACACCAAATACATTGCGAGTACAGATGCACCACTAGAAATAATAGAAAAAGGCTTGCCCGATATTATTAAAAATAACTTCTCAGATTTTTTACCTAAAGATCTTACTCCACAACAAAAACAAAAAATTCTCTCTGAAGAAGTTACCCCTATTATTGAGCAAAATTACAAGCAATGTATTCAAACTTATAAGCAAAAAATTGCATATAATCAAAGCTTTGAAAATAAAATCGAAACCAGAAAACAAGCTGAAAACAATTTTTGTCAAAAAAATCCCAATCATTGTCGCTCCAAAAGCTGTGAAAAGAAAATTAATTTTGCTGGTCTTGATCCAAACATCAAAGATCTTAATCAAATTCAAGCCTGCCTCTTTAAAGGTATAACCCTTTCCATTTCTCCTCTAATGGAGATTATTACCCTAAAACAAAAAAATGATTTTAAAGAGAGCTTTAGTTTAAGTGATGATCAAGCAAGAAATATTGCAAATAATGCTTATAAAAATTTATACCGTTGTGCTCAAAATAAATTTGAAAATAAACTACAAAGAGAAATTCATCCCAACTTCACTCAAAACCTCATCGCGTTACAACAAACTGAAATTGATGAATATATTAAAACGATTGGAGAATGTGCTAAAAAATCGGAAAGAAATATTACAGAGCTGTTTGCTAAAAAGATTATCACCTCAATGCCTCTGACGAGTTCTTTATTCTCGGACCAAAGAAAAATCGACTTTTTAGGCGATGAAATCAGTACAGCCGCCTTAAGCTTTGCCAACTATACGGTTAATGATTCAGTGGAAAAATGTCTGGCAACTCAGGCAAAACGAGTGGCACCTCATAAAAGATCTGCGGCCCTTTGCCAATCTTTAATTAAAATGGAGGCTGGAAAAAATATTCTTCTTATGTCTTTTTCAGAAATCTTTAATGAAACAAACTTAGCTCAAACTCAAAGAAGAAGAATTTCAGAAAACTATCAGGCCTGCGCAGACAAAAGTATCGAGCAAGCAAATAATGATCTTTTCAATCGTCCCCCCCATGATCTTCCCGCTTTTTTAGATCAAGAAGAAAATGAAAACTATCTTAAAAATAATCATCATTTTTATACATGTACCAAAGAAGCAATCGTTGATATTAGTCAAGCAATTACAGAGCAAACTTTAAATAAGACCAAAGAAGAGCTTGCTTCACAAATTCAAGATATGGCGTATTTTGATTCACTCACCCCTCAAGTGGTTTCGACGGTAAAACAATGTTTTTCTACAAAACTAAATCATTTACAATCTTGGGATGATTTCTTAATTTTTAATAAAGAAGATGGACTGACAGAACTTAAGCAAGAATGCATGAATAAAGCAACCGAATTCATCCTTCCCAAGTTATTAATTCATGAAACGAAACTTGAGTTGGCCAATATAAATCAGAATGAAATAACTCCAATTACACTAGAAAGCATTACCCAAAACTTACAAGAACAGTTCTCCATTCCACTTGCACAAAAAAATCTTAATAATAAAAATGAAGTTATTTTAAAACTGGCTTTTCAAAAGTATAAAACAATATACCCAAACAAAACACGTGAAGACTTTATCAATCATTATATAAGAAACACTCAAACACATGTTATTGATCAGATAAAAAACCAATTCCTCACTCAAATAATTGAAAAAGGACAACCAGAGTACGATTTTTTAGATCTCAATGATAAACTATCAACACAATGTCTTGCTGAGCTTTATGAAGGCCAAAAAAAGAATTTCGACCAAATGCCTCAAGCGACAACTCACGAACAAGAAAGTGAAAGTTTTGGACAAGAAGAGTTCATAGAAATTATTGTCAATGGATTGAAAACAGCGAAAAATAATGGCCGTTATAATGATTTCACAAATAAACTAGCGCAAATATGCCAAGCCCCGAGTCAATACGATAATTTACAAGAGCTTTTAAGTACTCGAGTTGCTGATAATTTTATTTTAGCAAAATTACGTCAAGAAATAACAAGCTCTTTGCAGACGACAGCTCAAGAGCAATGCTATGAAGAACTTGAATTACAAAAAATAAACTTATCAATTGAGTTCCAAACAAAACTTTGTAGTTTAGATGTTTTGAATACTGAAGAAGAAAATGCGCTTTTTGAAAAACTTTACACCAGTATTTCAACTCCACAAAAAAGAAACTTACTAGATCTTATCTTTAAACGTAAACAAAACTTTCTCAAACAAATCAATACTGAGTTAACTCAAGACTTTTTTAATCAACACTTCTTAAATGATCCTGAAATCCTTAACTATATGTACAATAATGTCGACTCTCTTGTTCAACAAGATCCCCAACAATTAAATCAACTAGAGTCCCTGATTACCCAAAAACTCTTTTCTCAAAAAGAAACAAATAGCTTTACCGACCAATTTATACACAACCAACTTATTGCAGCTATTGGAATAGAAGGCTTCTCCGAGGCTAGAAATCAGGTTGAAGAGAAAATAAATAATTTAAACTTTTATCAAGATTTACTTCATGACCAAATTAGACCACTTGCCTATGAAAAATTTTATGAAAAATGGAATTATGATGGAATCAAACAATATTTAAACTGGAATCAATTACCAGAACAAACAAGAAGCTCTTTTATTAATGATATCCTAGCGACAAATATCTATTCTCGCTTTAATGCTCCAGAAAACAATGAACAACAACAAGAAGAGCTCGTTAATAAAATAACAGATCACATTCTAAATTATCCTAGTTTCGAAAGAGAAAATGCTCGTCAAAAAAGAAGAAAAGTATATTCAGGGCGCTCTCCTTTAATTTTGCGAGGAGAATATAAAGAGCAAACTCCTTTAAGCTTTGCGGATAAACTTGCTAATGACATTGAAGCTGAAGTCACTGCTGATATTAAAGAGTCTTTACTTGAGGCGATGCTTAGTCCCTTTAATTAAAAAAGGCCCTAAAAAGGGCCTTCATATTATTTATGACGTTGAATTTCACCTGAATGAAGTTTTCGTTTATACTCACTCAGAGTTTTCTTAACCTTTGGTGCTAAATAAAAACAAGCGATCATATTAGGTATCGCTAAGAGCCCATAAACTCCATCTGAAATATTTAAAACAATAGGAAGGTTAGCAATTGCCCCTAAAAAAGTAAAAATAACGAATATATATCTAAAAGGTGTTATTCCTTTTTCTCCGAAAAGAAATGTTACTCCTTGCTCACCGTAATAAGACCAAGATATTAATGTCGAAAAAGCAAACATCGAGACTGTAATAGTCACAATCCATGCTCCGGTATCACCCATCGCTGTCGAAAAGGCCAATGCTGTTAAATCAACACCTGCTGCTTCACCATTTGACCAAACTCCACTTGAAAGTAAGGCCAAAGCAGTAATCGTACAAACAACGATAGTATCAATAAATGGCTCTAACAAAGCGACAACACCTTCTTGGATAGGAGATGATTTTGCAGCCGAGTGGGCCATGGCCGCAGAACCCATCCCTGCTTCACTGGAGAAAGTGGCCCGCCTAATCCCTTGAACAATGACTTCTTTGACCACAACACCAGAAAAACCACCAGTTGCAGCTGTACCATTAAAGGCTGAGTCAATAATCATTGCAAACATATCTGGAACATGAGCGATATTACTAATGACAACAAATAAAGCACCACCAACATATAAAACAACCATCAGTGGAACAAGTTTTTCAGTAACATGGGCAATACGAGTAATCCCACCAATTAAAACGATAAAAGCTAAAACAGCAAAGACTAAACCAGCAATCCAAGTAGGAAGTCCTGTTGATGTATTAATAATTGAGGCCATCTGATTAGACTGAAACATATTCCCAGCACCAAAAGAACTTAAAATGACAAATAAAGCATAAACCCAGCCTAAAAAAGCAAATTTCTTAGGTAGTCCATTTTTGATAACATACATCGGTCCACCGTGAACATGGCCACTCTCAGCAGTTTCTCTATGCTTAAGCGCTAAAGTAACTTCAGTAAATTTTGTCGTCATTCCAATAAAACCAGCAATCCAAAGCCAAAAGACGGCTCCAGGACCACCAGCAGCAACAGCAACAGCAACACCGGCAATATTCCCCAAACCTACCGTGGCCGAAAGGGCCGTGGTTAAAGCTTGAAAGTGTGAAATCTCCCCTTTATCCTTAGGGTCATCATACACACCTCGTACAATATCAATGGCATGTTTAAACATAGTTAACTGGGGAAAACCAAAATAAACTGTAAAAATAACTCCCGCTCCCACTAATAAACAAACGAGTGGCAACCCCCAAACAGTTCCCACAAAAGTCGCTGTAAGAGCTTCTAATTGTTTCATTAATTCCATTTAATCTCCTCTGATATCTCTCTCATTATTTATCAAATACTTTTTAACAAAAAAAAGGGCGAAACTAAGTTCGCCCTGGGATATTTAAAACTTTACTTATTTAAAAATTGGAGTCAGTGGAATTGGAACCACTGCATTTTTATTAAAACTCTGTACCATACCTTTTGTCTGACTAGTTTTAACATCAGCAACATTTATTCTGGCCTCTTCAATAGCTACAGAAATATCAGCAGTCAAAGATACTTTTGCTGCATAAGTTGCACGAGATAAATTTACAATACCTTTTGTTTTAATTTTTTGCTGTAAGAAAGACTTTTCATCAACCGTTCCCATAATAATGGCCTTAATCTCTTTCGGAGATAAGTCTTGATTAATATCTTTTATTTGAGCAGCAATATTTGCAACATAAGGAGCGGCTTGAGAAGTACCACTTACCTGCAGATACTCGTTACCAGGAATTTGCGAATGAATTAACATTCCCGGAGCCGCGACATCTACAGTTTTAGTTCCGTAATTTGAAAACGGAGCAATAAAGCTATACTTATAAGTTGCACCAACAGATATCACATTATCAGCATCGATATTTGTTGGGCTAGTAGGATATTTATCATTATTCATTCCATCGTTTCCAGCTGCAAAAACAAATAACGTATCTGGAGCCGACTTCACCATTTTCTTCCCTTCAGTAATTAAAGAATCTAAAAAGAAACGAGCGACTTCATTACTTTCCTCTTGGGTTGGCTCTCTTTGAAAAGCCAATTTAAAAGCACCATCCGTAATTGTTTTAGCCTGATTAAAACCAGTTCCAAAAGATCCATTTGCAATATCGGCTTTGTGCTCACCAACATAAGCTGAAATCTCTTCTAAAAGTTTCATTTGTTGCACAGCAAGAGCCTTTAAACCAGTCTTAAGTAATTTCATCCTAAGACCATCTTTATTTGGAGCAAAGCCTTTGGTTTGAAAAGACTGCTTTTTAAAACGTTCAAAAAATGGCTTTACTTCGGTAGGAATTAATTTAACTGAAAGGATTTTAGCATCTACATTTTCATCCATGGTAATTCCGGCTACATGCGTCCCATGAACAAAATTTCCAAAAATCTGCATTTCTTTTAAAAATTTAGGATCTTGTCTTTTTTCTTGCATCCATTCAATATCTTCTTGAGTTGCACGATTTAGAAAAATACGACCTTGTATTTCAAAAAATGTATGTGGATCTCTTGAAAAAGTTCCGATGTATTTTCTATCAATAACAAGATTATTTTGCTCTGCAAAATTCCAACCAAATACGTCATCTTGATAGCCATTTCCATCCTCATCACGGCCATTATCACTAATTTCTTCTGAATTTATCCAAAGATTATTAACTAAATCTTTATGTTTAACATCAACCCCACTGTCTATAAC
>LULF01000179.1_pt1 | contig 20723 bp, 15 predicted proteins | sample 728221 | NCBI WGS metagenome assembly LULF01 (sample SAMN03860296, study PRJNA289734) | marine metagenome | biome: seawater column; feature: ocean; material: water; isolation source: Red Sea water column Station 169 - depth 500m | place: Saudi Arabia: Red Sea | collected 2011-10-15 | depth 500 m | reverse complement strand
TTTCGACGAAGATTATAAAAACTTTGATTATATGCTTAAGAAAGTTCAAATGAACTCATCATCAGAAGGCTTGAGATGTACCTCTTATTGGACAGGTAAGAACCGAAGAGATGGGATTGAAGAGTCTTCTGTTCTCGATCATATTTTATATGAAAATAGCTTTTTAAATAACTTAAAAATAAGAGTTAAGTTATCATCACATTGTAAAAAAGTTTTATGTGAACACGTTCACTCAAGAGAGTTGGGAGTTAGCTATAGTGAGGTTAGTGACCATTGTCCAGTGTCAATTGTTTTTGAATAATGAAGGGATTTGATCAAAATTATTGGACAGAAAATTATTCTCAACCCAATACAATGGATTGCATAGGAAATGCACAAGATCATGCTCGTTACTTAAAAGCCTTTTTCCAATTAGAAAAGGTTGATGTTAGTAGTATTATTGACTTGGGAGCCGGCTATGGCCATTTATTTCAAAAAGTTTTGAAAAGCTTTCTTCCATACAAAGCCGCTGCAGTTGAGTCTTCGAAATATGCATTTGATAAACTCTCTAAAAAAAAACTAGCACCTGTAGACTCAACAGAAGTGGTTTTATATTTTGAAACAATTGAAGATTGGTGTCTGCGCTCCAATACTGGAAAAAATCGTTATGATTTGGCTTTATGTACCTCTGTGTTTCAATATTTAGATGAAGAGACTTTAAAAACTGTTGTTGAAAATATTTCTCAAAAAATCAAATATATTTATCTAACTGTACCTACAGATAAGGAACTTAAAAAACAAAGAGACGATTTAGATTTTAATGATAGGTATGCCTTAAAAAGAAGTCGCTCTTTTTATAAGAAAGTTTTATCGAAACATTTTACAAATATTTCTAGCAAAATTTGGGAAAGTAAATATTATTTTAATGAGGAGACAACATTATTTACAGATCTTCTCTATAGGAGTTAAAGGCATTATGGGAAAAATAGCAAATAGAGTTTTAGAAATGGAAGAGTCAGCTACCTTAAAAATGGCAAACCTAGCTTGGGAATTAAAAGATCAAGGAAAGGATATTATTAGTTTAAGTTTGGGTGAGCCTGATTTTGATACTCCAGAATTTATTAAAAAAAGTGCAATCAAGGCCATAGAAAATAACGTTACTCATTATCCACCTGTCCCTGGGTTTAAAGATTTGAAAAAGGCCATATGTGAGAAGTTTAAGCGCGATAACAATTTAGATTATAGACCAGAGCAAATTGTTGTTTCTACTGGGGCTAAGCATTCGTTAATGAATCTTTGTCTTGCCTTGGTAAATCCGGGCGAAGAGGTTGTATTGCCAGCTCCTTATTGGGTAAGTTATATGGCCATGGTTAAATTTGCACAAGGAACACCAGTGGTTATAACAACTGATATTTCTACTGATTTTAAAATCACACCAAAAAAACTAGAAGAAGCTTTAACCCAAAAATCTAAACTTTTTATTTTTAGTAATCCTTGTAATCCCTCAGGTTCTGTATATACAAAAAAAGAGCTAGAAGAGCTTGCTGAGGTGTTTTCGCATTACCCTGATTGTTATATTATCTCTGATGAGATTTACGAGTTGATTAATTTTAGTGATTCACAGTTTAGTTTGGGGAATGTTGATTCAATTAAGGAGAGAGTGATTACGGTAAATGGAGTGGCCAAGGGTTTCGCTATGACCGGTTGGAGAATAGGATATATAGGTGCTCCACTTGAAGTCGCAAAGGCATGTACAAAGCTTCAAGGACAATTTACTTCAGGAGCAAACTCAATTGCACAAATGGCCACTATGGCAGCAGTTCAGGCGGACCCAAAAGAATTAGAAAAGATGAAAATAACTTTTTTAGAGCGAAGAGATTTAATTATAGAAAAACTTAAGCAGGTCCCTGGTTTAAAAGTGAATGAGCCGATGGGGGCTTTTTATGTTTTTCCGGATGTTTCTAGTTTTTTTGGAAAATCCTATAAAGAACAAAAAATTCATAATGCTGATGATTTATGTATGTTTTTATTGAGTGATGCATTAGTTGCAACAACTGCTGGAGATGCATTTGGCTGTCCGAAAAATATTCGTATTTCCTATGCTAATAGCAAAGAGCAAATTATAACAGCTGTGGAAAGAATAAAGGCATCCTTAGAAAAATTAGTATAAGTTAAATTTTCCTGAAAATAAGTTGGCCACAGGTTTAGTCATTTCAAACTTTGATAAAATGATTTTTAAGGTCGCTGTAATAGGAACGGATAAAAACATGCCTGGTATTCCCCATAGATATCCCCAAAAGGTAAGAAAAAGAAGAATTGTCACTGGGTGAAGACCCATAGATTCGCCCATTATTTTAGGTTCAAGAATATTGCCAATAGTAACCTGAGTTAAAATAAGTAAGGTCAAAATTACGGCAAACTGAATTCCAAAGCCGTATTGAAGAATAACAATGGGAATAGGGAGAAAAACGGCAATCATTGAACCAATATTAGGAATGAAGTTTAGTAGAAAAGTAAGAACAGCAAACATAAAGGCCATTTCGGTATTAAATATCATAAGAATAATATAAGTGATGATTCCTGTTGTAAGTGAAGTCAGTAACTTAGTTTGAACATACTTTCTTGCATTATTTTTAATTTCATTAAAAATATTTCCATTTCCCTCAGACATGCTTTCCCCTGTTAGTAAAAACATTGTAAAGATGATGACTAAAAAAGTATTGCTTAGAATATTGATCATACTGCCACTAATATCTTTAATTAATTTGCCCAAGGGTAAGTTTTTATTAAGATTGTTGACATCAGAGGCGTTAATAGAAAAGCCCAAAGATTGAGAAACAGAGACAAACTTGATTACAAGTTGATCAATTTTTTCTTTATATTGATCTGCCCCCTGAACAAATGAGTCAATCGAGTAACCGACAAAAAGAGTAATGAGAAAAAAAGTCGCAATAAAAAGAATGAGAGAAATAACAAGAATAAGGTTTTTGGGAAGCTTCGTCTTCCTTTGAAAATAATGTATAGTAGGTGAATAAATTAAAGAAATAAAAATAGATAAAGTAAACGGAATAAGTATAAACTTTGTCGTAGAAAGAACAAAAGCTATGGCAATTGAGGTTAGTATAAATAAACAAATTGTACTTATTTTATGATATTTTTCCATACAATGAGTTTAACAAAAAATATAAAGAGATAAAGTATTATGTTTGGAGAGTCATTAAAGGTTGCGAAGTTTATTAAGCAGTATAAAAAATACCGTGATGCAAAAGATGAAATTTCGAAACAAAAGACTCTTCAATATATTCAAAACCTACTTGGTCATGAAGGTGGTTTACTCATCAAATTTCTTCAATATCAAAGAGGACAAAAAGACGAGCTTGATCAGTTTGAACATATTAACACAAAGATAATGACAGGTATTCATATTGATGAAATCAGACAGGTATTAAAGAGCGAACTTAAAGAAGAGCGCTATGAAATGATTAAAGATATTTCAACAGAGGCTTTTCCGGCTTCTATCGGTCAGGTTCACAAGGCAAATATCGAAAATCAAAGTGTTGCTATAAAGGTACAATACCCATCTATTGAAAAAGTCTTTAAAGAACAGCTTCGTTTGTTTGACCTGCTTCCCAAATTTACTGGTGCACCATTAAAAAAGTTGGGTATTGATATTTATTTATATCAAAAAAAGCTAGAAGAGATGGTTGATAGAGAGTGTAATTATTTAATTGAAGCTAAGAACTTAGAGCAATGGAGCTTTTTTTTAGCTCCTTTAGAAGGAGTTTCAGTTCCTGAATTAAAAAAAGACTTTTTAACGAAAAAAGTTTTGGTCATGAATTTTATTGAAGGGGATGGAGTTAGTGCAGTGGCAAAGAATTGGAGTCCTGATGATAAAAAGAAGGTTGCTTTTCAATTACTTGATGCTTATTTCAAAGTCTTCTTTGAAAATCAGCAGCTTCAAGGAGATACAAATTTGGGAAATTTTATTTTTGAGAAAAACCCAACTAAAGTATGGTTTATTGACCTTGGACAAGTCATTCATTTTTCATCAAAATTTACAGACTCAATTGCAACAGCGTTAAAGAGAAAAATGGCCAAAAAGCCTATTAATGCGTTAAGTTTTTTTGAAAATTTGGGGTTTGATCGAGAAAAGCTTCTTGCTATAGAAGCTCGTTTAGACTTAATTGTAGATATTTTATTTGAACCTTTCTTGTTGGACTTCAGCTTTAATCTTAATGATTGGAAATATAAAGAAAACTTAGAACTTGTTTTAGGTGAAGATAAGTGGTTTTTTCGTTCTGCTGGAAGTGTTGATTTCTTTATTTTTATGAAGTCATTCATGGGAATTAAAACAGTTTTAGAGCAACTAAATGTCTCATTGTTTTTTAAGCCAATTGTTGAAAAAAGAATTGCTAATTTTACAGAAGTAGAGTCAATTTCACAGGTTGAGCAAAAGGAAATTCAGCATAGAGTACGGCCAGCTCAAAAGTTAAGAATTTTAGTTACTGAAGGAGATATAGAGAAGGTTAAAGTTACTTTACCCTTCGAGGCGATATATGAGCTTGAAGATTTTATAAATGATGATATTAAACAAAAAATTAGAGAAAAAAATATAAAGCTTAAGCAAATTATTCATGACTCTTTAAAAGATGGGGCGAAAACGAAAGAAATTTTTAGTTTAGATGATGGTCAAAAAAGAATTCTCATTTCTATGGTTTGATCAAAGGTCTTTTTGACCTTTGATCAAGATATTTTGTTTTTTAATTTACTTTTACTCTCTCTACGAGTTGTTGTAGTGAGTTTGCAAGTTTGGATAAGTTCTCAGCAGCACTTTGCATATCTGTCGCCCCTTTACCTGTTTGTTCAGCAGCAATTGATACTTGTTGAATATTTTCAGATATTTGCTGCACTCCAGTTGAAGACTCACTGACAACTCTTGCTACTTCATTTGTTGTAGCCGCTTGCTCTTCCATGGCACTTGCAATACTACTTGAAATGCTATTTAACTGAGAGATCGCCTCTGTGACTGAGCCAATTGATGTGACTGCAGATTGAGAGTCATTTTGAATAGCTTCAATTTTTCTAGAGATATCTTCAGTTGCATTGGCTGTTTGTTTCGCAAGTTCTTTAACTTCGTTAGCTACGACAGCGAAGCCTTTCCCTGCTTCACCGGCCCTCGCAGCCTCAATGGTTGCATTTAGGGCGAGAAGGTTTGTTTGCTGTGCAATAGAAGTAATAACTTTTATGACATTTCCAATATCTAAAGAGCTTTCTCCAAGAATTTGAATTATTTTATTTGCATCTTGCGACATCTGCATGGCTTCGTTTGATTTAGACGAAGAATCATTTGTATTCTTAGTGATTTCTTTAATAGAAGCAGTCATCTCTTCCATATTTGTGGCAACAGTTTGAATACCTGAGTTGACTTCTTCTGAGGCAGAAGAAGCTGTATTGGCCTGGGCCGAAGTTTCTTCTGCATTTGCACTCATTGTTCCAGCAACAGAAAGTAATTCTTCAGAGGCAGAGGCTAATTGTCCTGATGCATCTGTAAGATCGTTAATAAGATCAAGTTTTTTGGTTACGACTTCCCAGTTAACCATCGCACCAATGTAGTTTCCTCTTGAATCACTTACTGCAGAAACAAGCAGGTCAAGTTTTTCAGGGCCAACTTCAATAACTGCTTGATGAGGTAAGTTTCTAGGGTCTTTAATAATTCTTCTTTGGTGTTCAGGATCTTTGTGGAACCAATCAATTGAGCGATCAATAAGGTCTTCAACTTTGGCAGGTAAATATTGTTCCAGTGTTCTTAGTGTTTTTTTAGAATTTTCATTCATGTAGATCAGTGTTCCATCTGGTTTGGCCATCATGGTATTTATTGGGGAAAGATCAACCATACTTTGGGCTTTTGCTGCAGCATCTTCAGCCTCTTTTTTGGCCGAAACTTCTTCCCAGTTTACGACATAACCTTCGACTTCACCCGATGGTGAAACAACTCTTTCAATATTTAAATCTAAAATCATTGAACCAATATTAATCTCTGTTTTAATAGGAAAGTTTTTTGGATTTGAGAGAACTTTTCTTTGGTGTGCAGGGTTCTCATGAAACTCATCAATATTTCTTCCCACCAAAGAATCAGCACCAAAACCATATTTTGCTCTAATTTCATCATCAATTAAAGAAAGGGTTTCAAGACTTTTTTGATTTACAAAAATTAGTTTAAAGTCGGGATCTGCAAAGAGTACATTTGTTGCTAAAGAATTAAGAGCTTCAGCATATGGAATTTGTACATCTTGTTTAATTTTTAAATTTGTTTGACTCATTTATCCATCCTTATAAAGTGTTACAATATAATTAATCATTTTTATTGTTTAAAAATCGGCAGATTTGTTTTTAAACTAAAACTATTTTTGATATTGTTATAGAAAAATTATGGCATAATTTTTCTTAGGATAAAGAGGAAAAAACTGCATTTAGAGCAACTTACAAAAACTTAAGTTTACTTTATGAAAATGATTTAAGGAATATTAGGCAAAGGTTATAAAGATGATAAAAACTCTATGTTATTTGACTGTTTTTTTTATGTTCATTGGTGCTGTTCAAGCAAAATTTTCTAAGCAATTAGTTAAAGATAACTTAGGTATTGTATGGGGGATGGAAAGTCTTGATTCTGGGATTCTTTTTACTGAAAGATCAGGGAAGTTGAAATTCTTAAATTTGAAGGCGAAAACAGTTAAAGAAATTTCAGGAGCTCCCAAAGTCTATTCAAGAGGCCAAGGTGGTCTTTTAGATATAAAAAAACATCCAGACTTTAAACAAAACAAAAGAATATACTTAAGTTACTCAAAGGAGTTTAATGGGCAAAAAACAACGGCTTTGGGTTATGGCCTTTATCAGAATGGAAAGCTTGAAAAGTTTAAAGATATTTTTATAGCTAAAGGAGAGGCTTCAAAGAGAATCCATTTTGGTTCACGAATTGTTTTTAAGAATAATATTATTTATCTGAGTATTGGTGAAAGAGGTGTTCGAGATAATGCTCAAGATCTATCCAATCATTTTGGAACAATTGTTCGTGTAACAGATGAAGGTAAGGCCTTAAAGGATAATCCTTTTTATGGGAAGAAAAAGGCTTTACCCGAGATATGGAGTTATGGACATAGAAATCCTCAAGGACTAGCTTATGACAAAAAAAATGATACTCTTTATGCGATGGAACACGGACCAAGAGGTGGTGATGAAATTAATATTATAGAACCTGGGAAAAATTATGGATGGCCAATTATTTCTTATGGAAAAGAATATGTTCTTCCTATGATGGTTGGCGAATCAACTCAGAAAAAAGGAATGGAGCAACCACTAAAATATTATGTTCCTAGTATAGCTCCTTGTGATTTGGTTTATTACGATCATGAGAAATTTCCTGAACTCAAAGGAAGTTTGATTTCGGGTGCTTTAAAATTAACACATATAAATGTTTATTATGTAAAAACTAAAAAAGAAAAACGTTTATTTGATAAAGAGAACATGAGAGTTCGCTCTATCCTAAATACACCAAATGGTGAAATCTATTTTGGAACTGACGGTGGAAAAATTTTTCAATTAGTCAAAAAATAATTCTTAATGTCTTTGTTCAAGTTTATCTTTTGAACGATAGAGTTGACCAACAAAACCATTGACGATTTGAGAAAGATTAGGACTAAGATCTTTTCCAAGTAAGTGCAACTGTATTTTGTTGATGTCCAACTCATGTGTTTGCTCATTATCATTCCATGCTTCAAGAAAATTCTTCTCAAATTTTTCAGCCTCAGTCTTACTATAGACTTGAGCACCAAACTCTCTAAAGCTTCCTTGAAGAGTATCTGGGTTAAGGTTTGAAGAGCCTCCTAGAATAACTTTACCGTCAACACTTGTAATCTTTCTATGATTTTCTTGATGATAATGTTGTTCTCCACCATTGGCAAAATAAGCAGTTGTTTGTCCAGTCTTACGTGCTTTTAATTCTATTCCATGATCACTTAAGTCTTTCATAAAAATAGTATTGGGGAAGCCATTAAATCCGAAGTTTCCGTTGTGATCAGCAATGATCTTTATATCAATTTGTGGATCTCGTATCTTTTTCTTGATCAAAGCATCAACGATATAGGGATCATAAATAAAAAGTTGCTCCATATAGATATTTTTCTTTGCATTAATAATCATATCAATGAGAATATTTCTCGTGTTTTTCACTTTTCCATCAACATCAGCCTCGGCTATGCGAATAACAGCATCTCCCTGGCGAGGATACGTTTTACGTTTAATTTTAAACCAAGAGAGAATATCTTCTTTTTTGGGTAAATAAGCTTGATTATCAAAGCCCTGATCTTTGTAATAAAACCAAGCTTGCTCTTTGGGATCCTCAGTTAGTGCGGCTTCGATATCGTGCAAATAAGAAGCTTGGACTAAGGCCGCTGCAGGGCCTAAGACCCAAATGGCATCATCGTAATAGTATCCTCCACTATGATCCGACCAGTTTTTGGAGCCAAAATAGGCTTGAGGGTTTTTTGTATTAGCATCAATAACAATAACCTTAGAATGATCAATTTTTGATTCATAGTATGTATTTTTTTGTTCAAGAAATTTAAATGTTTCAGGTGTTTTGGGGATGAGGTTTGTAAGTCCAAAGGGTATCCCCGGAGGGTGACGTTGAATATTTGCCTGTAATAAAGTTACTCTTTTACGAACCTGTGGTTCTTCTTCTATTCTTCTTTTAATATAATTGAAGATAGGCATAATTTCATCTTTCATATTGTAATTGGTTGCGTAATCGTGAAGAAGAAGTACTTTTAAATTTGGGTTTTTCTTTTTTAGAGCTGAATCTATCAAATGTTTAGATATCGTCATTCCCATCGTGCCCCCAAATAGAAAAATATCAATAAATATGGATTCTTGAGCACTATCAATCATATCAGTTATTTTTTTAAAAATAGGGTCTTCTATAAAAGCAATATGTTTTTTGGGGCCAATATAGGGAGCATCCCAGTCTGGCTTATCTCCCCCAAAAATAAGACGCTTATTAAACCAATTCATTCTTTCTATACTTGTGTCATTTTGACTTATAAGCTGAACTTTATTTCCTGGGACAAGTCCAAGATAAGATAATGTATAGTGAGGTAAAAAGTTTAAGGTTTCGTGAATTTCCATATTGAGTTTAGAAGATGTTATGATTTTTTGTGCAAAGTCTTTTACGGAGCTTGTGTTGGCAATCTGTTTAAATAGACCTTTCGTTTGTTTTATTGAATGAATTGAATTATTTGATGTTATAGTATGCCCTAGCTTTTCTTCTAGTAGGCTTTCAAGCCTTTGACGCTGTGAAAATGAACTCTCTGGGTGATCGAAAAAATCACGATAAATAAATATTTTGTTGGCGTAAAGAAAACTTAAGGTTTTTATGACATTCTCATTGTTGGGCTGAATCACCTTCCAGTATACTAGTGGTCTCAAGATTGAGGGCGGAATAGTATCATCTAATAAAGAAACTAACTCTAGAACATTTTTCTTCTTTTCAGATTCTAGTTCTTTGACTTTTTTCCTGAATGTATTGGCATGGGAAAATTCTTTTTTTCCATAAATTATGGGGTATGAGTTTCGGAAAAATTCTTTTGCTTGAATACGACTCTCGATATGAATATCTTTTGCAAAAGAGTTCGTGCTTAAGAGTAAGAGAAAAAATAATGTTTTCATAATTATCCTAATTTTCCGTTATTAATGTATCTAAATCAAACGCATCACGAAGTTGGTGTGAGAGCTGTTGGTGTATAATTTTAGTCAGATCGTTTTTATAGGCAAACTCCTCACTTCTAGTAGGGAAATCTCTTGGAATATCATCTATTTTAATACGACTTAAGTTGATTTTTAATTCTTCTGGGTGATTATTTGAAAATGAGAAACTTCGTACTGATGTTTGAAAGTCTTTCTTACGAAATTTACCTCGAATTTTAAAATTTGCCGTAACTAAAGGTTCTGAGCCACTTGAAAGCAGCTGTCTTAGACGGCTACCTTTCTGAATTTCTCTACCTCTTATTTGAGTAGGATAGATTTTTACTTCTTCTGGTATAGGAATGAAGTCTTCTAAGTTAAAATAAGCAAGAACATCAGCTGTGTAATATATATGTGAATCTTTTGATTTTATGTAAACCTCGGTTAAACCTAGATCTTTATCTTTTAGTCGCAGATTGAGATGATCAGTGTTGAGCCGAAAAAACTTTCTAAATCTTACATATCCTTTTATTGCATTTTTTGTGGGCTTAGGAACTTTAAAGGGATTAAATGCCATATCTAAAATTTTAAACCAAATAGATATTGCCCCCCCAATAAACTGTTTGTTTCCAACTAATGGTATTGGATTATGAAAAATATTTTTTACTAAAGTAGGATCTCCGTTTGTGTTCGAAATTTGTTCCAACAGAGTTCCTGTTTGATCAAACCGTACAAGTTGGTTTGAGCTGAGTTCATTGTTAAATTCAAAGTGGCTATCTTTTTGTGGAACGAGATCAATGTCTATTTGAAAAGTACCGTTTAAGATTTTATAAAATGCAGGTGTGAGAATAAAGTTTTTAGTAGCCTGTTTAATGAAATTGGCCATGAGAACTTCTTTAAGTTCTGTGTCAGCCGAAAAACTATTTATGATTGAGGTCTGAATTGTTTTTTTAAGCTTATTTTTTATATATGGAAGATCTTTATCACTCCAAAGGTGAGGAACGATCTCATAGCGAACTGTTTTTTGGTAATGATTTTGAACAAAATAATCTTTAAGCACCTTTTCATCAATAAAGTTATTGAGACTTGCTGGCGAGCGCTTAGATTGAATAGTTGAAATATTTGATAAAATTCTTTCATGCTTGTTAAAAAAAGTATAAGTTATGGCCACGACACAGAAGAAAGTTAATAAAGCTAAAATTAATGTGTTTTTTTTGGTCATAATATTCTCCTAGTCAAATTGAATTTGACTATATTTGCCTTCTAATAAAAAATTTAAATTTTTATTGATATTATTTTTGACTCTTTTCCCATCGTGATAGAGGAGTACACCTGTAAAGTCTTTTGTTTCTCCCACTTTCATCGCTACGTGATCTGGAGAAATTGTGTAGCGGCCGAGTTGTTTATCTGTCGGCCATTCCATGTCATTGTAGACAACATAAGCTAACTCAGAACATACAATTTTTTCATCAGTTTCGACATCAAAGTTAAAATCGTACTCTTTGCCAATTTGGTCAAAAGCTTGAATTAAATACTTTTGCTTCTCTTGCTTTGACAGATGCTTATGTCTAATGACTGCGATGTCGTCAATATTCAAAAAATGTTCTAAAGTGTTGATTTGAACACCTGGTCTTAAGGCTTCGATGATTCTTTTACCTTCAAATTCAATTTCTTTTTGGAATGGTTTGATAAGGGGATGATCCCATAGTTCTAATTCAATAAGTTCTTTTTTTGTGCCGCTCCAAATTGCCACATGTCCCCAGTGACCAGGAATGAATTTATCTGTAAGTCTAAATGGCGTCTTTTCTAATAAAATGTCTAGAGGCTTTAATTTTTTGTGTATATTTCTTTTTTCAGCTTCAGACATTTTATAGAGTTTTCCATTTCGAGTTTGGACTAAGCCAACTGTATTTCCAAAGACTTTACTGACTTGATGGCTCATTTCATCGGATGTTAATTTTAAGGTATCTCTAAAAAAATCTGAAAAAAAGCTGACATGATTTGTGATGAGATCAATTGAAGCTAGTTTTTGATTGAGTTGAGTATAACTTAAACTTCCTTGAATTAATACATTAAGATAACTGTCTTGATTATCAAGATTGAATTTGTTTTGAGTTTCAATGGCTTGGATTTTCCTATAGAAATCTAAAGCTTTTGAGATTTTTGTAAAGTTTTCTATATCTAACGCATTTAATGTGACTTTGTTGAGATAATTATCTAAATCTTCGTGATCTGAATTTATAAGTCTTCTTAGTTTTTTGATGTTATGGAACTGCGAGAGAACTATTGTATAATTATCATAAAGAACTAGTGCAGATGCTAAAGAAAGTTTAATTTGTTTAATGATTTGTTTTCCATTCTTATCAGCAGGGTTTATGTGGACAGAATAGAAGGAGATAAATTCATTTCGACTCATAGAGCTTGTTCGGCCGGGATTAACTCTTCTTATTGTTTTTTGTGTTATACTTGTGGGTTGCTCAAAAGAAATTGCGATTTGGGTTTTTGGTTGTGTTAGCCATTCACTTTGTAAAATGATTTCCCATAAATTCTGCCTCATTTCAATGTATTTTTCTGTACCTTGTTGGTGAAGAGTAATGATGTCTTTATTTGATAAGACCTCATTATTTCTTATTTCATTATAAAACTCTAAAGCTTTGGCCCGCCAAACCATATTCTCTTCAATGATTTCTTGAGAAGTTGAAAAATAGTTTTGAAATTCTTGTTCAGATTGCACAATTTCATGCATGGGGTTTGATGCGATTTTTCTTTTGAGAGATGAAAACTGAGAACATGAAAAATTCAGGATCATACTGATTAAAAATAACGCATGTACTTTCATTATACTCCCTTTTATGATGGCGAATCTGTATCGACAATTAAGGGTAAAAACTTGAGTTTTATGCTTTGTTATTTGTGTTTTAAAATACTTATGGTCGTTTTTTAAGCTTATTCGGCTAACCGAATAAGCTTAAAAAGAGTCTGGCTTGCTGTGAGGGACCTTAAGTCTTGGCGATGAGGATGAGGAAAAGTAACCCAGTGACAAATGCCCAAAAAAAGAGTGAAGTGCTTCGGCTAAAATGGTCATATTTGAGAGCGTAATCAACATCAGTGACATCTTGTTTTTTTATTTTATAATAATGTGGAGGTGTTGCGGCACCAATAAAAAGGCTTATGAGTAAGGCCATGATAAAAATATCTAACCATGCAACCCCAGCATATACAGGCCCAACTGGTGGAAGTAAAAGTGCTAGCGCCCAAACTGGCAAAAAGGTAAGAATAAAAAATATTCCGATCCCTCTGTAATTTTTTTCTTTCTCAAACCAAACGGTGATAATACCTGTAAAAAGTAATGAGAAAAATAATATGGTAAAGAAAATCTCCATTTGAACCTCCTTTATAAATTCATAAATATAAATACCCCCATTAAGATCATCATTAAATTTTCTGTTAAGGAGATAGCGCCTAAAGGAACTTTACTATTTCCTCCTACACAGGCACACTTTAAATCCCTACGTTCAATATACACAGCTTTGATGACAGAAGTTGCACCAATAGTTCCAATAAATAATGAACCGACTGCTGCTATAGGTAATACGAATTTTGCAAGCATAAAGAGTCCAGCAATTAACTCAATAAAAGGATAAACATAGGCGTAAGGGACATATCTTCTGGCAAGAATATCATAAGTGATAAATTGGTTACTAAATGATTCTAAGTCTCTCAATTTGAGAACCGCAAGAAAAGTCATACTTAAAGCAATAAAACTTTTTATTAATTCGCTATAAATGAATTCTTCCTCTAAACGACTGGTAAAGATCAATGCGATGATAAATGTTGTGGAAAAAATTGCGATTATAGGTGCATAGGATTTATTATTATCCACTTCTTTTCCTAAAAATTTTTTTAGATCCTCATGACCACCAATCCTTTTACCATTTATTATATTCTGCGGAGTGGTTTTTACGTTAGCTTCATTTTTGTATTGATCAATTTCTTGACGTGACTTGAGTTTGTGGTCAACAACGTGATATCCATTTCTTTTAAGCAGATCTTTTGATTTTATGCCAAAAGGACAAACATGATCTTCTGTAACCATTCGGTAAATATGTGCTTCTTTTTGCGTTTCATTCATATTGTTATCCTAGCTATAAATGAATCTAAAGTATTGCTAGGGATATGTAAGAAATGTGAAAAAAATTACATAATTGTTCATCTTGGTAGTGTTAGAAAAGAATGTTACTATAGCTAACATAAATTAATCTAAAAAATGAGTTTTTATGGAAAAGTTGATTTCAAAAGAGTTGTCTGAGCTTGTATCTTGGTCTGTGTCTATTCTTGGGGATGCAATAAAAAAAGAATATGGAGAGCAAACATTTGTAGAGGTTGAGTTATTACGTAAAAGAATGAAAAAACTTAGAGCAGCTCCTTCTGGCAAAGTTTATAGCAAGCTTTTGAGTGAACTTGCTGGATTTAAGCAGTTATCAACACTTAAAATTCATCAAATGTGCAATAGTTTTTCTTTGATGTTAGAACTTGTTAATCGTTGTGAAACAGCTTATAGAGCACATCGTCTTGAGTCAACAGAGTTGGAGATACCAAAAAATAAACCTAGGAAAATTATTTTTGTTTTAACTGCTCATCCGACTGAAGCCAGAAGTCCAGAGATATTAGGCCTTTTTGAAGAAGTGCAAGAAATTTTGCAACAAAATTTGAAAACGAAGAGTTTTCATTCTCAACAGGAGCTTTATCATCTTTTTATGATTGCATTGAAAGTTTCCTTAGCAAGGACTTCTAGTCCTACCGTTGCAGACGAGGCTCACAATATTTATTCATATATTTTAAAAGATGAAATACTTGACTCTCTAGTAAACCTTTCGAAAATGGGGGTTGATGTTTCCTTAAGGAGTTGGGTCGGTGGTGATAAGGATGGTCATCCGGGTGTTGATGAAAAAACTTTGTTGGCAAGTTTAGAGATGTCTCGTCGTTTTTTAATTAATTATATTCAAAAAAAAATAACTCAGACACTTGAACGAATTTCTTTTATTGAAGAAAAGAAGGATATAAGTTTAATAACACAATTAGAGTTATTGCTTAAACAAGCAAGTCTTCTTTGTCCATTGAGAAATAGTGATGGAGTTCGTATCACTGAATTTAAAAATAATTTTTTAAAGACTTATTCTTTGTATGAAAAAGTTATTGGTTTTCAATCACCAGACTTAGTTGCTGTTGAACGTTTGATCTGGATTTTCCCGGCTTTGGTCGTCGCTTTAGAGATTAGAGAAGATAGCGAAGTTGTAAAAGAGGCATTAAGATCTGACGACGAACTTGCTATAACGAGAATGCTTAAAACTTTAAGTACTTTGGCCCATGGCTTTGATAAAAAATGGTATGTGCGTGGTTTTGTTTTAAGTATGGTTGAATCTTCAAAAGATATAAAGAATGGTTTACTTCTAACCAAAAAAACTCTTGGAGGTTATGATATTCCTGTCGTTCCTCTATTTGAGAACGAGAAAGCATTAACTGGAGCAGTTGATATTCTTCAAGAGCTTTTTTCTCAACAAAAATCAGTGATTAAGAATCATCAAAAAAAATGGGGAGGGCGGTATGAAGTTATGGTGGGATATTCAGATTCTTCTAAGGAAAATGGAGTGCTTCCTAGTCGGGTTATGATATCTTCGGCCTTGAAAAATATTGAAAAAGTTTTGCGAAAAAATGCTTTAACTCCAGTTTTCTTTCATGGTTCAGGGGGAAGCATTGAAAGAGGCGGTGGGGCTTTAAGTGAACAAACCGGTTGGTGGCCAAAATCAGCTATTGAAACTTTTAAAGCTACGATTCAAGGGGAGATGGTTGCAAGAAGTTTTGGAAGTCAGACCATTTTAGCGAAACAAGTTCAAGTTATTTTGGATCAATTAGGGACTTATAAAGGGGGACGAAAGTCACATAGTCGAGTTTTAAAGAAATTTTCTGAAGCTATTAGAGCATCATATTCAGAGAAGATTCAAGATGATAATTTTATGGAGGTTATAGCTCTCGCGACTCCTTATAGCTTTTTACATCATTTAAAAATTGGCTCCAGACCATCGAAGCGTCCTGGTGGTTCAATTAAGAATAATTTAAGAGCAATCCCTTGGGTTCTTTGTTGGACTCAAACGAGAATATTATTTCCAACGTGGTGGGGTGTTGGCTCTGCCTGGAGTGGAATGTCAGAAAATGAACAAAAAGAGCTCAAGCATGAGTATGCAGAAAATCCTGTTTTAATGACATATCTAAAAGCGTTAGGTTTTACCTTGGCCAAGGTAGAGTTGGGAGTATGGCATCTTTATTTGGCTGAAAGTAATATCAACAAAGAACTTAAGGATAAAACCTATAAAGAATTTGAGTCTGAGCTAAAGGGAGCTTATAGATTTTTTCAAGATATTACTGGAGAAAAAGATTTACTATGGTTTAGACCCTGGCTAAAAGAAAGTATTGATTTGCGCTCGGCGATGATTCACCCCTTAAATTTATGCCAAATTGAATCACTAAGAAGAGATGACTATCAACTCTTAAGAAACTCTGTAACTGGTATTGCGTGTGGAATGTTAACGACAGGTTAAATGATTAAAGATGGTCTTCTTTAAAAAATTTTAGTTTTATTTGACGAGGCTTAAATATGGAAAGATATTCTTTATCTACCCATGCTCTTATCTTCTCCCTTAACTCTTCTTCAGTCTTCGCTTGGATAAAGAAATTTTCAGACGTAGGGTAGGCTTTGAAACAGTTAGGGTATTCTTTTATGTGAATTGTTAACACATCACTCACGGGCATCTTGGATATTTTGTTAATGGCATAAAAGTGGACCAGTGCTGCAGCAGAAACAAAAAGGTGAAAAATCTCATGTGCTTCTAAAACACCTGTGAAAAGTTGTGGCCATCTTGTAAAGTCAGCAATGGCCCCAAGTGTATATAAAACACCACCTATAAAAATATACTTAACGGTTTGAGGGGCAATCTTTTTAATAAATAAAACTGTGAATAAACTCATCCACCCCATTGCTATAAAGAAACTAAGTAAAAGCCACTCAGGCATTGTATCAAAAAAGATAGCTGTGAGTGTTAATCCTGTAATAGAAAGAATCCAAATTACTGATAAGGGAACCCACCTTTGAAATCGGCGAAGTAAAATTATCTGGAAAGGTGTGAATGATCCACTGATCATTAAATAAATTCCAGCATGATCAAGAATTTGCAGAACATAATTTCCAGTAGTTCCTTTTTCAAGTAAATGATAAACACCACTCATAGAAAAAAGAAAAATGCAGCAAAAATAATAAATAAAAAGACTCAACACGCGTTTGTTATTTCCACGTGAGTTCCATAACATTTTACTTCCTAGAATTAAGAAAAAGATGGCGGTAAGAAGGTGCGTCAAAGAGCTTATGGGTTCACTAAAGCCTAAAAATGGAATTCTATCTAACATAATGCGTATTTTAATAAGGAAAGATGTCTTCGTATAGTCAGAATTGGATTAATATGACAAAAATGCTAATATCTTTGCAGTTGGAGTCATATGATTATACAAAAAGATGAAATCCCTTCTTTCTTGCCTGATAAGCCTCGTCTTATTTTTTTGGGAACGATGTGTGCGATGAATGCTCGAACTCTCAATGGGAAAAAGCCTAAGGAAGATTTTTTTTATTATAATGATAACAGAAATCATTTTTGGAAAATTTTGCAATATATTTACGAACCATCGTTAGAACCGGTTAGACTTTCAATAGCTGAAAAAAAGCTATTTCTTTTAAAGCATAATATTGGAATTCAAAACCTAGTGGCGGAGATTAAAACTCCTAATCATGCTCGGCTTGATCCTTCAGACACTGTTTTATTTGATTGTCAGAAGAAAAATAAAATACAGTTTAAGAAAATCAAAGCAAAACATAAAAGCCTTTTTAATTCTTCAGCGTTGTTTTTCACCTGCCGATATAAGAAAGGAATTGCTCATTTATTAGAGGGATTTATTGAAACAAATTCTTTAAATAAGGATATAGTGAAAAATACGTGGTATCTCAAAACGCCCACAAGATGCAATCCTTTTCAAAGAAGCCAAGAGTGGATTTCGGAGATGAAAGAAGTTTATAAGATAAAAAATAAGATATAGGCTGTTAAGAATGAAGAAAAAACTCATTTTGGGAATTGATATTGGGGCAACAAATACGAAACTTGGTATAGTATCACAAAAAGGGGAAATATTAGAAAGCTCCTCTTTTAAAACTGAATCAAAAAAAGGGTTTGATTTTTTTTTACAAAACTTAAAGTCAGCTTGTGCAAAACTTACCCTGAATTATTCAGTCTCAGCAGTAGGTGTTGGAGCCCCTGATTATAATGTTGTTAGTGGCAATATTGAAAATGGAACTAATTTAGCTTGGAAATGTGCTCCTTTACGTGGGGAATTAGAAAAAATTTTTGATTGCCCTGTTTATTTACATAATGATGCCAATATTGCAGCGGTAGGTGAAAAAAAATTTGGTGCAGCCCAGGGGGTTGATGACTTTATTGTCGTCACGATTGGTACAGGTATTGGAACTGGTGCTTTTGTTCAAGGGCGTTTGTTGACTGGAAAGTCGGGAATGGCCTGCGAAGCTGGGCATCTCGTTGTAGAGGTGGATGGAAGACCTTGTGGTTGTGGTGCCAAAGGGCACTTAGAAGCCTATGCAAGTGTAACAGCAATAAAGGAATCTGTAAGAAAGGCTTTAGGTCATGATCTTTCTTTTTCTGAAATCATAAATCGTTATCAAGCTGATGACGGGCCAATTGAAGCTATTGTGAAGAGTGCAGCTCAATTTTTAGGAGTAGGGTTGGCCCAAATGCAAAGCATTCTTTTACCAGAACTTATTATTCTTGCCGGTGGAGGGAGTAACTTAGGTCTAAAATACAAAAAAGAAGTGGAAAGAGCTTTTATGAGTGCTGCATTTAAACCCTTTCAAAATAAAACTCAGCTTAAATTATCTGAAATTTCAGCAAAACATGGTGCCATAATAGGGGCTGCAGCTCTTGGTTTAGAAGGCCTTGGGTCTATTGATTATTAGATACCTTCGCCTCTTAATCTTCCGGTAGTCATTGTTACTCCTTCAGCCGCTGTATAATTAATATTTAAATCTTCGTTATGGGATCCAAGACTACTAGGGTCAAAACTCACATAAACTAAGCACGTCTCTCCTGCAGCTAGGGTTGTTCCGCATGTTCCGTTAGTTCCGGGATAGGATCCGCCTGCAAATTCATAAGGGCCAGCTGCGATAGTTGCACTCATCCCTGTTATAGTAGAGCTTTGATGGTTCGTAAGTTTTATCGGTTTAACCTTGGCTCCAGCACTAACTTCTTGTTCTAAAAAATATATATAGTAAGCTGATGAATCAGTTTTAGAGGCTTCAGATGATTCATCGGCAATTTTAACACTTATTGGTTTAACTGGGGTGCCTGAAAAATTTAATGAATAAGATGTTGCACCTCTGGTCCCTGTATAGCTTATATCAAAAGATCCTGAGTCATAATTTGTATCATCAGCAAGGTGTTGAATATAAAGATCACACTCTTCTTGAGCATTTAATGTCGTTGAACAGTTCCCTCCTGTTCCGGGATAGGAGCCACCTAGAAAATCAACAGTCGTTGTGCCTGTAATGGAAAAACTTAAAGAAGAAATAGGAGTATTTTCTAGGTTTTTTAAGGTCATCTTAAATATTTTTCCTCCTCCTAAATAAGGAGTCTCTTTTAAGTCAAAAATGCTATAGTCATTATCAAAGTCATAATTTTCCAATCTGGCAAATACTGCGGGGAGGACATCGATATCAAAACTGTAGGCAGGTGAACTTAGGCTGCCATCGATAATTTGAAAGGCTGCTGTACAGGTTCCAATATCAGTTTCGACGGGATATCCTTTGAGGGTGTTTGTTCTTTGTGAAGCATAAAGCCAATGACAAGTATGGTTTGGTAAAAGTTTTATAAACTGATCCTCATTTAAGTCAGAGTCTGTAATGGTAAGAGCGCAAGAATATTTTTCCTCTCCTGTGTAATGAGTTGGGTTGCAGCTAAAGCTTGCTGATGGAGCACTTACTTGCACATTTCTAAGAGTGGGAAGGGCCCCTATATTTCCTTGCCAAGTATTCGTAAAATCCCAACTAGATAAGGGGGCATTGTTTGGATCATAAAAATCTGTCAGTGTTGCCACTGGATTTCCATCATCTGTATTACACGAGCCAGTGCCTTGATTAGTGCAGCTTGCTCCTGAGTAATAGTATAGAGTCGCTCCAGGAACAGCGAGGTGATCATTTTGACCAATGATTAAAGAAATAGAGTTTGATGAGTCTTCACCGACAATGTCACTGGTGGTAAATGAGTTTTGTATATCATAAGAAGCATTCCAATAATTAATATACCCAATCATTCCTCCAACTCTTGTAGCATTAGTATTTATATAAACATCGGCATAGCTATTATTGATATCTGCATAATAAGACGCAAAACCATAAAACCCACCAAAGTTTTGTTGGTTAGGCCCAGTTCCAATAAGATCAGCTTCCACATAACTATCAGTTATTGATGAGCGATAACCATTTTCTCCAAAAAAACCACCTACATTTTGCTCTCCTGTGATTGTGGTATTAAAAACTCGAGTTGAATTAATGACATAGGAGGTATCATAGTTGGCACCGCTGATTCCACCAATATTTGTTTGCCCTTCAATACTTCCTTGAAATTCAGAACGATATATATAAAGACCGTCGACTTGAAATCCGACAAATCCCCCAACATCATTTTTTCCATTGATCGAAGAATTGATATTAATATTTTGTAATTTAACATTGGCCCAAGTCTCTGCGCCCATAAATCCTCCCACTTGTTCAGCATTAGGACTATTGACATCAATTGATGAGTTAATATTAAGAAAATTAGATTTTTCTGTCTCACCTATGACTCCACCAATATAAAAAGCTCCATTTGTTACATTTCCGTTGAGATTGGTATCATATACAG
>LULF01000288.1_pt1 | contig 21319 bp, 20 predicted proteins | sample 728221 | NCBI WGS metagenome assembly LULF01 (sample SAMN03860296, study PRJNA289734) | marine metagenome | biome: seawater column; feature: ocean; material: water; isolation source: Red Sea water column Station 169 - depth 500m | place: Saudi Arabia: Red Sea | collected 2011-10-15 | depth 500 m | reverse complement strand
TGTAATAATCTATGCCTGGATAAAATCCTAATCCGGACATGTCCCGTGATTATTCAGTTTTGAAATATTTTTATTCTGTTGAGTTAATTCTGCACAAACATTTTTCCGGGAATAATATTGAAATCAATATTTATGAATCAAACCAAAGTATGGATTACTTTTTACCCTTATTTTTTCAAAATAGTGCTAACACTATTATTACAGTGATTATTTTCGGCAGGTGATATTTGGGAGGTTTTCTATAAATTTATGCCAGGCAGGTTATTATGATGACTAAACAAATGTTTTAGAAGTAGTCAGAATATCTAAAAACAGGTGATCGTGGAATAACTTCTCAAGGGGCACTTCTCTCTAACACATAACGTTAAATTGAGTGTATTCAGAGACACTGTATATGAAATCCTTTGACTTTCAATTGTTAATTTTTCGATCTTCTTCTATTAATTTGATTATTGTGTTTTTTAGGGGAGGTAAGGATTCTTCCACTGTCTTCCATATAATTTCAATTTCTGTATCCCAATAATGATGAATCAAACGATCTCTCATACCAGCAATTGCTTTCCAGGGAATGGAAGGATGATTTTTTGTAATATTTTCAGGTAATTTCTTGACCGCTTCACCGATTATCTCAAATTCCTTACTATAGCACGGATTGTCTTTTCATCCTTTTGAAACTGGTTATAATCCATTTGATCAGTAAATCTCTTCACCGCCTCAATTGCTTTTAGAATATCTTCAAGCATATGTGAAATAATTCGCCGATTCATAGGTAAACAACCTCATCCAGAATAATATCCTTGAGTTGTGGTTTAATACCTTTAAAGGTCACTAAGTCTACTTTTACACCGAGCAACTCTCCCAGTTCGTTTTCTATTTGAATTAAAGTAATCAAACTTGGGGTATCTTCATAGTCAACTAATATATCTAAATCACTCCCCTGGTTTTGCTCTCCTCGCACATAGGAACCAAAAATCCCCAATAGATTGATCTTATAGTTATCCTTTAGTATGGGTTTTTGATTAATTAAATTCTGCTTAATTTCATCTAATCGGTTCATTATACAAACTTTTTCTTTCAAGTACTTTTTTTAGGATGTAATAATCTAGTTTTACTTACTCGATTATACCTATTAAATATATTAAATGTTTGATTTGCTTTAGAAAGATAATTTCTATTTTGGGGTAGGATTTAATATCTGTGGGGAGGCGGTGTTATTATGAACTGTAGATTTGTTTGTATAGTTTATAGCTTCGGTAAACGCGCTTGACGTAATTTTTTGTTTCATTGAATGGTATTTGTTCCACAAAGGCATCTAATGGCTTACCTTTCCAGCGTTTGATCCATTTGATCATGTTATGGGGCCCGGCATTGTAGCTGCCGGCAGTATATATCAGCTCAGATTTGAAACGGTCTGAAAGCCCTCCCAGATAAAGAGTACCCAGACGTGTGTTCAATTCCGGATTAAATATATCGTCTTTTTCCCTGAGTTTGATTTTCTTCTTTTTTGCAACATATTTTGCAGTCTTTGGCATTAGCTGCATCAGTCCCATTGCTTTAGATGAAGACAGTGCTTTTGGATCAAAGTGGCTTTCTTCACGCATTATTGCCAGAGCAAAATAGGGATCAATACCGGCCTGATTCGCGTAACTTTTCAGCTGTGACCAATAAGGTCTGGGATAAGCCAGTTCCCATAGCGGATGTTCACCAACTTCATGTGTAATCAGATGAGGCAGATAATAATTGGCCACGATCCTGAGCAACGAATAATATTCACCTCTGCGATGAAGCAGATGGCTAACATGCCAATTCCTTGTGCTGTCTTTATATTTTCCTAATCCCGCAAATATTTCTCTGAGGGCTTGTTCAGGCTCATCAATATCAAAAAGAAACTCGGTTCTTTTAATTAATTCTTTAGTATTCTTATCTACAGATTTAACCGGTTTAGCGTACAACTTAGCATTACGTGTTTTGACCACTGACATAATACTCTCAGGAACATCCTTATCAGATAGCAAACGCATACCATAATAAGTGTTGGGTTTTTGGAGAATTAACCTCTTGAAGCTTTTTTCTGCAAGTTCTGTGTGCCCTTTCTCCTGCAGAAATTTCCCCTGCCAGTAAAGTAATTTCGCTTTCATCTCTGAATCATAAATTCTTTTCTTAAGTCCCTTTTTCAGGTAATAAAGCGCTTTATGGGTATTTTTATTCTGCTTGTGTGTCCATGCCAACTGCCATACAGACTTTATGGACAGGGAATGTGCTGGAAATTTAGTTAACAAACGGTCCCACCAAAATTGTGCTTTTTTAATTTCTGAATCCAGCATGTAACGAGTAGCAAAAGTATCGTAAAGTTTCGGAAGATGCCTGGATTTGGAATTGAGTCTCTCCAATTTGTAAATTGTGCTACGGCCGGCAGGAATATTTCTGCGCTTAATGTATGAAAGCGCTGTCCACTTTAGCTGTGTTTCTTTCGGCAGGAACCAAACCTTTGAAAGTTTACTCTGCTGATGAAACTTGATTATTCGCGAATAATATTTTTCCGCAAACAGTGCAGAAAGATACGACTTGCCAAGTTTATGAACTAACTCTTTACTTCTTCCTTTTCTGAGCTGGGGAAGATGCTTCATCAGGTACATATCGAGCCCAAGTCTCTCCAATGTCCGGACACGGTTAAAGACTTCTTTGGTAGACATTATTTTGAGGTCAAGAGCAGTTAAATTTTTGTGGGTAAGCAGAGCGGATTTTTCATCAATAGGATACTGCCATCCTAACACTTTGTATTTACGTTCGATTTTATGATCGTGAAGTTCTGCACCACGAAGATAAAGCGAATGCAGCTCATAATCCATCAGAAACCAATCCTTGGTCTTACGCGTGTCATGAAGCAGATGGTAAATAATGTGAACTTCTTTATCTGTGCGAAATACCTTTTTTAATTCTTCACGAATCGAGGCAAGGTAAAAGTTCCTTTTTGGATGCCTCAGCAACTCCCGGATTCCCGCAATTGCTTCCCTATGCTTGGCTGTCTGAAGTAAAAAACGTATTTTTTGAAAAAGCCATACGTCTTTCATCTCCGAATCAGGTGTTATTTTGATATTCTTCAACGCTTCCTTGTGATTACCAAGCTGCTGATGACATTTTGATTTTATTATTTGGGAGCGGCTCCATAAGCCGTTGTTCACCCAGGCTTTCGGCTTTGATAAAGGCTTCAAGCGCTGTAACAGTTGCTTGCATTCACCTTTTTGGTAGGAATTGTAATAAGGCTCCCACGAAGGAATTCTGTGGGCATAGACCGAACTGAACGAGAATAACAGCAAGAAAATTAAAGCGTTTGCTGCTGCCATCCTGAAACAGTTTCTGATTATTTTTTTATTGGGCCTGCTGGTATTTGCATTCAGAAGGGAGTTACGAAGAAACATAACTTAAAACAGTTGGTATAGTTGGTGCTTTGTTTTGAATGCTAATCAAGTTGATACTGCTCTCATGACACAAAAAAAGCAAGAGCAAATATCTTGCCTGAATGATAAAAAAAGTTTTGATTATTGAAAAAATCAGATGGTTAAAAAAATAATGGGAAATGATGAGTCGAATACTGTGAAGCAAAAAACTGTTAATCCTGATGATTCTATCGAAACAGACGCTCTGCAGCCCTTGATCATAAAGCAGGCACCAAAAAACCCAAAAGGCACACAGTCGCTGCCATATAATTTTGGTTCAGATACTTATAGTGTATACAGCAACCTGAACAATCCTTTTATGGTGGGAATTCTAGCTGCCGATACTGATGCTATTCAATTGGACCCGATAAAAACGCAAAGTCTTTTTCAGCAAATGGAAAAACAATCAACTTATGTCCTGGAGTTTCCGCTTAACATTGCCGCACACCGTAAAAGAAAAATCACTTCTGCATTGAATCAATCTGCAGAAGTAACAGAGATGGATCCATCTGTTAGTGAGACGAAGTTGAAAAATGCCTCATCAGAATATTTACCAAAAGAAAAACTGAAGGAAGATAAGCGAAGACTCAGCGTTTATATTGAAGGTTTTTTTAATCATCTGTTAAAACGTCTTGGAGAAGATCACGAGGCGCTTCCAACTATTATCAATGAACTTGTGCCTTTATTTATTGAGCATAAAATTCGAATACGCTTTTATAAAGCATTCCGTCAAATCCAAAGTCTGCCTGAGTTAATTACCACCCTGAAAAAGATCAGTGATGATTGTGAACTGGAAAATTTTGAGCTTTTCTGCAGTGCACTTTTTGTCTTTTACAGCTCCAAATTTAGTTAACAATTTTTTCAAAGCACACCGACAATCTAAAACCTCGATATTCTTTTGATAAATGAGGCCTTCCTGTATCGAAGTTGACCTGAGTATACTTGCACATAATCTCAATTTAATACGAGAACACACTGACAACCGACCAGTGATGGCAGTCGTCAAGTCAAACGCGTACGGACACGGATTGATCAAGGTTGCACAGCTTTATGAAAAACTTGGCGTGAACAGTCTGGGTGTAGCTTTGCTGGAAGAGGGGATCCTCTTGCGGGAATCCGGAATTTCCTTGCCAATTATTGTTTTCGGTGGAGTGCTGACAAAACAGATTCTGGAATACCTGGAATGGAATCTGGAATTTTTTGTCTCTTCTCCGGAGGTGTTGTGTGAGACGGAAAAGCTATGCAAATCCCTTGGCCAACTTGCGACAGTTCATCTAAAAATTGACAGTGGAATGGGCAGGATTGGCACTAGTTTAGAAAATTCAGAGAGTTTCATTACTGAAGCATTAGATGCGGAACATATAAATGTAAAGGGGATTTGTTCACATTTCGCCTGTGCTGATGATCCTGAAGATCCAATGACTCAGGAGCAGATTGACAGATTTTTTCAGGCAGTTTCAGTTTTTGACAGGCTCGGTGCAAGTACCCCAATGAGGCATATAGCAAATTCCGGTGGTGTGCTTTATTTTCCACAATCTCACCTTGATATTATCCGTCCAGGAATTATTCTATATGGCGTTTATCCGGATTCATCCTGTCCGCGTGTGATTGATGTTAAACCGGCACTTCGGTTAAAATCACAAGTTTCATTCCACAAATCTGTCCCTCCTGGATTTTCCATCAGTTATGGTGCAACCTGGACTTCAGAAAGTTCTGCAGAAATTTCCACTATTCCTTTAGGTTATGGAGACGGATACAGCAGACATCTCTCAAACCGCGGGGAAGTGTTGATAAATGGGAAACGCCGTCCCATAGTCGGGAGAGTTTGTATGGATCAGTTTATGGTTAACTGCGAAACTGAAACCCAAAAAGCAGGAAATGAAGTGATTCTTGTCGGCGAGCAGCAAGGACAGTCAATCACAGTTGAAGAAATTTCCAAATGGGCTGATACAATTCCATACGAAATATTGACAAACCTGAATGAACGAATCCCCCGAATCTATATAAACTAATGTCTGTTAATTTTGTCTGGCATTCATTCAGAAAATACTTTATGCTCCGACTTGTTTACTTTAGAATGAAGAGGATGTAACCTGCCTGGGAGTAGTATCTATAATTCCCCATGTTTAATTTTACATCTTTCGTTTTTTTACTGGTAAAGGTCAGGAATGGATGGAAGCACTTTGGCAGTAGTTTTATCTGTTATACATATACTCTGGGTCTTGCCGGTCAGCTACTTATTGGTGATGAGCATCGTCCGGAAGAATTAATCAATTATCCATTTAGTTACTTTTTCAAACATTTTATTCGTGCTGTGTCTTCCTCATAGGCAAGTACCTCGTAATGTCTGCCGCAACGTTCAAAAGCATGAACTTTTAGTTCTTCCGCGGTTCTGGCTTTGACATATAATTCAGGCAGTTTAGTCTCACAAGCTCCCGCAAGAAACATCATTAAAATCAAAAAGAGATACTTGAAATGATTCATTGTCATCATTTGTTATTTCAGTGAATCTGGCTTAAGGGTTACAATTTCAACTTTCCTGCCTACAGAAAGACTAATGCGTTGTTCATTTTATGGTAGCAATTTACGATTTCAAGATTGACTTTTATTATCCGTACAAGTTTCATGGTGCCCATCTGTTTTTGCTGATTAAATCATAAGCAAGCCTGTCCCAGGCCAGCAAGAGTGCTTCCAGTTTATCAAAATATGAGTCGTCCGCGTCCGTGTGCAGTTTTCCGTACTCCATGCGCTGGTTAAGAGAGTGTTTGAGATAACCGCGGTCAGTGATTATTCCTACCAATGATCCTTCCCTTACAAGAGCAAAAGATTCTTTTTTGCTCATCAAACTTGTACCAAGTCCGGAGTATTCTGCATCTAATCCCATCAACTCAATAAAAGTAGGCATTAAATCCAGTTGGGAAGAAACCGTCTCAATTTCTTTTGATTTGAAAATTTCAGGGGCAAAAAAAATCAACGGGATTCTGAATCTTTGCAAAAAATCGCCATTCTGGAAATGAGCCAGAACATGATCTGCAGTAACCACAAATATTGTTTTTTTGAACCATACCTCTTTTCGTGCTTTGGAGATAAACTCACCAATTGCCCAGTCAGTGTAATGGAGTGAATTAAGATAACCGCTTTCTCCTGTTGCATGATGTGGATGACGATTGAAAGGAGCCTTCAGTTTTGGGAAGGGAGTGTGATCCGTATTGAGACTGATGAAAGCGAGGAATTGAGTATCATAATTATTTATTTTTTCCAAACTGAACATCAGTGTTTCATAATCCCAGCCCAGGCTTCTATCTTTCTCTTCCGGATGGTAATCAAGCAGCAGCGGTATATCTTCTTTGCCATAATATTCACGAAAACCTGTGGAGCCTGCAATTTCCCGGAACAGGAATGATTCACGCAGTGTGCTGTTAACAAATATTGTAGATATTCCATTTTGTTCCGCAAGAGAGGCAATTTTTGAATAATTTGCTGAAAGATGACTAATTGCCGGAAGACCCAATATTGAAGGTAATCCTGCCAGCACAGACTGTACCCCTTCAATACTGCGTTGACCATGAGAATAAAATTGATTGAACTTCCAGCCTTCCGTACTCATTCTATCTAAATTCGGTGTGATTTTATATTTATTGCCGCTAAAACTGTCTACATATCTAGGCGTAAGACTTTCAACTAACAGAACAACCAAATTGTAATGTTGTCCTGAATCAGGTTTATTTTTTTTAGCCAGAGGATATGGTTTTTTCCAAAAATCATCAGGTAAATTCAAAGTCTTTATTATTTGTTCTTTTGAAATTATCTTGCGTGCTACAGGTGCAGACAGGCTGGATTGAGCAGCAGAAAATACTCCGTTAAGTACCAGGTTCCCAAAACTGCTGTTTCCGGAAGAATAAGCATGAACAATTGCCAGTGGTTTCATTCCAATCCCTCCTCTACCTGCAATTATCACGAAGAAAAAAAAGAGAATGAATTTAATCCAATGCCGACTTACAGGCCGTATTGGAATCATTACAAGCCTGATCCAGTAATAGAATCCCAAAATTGCAAGCACCAGCCAGACAGCAAAATATCCTGGATTTGCGGCAACTTCCTTGAACAGGTAACTGATATCTTTCCATAAAAATAACAGCTCATTTGTAAAATGACGTTTCACATATCCAAAATAAACAATATCTATAATTAAAAGAGTGCTTTGTGCTGCAATCAAAAAAAAGACTAACAGTGATAACATAAATTGCCACCACTGATGATTACTCCAGGGAACAGGTAGGGCCATTAATAGCAAAGGTATGCCTAAAATCACAGCTAATGATGCAAGGTCAAAACGAAGCCCGTGAAAAAAGCCAAGTAATACATCTTCGAAAGTCAGTGAACTGAAGTAATCCTGATGAACGAGCAATATCCCAATACGCGCCAGCATGAAAACAAAAAGACCGATCCCGAGATAAGCAAATATTTTTTGAAATATACTCATTTTAGATTGATTGATGATATCGGTGATGTTTTTTACTGCAGATTCAGGATAATTATATTACCACATAATTTTTCCTCAATGTAGAGTCATTTAAGAATTGCGTTGACTGATTATCAATTTCAGGTTATGTTTAATGGTTAATTTTTTTCTAACCCATCCCATTGATGGAAAATAGTCATGTTACAAAACCAATTAGTCGCCAGCATTCGCAGAAACAAAGGGAAATCAGCGAATCATAAATTACGTCAAGCCGGCAAAATCCCAGCCACACTGTACGGACCTCGAGGGAATATTCTGCTTGAAATGGCAGAGGAATCAACCCGTCATATTCTGGAGAAAATGTCCGGCATGCATGAGCTTGTACCAATCACTGTCACCGATCCAGTCAATGATGAAGACTGGACCGCACAGGTTTTGCTAAGGGAAATTCAGAAGCATCCATACAAACACCAGCTTATACATCTTGATTTTTGGGAACTGCCTGAAACAAAATCTCAAGTCGTCCGTGTACCTATTCATGTTACAGGCGAACCAGCAGGAGTAAAAAGTGGCGGAGTTCTTCAAATGGTTGTCCGGGATATTCCTGTTAGTTGTCTTCCTGCAAATATACCATCAAAGCTTGTAGTCGATGTGTCACGACTTGAAATTGGGGATTCTATCAAGATTCAGGATGTTGAGTTGCCTGAAAAAGTTGAGCTGAGTGCAGAAGAGAATTATGCCATAATTTCAATTGTAGGACGTGCGAAAGAAGAGGAGGAAGAGGTAGAAGAACTTGAAGAAGAAGGAGAAGAAGGCGTAGATGAATCTTCTGAAGAAGATTCTGAAGATGAAGAAACAAAAGAGTGAGTGTAAATTTATAACGTCTCAAACAAAGAAGGTTGGTCATGAAACTGGTGGCCGGTCTGGGGAATCCAGGCAAGGAGTATGAATGTACGCCTCACAATGTTGGGTTTCAAGTTGTAGATTTACTCACAAAACATCTGGGAATATCAAAATTTCAGCAAAAGTTCCACAGCCAATTTTGCCGTACATCAATAAATGGAGAGTCGTGCCTTATAATCAAGCCTCTTACCTATATGAACAGGAGTGGTGAGGCTGTTGCTGAATTTGTAAATTATTTTAATATTCCTGCGGAAAATATTGTAATTATTTCCGATGATATCGACTTGCCACCAGGCAAAGTTCGATTTAGGGAAGAAGGCGGGCATGGAGGACATAACGGTTTGCGTTCTATCATCGAATCGTTAGGAAACAGCAATTTCCGCAGAATCAGATTTGGCATTGGAAGACCTGCAGATAAACAAGGCGTTGTTGGTCACGTCCTTGGCCGCTGGTCAAAGGCTGAGGAAAAACTAACCAGAAATGCTTTTGATATTGCTCTGATTGAGTTAATGAGGTTTTTGGAAACTTCTCAATTTCAGAACGTGTCTTTTTCAATTCCGGAACTTTCATAGATTAATGAAAAACAAAATTATTTCTAAGTTAGGTTTTTAATAAAGTTATGTCATTAGAAGTTGGTATTGTCGGTTTACCTAATGTAGGGAAGTCCACTCTATTCAGGGCATTGACTAAAGTTCAGGCGGAAGTAGCTAACTATCCCTTTTGTACAATTGACCCAAATTATGGAATAGTTAAGTTGAATGACTCCCGGGTAACCCGATTAACAGAACTTATTAATCCGGTACGTGTTGTCCCAGCGACACTAAAAGTGGTGGATATAGCAGGGCTTGTAAAAGGCGCCAGTAAGGGTGAAGGTTTAGGGAATCAGTTTTTGAGCTACATCAGAGAGGTAGACGCCATTGCGCATGTTGTACGATGTTTTGAAGGTCCAGGTGTAGTACATGTTGAAAGCAAACATGATCCTGTTGGAGATGTTCTTGTTATTCAGACTGAGCTGATTTTGTCAGATTTTGAACAGGTTGAAAGGAAAATCGAGAAATTAAAACAAAAGATGAAAGGCGATAGTGATGCAGCAGCAGTATTGCCTGTTTTTGAAAAGCTGCAGGAACATTTAGGAGAGGGCAAGCCAGCAATTAGCGCAAAATTAGATCCAGATGAGAAAGCATTTATAAATGAATTAAGTTTACTGACCATGAAGCCTTATCTGTATATTGCAAATGTCTCAGAAGATCAACTCGGAAAAACCAATATTTATGAGCAGCAGTTACGTGAATTTGCAGATCAGGAGAATATGGAAGTTATTCCAATCTGTGCTAAAGTTGAATCAGAACTCTCAGACATGGCTGATGAAGAGTCACACTATTTCATGGAAGAACTGGGTATTGACGGTACCGGAATAGATCAGCTTTCTCATTCAGGATACAGGATGCTTGAGCAGATAACTTATTTTACTGCAACTAAAAATGAAGTGAGAGCATGGGAAATCCGGAGAGGAGCAACTGCTCCGGAAGCTGCAGGAAAAATTCATACTGATTTTGAAAAAGGCTTCATCAGAGCCGAAGTCTTTCATTTTGACGACATTGACAGGCTGGAATCAGAGTCCTCTGTCAAGGAAGCTGGACGCTGGCGTCTTGAAGGACGAGATTACGTAGTGAAGGACGGTGACATTATGCTCTTTCGCTTCAACACATAAATAAATAATTAAAAACGCATTGGTACTTAAGATGTGTCTTTGCTGTTTCCTTGTTCACCGCGGTGGACTTATTGGTAAAATGCAATAATCCGAAAGGAAGTTAAATGAAAGGTTTTGAACTGGTATTTATTACAGATCCGTCTCTTAGTGATAAGGAGCTTGAATCCTTATTAAAAAATATTAAAATGAGCCTCAAAAAATCTGACGGGAAACTCATGCACAAATATGTATGGGGACGTCGCAGATTAGCTTATGAAATTGCGGGCAATGATTTTGGTGTTTATCACGCATGGTACTTCACAGGGAATGGAGAAACTGTAGATGAATTGCAAAGGCAATTTGGTTATTTAGATAATGTTTTGCGTCATCAAATTGTTAAGGCGGATGATCTTGATGCTGAGGCCGCATTCATGCAGAGCTTAATTCCACCTAAAGAAGAAAACGAGGTAAAAGAGGAAGTTCAGCAAGTAACGGAAGAAAGTGCTGATGCGGGAAAAGATGAGTCGGTAAATACAGAGAATGAAAAGTCCGAAAAAGCAGAAGAAACTCCCAAAGCTGAAATTGAAGCAGAAGTAAGCAAAGATATACCTGAAAGTATTGTTAAAGAAGAGAAAACTGAAACAATAGAATCCTGATTTCAAGTTATTCGCATCAACAATCTATTAGATACTCACTAACTTATACATAAAAAGTTAAATTCATGTTGAAAAAAAGAAGAAAACCTCATTTAAGAAGAAAACGTATACCCACAAGTATTTTATTACGCAGCAAAAAAAAGACTTGTCCTTTTAAAGAAGCAGGCATTGATCGTATTGATTACAAAGATGTAGAATTGCTGAAAGGTTATGTGACCCAAGGTGGAAAGATAATACCAAGCAGGATTTCGGGCGTATGTGCAGCTAATCAAAGGATGTTAAAAATTGCAGTTAGACGTGCACGTAATATAGCCCTGCTCTCTCCAATGAAGGGATATGTCCCGCAGCAATTAAAAATAGATCGAAGATATGCGGCAAAAACAATTACACATCCATCTCAAAGTAGTAAGGCTGAGATCAAGTCTGAAAATCAAGAAAGTAATGACATTCAACCTACGGAAATATCGTGAAAGTAATACTGACCAAAGATGTAGAAAATTTAGGATCTTTAGGAGACACAATTGAGGTAAAACCGGGCTACGGCCGCAATTATCTGATACCTCAGGGAGTCGCGCTACTGGCTAAAGGGAAAGCTTCAAAAGAAGTGCGTCACCGCCTGCAATATCTTGAGAAATTGCGTGAGGGTAAAATCGCCCTTGCACTTGAGCAAGCTGATAAGCTGAAAGCACTTAAACTGGAAGTAATTAGAAAAGCAGGTCCCAGTGGCAGGTTGTTTGGCTCAGTAACAAACCGGGATTTAAATCTCCTGCTTAAAGAAAATGATTTTGAATTCAATCGACGTTCAATCCAATTGAATTCACCTATTCGTGATATTGGCACTCATGAATTTAATGTGCGTATCCATTCAGAAGTTTCAGTAACATTGCAGGTTCAGGTATCAGCAGATACTGAGGATAATTCTGCTGAACAAGCAGCTGAAAGCCCAGCGACAGATCAAAATGTTGAGGCAACTCCGTTAGAAAATGATAAAACTGAAACTACTCAAAATAATGAGCAGGATTAAAGGCATTTGCTAATAAGACTCAGGAATAAGAAAATTAATTCCTTAGATTTTTGCATTGTTTCTGAAGATTTATTAGTAACATTTCCTGTTACCTAACCCATTATTCCTTATCTCCAAATCCGTAGTAACAATGCTTTCTTCAAAATCCAAATCTGAACAATTTTCTGTCACAGAACATTCAAAAAAATCACGTTCGCAGACAACAGATCTTGGAGAAATTCTGCCAAATGACAAGATGGCGGAGCAAGCTGTACTTGGAGCAATAATCATTCAGAATTCAATCCTGCCTCAGATACTTGATATCATCAATACCGATGATTTCTTCTCTCCTGCAAATCAATATATTTTTGAAGCCATGCAGGACATGGCTAAAGAAGAACCTCCCATTCCCATAGACGAGCTGACCCTCTTACGTCAACTTGAATCTAAACAGCAACTTGAACAAACCGGCGGTGTCGATTATTTGAACGAGTTGTCGCAGAAAACACCTGTTGCAGAAAATGCAGAGTTTTATGCATATATTGTAAGAGAAAAAGGACAATTGCGTGACATAATTCTCACAGCTCATGAAGTTGCAAAACGTGGACAAGAGGGTGGAACAGACAATATCTCAGAATTTATTGACGAGGCCACCGACCGTCTGCGTTCAATAGATGCACGAACCCGTCTGAGAAGATATTCACATCTCAAAGATGTTCTTGCCGCAAATTTTGAACTACTCGAAAAAATTTCTGAATCACCAGAAAATGTAACAGGTGTACCCACAGGTTTTACAGAATTGGATGAAATGACGCGTGGCCTGCAAAATGGTGATTTGATTATTATTGCTGCTCGTCCATCTATGGGCAAAACTGCTCTGGCAATTAATATGGCACTTTATGCTTCAGGACATGCTCAAATTCCATCTCTATTTTTCAGCCTGGAAATGCCAAAAGAACATATTGCCATGCGTCTTATATGCAGTGAAGCAAAAGTAAATAACAGCAAATTACTGATTGGCGACCTTAATCAGCATGACTGGGACAAACTGATGGAGGGAACTACGCGTATGATGGAAGCCCCATTGTTGATTGATGACCGTTCCGCAATTAATCCGAACTACGTAAGACAGGTAATTCGCCAGGCAAAAAATGAATATCCATCACTTGGGCTTGTAGTTGTTGATTATGTTCAACTGATGCAAAGTAATTTGAGGAATCCTTCACGGGAACAGGAAATAGCTGAAATTTCACGATCCATGAAAGCTATGGCCAAGGAGTTTTCACTGCCAATGGTTGTTCTTTCCCAGTTGAACCGCAGTCTGGAAAGACGTACAGAAAAACGTCCAATGATGTCTGATTTAAGAGAATCAGGAGCACTTGAGCAGGACGCAGACCTGATATTCTTTATTTATCGTGATGAAGTTTATAACGAAGATTCTGAGGACAAGGGAATTGCTGAAATTAGTATTGCAAAACATAGAAACGGTGCAATCGGTACCAAACGACTCGCTTTTATTGGCCAGTACACAAAATTTGCCAATTTGGCTTTGAGAACAAACAATTCCGTATCTTAGTTTACAATGATGAATAAGCTGTTTAATACAGAATTTTTTGGAATCACAGGTTTTCTACATATACTTCATGGAAAATTATATCCTTATTATAAATTTCCTATGTTCGAGTTTATTTACCGCGATAGTAAAACCATCCGTTAGTCCTTCCTGGAAAAAAATCTGATGCAAAACCTAGAAGAACTGCAACAGTACATATTCGGTCTGACTGATGAGTCTATTTTAACCGGACATACAGTAGTTGCTGCTCCGGGGTGCCTGCCTGCTCCATGTTTCCCTGATATTATCAGCAAAGTTTTGGGAATGGTAACTGAGCATGAATGGGATGACCTTTCCGACCGTGCGCAAAATTACCTCAAATGGATCACTGTAAAAGCAGAGTCCATTGACGCACTTGCCCCTCGTCCATTGGAGTCGACCACATGTGGATTTGAGTTGCTTGCAATTGATAGAGATTGTAACAGTTTTGGTGAAATTGTATTGCGTTCACAGGACTTAAATATTCCCTCTGTGCTGCTGCGATTTGCTTCTCTGATTGCAACTTTTCTGATGGTCCGGCTCCTGCGTCAACACATGGAACGAGATCAGGTAATTATGCCTTCACTTACTTTCACTCAAAACGTTGATGCCAACTATCTGAATTATCCGCGCACTTTGAAAACTCTGTTGGAATTATTCCCGGAATATCAGCAAATGTTTTATTTTGAAATCAATGAAGAAATAACTGAGGATTACCTGAAAACTATACGTGCGCTTGCTGAAGATTTGGGGATTAGACTGGCTCTGGATGATACTAATAAAATGGATACAAATGTCCACCATCAATTGCTTGATCTTGCAGACTGGATTAAGATTGACTTTCAAGAGACAGCATCGCTGGAGGAACAGCTGATGTCAGGAGACGGTGAAAAAATTATCATGCATTTTGAAGAATATGCTGATGGCGCACGTTCCCCGGTGATTGTTTTTGAGGGACTCACGGAATACTCACCATTGAAAGTTTTTCTTGAACAGCGCTGGAAACAAAGTAACACTGAACTTTATTTTCAAAGCCGTGAAAGGTCCCCTGTTCCACCTTGGAATAAATATTTTGGCTTAATTCAGAATTATCATGATGATAAGTATGGTCTCTTTTTTAAAGGCTTGATCAATGAGCAGTAACTCATTTTCTGACAAAAGTTTATGGTCAATGAGACAACAAAAAAGACCTTGTTGTGGCAAGCTCCAGAAAGCAAATTGGATTAACCACTTCAGCAGATGGAACTCTGACTATCTTCAAGAATAGCTCTTCTACTAACAGCCGTTTCCCATTTGTTTCCAGCACAATTACTCCTTCAACGGCGGAATGGAGACAGGATATTATTTCAGTTGACTATTCCGGAGACAATTTGTCTGACTTAGTGGTTACACATACAGATGAGGATAAAATTAAATTTTTACTCAATGATGGCAGTACTAATTTTACTGATAACGGAAGTATCTCAGTAGGTGACGTACCACTGGATCTGATTGCCGGAGATTGGAACAGCGATAATCAAACTGATCTGGCTGTTGTAAATCGCGACAACAGCAGTGTTTCCATTCTTCAAAACAGTAGTGGAGTTTTTTCTGTTTCTCAGACTTTATCAGTAAAAGAACATCCTATCAGGATTTCAAGCGGAGACTGGGATGGAGATTCAGACAATGATCTGGCAGTATTATTAAGAGACAATACTCTTGTTCAAATTTGGTTAAACAGCGGATCAGGCACTTTCAGCGAACATACAAGGAATTATACAGTCGGAAGTTCACCTATAGATATGATTTCCGGTGACTGGAACTGTGATGGGAAACCTGACCTGGCTGTCAGCAATTCCGGTGACAATACCCTTTCGTTGATTTATGGGAAAGGAAATGGGAATTTTGATTCGGCTGTCTCAATTAGCTCCGGACGCGGTCCCGGAACAATGGCTGCAGCTGATTTTGATAATGACAGTAAAATGGATTTTATTGTTGGTCATCGATTCCTTGTCAGTACTCCAGGAGATTCACTATTGACAGGAGATTTTTCGTTAACACTCAGCGACAGTACTTCAAATACAGGCTATGCCTCTCCTACTTCCTTTGCCGCAACCCTTTCAAAGGATGGCGCCTCACCAGCAGATATAGTCATTCTTGATGCAGATAATGACTCAAAACTAGACCTTTTGATTACTCTGCCTGTAAGCAAAAAATTAGCAGTTCTTTTCGGAAAACAATATTCCGGAAATCTTTCCTGCCCCTGAACTTCAAAAATCAATTTGACGTAAGGAAGTAACAAAGATACACTCTTTACGTTATTACCCTGTAACTTGCTAAAAATACAAGAGGAATTCAACTATGAAATTGTTACTCAATAATTTAAATTTTGAGTAAGCTCAGGCTGAAATGACTTGGAACAATGTCCAATTCAATTTTTGACAAACAATATTAAATAATTTTTCCACAAGAGTAATTTATGCTGATTGCTGGGACATGGACAGCTTTATTGCTTTACATTATTAGCGGGATTTCTGGAATATATTTTTCAACCAGAGAAAAACCTTCAGAAAGCCTGCTTTTGAAATGGCTGGCAGTGGCAGCAATGCGTACTGCATGGTGCATTCATACTGTGACTTTGCTGGGATTGTTATGGTCAAAAGCTGTCTGGCCTGAAACTTTTGTGAGTGATATTCTCAATGTCTTAGCCTGGTGCAGTATGGTAGTTGTTCAGGCATTACCTGAGCGTTTACTAAGTTTAGTCAATCCTTTCATCATCCGTCTATTTGCAATTCTTCTTCTTGGATTATCTCTGATAATTTCCCAGAGACAAGTCATGCCCGATGTGATGGTTATTGAACAAACCTGGCTTTTTCAGGTTTTGCTTGGTACGCATATCATCATTCTTTTGGCAGGATATGTGATGCTTGGGGTGGCTTGTGTAGCCAGCATAATTTTTCTTTATCAGGAACACCATCTCAAAACAAAATTATTGACGTCAATTATGATTCGCTTTCCTGCACTTGGCACTCTGGATCGTATCAGCTGGCAAGGATCTCTCTGGGGCTTTCTGGCTTTGAGTATTGGCATTTTGCTTGGAATCATTATTAACAAAGGGGACACTACACTTTTAGCTGATATACGCTTTATCTCATCAATCAGTGCCTGGAGTATTTTCGGAATATTGCTGCTTCTTAGACAAATGAAAGCTCTAAAATCACTCTGGATTGCTATCTGGCCCATTGCCGGCTTTGTTTTGGCCTTAGTATCATTGGTCACAGAACTTTTACGCATCAAACAATAAGTGTTGCCATAAATTTATTTTTTGAATCAAAAGAATGCAGACAATTCAGCCTCAGATTAGAAACCTGAAGAGATTTAAACAAATTTCCAGCGAAAATTTTTTGTTGGAAAATGCTAATAATTTAAAACAGTTACAAGAGGCAGTTAGAAGAAATTTGGGTAGTTCACTGCCTTTCTTATCTCAAATAGCAAACCACATGGTAAAACGAGGTAATAATCAGACTCGTGCCTTGGTTCTTCTCCAATCGGCCAGTCTTTTTAATAAACCAGATCAAGCTATTTTTGACATAGGCAGTACTTTGGAATATTTAAATACCGCGTCCGCATTGCATCAGCATATAAAAAATCCTGAGAATGCCAGACGTCGTCAGCAGTATGCCAAAGAAGTCTGGGGTAATGAAGTAAGCGTTTTATTAGGCGATTATCTGTTATCAATCTCATTTCAAGTCTTAACACAATTAGGAAATCTGGATGTGTTAGAGTGCATTTCTTTGGCTACACAAAATATCTCGCATGCTCAGGTTCTGGAAATATCTGAACATCCTCTGACTGCAACTCCAAATCACTGGCGCAGTGTTACAATTGGGAAAAAAGCAGGACTGTTTGGTGCAGGTGCACAAAGTGCTGCTTATTGGGGGAATTCCACAAAATCAACTGCTTTGACATTATTTGCATTTGGTGAGCATGTGGGTATGGCAACTAAATTGAAATCCGATATGAAAGTCATTGCCGATGAAAAACTGATAAAGCAGAAAATAACAAAACATGAATTGTGGTCGCCACTTTGTTTTTTGCTTTATGAATGTGTGCCAGAGAATGAACGGAGCGAATTTTTATATAAATTGAAAAATCAATCTGATAATCCTGAACTGATCACAGAAATAGTCCATCTTCTGAAAAAATATGATGTTTCTGACATTCTTAAATACGAAGCAGAACTGGAACTGAAACAGGCAAAAGAATGTCTTTTAAAGCTGGAAATGGACACGGCACCTCTTCAACCTCTTACTAAATTTTCCGTTATTTAACATGTCGGACTCATTATTAATCAATATTGAATATTCTATTGCTGAAATAGAAATCAACCGCCCTGACCAAGCAAATGCATTGGATGAAGAATTATGGTTTAGGATTGGTGAGTGTTTCAGTGAAATAGATGAAAACGATTCTGTAAGGGTTTGTATTCTGAGTGGCGCTGGCAAAAACTTTTGTTCCGGAATAGATCTCAATTTTTTGCAGAATCTTTTGCAGGAAATTAGCTCTTATGACTGTGAAGGTAGAAAGAGTGAATACTTAAGACGCAAACTTTTGAAAATGCAGGTAGCATTCACACAAATTGAACGCTGCAGAAAACCAGTTATTTCTGCAATTCACGGAAGTTGTATTGGAGGAGGAGTTGATTTAATAAGTGCTTGTGATATCCGTAATTGTACCAAAAACACGATTTTTCAAATTAAGGAAATTGATCTTGGCATCACTGCTGATGTAGGCACATTACAACGTCTACCACACCTGATGCCTCAGGGAGTTGTCCGGGAATTAGCTTACACTGGCAGGAAGTTTTCCGGAGAAGAAGCACAAGACTTAGGTTTGGTCAACAACTGTTATGATGACAAGAAAACCATGATGACTGAAGTCAGGAAGACTGCTGAGCAAATTGCAAGCAAATCACCTTTAGCAATACGTGGTGTGAAGGAAATGCTTTTGTATTCCCGGGATCATTCTGTCTCCTCCGGACTTAATTATGTGGCAACCTGGAACTCAGCAATGCTTTTGTCATCTGATCTTGAAGAATCAAAAATGGCTATGCTGCAAAAAAGAACTCCGGAATACAAGGATTGACAAACTCACATTTTCTGTCTCCGCAGCGAATATAATTACTTGCAAATTAAAACATTATTTCAGGAGGAAAGAATAATTAAATCAGTCATTAATACTAAACAAATTTAATATGATCCCCCGCCTCAGTTTAACTGACAGGATTCCTCAGGTTGTGCAAAGTTTTCTTGCAGAATTGCGTCAAAGTAAATTTTCCGGAAACATAAATCATGATTATGCTACTCGAATTGTTACTGCAACGGACAACAGCATATATCAGGTTTTGCCACAAGCAGTTGTATATCCAAAAAACACAAAAGACATACAAACTGTACTTGTTATTGCGGATAAAAAAAAGTTTCGAAATAACATCAAAATCACCGCACGCGGTGGAGGTACAGGCACAAATGGACAATCGCTGACGGGAGGAATTGTGCTGGATTGTTCACGTTTTATGAATCGGATTCTTGAAACGAACCTCAAGGAAGGATGGGTAAGAGTTGAACCGGGAGTTGTCCTTGATCAGTTGAACAAACATCTTGCGCCTCACAAAGTTTTTTTTGCTCCTGATTTATCCCCCAGCAATAGAGCAACATTAGGAGGCATGGTTAACACCGATGCTTGTGGAAAAGGTTCACGCATTTATGGGCGTACTAGCGACCATGTTTTGGAGTTGTCCTGTGTTTTATCCAGCAGTGAAGTTATGCAGGCCATACCGCTTGATCCTGTAGTTTTGAGTGAGCGCAAAAAACAACCAGGAATTGAAGGTGACATATATAAAGTCGTGGATAAAATAGTTTCTGAAAAAGCAAATCTGATTGAAGACATTTTTCCTAAAATGAACCGCTTCATGACAGGATATAACCTTGCCAAAGTGTATGGAAATTCGGATAAAAAATTCAATCTCAACTATTTGCTTTGCGGCTCAGAAGGAACATTAGCAATTGTCAACGAGGCAAAACTGCGTCTGACTCCGCTTCCGAAACATAAGCATTTGCTTGTTGTAAAATATGAGAATTTTGATGACGCACTTAGTGACGCAGAAATACTGGTTGAGTCTGATCCTTCAGCAATTGAGACAATTGACGAAAATATTCTCAGTCTGGCTAAAAGTGATGAAATATATATAAAAATCAAAGCATTCATTGCTGATGAAACTAATAAGTCCGGAACCAAAATAAGACCTACAAGAACAATCAACCTGATAGAATTCAGCGGTAATAACAAAAGTAATCTGGAGAAACGAATTGCTTCACTGTGCAAAATCATTGACCGCGGTAAAAATGAGTCCGGGAAAGCAACAGGTTATTACAAAACAACTGACCCGCAGGAAATAATTGATCTTTGGAATTTGCGCAAAAAAGGTGTGGGGCTTTTAGGGAAAACTCAGGGGGAACGTAAACCTTTACCATTTGTGGAAGATACTGCGGTTCCTGTGAAAAACCTTGCAAAATATATTAGCGAGTTCAGGAAATTACTTGAAACATTTGGCCTCGAGTATGCCATGTTTGGTCATGTTGATGTAGGATGTTTACATGTACGACCGGCTTTGGACTTAAAAAACCCTGAAGAGGAACCATGGATCAGGGAACTCTCAGATAAAGTTGTTGAGTTAGTAAAAAAATATGAAGGTGTAATGTGGGGTGAGCACGGGCGTGGTTACCGAAGTGAATACACTGAAGAATTTTTTGGTGAAGAGTTGCATCAGGATTTACGACACATTAAAGAAGCCTTTGATCCAAATAATCGACTTAATCCAGGAAAAATAGTTACTCCATTCTCACTCAAAGAGCAGGTTGTCCCTCTTGAAGGACCGTTGCGCGGACAACATGATCGCCAGATAAATCAGGATTACCTTGAAGAATATCAGACTGCTATAAACTGCAACGGTAATGCTGCATGTTTCGACTACTCACCGGACAATGTGATGTGCCCGTCTTCAATAATTACTCGTGATCGCATTCATTCTCCGCAAGGAAGAGCGGCTTTGATGCGTGAGTGGCTGAGACTGCTTTCATTGAACCAGTCAGAAGTTCTTCCTGAATTTAAGACAGTAGATTCTCTGCGAAACATAATCAATAAAGTTTCTAATACATTGCGCAAAAAGCAGGGAGAGTATGATTTTTCACATGAAGTTTATGATTCAATGTCCGGATGCTTAGTTTGTAAAGCATGTGTTACACAGTGTCCGGTGCAGGTGAATGTTCCGGAATTTCGTTCAAAATTTCTTGAACTTTATCATTCCCTTTATTTTCGTCCACTCAAAGATTATTTGGTAGGATCAACCGAAAGCCTGGGCCGTTTATTTTCTCAAATGCCATGGCTGGCAAATTCAATTTTAGGCAGCCATATATTCCGGAATTTACTAAAAAATCAGATTGGATTAAGGGATTTTCCAGAATACAGTCCGGAATCTGTCAGAAAGCATCTGCTGAATTATGATGCAAAAGCATTTAATACAGATGAACTGTATACCC
>LULF01000160.1_pt1 | contig 22371 bp, 18 predicted proteins | sample 728221 | NCBI WGS metagenome assembly LULF01 (sample SAMN03860296, study PRJNA289734) | marine metagenome | biome: seawater column; feature: ocean; material: water; isolation source: Red Sea water column Station 169 - depth 500m | place: Saudi Arabia: Red Sea | collected 2011-10-15 | depth 500 m | reverse complement strand
GCTTAACATTATAGCCTTCATCTAAAAATTTTTTAAAGTGAATATTAATGTCTGCCCCAAAAGGATCAATTGTCACAATTTTATTTTCTTCAAACCAAGAAGGATTTGCTTTGAAATGATATGTACCTTCAGTATTGGTTAACTCTGGCCTATGCTCACGAGGAAAATGCCCAGATGCAATGGATAACGCTCTGTAAACAGTATATGAACCTGAATGAGACCCTATCGCATTTCTATTTTCTTTTTCTGAAATAGTTGCAATAACCGGCCCTCTTTCATCAGGGTTTTCATTTGCCCAATTAATCTTAGGAACTTGTTTAAAAATCTGCTTAGCATGAGAAGTTAAAACAATATGTGAAGTTCTCTTAAATGTTTTATCTTTTAAATCCATAAACTTTCTCGCTTTATTAACTCATCCAATTGGCATCGGACTGTAATTCCCATTTTGTTGTTATTTTTTTTACATCACTCCAAAAGTCTAAAGAATGAACCCCTGTGATATCACCGTGGCCAAACTTAGAGACATCGACTCCTCCAAAGCTAAATGGCTCTCTGGGAACAGGAACCCCAATATTCACTCCGAACATACCACATTTAGTATTTGAAGCGACATATTCTGCCATAGGGCCTGAGCTGGTAAAGACACTTGCAGCATTTCCATATTCACTAGAGTTTTGAACTTCTATAGCTTCAGAAATATTTTGACACCTAATGATTGAAAGTATTGGCCCAAAGAGCTCCATTTTAGCAGCTGTAGATCCTGGTTTTACATTATCTAAAATAACTGGGCCAAACCAATATCCTTCAGAGTTCTCTTGTGGAGCCGATAGTTTTCTGCCATCAAAAATGATTTTTGCACCTTCCTCTAACGCTTTTTCTATGGCTTCATGTAAAAAGTCTAATTGTTCTTGCGTAATAATTGCACCCATTGTTTGGCCAAGAACTTGAGAAGCAGCCCGCTCTTTTATCTTAGTAATATGTTTATCTACATCCCCTACCGCTAATAAAACAGAAGCGGCCATACATCTTTGTCCTGCACAACCAGTAAAAGAGTCTGAAATACCAGCACCTGTAACTTCAATATCTGCATCAGGAAGTAAGATGATATGATTTTTTGCCCCACCTAAACACAAAGCTCGTTTTGTTTTCTCCGTAGCGCGTTTATAAACAATCTGTGCCACTTTAGTCGAGCCAACAAAACTAATCGCTTTCACATCTGTATGATCCGCCAAGGCATTAACTGCTTCACTAGCACCTTGAACGACAGTCAAGATTCCAGCAGGTAGTCCAGCTTCATGAAAAGCATTAGCAATAAATTGACTAGTAATAGGAGTTTTTTCTGAGGGTTTCCAGATATAAGCATTACCTAAAACAATAGCAATAGGAATTGTCCACATAGGTACCATCGCCGGAAAATTAAAAGGTGTGATTGAAGCCACAACTCCCAAAGGCTTTCTGCGATATTCACAAAACACCCCTCTACTTACCTCCATTTTCCCACCTAAGTCAGAGTTTTGTAAGCTCAAAGCATACTCTAAGACTTCAACTCCTTTTCTAATTCCTGCAATAGCTTCAGATAAAGTTTTTCCACTTTCTAAAGCAACGACTTGAGCTATTTTCTGTTCATCACGTAAAAGAATATCACGAAAATTAAATAAAACTTGAGTCCTTGCTTTTAAAGGAGTTTGTTCCCACTCTTTTTGATTTATTTTTGCCGCTTCAACTGCTGAAGCAACATCTTGAGTCAAAGACAAATGAACCTCACCACAAGGTTTACCGGTATAAGGGCTAATGACATCAATATGCCCAGCACTGCCTCTTACCCACTTTCCTGCAACAAAATTTTCTACACAATAATCGGTCTTATTTGTCATCACATCATTCATAAAACACCTCAGCTATTATTAAAGGCTTATTCTAGCTTGATAAAATATCACTTGAGAAGTTGCACTGCGTATTTAGTCTAATAAATATCAAGTAGCTGATATTCTCGAATTTCCCCCTTAAGCTCAATTTCAAAAGAATCATTTTTTTCAAGATTAAGCACTGCATCTCCAAGAGGTGAAAAAACTGATATGACAAGCACCACTTCATCATCTAGCTTAAGCATCGTGCCCCCTGCTGTTGGTGCAATAAAGTATTTTTTCACCATATCATTAAATTTAATGGTTACTAAAGAACCTATTGAAGCTGAAGCCTGTTTACTCAGGGAGACTTCGGCCAGAATTTCTAACTCTTGTTCGAGCTCATGAATTCTTTGCCTCTGCCCATCTGCCAGATAATTTGCTTCAGTTGCTCGGGTATCATATTTTCCATCAGACTTTAAATCTCCTGCTTGAACAAGATTTTTAGTGGTCTCATAAGCCGTTTTTAGCTGATTCAATTCTTTTTGAACATTATCTTTTAATTGCTCCAAGATTCTTTGTTTTAACATTTCACTTCCTTTTATTACAATCCGTAAATTATATTGTATATTAGGTACTGATTACAACCAATTTAACACAAAGAGCTAATATGCCTATATTATGTAATTTACAAAATATGAATCTCGCTTTTGGAGAAAAAGTTATCTTTAAAGATGCGAAACTCACAATAAATCAAGGAGACCGAATTGGGTTGATTGGACTAAATGGACAAGGAAAATCAACTCTTTTTAATATCTTGGCACAAAAAGTAACTCCTGACATCTCTAAACCTCCTTTTATTTTTGATAGAAATAATGAGCTTTTTACTTTGTTTTATATTCCTCAAGAGCTAGATATAGAGACCTATCCTGAATTAGATATTGAAAACTTTTATCTTTCTTTTTATCCTCATCTTTACAAAATCCATAAAGAACTCTCCGTTATTCAAAAACAACTTCTAGAAAATTATGAAAGCGAAGAATTAATCCACAAACAACAAGAACTCTTAGAAATGTTTGAAGCCGCACATGGCTGGGAGCTTGAAAGTTCTTACTTAAATTATTTAAATCATTTTGACCTGCAAGAGCGTCAAACTCCTGTCCATAAACTGAGTGGAGGCGAACAAAAAAAAATAGCTTTAAGTATAGGTCTTTCCAGTAAAGCTAATCTCATTCTGTGGGATGAGCCAACAAACCACCTTGATGTAGAAACAATCGAGAAGTTTGAGGATGAATTATCTAATTCTCAGGCAACATACATGATCATTAGTCACGACAGATATCTTCTTAATCATGTCACTAATAAAATTATTCATATTGAGCGAGGAAGTATAAATAGTTTTGAAGGAACTTATTTGGAATATCTTGAATATCTTGAAGAAAGAGAAAAAGAACTCGCTAAAAATCTCGATAAACTTGAAAATCAACATCGTCGAGAACTAGCTTGGATGCGTCAAGGTATTAAGGCCAGAGGAACGAGATCCAAAAAAAGAGTCGAAGGTTTTCATAATATAAAGTCTGATATTCAAAAACTAAAAGAGCGCTCTCGTAAAGTTGTGAATCTCAATCTCGCCCACTCTGGAAGAAAATCAAAACAATTAATTCAAATTAAAGAAGGCGAATTTTATTATCAAGATGAAAAAATATTTGAAAACCTTAACCTTGGAGTCTATCGAGGTGATAAGATAGCCCTTATTGGACCTAATGGTGCGGGGAAAACAACTCTTATCAGTCTTCTCAGTCAAAAGCTTCCACTAAAGGGTGGCTCCATAAAATCATTAGAGGGGTTAAAAGTGCATATCTTTGATCAAAAAAGAGATGCTCTTGATTTAGAAAAAACTCCCTTTTCACTCATCGGAGATGGACAAGACTTTGTTCACCTTCCAAACGGCTCTAAAAAACATGTCATTTCTTATTTAGAGGATTATTTATTTGCAAAAGAACAAGTTCATCGTCCTATTTATACCCTTTCGGGAGGTGAAAAAAACCGGCTTCAACTGGCACTTTTTATGAAAAATGACGCTGATCTTTGGGTGTTTGATGAGCCAACCAACGACCTAGATATTGAAACAATTGAGTTACTAGAAAAAGAAATTGCAAATTACAATGCTGCTGTTATTATCATCGGCCATGACAGGGCCTTTCTTGACAATACTTGTAATACAACATGGCTGGTTCACGATCATAATATTGAAATTTTTGAGGGAGGTTATTCTCAGGTAGCACCATATCTCCATGCTCTAGAACTAGAAAAAAAGCTCCCGCAAGTTGAAAATGACAAATCAAATCATCCACCAAAAAGCTCATCTATTTCTTCGCCAACAGGCCCAACAAATAAAGAAAAAATACGCTGGGAAACTGTTGAGTCTGATATTTTAAATACAGAGACAACAATTGAACAAATAAAACAAAAAATGACTGAAATGGATTTTACGAAACAAGATCCACAAAAGCTTACTCAATTTAATGATTTACAACAACAACTTGATCAGGCTGAGACAACATTAACTAAACTCTACACAGAATGGGAAAGGCTTTCTGAAAAAATGGATTAAATACGGTAGACTCCCCTAAGAGAAAGAACTCGAGTTTGCTCTTTAGCCTTTCTATAAATAGAGAGATTGATGGTTAATCTTGTTCCGTGTTTTTTCAAATGAGAAGGAAAGTTTAATTTTCCTATATTTAAATAGAATGTCTTTCCACGTTTTTCGATAAGGTCCTGATCAATAGGAAAAGATCCAATTGTTTGCCCTTGAGAATTTAGTGAAATAACAAAAGTGGTTTCCACTTTAAAGTTAGGAATAAAGCGTTCTTTCACTTCAAGTGTTAAGTCCTCGCCTTGAGCACGGAGTTTAGCAAGATAAAGATTTTTAACCTCAAGCTCATCGATAACATTAAACACTTCAAAATAAAATGTTTCCCCTCGCTTCTTAACTCTATAATCAATAATGGCCCCACGATAACTAATAACTCTCAGCTGACCATCTTTTACAGACAGGGCCAATTTCGTATCATGAAACTTTGTATATGAAGAGGAAGCCGACCAAACAACTTTAACCTGATACGTAATTCTATCTTTATAAATATAATACTGATCTCTAATTCGAGAGCGTGGATGAAATAATTTTTTTGCTCCCTGACGCGAACTCCAAATATTTTCCCCCAAACTAAGACCTTCACGCACTAATTCAGCCAAGGTGACAACACTTGTTGTATTCGCTTTTTCTAAGCTCTGATGATTTGGGATTAAAAAAAGTCGCCCATAGGTTCCATTTTTACCATAAACTCCATCTTCTCCAGACTCTCCATGTTCACCACCATGACAACCTGGCGCTCCTTCACCACCTCTTCCTGGAGCACCTCCTCGGCCACCACTTTGGTCTATTATTAACTTCGAAAGTTCACTTAAGTCATCATAATAAACTAAAGCATCCCGACCATTTTCTCCTGGTTCTCCATCATTTCCATCTTCTCCAGATCGGCCTTGCCTAGTTTGTCCATCTGAACAATCCGCTGGATAAGCATCAGCACCATCTCTGCCAGGAAAACCATTTCTGCCAGACAGATCATAAACACTTTCAAAGTCTGAGCTATAGATTTCAACCGGCCCAAAGCCGTATCCAACTCCCATAGGAAGAAAAAAATAAACAATAAAGATAAAATAGAAAAACTTCACTTTTCTCCTTAGTATATGGCCTTAGATGTATCTATAGCCTCAAATGAGTTTTGAAAAGAGTTTTTCCCATTCTTACAGGCTTTAAAAGAGACATGGGCCAATTTGTTCAATCTTACACGATGCAAGGTGCATTATATCAGTATCAAAATGGCAAAAAGTCCTTACAAAGCTCTCTATAAATTGGCATTGTCATTGCAAAGTAAAAAACAAAGAAAGAAGTACTTTATTTATATAATAATTTTGCTTTCTTTCTTAGGTCGCCTGGCCCCATTCAGGCGGCCGTTTTTATTGACCAAAAAGTATCTGATTTAAATCGAGTCGCTTCATTTTTGCCAAAGAATTTTTAATAAAATTTTTATTCTCTTTCTTATACCAAAAGAAAAACTTTCTCTGCTTAGTTTTTTCATCAAAACTAATGGCCGTTTTAACTTTTTTAAGTGTGTAAGGATGAAATCCTGAATAATAAATAACTGTAGCTACAGTCATTGGTGTTGGTGTAAAATCTTGAACTTGTTCTAATCGATAACCAAGCTCTTTTGTTTTAGCTGCTAAACTTGCCATATCTTGAGGCTCACATGCAGGATGAGAAGAAATAAAATAAGGTATAATTTCTTGCTTAAGACCTTTTCGGTAACAAATTTCATCAAACTTTTCCTTGAATGTATGAAAAAGTTCAAAAGATGGCTTACGCATAATATCAAGAACATGTTTTTCAGTATGCTCAGGTGCGACTTTTAGTCTCCCAGAAACATGATGAGTTACAAGTTGCTCTACATACTCTTCGTCATGCTTAGGATTTTTAGATCTCTTATTAAACATGAGATCATAGCGTAATCCAGAGCTGACAAAAGCTTTTTTTATTTTTGGATGCTGATTAACTTGCTTGTAAATTTCAATCATCTGCATAGGATTAGTGTCAAGATTTCCGCAAACAGAAGGATAAATACAACTAGGGGCACTACATCTATCACAAATCTTAGGATCAATGCCTTTCATTTGGTACATATTGGCCGAAGGACCTCCTAAGTCTGAAAGATACCCTTTAAAATCGGGAAGAGCAGTTATGGCCTCAACTTCTTTGAGAATAGATTTTTGCGAGCGTGAAGCAATCAATTTTCCTTGATGGGCAGAAATGGTACAAAAACTACACCCTCCAAAACAACCCCGATGCATATTCACAGAAAACTTAATCATATCATAAGCGGGAATTGCTCCTCGTTTTTTATACTTGGGATGAGGTAATCGAGTATAAGGTAAATCAAAGGAAGCGTCGACTTCTCGTTCTGTCATAACCTGATAGGGAGGATTGATAACAAGACGACTATTTCCTATTTTTTGCGAAAGTCGCTTTGCAAATTGTTTATTTGATTCTGTTTCAACGTATTTAAAATTTCGTGCAAATTTTAACTTATCTTTTAAACAGTCTTCATGGGAAGCCAACTCATAATCTTCCCATTTTTTATTTTTAGGAAGTTCTTTTCTCGCTTCCTGGATAAAAGCTGTTTGTTTAATTGTTTTTAAAGAATCAAATGGCACTCCCTTCTTTAAAAGAGTTAAAATATCTCTTAAAGGTTGCTCTCCCATTCCATAAATAAGCATATCTGCTTTTGAACTTGAAAGAATATTAGGCATAAGTTTATCTTGCCAATAATCATAATGTGTCACTCGCCTTAAAGAGGCTTCTATTCCACCTAAAACAACTGGTGTTTGAGGAAAAAGTTTTTTAAGAATTTTTGTATACTCAATAGCAGCGTAATCTGGACGAAAATTAGTCGCCCCTCCAGGCGTATAAGCATCAACAGAGCGCATACGCTTACTTGCAGTATACTTATTCACCATAGAGTCCATATTTCCGGCCGTAACTCCAAAGAAATATTTAGGTGTACCAAACTTTTTAAAATCTCTTAGATCATCCTGCCAATTTGGTTGGGCAATAAGAGCAACTCTGAGGCCATAAGACTCAATAATTCTCCCAATAACTGCACTACCAAAAGCTGGATGATCAATATAAGCATCTCCAGTGACTAAAACGATATCTAATTCTTCCCATCCACGCTTAAGCGCTTCTTTTTTGGTAAGGGGTAACCATGCGGAAATTGGTAGTTCATTGGAAAGATTTTTTTGCATAAGCTTTTTTACCATAGATCTGAAGCTTCTCCTTGAAACTCTAACATTTTTACATGGTTGCAGCCCAAATAACCCGACGTGTAAACCTTACACTTTGCACAATAAAGCTTTACTCCATCGCTCCTTTCATTTATAAACCGTCTACGATTTTAAAACCAAAGATGTTTTACAAACACTTTCAAACCACCAAAAGTGAGGAATATTATGAAGAAAAAATTATTTGCTTTGGCCACTTCTTTAATCGCACTCCAAAGCTATGCTGAACCAACTGACCCAATGGAAGGTTATTATCCAACAATTGTTTCAACTCAAGAAGCTCAAAAGCTTTTTGAAGGATTAAGAACTGAGGATACCAGTAGCAGTATTTGTTCAAATAGGGCCATGGTTTGGTCTTATGAAATGAAACAACAAGATAATATCGACTCAATGAAACTCTTTGTGTATTATTCAGATATCTATCGCCACGTTTTATATAACGATGGAAAGCATAGAGCGACAAATATTTTTGCCTATTGGTGGAGAAAAGCAACTAAAGATCTTATTTGGTATTATCATGTTGCTCCTTCGGTTATGACAGATGAAGGTATTTATACCTTAGACCCAGAATTTTTAGATAAGGCCGTTACTTCTCAAGAATGGTTAGATCACTTTACTGGTAAAGTAGAAAAGTATTTAGAAAATCCAAATAAAAGAAGAAAGCTTATCAGTCGCTTAAAAGAAAATATCCGCAATGATCACAAAAATAAAGACCTAGACCTTAGGGCCTTAAAACTCATTCAGCAATCAAGAAACTCTGATGGAAGCTACACTGTTAAGTGTGACCAAATCACACATATCATGGAAAGTGATTTTGATGCAGAAAAAGGTTCCATGAAATGGTGTCATTACCAATACTCTAATATGTACTACTGGACTCCGGGAAGTTTACGTCTATTGAATAATAATACGACGAATATATTGAGTCGAAGAACTTATTCAACAATAGGCGAAGAGTACGGAAGAGACCATATAAAAACGGACTTTATGCTTCATGCTGTAGAAAAATCTTACTCGCAAGCTTTTAGTATCTTTTTAGACTTGGATTAAGAAAATAAATCATCCATTTTGCTTGGAGGAAAGAAAATGATAATAAAAAATATTTTGACACTAGCAGTATTAGCAACATCGCTTAATACTGCTCTAGCAAAAACAAAAATATATCCTTTTGTTGCGATGGAAGTCGATGAAATCTATTCAGATGTTGAAAAAGTAACTGAAGATAAAAACTATATTAAGAACTTTTATGATATCATCGACCAAGGTCTTAACAAAAAAACAACTGATAGACAGCCATGGACAACTTCTTATTGGCCACTTGCTAAAGGAGTTATTGCTGATCCTTTTGAAAATGCCTCAGTCCCCTATTATTTAGATTTTGCAAGAACATATATCTATCAATGGAAAGCAACAAAAAAGTCCTTTGATAAGCGCAAAAAAACGGTGCTTAAATACATAGATCAGTTAAGCAATGAAGAGTTAACTCAACTTGCTCCTTCGGAAAAATACGATCTTTTACTTGGAGACACTAGCTTTGACCTTACCAACAGACTTATGGATTATATGTATCGCTATGGTAAAAATAATTATTATTCTGAACTGGTAGATATAACAGCGGCTGCGGCTAATACGGCCGAATTGGCCACAAAGTATGTTGAATGGGGCTGGTATGACTCGATTGAGACCGCACTAAAAGTTGATACAGTTCTTAATCGAAGAATTGAATCTCAAAGGGCCTTAGCTTTACTCAAATCAGGACAAGAAACAGACCCTTTAAAGGCGATAGAAATTGTTCTCCCCCAAGCACTTGAAGAAGATAAAAACTATATTATTGATGAACCCTTAGTTCAAAATATCGCTTCTTGGGAAGGAATATGTAATGGTTGGTCAACAGCTGCTGGCCTTATCCCTAGACCTCGAAAAGCGATTAGTTTTGAACTTGGAAAAAGAAGTAATGGAACACCTATTAAACTCAAATTTTATCCTGATGATATAAAAGGGCTTGTTTCACTTTATTGGTTTAATTCTTTAATCCAAGGACCACTTACAACTGATCAAAATGGTGAGTATCAATCTGGAGGAACAATATTAGTAGGAAATCGCTGTAGTGCTAAGGCCAAAGAAGATGTTTATGGAAGACTCTATGATACAAAAGTAAACAAATATACTGGAAAACTAACACCTAGCTGCTCAGGTGTACATCCCGCAAAATGGCATTTAGCCTTGGCCAACCTTATTGGAAAACAAGGAAGAAGCTTTATTGTTGAAAGAAAAGTTGACTCTCCCGTTGATAACCATCCTATGTATGGATATTCATTTAAATACTTCAATCCTTACAGTGGAACTTTTCATGAAAGTGTAGAGCGCAATATTGAAGAAGTTCATAAAAGAGATCAATTTAAAAATAATAGACACCCAAAAACAAAATATATTGTAGGTGTTGAAACAACAATGAATTATCTTGAATACCTTAAACCCGTCAGAGAAGATTACAACAGTGAATCTGATGATGAGATCACTAACAAAACCATGATCTATGATCTTGAGTTAGATGAAGATTATAACATTATTGGCGGACAATGGAGATCGACTCATGTTGGAAAACCTCGTAATGAAAACCGCGTCGGCCCTAGAGACGGTAACAGAAAAGAGGATAGAAACCACAATCAACCTGACTTCTTTTGGGTTGTGACTAAAGACTGGAAAAAATCAGGGCTTTTTGACAACCAAGCTGGCTTAGAAGAATGGACTGATAAAACTCAAGCTCCGCCCAAGTCATGGCTAGCAGAAGCACACAAGTACCATGCCTTTGAATATTTAGAAAGTACTAAATATGGAAATGCTAAAGAGTGTAAAGTTAAAAATAAAATTACTGGAGAAAAAAGGACAGTATGGTGTGAGTTAGCCCGAAATAGACCTCAACCTCTAGCAAATATTGTTAATATCCTAGTTGAGCTATCTTCAGGTGTTAAATTTAAGAACTTTTAAGTTACATAATAAAAAAATTAAATACTTAATAAGAATAAAGGAGAAAAATGAAAAAGTTAGTATATATCATGTTTAGCATAATGAGCCTTCAGCTCACTTTTGCCAATACGCAAATGAAAGAGCTTACACAACCTGGAAACCAATCGAAGTTTCAGATTCTTAAAGACGCATTTAATTCAGCAAACTTTCCTGCAACAATTAATGATTTTGAAGATTTTAAAGAAAAAGAGTCTGAAAGAAAAATAAAATGTGTTCAGGCAACTCCAGATGTGCCAAACACTATTCATAGTGTCCTCATAGCTCGCTTTAGTAAAGTCATAGATGGTTCACCATCTAATGGTCCTTTATTCCCAAGTGAAGAAGACAGAATTGTAGAAAAATTAATTTTTGGCCAACCTCATTGGCTAAGACATAATAAATATTTTAATTTATTTGAAATGCACTCAAGCAATACCGACTTAGTTATAAGATTACCAAAAAATGACTCCGGCTTGTTTTCAGATATTGGAGATGAAATTTCAATCTTTGTTAGAAAGCAATCAAACTATATGCCATTCAAAGTTCAAAAAATTGCAGAAGAAAATGGCCCCTTATTTCCCGAAAGTGAGGGAAAAGTATTCTATTATGGCTACTGTTATAATAAATAAATTTCTTTTAAAAAAGCCGGTATTTTATCACCGGCTTTTTTCTTATGTTCTAATTAAATAGCACTCCCTCTTCCTCAACTCCCTGTATTTTCGCTCAAAACTTCATTAAACTTAGGTGTTAAAATTCTAACACCCCTATGTAGATCCTACTACGCTCACTTCTTTTGAGCATAAAGCTAAGAGAAAATAAGTAAATTTTTATTTTGAACTAGCATTAAATAAAGGAAATTTTATGAAAGAACTATTTATTCTCTCAACTCTTTTTCTCACACTACAAACAGCACTTGCTTTTGAAGTCGAATTAAAAACCTATAGTATCGATGGAAAGTTAGGCGTGGACGACCTAAGTAGTATTCTTTCTTCAGGTGCTCGAAATCTAAAAGATACAAACTGTATTAGAGGTAAACTTTTTAATAATTATATTCACGCTTCTGCAATTGCTCAAGGATGCTATATAGAAAGTATTGATGTCAGAAAAGCACAATCTTCAACAAATAAAAATGATCTTGATATCGCCTTTGCCTATCGATGTGAAAGATCTAATAGAATATCGAGTACAGTTTATAATTGTGAACTTAAATAAGGAGTCGGTATGAAAGACCTCAACTCCAAGAAAGATGCAAGATAGGAAATTTTGATGAGATTACTAAGAAGTGCACCTCAAAACAGAAGGTTCGATAGGATGGAAATACATGATCATTCTAACAACCAGTTTACAGGAGGTGCACTTATGGCAAAGTATAACATTGGTGTGGATTATCACAAAAAGTTTTCTTATTTAGTTGTAAAAGAAGAAAAAGGTAGAGTATTACGCTCGGGTCAAATTACAAACTCAAAGAAGGCTGTATCAGATTTCTTGGAGCCATTTAAAGATGATTCTGCTGCTGTTTTAGAGTCTTGCAGAAACTGGTGTGTTATGCACGACTGGCTTGAAGAAGTTGTTGATAATGTAATTCTAGCGAATCCAGTGAAAGTTAAGGCCATAGCAGAAGCTAAAATTAAAACAGATAAGATTGATGCAACTGTATTAGCAGATCTTTTAAGAGCAGATTTAGTTCCTCAGTCTTATATTGCAAAAAGACCTGTTAGGGATATGAGAAATCTTCTTAGGGAGCGAATCTATTTTGTTCGCTTAAGAACAATGACGAAGAATAGAATTACAACAATTTTTGATCGCTATCCAGAAGAGGTTAGAAAAGAAAAGGCTAAAACAGACTTGTTTGGAAAGAAAGGGAGAGCTCAACTTGATAATATAGAGCTTCGAGAAGCAGACAGGGCAATAATTGATAGAGAGTTAAACTTTATTGATTTTATAAATGTTTTTATTAAAGAAGTAGAGGAAGTAATCTCAGAGAATTTTAAGGCAAGTAAGAATGCAAATTACTTAAAAAGTATTCCAGGAATTGGCGAGTTTTTCTCAATGTTAATTGACGCTGAAGTTGGAGATATTAATCGTTTTAGAAATGAAAAGAAGTTTGCAGCTTATATAGGACTTGTTCCATCAACTTACTCTTCAGGTGGTAACACTGTAAATGGAAGAATAATCAAAGGTGGAAATAAGTTATTAAGATGGGCTTTTGTTGAAGCTGTTACTCCAGCAATTAGTAGTGATGAATATCTTCGCTGGGAATATGACAAACTCAGAGAGCGAATGAATTACAACAAAGCTAAAACAGCGATGGCGAGGAAGCTATCTTCAATAGCATATAGATGTTTGAAAGAGAAAAGAAACTATAAAAAGTTCAATAAGATAGAACTTGAGTATAAGAAACTTGGGAGGGCAAGTTAACCCTCAGACTTCAATTGTCCCGATAAAATTCTAGTGGTTGTTCTATAGGAACTTCGCACTCTCAAGGAGAATGGGAATTTGGAGATCTAATAACGAAGTGTGACTGAATGGATTAGGTCACGGATTGGAGAATGGTCTTAACCTAGGAAGGGTAATTTAAAATTACTAACGGATTACTTTGTCCTGAAAACTGAAAGGATTATAAGTATCTAAAATAATAACACGAAAGGTGCATTTTAAACTTGCATTCTTTCATTGGAGAAACTTATGAAAATTATTTTAACTGGATTACTAATAATAGGAACGATAAGTTCCTTTGCAAGTGTCGATGTAACGATATTAGCTGAAAAGGGTGAAAGCTTTGAAACAGGAGGAACACGCTCCTTCATCTATGATCCACAGTGTGCAAATTGTGCTTCAAAAAAGACTCAAAAAAAACGAGCAAAAGATTCTGCGGCAAAAGAAGCAGATAGAATTTGTATCGAAGCTGGTGCTCAATCTGCTAAAATATTAGACTATGATTTAGATGTTGATTATCAGAGTGGATGGTTACTTAATATAGGTGCCCCAAGAACGTACTTCGCAATTACAACAGCAAAATGTCAATTTTAATTAAAACATTAGAATTTGGGCGAAAAAGACTTCTTTTTCGCTCACATAAAAAATCGGCCCGACTTCTAAAACGGCGGCCTTTTACTGATAACACCAGTAATATATTCGCCTAAATGATCCAGCCCAGATCTGTCTGCAGTGACAAGATAAATTTCTCTAAAGCCATTTTCATATAGTTTTTTTGCTTCTTTCTCACCTTTTAAATCATCTCCTAAGTGACGATCAAGATATATAAGAGTATTTGTGTTTTCAAATTTATTCTGAACTGATAAAAAATCAGCGACTGCGCTAAAGACATCCAATTCCACTTTGGCCTTTACTGCATGATACTGCCAAAGCTTTAAGATTAAGGGGTCATTATCAATTAGGACTCTCCTTTTCTCACTCATGCTCATTAAGATCCTTCAAATTTCTATACAAAACCATAAGTATCTACCAAGGCCACTAGGCATAAAAAAATAAATAAACTAAATATTGTTTTCATTATCATCTCCTCATTATTATGAGTTTATAATAAGCAAAAACAATACCAACTCACTCCTAATTTTTTTAAGAATTTAGCTGATGTCAATCAACTACCAGTGTCAAACTGCCCCAGTGCTTATTTTCTCTTAATTGACTTGATAACAACAGTTTCTTCAGGGACATCTTGATATCCTTTTTGAGTTGTCGTTTTAGTCATTTCAATTTTTTTTACCACAGGCATCCCCTTTACAACTTTCCCAAAGACAGCATAACCAAACTGAGAAGGACTTTGGTAATTTAAAAAGTCATTATCTTTAACATTGATAAAAAACTGTGATGTGGCGCTATTAATGGCAGAGGTTCTGGCCATTGCCAACGTCCCCACGTCATTCTTTAAACCATTATTAGCTTCATTTTTAATGGGAGAACTTGTTGATTTTTTTTCAAAATTTTTATCAAATCCTCCTCCCTGGATCATAAATCCCTTAATCACTCGATGAAAAATCAAACCATCATAAAACTTCTTATCAACATAACTCAAAAAATTAGCAACTGTTTTGGGTGCTTTATCCGGGTATAATTCAGCTTCAATTGCTCCAAGATTGGTGAGAATTTCAACCTTGACTGTTTTGGCATAAGTGTGAAGGCTCAAACTCATGACTAGAAATATTAGACTTAGAACTCTCATTTTCTCTCCTTAAAAATTTCTTTATGATTCTTATAATTTTGCATAATTTTTTTGCACTCTTTGCGATAGGGAACCAAATTTACTGGGCTTTTACTTGCATTGATAAAATTATCAACCAGTTTATACTCTTGGTTAAGCTCATATTCAAAATGCCTATTATTTTTAGACTTTTTGTATCCGGCCAAAAAGCCATTTAAGTTAACTTTTTTTAAGTCTTTTGAAAGCTTATCATTTAAAAGTTCAATTTTCCCTTTATTTTTCCCACCCCAATAACGGAAAAATGTTTTATCTAGCTCATAAGAATAACGATCATCCACTAAAAAGCAAAAATTTAACTCTTGATTATAGAAAACGACAAAATTACGTTCTGTTTTAAAAGCTTGCACAAGAACAACACTTAAGACTAAAAAAACTGCAACAGCTAAACTTAAAACAATTTTATAAGTTTTCATAAAACTCTACTTTTTTAAATACACTCGCTTTAATTCCTTAAAAATTCTCTCATTCATTTGCCCTGCACGTGAACACATAAGGTCTGATACATCAATTTGATAATTCACCATAACTTTTTCTTCTTCATCATAAAACTCATGATAACAGTCAGGAAGTCTTAAAATATGTCCAAACTCATGCCTTATCGTCCACTTAACACCATACTCTTCCAATTGCGTATTGGCATCCATTACTATTTTATTTCCGCCTTTAACATGAGGAGTAACATTTTTCTTAAATTCAATATAAGCTGTTTGATAATTACCTGAGATAAAATTAAGCTCCATCGACCAATTTTTCTCCCTCCAATTAAACTCATCCTCAACATTTTGCTTTAACCAAGAAGCAATTTCTTCATCTTTAGGATCTTTAAATACCACCTGCATCACTCCAGGAGAACTTTCAACCCATGAGACATCATCACGTGGATTAGATATCTTAAAAAAGCCCTCCCAATTTGTCTGAGCTCGACTCCAATACCTATTTTTATATTCAACTAATTTATTTAGTTGGACAGCTTCAAAAAAAGTTAATTCGCATTTATATTTAGCCACAGAAGAGTTTAAACAAATACCTATTAAGCTCTCTTTAAGTATGAACTTATCTTTCTCCTCAAGATTCTCATAATTCTTTAACTGGGCATCTAAGTTTTTTCTCTTTTTTAAAGTATAAAATCCACGAACATCTTCCTTTTTTCTTTGAGCATAATAACCCAACCACCCCTTCATTGTTGTCCATCTTACAGCTGTCTGATAAAGCAAAGAGACTTTACGACACCAAAAAATAAAATCATCATCTTTAAGAGGTGGCTGTGTTGTCAGCTCTTCGCCGAACAAAATAACTTTTGCTAATTCCTTTGGCATATGAGCAACTAAGTCTTGATAATCAGCTTTGATTGTTTTGGGCCCATATTTTTTTGGACTCTCGATTGGTATACCATTAGACTGAGATTCTTTACTCGTTAACCTTATGGCCTGATCAGCAGAACGATTAGAATTAATTAATTTAATCCAATCAGACATTTTTTGTCCTGCCTCAATGGCAAAGTCAACTTCTGTCTGCTTATCTTTGGACTTTTCTCTAGGTAAGTTTTGATAAATTTTTTGATATTCGCTAAAACTCAGATCAAGAGGCAAATGAGGTGCGGCATACATATCTAAAGAAGCCAATACAAATATTAATATCCCTAACGTCTTCACAACAATCTCCTTATTTCAGATTTGGGATATTTATAACTTATGTTTTAGTATCTGAACAGAGACTGGTTTACGCGGAGTGACATTTACCTAATCAGCTGATCTAGAAGCTCTTGAATCCCTGTAACTGGCTTAAAACTAGTTTTTGCTGCAAATTTATTTAAAGACATTAAAAACTCATAAGGTAATTTCACCTGTAAAAGATTCACAACCCACTTAGGAATATCTCCCATTGGGTCTACTAATATCGTTAAGGAGACATAGGTTGTATTTTTGGTTTTGGGAGTAAAAATAATTTTCCCCCGATGTATTTTTGCTCTCACAAAGCCTTCTTGAATAGGTTTCAGTTCATTTTCTACAGAGTGAAAGCTCAAAATTAAAGACTTCTTATCTGGACTTAAACTTAGTTTATGATGAACAACCATATCTCTATCTGTCACTGGCCAGGGCATTTTAGAGATATCATACAAAATAGCTTCTGTATCAGAAATATTTTTTACATAACTTCGTTCACCTAAGTTTGGTACCCAATTCACAGCATTTTCAACATTTCTCAAAATCGCCACAATATTTTCAATCGAACTTTGTATAATTCCCTGGGCACGCAAAAATTTAATAGGAGAAGTTTTTACTTTTTTAGAATAGACATCGATATCATTTTTACGTGTTAAATGAACCCAGTTTTCTTCTTTAGCAAAGCATGAAAAAGAAATAAGAAAAAATAAAATGATGGTCAACGATCTCTTCATTAAGTTAACTATTTTACCTGAATTCGCTATAAATTGTAATCTGTTTATAGTTAAGTAATTCGCTCAGAATGCAACTAAAAAAAAGATCTTTAACGTATTAAAACCAAATAAAACTTATTATTATGCTTATATGGTAGAATTAAAAACGAAACAAGACCTCCATCTGGCCAGAAAATTTTTTCATATATGTACTGGAATGATGGCCATGGGAGTCACCTATTATTTTTCTTTCACTGGTAAACAAGCTGCCTTTATTGCTGGGGGAATTGGAATTATAGGTTTATTAAATGAGCTTCTGCGCTTTAAATTTTCTAAAATTAACCAAATCTTCTTGTTTATAGTTAAGCCTTTTGCAAGACAGGAGGAAACTCACTCATTCTCAGGACTTACTTATTATTGTTTTGGCGTTGCTTTGTGCTTTTATTTTTATCCATGGCCGATAGCAAATCTGGCCATTTATTATCTTATTTTTGCTGATCCAATTGCATCATTGTGTGGACAAATTTGGGGACAGAAAAAAATTATTAAGAATAAATCTATAATTGGCAGCTTAGCTTTTGCAACTATCTGTTTTCTTATAAATATTATCTATTTAAATATAAATGATAATCCCTTACTGAATAATTCTATGTTTTTAATACTCTCACCACTTGTTGGGGCCTTTTCAGAGTTTCTGGTTATCAAAGATGATAATCTCAGTATTCCCCTTATCTCAGGACTAGGTTTATACTTACTAAGTCTAATTTAAGGATAAGCTAAGTTATAAAGCTCTAACAGCCGTTTTTTTTCATCTCTAGCAACTTGCTGCATTTTAGGGTCTGAATATTTAGCAGGATCGAGTTTTTTAAGAAGGGAGTCTATTTTACGTTTAACTATACCTGGAGTCATTGCACCTCGTATATCTAGTACATTCTTTAAAATGATTCTCGCTCTTTGCCTGGCAGCAATGGCCATACCGATCCCAGTTGCACTTCCAGAATTTGACTTAATACCTTCTTTTGTACCAGCAAGAACATCATCAGTAATCTGAGCGGAAGGAAGGTTTTGCAAACCACTTCTTTGACTAAATTGTTGTCGAACTTGGAGTGTTAAGTTTTCAACTTGAGGAGCTGGTAATCTTGGAACATTTCCAGACTGGGCCAGGGCCCTTTGGTTACTTGGTGCAGGGAGCGCTTGTTGCCTATTTGGAGCGGGCAATCGTGGTGTATTAGTAGGTGCAGGAAGTGCTTGTTGCCTACTCGGTGCGGGCAATCGTGGTGTATTAGTAGGTGCAGGGAGCCCTTGTTGTCTATTTGGAGCCGGTAAGCGATTAACATAAGGACGAACTGTAGGTCTGACCGTTGTGGCCATTGGAATTTTAACTCCTCCCATAAGTGTTCCTGTAACTAAGTTAATAACTGCATTTTGTTGATCTTGTTCTAAACGCCTTGTTGTATCAGTATAATCTGTTGCACTTCCAGAAGTTTGACGAGTCACTGCCCGCTCTATTCTTGCTTGCTCTAATAAACTTTTTGTTCCATCAATACCAGCTCCAGCGGCCATGATTCCCCCACCCGCAGGAATAAGTAAGCCTCCTCCAAAAGGAGACAGAATAAGGCCAGCAAAAGAGACAACTCCACCTGTTAAGATCATACCTTTTTGGACAAATTCATCTTCATCATAAATCTCTTTTGCCCGATAACAAAGAAATTTAGCCAAATCTTCTTGCTCATTTTCTTTTGCCTGTAAAATAGATTTTAAAATTAAGGAACTATCAGTTTTAATATAATCATCAATATCATTATCAATTGCACGAGTGGTTGAAATTCCTAAAAAATTCTCTCCATTACCCAAATCAGATAACGAGTTTAAAAGTTTTTTTCTTGCATCTACAAGCGCTGCTTGATAGTTTTCTTTTTGAACATTTGGCTTAATTATCATATGCTCTTTGTTATCAATACAATTTTGCACAAAGTCTTCACTAGGGTCCATCACATACTTCTTAAAATGTTCTGTTGCCATTAAAAAGCCAACCTGAGTTCCATAATAAGTTTTGTTAATTTTCTCTCTTAAGAGAGCTCTTTTTTCTAAGAGAAATTTTTGTTTGTCTTGAGCTTTCTTTTTTCCAGCTCGCGTATAACGTGAAAGTCCTCTTCCTCTTGGAGAATAATCGATACTTTCTGGGAAAAGTTTTTTATATTCTTCGTGAATAGCTCCACAAGTTTTATTAACCGAGTCTGGATTATTATCCGCAAGAGCTTCAAAGGGTTGCATCACATCTTCATAGCGCTGTTTTGGAATTTGATTTTTTCTAGCTATAATTTGAGAATAAACTTCATCAAAGGCTTGTGAATATCTTTGCTCAGTAATGTTTGGGAAACTCTCCTTAAGCTTATCTTTAAATTTTTTGGGATCGTCTAAAGGTAAAGACTCCTGAGGGAACTCTCCATCTTTATATAAATAACTTATTTCAGCACTCATAAGTGCTGAAATAATTGTTTTAAAATTTTCTAAATTTAGCTCTGAAAGATAATTAATTTTATCAAAATTATCATTAACTTCTTCTAAGCTAGAGTCTGTTAGTGGTGCAATGTCTTCTAATGTATGACCCGGTAGACAACTTGCTAACCCTCCATGAAGCCTTTGAATAATAGCTCTTCCCTTTATATCGTCAGCTGAAGATTCATTTAAATAGTCCTGACAAGCATTCAATACACTTAACCCTCTATTTAAATTTTGATTTGATCTTACTGGCCCTGGGACAGCTATTTGTTCAGTTGGAACCGGTTGCGTGCTCGTATTTACAGATGTCACAACTTGATCTTCTGGCACATTCGTATTTAATGTTTGTTCACCTTCCAAAGGAAGACCAAGCTCTTGAAGGCGTCTGTGCAAATCGTCACAAGCATCATAAACTTCGCCCTTTTGAGTTCTGAAGCGAGCACAAAAACCTGATTTTCCATCTGATCCAAAAATAGACTCGTGGAATTTAACAAGTTGTTCTCTTTTTTTATTGCCCTCATCATTTTGTGCTTGATAATCAGAAATCAGTTTTTCAACTGATTTGTGTGAAGCATCCACACATTTTTGAGTTAACTCCACATATGTCCCAGAGGTTTCAATACAATAACCTTTATCCTTACCATTAGATGGATTAAGATTAATACTTATGCCTTTTTCATTGGCCGAAACATTTTCATTTGGAGCCCCAAAAAGAACGGGATTACACCTAAATTGAGAAGGCGACCCACAAGCATTAGACTCGGAATAAACATCTCCGTATGATAAAACTTTTGCATTTGTTGTATGCTTCCAAGGGGCTTCACATATTTGACTTTTCTCAATTGAAGGCCATCCCCCAAAAAAACAAACATCTCCATCAGCAGCATAGGCAGAATAAATTTTAGTGAAGCTTTTTATATTATTTTGGTACTTATAAAGAAATGAAAATTTTTCTCCTTGATAGTTGCCAAATTGTTGAGTTTGCTCAACCTTTTTTAAAAATTCTATATAGGCAAACCGGATTCGTTGCATTTTATTAAAGGATGTTTTATTAAAATCTTTAGCCGTTATTTTATTTTCTTTAGCGTACACGAAATTCGTACTCAAAAAAGAGATTAAAAATAAAACTAAGATGCGTTGAAAATAATACAGTTTTTTCATGGTGACCTTATCGGACAAAATAGACTTTTTAATAAGACTTTTCTTTAAAGTTAATAATTTCAATAAATTGCGTATTATCAATTAAAGAAAATACTAAAGGAGACCGAGGAGATACCTATGAAAAAATCTGAGTTAACAAGAAGTTTTTCTTTAGCTTTAACCATATTATTTATTCTTCCTTCATTTGCTTTAACTTTAAAAATTAAAGATGGAAGAAACCTTAGAAATGAAACCCTTAATGGTTTTATTCCAGACAAAACCTTACAAGCTGGAACAGTCGTCACAATTCCTGATGAGTTTGTTGATAAACACTTTAAGGGGGACAAAAAAAATGAAATTGCTGTTTTAAATTGGTTAGCAAATTCAAAGTCTCTTCCTTTAAAGAGCTTCAAAAGCTTTAATTCACAACGAATGAAAAGAGATTTTTTTGTTCCTGTTATCGTTAATCAAACCCAAGACGAAGGCTGGGTAAGTCTAAGATCATTAGCTAAAAAACAAGGTTTGGAACTGATCACCACCGATGAAGCACCTTTTTTAGAAAAACAAACCGTTGAAAACTTAGCTCCAAAAAGCTCCGACCAACAACAGATCAGTGGACTTGAGCAAGATAATTACGTCTGTAAAAAAGAGCAAACGACTCCCTTAGAGCTAGAATTGCTTGAGCGCCTTAACTCTCAAACCCAAAACATTCTAGAACATGTCATGAAAAAAATTTCAGATGAAGCAGATCTCGACTATGCAAATAGACTTAACACTGATGCCATCATACAAAACTTTAACCGAACCTGCTCTCCTATTAGCTTTAATGCCTTCTATCATGAACTTAAACAACAGGCTTTAAGCAACAGTATTCCTGTTGATATGCTCTTAGGCCTCATGACCCAAGAGTCTTCAGGACGATGTAACCTATCCCATCAAGAGTTTAATGGCACACATAGTGTTGGAGTCTTTCAACTTAATACAAATACTGTTCCCGAGATTCAAAGATGTGGTGATAAACCTAGTAGTATTACCAATACTAATTGTCTTGAGAATCCTTATACAAATCTCAAAGCTGCTATAAAAATCTTAAAAGAAAAGTACAAACTAGTTAATAATACTCTACCCTCTCATAATGTTGCGCACTTTTCATCTTTAGATGCAAACCACAGAGACTTATGGCGAAAAGCATTATCTGCTTATAATGGCGGACAGGGATATGTCATTCAAGCTTATAATGATATTGATGCTTTTAATAAACAATTTAATACTGACTTAGATCCTCACAACTGGAATATTCGCAAGGTTTTCATGCTCAGACATTATATTGAGTCAAACTCTGGTCAATTACTTAAATCGAATGCGCAATATAGATATAATCG
>LULF01000159.1_pt1 | contig 22406 bp, 21 predicted proteins | sample 728221 | NCBI WGS metagenome assembly LULF01 (sample SAMN03860296, study PRJNA289734) | marine metagenome | biome: seawater column; feature: ocean; material: water; isolation source: Red Sea water column Station 169 - depth 500m | place: Saudi Arabia: Red Sea | collected 2011-10-15 | depth 500 m | reverse complement strand
CCCCATCATATCAAAACATTCTTTTTATGGAACTTAAAAATGTTATTTCAGCAGGATAGAAGTTTTTTAAAAAACTTTTAAAGGTTACTTAAGCATTCCCGAAAAGGAAAAAGTAAATGGAATTATAAAGCGTTCAATATAAGCTGGAGGAACACGTTATGGTTACAAATTATGAGGGTGAAAATATTGAGTTCAAAGAAACACTCCCCCTCCTACCGATAAGAGATCTTGTTGTTTACCCTTTTATGATTTTGCCTTTGTATGTTGGAAGAGAGTCCTCCATTCAAGCTGTTGAAGAAGCTATTAACACAACAGACCGTTTAATACTTCTTGCAAGTCAAAAAGACATTCATGCAGAAGCCCCTTCACCAAGTGAAATCTATAACCTTGGAACTGTGGCCATGATCATGAGAAAAAGAAATCTTCCTGATGGACGGCTAAAAATCTTAGTCCAGGGATTAACCAAAGCAAGAATATTACAGTTCGAGCAAAACGATCCTTTTTTCAAAGTTAAACTTACTAAGACAGAAACTGTTGAAGTAACTGAAACTCAAGAAGTCATCGAAGCCCTACTGCGGAATGTGCGAGAGAATTTAGAACTTGTTATTAACAAAAGCAAAGTTCTCTCTCCTGATATTCTTATGATTTTGGAAGATATTCACAATCCAAGTCGTTTTGCCGATCTCGTTGCTTCAAATCTAAACCTTAAAGTAGAACAAGCACAAGAAATTCTTGAAACTCTTAATCCTGTAGATCGTTTAAATAAAATTAATGATATTCTTCACAGTGAAATTAAGATTTTAAGCTATCAAGAGCAAATTAAGTCCTCAACAAATGAAGAAATCTCCAAAACCCAAAAGGAGTATTTTCTTAGAGAACAAATTAAGCAAATGAAAAGCGAACTAGGAGACAACACTCCCCAAGATGAGTTTTCTGAAATTCGTCAGAAAATATCTCATAAGAATATGCCCCCAGAAATTGAGTCCGAATGCCTCAAGCAACTTACACGTTTAGAAAGAATGCATCCAGACTCCTCAGAGTCTAGTATCTTGCGAGGGTATCTTGAATGGATGTCTGATCTGCCTTGGTCTGAAATGTCAGAGGAAATTACAGATCTTAATCATGCTATGGAAGTTCTTAATAGAGACCATTTTGATCTTAAAAAAATTAAAGAAAGAATTCTAGAACATCTTGCAGTTAGAACTTTAAAGGGAGGAAAGGTCAAAGGACCTATTCTGTGCTTTTCGGGACCTCCAGGAGTTGGTAAAACTTCATTAGGAAAATCCATTGCACGCTCAATGGGACGGGAGTTTGTTCGTATCAGTCTTGGCGGGGTTAAAGACGAGTCAGAAATTAGAGGGCACAGAAGAACATATGTAGGGGCCATGCCTGGTCGCTTTATCCAAGCAATGAAGCAGGCTAAAACCACAAATCCAGTTATCATGCTAGATGAAATTGATAAACTTGGATCAGACTACAAGGGAGACCCTTCAAGTGCTCTTTTAGAAGTTTTAGATCCAGAACAAAATGCTCATTTTAGAGATCATTATCTTAATGTTAATTATGACTTATCCAACGTCATGTTTGTCGCAACGGCCAATGTTTTAGAAAATATTCCAGGTCCTTTACGAGATAGAATGGAAATTATTAACTTAAGTGGTTACACCCAAGAAGAAAAGCTTGAAATTTCAAAACAGTACTTGATTCCTAAACAAATGGATGAAAATGGTATAACCCATGAACATATAGATTTTCACGACGATGGTGTTAAAACTGTCATCGATGGTTTTACTCGTGAAGCAGGACTGAGAAATCTTGAAAGACAAATAGGGTCTTTGTGCCGAAAAGTTGCTAAAAAGATAGCAGTTGGAGAATCGACAAAAACGCATATTCTTCCAGACGCCGTTGAGGAATTATTAGGCCCAGCCCTCTATAGTAAAGAAGACCATAAAGAATTTGATGAAGTTGGTGTCGCGACAGGTCTTGCTTGGACAGCAGCTGGAGGAGAAATTCTTTTTATCGAAGCAACAAAAATGAAAGGAAGTGGGATTACATTAACGGGACAACTGGGTGATGTCATGAAAGAATCAGCTCAAGCTGCAATTGGCTTTATTAGAAGCCAGGCGACAAAGCTTGGAATTGATGAAAACATTTTTGATAAACATGAAATTCACATTCACCTACCTGCTGGAGCAATTCCAAAAGATGGACCAAGTGCAGGGATTACACTTGCCACTTCAGTTGTTTCACTTCTTACAGAAACTCTTATCAGTAAAGATATTGCTATGACTGGAGAAATTACACTGACAGGAAAAGTCCTTCCAGTTGGAGGAATAAAAGAAAAAGCTCTCGCAGCAATGAGAGTTGGAATTGAAACAATCATTATTCCTTGGAAAAACCAAAAAGACCTTACCGATATTCCAGAAGAGTTTAGAAAAAAGATAAATTTTATTCCTGTTAAAAACTTTCAGGAAGTTTTAGAGGTGGCTATTCTCGACTGGGAACCACACGCAAAGAAAATAAAAAAATCAAGTAAAACACATCCTACAAAAGAAAAAAACTCAAGTATTGCCGCATAAAAAAAGGGAAGCAACGCTTCCCTTTTTTATTTTCTTATACTTCATAAATAAGTTACAATAGTCCTATAACCACAGGACTGATTGCATGGAAGCAAATAAAACAAAAGAATATCGAATATTAATAGTTGATGATTCTGACTTTACTCGCTCTAACATCTCAGCAATGTTAGATGAACCTAAATACAATATTATAGGTGAAGCCATGAACGCCAACGAAGCTATTAATATTCTCAAAGATAGAAAAGCACACTTGGCCATTATCGATGTTGTTATGCCAGATGTTAGTGGGATTGAATTGGCCAACTATATCAATGATAATTTTCAAGATACAGCTGTTATCATGATTTCATCACTTGGCCAGGAAAGCATTGTTATTGATTCTATATCAGCTGGAGCAAGCGATTATATCCAAAAACCATTTTCAAAAGAAGATTTATTAACATCTGTAGACAAAGTTTTAGAAAATATTGCTAATAACGAGGATTAATCTTATGGAACTTTTTCAAAACAATTTAAATAAAAGTGACAATATACTCTCTCTTCTTCAAGAATGTGCAGTAGAGGAAATAAATATTTACAACCAAGCTCACATAGAAATGGATTGTCCATTTTTAACAACAAATAAATTACCAGTTCAAACAAAACATGAAATTCCTCTTTATTTTGAGTTAAAAGGTGATTTCAATGGTGTTGCAATTTGCTACCTAGACACGTATCAAAAAGAATTATCTGTTGATCAAGCCTCCTTCTTTCAATCTCTTTATGTTGAAAGTATGAATATTTTGCTTGGAAAGATGCTAACTGAAATTGATAAAAAAAAGCATTATGAGATAACTTGTTCATCCCCATATATTTCAAAAACTCAAACAATGATGAATATCTTCAATGACAATAAGACTCAAATATATCATGCCAATTATAAACTGATTACAAATCTCCAAGAATATGATTGTAGAGTCATTTTTAATTTTCTATAAAGAGGTAATAACGATGTTTGGAATTCTATTTAAATTCTCTCTTGCTTTTATATTTAGCTATATCATTTTATCATTTCAAATACAGAACAAACCTATTTTTTATCATATTTCAGAGCTTACCGGTCCACTTGGAGTCGAAGTTCAAAAGAGCCTTTCAAAAAGTGTGAAACGAACAATCACTCAATCTAAAGAAATGGGAAAAGACCTATTTGAAAATGCAGATCCTGTCTATTTAAAAGACTCAATTAAAAGTTCTCAAAGCTCACTATTTAATCAACAGGACTCAGAGCTCATCTTAGAAGAAATCAAAAAAGAAGAAACAAAGAAATTAGATGAGCTGATCAATAAAAATTAAATATACCGATCGTCTAAAACTTGATATATTACATTTCTTATGGCGAGCCAATCTCATTGTGAACATTGTCACGAAAAAATCATTATTCCCGTTTTTCTAAGTGATGAAGAATCTGACATTGTATTTTGTTGTGAGGGCTGTAAAACTGTTTACGAAATTCTCCAAGAAAAAAACTTAACTGACTATTATCGATTACGAGAGCAAACAGCACAAACGAATCCTACAGCAGTAAAAATTAGTGGACAAAAATATAAATACTTAGATGATCCCGAATTTAAACAAAAATACACCATCATTTCCAATCAAACTCTTCAAATTACTTTTTACCTTGAAAACATTCACTGTCTAGCTTGCCTATGGCTAATAGAAAAGCTTCCTGAAATTAATCATGAAGTGTTAAACTCCAAATTAAATATGTCCAAGTCTACTGTAGATATTACATTACTAGAAGATGCAAAAATATCTCAAATTGCCCAACAGCTCGAATCACTTGGCTATCCACCTCACCCGATTATGGAGGAAAAGGAACTTAAAGAACATAAAATTAAAGAAGATCATAAAGATCTCATTCGGATTGCAATCGCATTTTTTAGCACGGGAAATATTATGCTTATGGCCTTTGCTGTTTATGCAGGAGCTACCGGACATATCGAAAAATATTTTAACTGGATCTCTCTTTTCTTATTCTTTCCCATCATATTTTATTGCGCCATTCCTTTTTACAGAAATGCCTTTTCTTCTCTGAAAAATAAACTCATATCTATTGATCTTCCCATTGTGATAGCTCTTTTATTTGGAGGAACATTCAGTTTATTTAGTGTTCTAAATGATGATACTCATATTTACTTTGATTCGCTTTCAATGCTTATTTTTCTCCTCTTAACATCTCGTTTTTTACTCAAAAAATCTCAACAAAAAGGGCTTGAAGCTTCTGAGCTTTCCAACTTTTTTACTCATTTAATTGCTTACAAAGTCGAAGATGACCAAACTCTTAAAGAGGTCAATGCGAAGTTTCTGTTGCCCAACGACATCATTTATATTTATCCAGGAGACACTATTCCAGCAGATGCCCAAGTCATCCAAGGAACTAGCAAAGTAAATAATTCACTTCTTACAGGTGAAGTCATTCCCCAACCGATCCAAGCAGGTGAGTATATTTTTTCAGGAACCATAAATCTCGATCAAGAATTAACCGCCAAGGTTATTCACACAGGTCAAGATTCGAAATTAGGACAAATTTTATCTGCAGTTGAACATGGCTGGAACCAAAAAACAAAAATTGTTTCCTTAACCGATCAAATTGCCAAATATTTTGTTCTAGGTGTTTTCCTTCTCTCTTTTTTCGTTTTTTCTTATTTTATTTTCCATGGAAGAATTGAAGATGCCTTTATTAGAACTCTTACCCTTGTTATCATTACTTGCCCTTGTGCCCTAGGATTAACAACCCCTCTTACCCTCACGATTAGCTTAGCCAAGCTAGCCAAAAAAGGCATCATTATAAAAAATGAACTTGTTTTAGAGATGACCAATAAAATTAAAAATATTATTTTTGATAAAACAGGAACATTAACCCATGGAAAGTTTCAAGTTATTAAATGGGAAAGTTTAGATCGTTCAAATTACTTCAATGTAATATATCAATTAGAAAGTAAATCCCAGCATCCTATTGCAAAGTCTATAACTGATTATTTAAAAGCCTATTATCTTGATGAAATTAAACAAAGCCTAGAATTAACTCATTATACAGAGACACCTGGAATTGGACCTAGTGGAACAGTTCACAATGATTTTTATGAATTAAAACAAATTAAGGCTGAAATAAACAGTAATACACTCATTGGCCTATACAAAAACCATATGCTAGTTACTAAAATTCATCTTTCAGACAGTCTTAAACCTGATGCCTACAATATTATTAAAAAACTAAAAAATTTAAACTATAATATTTATTTACTCTCTGGTGATAATAAACTTTCTGTACAAAAAGTAGCCTCAGACTTAGAGATTTTACCCCAAAATACATTTTACGAACAGTCTCCTCAAGATAAGCAAAAGTTTATTAAAAAAACGCCTAACTCAATGATGTTAGGAGATGGTGCTAACGATGCTATTGCTCTAAGTTTTGCAGATATTGGTGTTGCCATTCATGGAAGTGTCGACATCTCTCTTAGGGCCAGTTCAGTCTTTATGGCCACTAAGGATTTACAAAATATATTAAGATTACTAATTTCGGGTAAAGAGACCCTACATATAATTAAAAGAAATTTAATATTTTCACTGCTTTATAATTCTTTAGGGCTGATTTTAGCCATTCAAGGCTATATAGATCCGCTTGCTGCTGCCATTATAATGCCCTTAAGCTCTTTTACAGTCCTCGCTTCAACTTTAATTGGAACCAAAAAACTCAGACAAAATTTGTCCTGAATCTCTCAAGAAAGAACATGATTTATATCATTAAATAAAAACTTAATTTCATTTAAGATGTTTTAAAATACAGATAGTTATGTAGAATAGATAATTTAATAACTATTAAATTTAGTGGGAGTCCGTATGGACATTTTGTTTTTAACTCTTCCCCTTGCCTTAATCTTAGCCCTGATTTTTATTGGGATATTTATTTATTCTGTAAAGCTTGGTCAATACGATGACCTTGATACCCCTTCATATAAAATGCTTCTTGATGATGAAAAAGATAAAACAAAAAATGAATTAAAAGGAAAAGATTTATGAGTGAATCAAATCAAAAAATGGAAACATTTTCCTACGATGATAAAATCGTAAAAATGTTTGCTTCAGTAACACTCCTATGGGGAGTCGTTGGAATGTTAGTTGGTTTAATTATTGCTTCCCAATTAGCCGACTGGAGAATGAATTTTGGAATTGAATGGTTAACATTTGGCCGACTTCGTCCTCTTCACACGAATGCTGTTATTTTTGCTTTTGTAGGAAACAGTATTTTTGCGGGTATTTATTATTCTTTACAACGACTTTGTAAGGCAAGACTTTTTAACGATACCCTTAGTAAGATTCACTTCTGGGGATGGCAACTCATAATTGTTGCAGCAGCAATAACCCTACCGATGGGTTATACTACAAGTAAAGAATATGCTGAACTTGAATGGCCAATTGATATAGCCATTGCAGTCGTTTGGGTTATTTTTGCCATTAACTTCTTTGGAACTTTATGGAGAAGAAGAGAAAAACATATTTATGTTTCTATTTGGTTCTATATTGCAACAATTTTAACAGTGGCCCTTTTACATATAGTTAATTCACTTGAATTTCCTGTTAGCTTAATGAAAAGTTATCCCATATTTGCAGGTGTTCAAGATGCTATGGTTCAATGGTGGTATGGACACAATGCTGTTGCCTTTTTTCTAACAACACCTGTTTTGGGTCTCATGTATTATTTTGTTCCAAAAGCAATCAACCGACCAATCTATTCATATCGATTATCTATTGTTCACTTTTGGTCACTGATATTCATTTATATATGGGCCGGTCCTCACCACCTCCTTTATACTGCTTTACCTGACTGGGCGCAAACTCTTGGTATGATCTTTTCACTCATGCTATGGGCTCCTTCTTGGGGGGGGATGATTAACGGTTTATTAACCTTAAGAGGTGCTTGGGATAGAGTTCGTCGAGAGCCAATTCTTAAGTTTTTTGTTACAGCTCTTACTTTCTACGGAATGTCCACATTTGAAGGACCACTGCTTTCGATCAAGTCTGTAAGTGCTCTCGGCCATTATACAGATTGGATCATTGGACACGTTCACTCTGGTGGTATTGGTTGGAACTACTTTCTTGCAGCCGGAATCACTTATTATATGGTGCCACGCCTTTGGAAGACAGAACTCTATTCTGTAAAACTTGGTAATGTTCAATTTTGGACTGGAACGATAGGGCTTGGACTCTATTATGTCTCTATGGTTGTCGCCGGTATTACTCAAGGTCTCATGTGGAAAGCAGTTGATGCAAACGGAGCTTTAGTTTACCCAGACTTTGTTGAAACTGTTACTAAGATTCTTCCTTTATACTGGGTAAGACTAGTAGGTGGATTACTCGTTTTTGCGAGTATGCTCATCATGGTCTACAACATGATTAAAACTATCAGAGGTGCAAAAAAAGAAGATCAGGTAGAAGAAGTCTTCAAGGCTCCTGCTCCAACTTGGAAATCATCTAAAAATAAAGATCAAGGGCATAGAAAACTTGAAGGGATGACTGCAACATTTTCGGTATTAGCTCTAATAGCAGTTTTAGTTGGTACCGCTATTGAATTTATACCGGCTTTTATGTCCAATAATTTTATTAAAATATCTAAAGATGTAAAACCTTATACTCCACTTGAACTCGCTGGACGAGATATCTATATCAGAGAAGGATGTTATACTTGTCACTCTCAAATGATTAGACCGATGGCCAATGAAAAACTTCGCTATGGAAAAGTTTCAGAAGCCACTGAGTTTATTTATGACCGTCCATTTCAATGGGGTTCAAGAAGAATTGGTCCAGATTTGGCCAGAGAAGGTGGGAAGAGACCAAACTTTTGGCATTATCGACACATGATTGACCCAAGAGAGATGACTCCAGGCTCAATTATGCCTGAATACTCATGGCTAACGAGAAAAAAGACTGGTTATGCAATTTTACCTAAAAAATTAAAAGTCATGGCCGCTTTAGGAGTTCCTTACTCACAAGACGATATAGATAATGCAATTGTAAATGCAAAAAAACAAGCTGCAGAAATCACTAAAGAAATGGAATCAAGTGGTGTTGAAATGAAGGTACAAGATAAACAAATCATTGCCTTAATTGCATATCTTCAAAGACTAGGGACAGATCTAGGAGGTCAAGAATGAAATCATCTGTTTTATCAAATTGGAATATACCTTGGCTTCCAAGTTTAGCCTTAATACTCTTTCTAACTGTTTTTATCATCATGCTTGTTATGATTTTTAGAAAAGGCAGTAAAGAACTCTATGCGGCTCAAAGTGCGCTACCGCTTGAAGAAGAAGGGAGAAAAAACAATGAATGAAAATAATGAAAACCAAGATAAAGTAAAAGTTTTTGAAGATGAAAAAGAAATTCTTCTAGATCATGATTATGATGGAATTAAAGAACTTGACCATCCTCTTCCCTCATGGTGGTTAGGAATATTCTACGTAACAATCATCTTTAGCATTGGCTATTATGTTTATTATACATTTATGGATGGACCAACCCTTACAGAAGAATATAAAACCGAAATCGCCAATGTAGAAGAAGCTCAAAAAAAATGGGAAGAAAAAAACAATAGCTTTAACATGGATGAATATAATGCTTGGGTAAATACACCAAAAGCTAAAAAAATTGCCAAAAAAACCTACAGACGTAAGTGTAAAGCCTGTCACGGCCCTGATGGAGGAGGAGGCGTCGGCCCTAACCTTGCCGACAATTATTGGAAAAACGGTGATGGAAGTGTTGAAGCCATCTATAAAGTTGTAGACAAGGGTGTCGTTGATAAAGGGATGGAAGCCTGGGGACCAAAGATTGGTAAAGAAAAAGTGATGGCGGTCGTGAAATATGTTAAGGACTTTCAAGGCACAACGCCAACAAATCCAAAAGAACCTGAGGGTAAACTATACGAGTAAATTATGAGTGAAAAAAAAGGAGAGCCACACGAAACCCGTCTGGCCACAACTGATGAACATGGTCATAGAGTTTATATCCATCCAGAGGATATTAAAGGCAAGTGGAAAACAAGAAGAACTTTTTTCTACTGGTTTTTAATTATTTTATATCTGGTGCTGCCATGGATTTATGTTGATGGGAAACAATGGGTTCTCCTTAATATTCCTCAAAGAGAGTTTACAATCTTTGGTGAAGTTTTTTACGGGCATGATGGCCCTCTACTTTTTTTTCTTGTCATAGGGTTTATTATTCTAATGGCTTTTATAACAAGTATTTGGGGGCGAGTCTGGTGTGGGTGGGCTTGCCCTCAAACTGTTTTTATCGACTCAATTTTTCGCCAAATTGAACGAATCGTCGAGGGAAATGCAAGAAAACGTAAAAAGCTTGATAAGCAAAAAATGAACTTAGAGAAATTCTTTAGACGCTCACTTAAATGGACCCTTTTTCTCTTAGTTTCATTACATATTGTCCATTCTTTTCTAGGTTATTTTGTAGGTACCCGAAAACTTTTTTGGATTACTATGGGGTCGCCAGCTGAAAACTGGTCTTTATTTATTACAATGCTTATTATTACTGGGATAATTCTTTTTGACTTTGGTTGGTTTAAAGAGCAGTTTTGCATTATTGCCTGTCCCTATGGCCGTTTTCAAAGTGTCTCAATGGATGACAACTCTCTCGTTGTAGCCTATGACTATAATCGTGGAGAACCTCGTAGAGATAAAAATGTTCCTAAGGATCAGGAAGGTGACTGTATAAATTGTAATCACTGTGTAAAAGCCTGCCCAACAGGAATTGATATCAGACGAGGAACTCAATTGGAATGCATTGCTTGCACAATGTGTATTGATGCCTGTGATAATATTATGGAAAAGGTCAAACGACCCAAAGGTCTTATTCGTTATACTACTGAAAACGAATTAAAAAATAAGCCCAAACCAAAAATTCAAATTCGAAGTATTATTTATCTCATTATTCTCTTTGCTATTGCTGCAGGCTTAAGTTTCTCTCTAAGTAAACGTAAAGACCTTTCTGCACAACTTTTAAGAGCAAGTAAAACTCCTTATCAAGTTTTAAAACGTGAAAGTGGAGAAGAACATATTCTAAACCAGTATAGGCTTAAGATAACCCAAACAGATCCAAAAAAGAAAGATCTGATTTTGAAATTAAATAACACTCAAGTCAAAATGACTTCACCATACAACGTTATTGAAATGGAAGAAGATAATTTTCAAACCCCTATTTTCTTTGAATTTGAAAAAGAAATACTTATAAATGGTAAAAAAACAATTCTTCTTAATCTTGTCGATAAAGACACAAATGAAGTCATAAAAACAATGGAGCTCGACCTTGTTGGCCCAATTAAATGACATTCAAAATGTATCAACTTGGTTAATTCCAGGGATTACTTTTCTTATTGCTCTTGGAGGCAGTGCTCATTGTGTAGGAATGTGTGGCGGCTTAGTTATGGCCTTCAGTCATGACTTAAAGTCAAACTTTACTTACCAACTAGGACGACTCTTTTCCTATATGCTTTTAGGATTTCTTGCAAGCTTTTTAGGAGCAACTTTTGTTAAAACTTTTCAATCTGAAGAAGTCATTTTGGTATCATCTTTTTTCTTTGGAGGTCTTCTAATCTACTGGGGACTTAAAATACTTTTTCAAAAAACCTTAAGACTAACCCCTCCACGCTTCGTTAGTTCTCTTTCAAAAAAAATTTATAGCTTAAGCCTTAAATTCAAAACACGGCCTTCTTTTTTTCGATCTTTTTTTATGGGCTCACTTTCTATCTTCTTACCTTGTGGATTTCTTTATGGAGTTGTTATCATATTGGCAAGTTTTGCTAATCCCATCCTAGGAGCAGTCGCCATGTTAAGCTTTTGGATAGGGACAGTTCCAAGCTTACTATTTGCTCCGACTATTTTAGCAAAAGTTTTAAATCCACTAAAAAATAAAGCGCCACTTATATCTTCTTTAGGGTTAATTTTAATTGGTGTTCTTACAATCGGTTTTAGATTTTTTAATTTTTATACACAATCATCACAACATATGGGACATATGTGTCATTAAAAAAGGCCATAATTTATATGGCCTTTTTTATTTAGGATAAACTTTTTAATTTTTTAAGATTTAATTGCTTCTGATCCAGAGCTTCTAACCTCTTCACTTTCAATTGTGCTGGTCTTTCCAAGCTCTCCACTACAATTAACTCCTTCACTCATTAAGTGAGATCTTTCTCCAACTGTCACATCTTCATCTGAAGCTGAATAAGCAACTCCTGTAAACAAAGATAAAAATAATACCATAAATAATGCTTTCATATACTCTCTCCTTTTGAAGTATAATAAATTAACTTAGCTATTAATATGCATAGACTGTGCCAATTTAAATACTTCCCAAACCACTAAAATCACACTATATTTGCTCATTCTGCCGTATAAAGTTTAAACACTGAACAGATTTTAATCAAAAAAAACCGCTTTTTAAGCGGTTTTTTAATAAAACTATTATTTGCCTAGAAGCTCGTTTTTAAGCTCTATAAGCCGATTTGTATCTGATAAAAGGTCTAAGTCCTTGATTTGATCTGAATCTTGCTCCTCGACCTCTACGTTCTCTAAAATAGACCTTATCTCTTTTTGCAGTTGAATAGATTCACCAATTTTATTTAGAATTCTTTTAGCTTTAACAGCTCCATCCATATATTCAAGAACTTTTTCTCTTGTCGGGTCATTTGCTGATGCAAAAACAGACTTTGGACGCAATTCCCCAGCATTACCACCTGTGACTTTAAAGACTAAACCCGCAAACTTGTCTTTTAAACTCATATTCCCTTTATCTACAAATTCATTAATGGCCAAAGCAGATAAAAAATCGACTCTTGCCCTTAGTAAGTCAATTAGCATCCCCCTGAAACTCCTTACGACGACTTTTTGTTCATTAATATTGAGCTCTTCTCCCCGTGACTCCTTAATCAGAGCAGACTCAATAACATCATACAAACTCACCTCTTCCAACTCATAGCCTAATTCTTTATTTTGTTTAATTGTTCTATGTTGAAGCAAATCTTTAAAATGAAAAGTCGCTGCATTAGCATAAAAGCTTCTTTCGGCTTGCTTATCCTCTCCCTCTAAGTTTAATGGGGACATCTTCTCCAGTCTTGAAGTGTAAGGGATCAGATCATAAAATTTATCTTGTTTTAATTGACTATAAGTAACAATAAGAGAACGATACATTTCATCAAGAGCATCTCCAATCAATTCCTCTCTAATTGAAAGCCCATATTCATCAGCGACTCCATCCCAAATCTGGAACTCTAAAGCTAAATAAAATATTTTAGCATCAGTAAGATCATTTCCAATATCACCATCAGGGTAAAGCTCTTTTCTTTTCTGATATCGTTTTTCCTCAGAAAAACCATGTCTACTAGCAGCTGCGAGGTTAGATGTATTCTTGTTCGTTTGATCCATTTTTTCACTCATCTGCTGAGTCGTCTCACTCATATCTTTTGTTGTTTCCTTCATGTCTGCAGTCGTGTTTTTCATATCCTGCATTGTCTGAATAGGATTTTCACAAGCCGTAAACAGGATGTAACATAAAAATAAAGATATAAATGAGTATTTCATTGATTCTCCCCATAAAAATTAATATGACTTTTAGTTTAATCTGCAAGAGAATTTCATGGGAAGATTTTGTAAACTTTACAGGCAATTTGGATATATATACTTAAGAATTAAAAACAAATGTTAAATAACAAAAAAAAGCCACCCATAAGAGTGGCTTTAACTTATAAATTTAATTTTCTTTTAGCCATCAACTTCAGTCGCTGAGCTTCCATTAGTTTCTTGTCCTGAAGCAGCTGGAACTTGAGTTTCTTCTCCAGGATTTCTATCCTCATTACAAAGGTCAGCACCCGAGGGTGTTTCCTCAGCGTAAACATTTCCAAGTCCTGTAAATATTGTTAGTAATGTTAATAAAAATAGTTTTTTCATATTATCCTACCTAGTTAAATCCTTACATATTTAAATTCACACCTGCTGGCTTCACAATGGCCAATAAGTTTTGAAATGCTTGAGTTACCTGTAACGCCATTTTATGACCCTTTTTAGACTCAACTCGCTTAATTTCACCGTAGTTATCATAAGCAACTTGAATTTTTCCAACACCCTTCATATCAATTTCCACAGGCTTACCTAAAGAGTTATATTTAAAAGCTAAGACTCTTCTTTTCTTAGTTTTTGTATCTTTATCAACCATTTTCTGAATCTTGCCCTTACTATTATATATCAATAATACGGCTTTACCTTGAGAATTCTGTGCTTGCTTAAGATTACCTTTCTTATCATATTTAAATGTTGTAACACCTGACTTGTTCTTAACCCTTGAAATCTTGTTATGAACCTTGTCATAAGCAATTTCAACATAGTCTCCTCGTGTAGAAGTTTTCTTAGTTAGTAGACCTTTATCGTTGTATTCAAAGTTTGTAACAACTTTTCCTCTGGCAATTTTTAGTGGCAGTCCACAACATTCAGAATAAATAGTTTCAGTTTTGATACCATTAATTTTCGTCATAATACGGTATGTATAACGTGACCCATCAGGTCTCGTTTTTATTTCATACTCATACTTATTTGTAACTGGCTTATTATTGAAGCCGTTTTTAGTTACCTCAGTCCAATAATGATTTTTTGGATCTTTCGGATTAGAACCATACTTATAAGACGTTACATCTCCATTTCTATCAGTGATTTTTGAAATAAAGTATGTTTTATCTTCATACTCTAATTTCATTGAGTCTTCTTTTTCACCTTTCTTACGATTTGGATTATAAATAACCTTAGTTAAATTATGGTTGCTATCATACTCATAGCCATACTCATTTCCTGCAACATCCTTTGAATAAACCAGGTCATCACCTTTATATTTAAAAGTCGCTACTTTATCTTTTGCCGACCACATTTTTACAATTCGGCCATCGGTATTCCACTCTAAGTATATTTGTTTTGCAAATGAATCTTTAATTGAATATAAATTTTTATTTTTATAGGTAAATTCAACAGTATAATTGTTTTTGTCTACAACTTTTTCCAATTGCCCATCTTTATTAAAGTACTCTTTTTTTCCATCATTTGAGGCTCGCATAAATCCAGTTTTTAAAACTTTGACTTGTTGAATTCCTCTTTCATTTGAGTACAAAGTCGAACCAACTGCAATATCACTTTTTACACCAAATTTTCTAGCATAAGCATGTCTAAGCTCAGCATTATTAGCGAGCTTATTAGTTAAGTCCTTAACCGCCTTAGCTGAAAGAGTCGATTTTTTTCTCATAACATCAACAACTTTTTGTGCAGCCTTTTTTGGATCAACAGCATTTTTTGGACAAAACCTTGTTTTTCCTCCGGCTCCATGCTCATGAATAACAACACAGCCATCTGGAGATTTTACTAATTTCGTCTCAAAAACATTCCCCCAACCAAATGCAAACCAACCCTTCTCCGTTGATTTTGAATTGTAGGTTCTTGTCATTTCCAAACTTTTCCCCGTTCCAGGAACAACAATATCCGTATACGAAATATAGAAGTTCCCATTTTTGAGATTGACACCTGCGTGAGCAAATCCCACTAACAAGGCCATTAAAACAATTGCATTACCTTTTAAAAATCTCATTTGCTTTCCCTTTGGGTTGAAATTTTCTATTACTTATTTAGCTTTATCGGAATATAAATTATTAGCTTAAATTTTTTTATACTTTTATTTGAATGACTTTCCACATAGCAAAGGCTCCCACAATATTAAGTCCTGCTGCCACGACCAAAACAAGATTTCCTACGAGAGTATTAAATAATAAATTCAGATAGTTAGGGTCAGTAGAGGCAAAATAAGCTCCCATTAAAGTCGGCATTGAGGCAATCAAACCTCCCTGCATCTTTCCCTGAGCAACATAAGTATCTATTTTTTGCTTAAGCCTGACCCTCTCCCGAATAACACCTGCAATTGTATCAAATACTTCAGCTAGATTACCACCTGTTTCTCTTAAGATATTTATTGAAGAGACAAACATATCATTATCTTCTGTGGGAACTCGTTTTGAGAGGTTTTCAAAAGCCTCATTAATCGGAACTCCTATTTTCGTTTGTTGGAGAATAAGATTAAACTCTTGGCTCACAGGCTTAGGCAATTCTTCAACCACCATCCCAAGTGATTGAGGAACAGAGAGCCCAGCCCTTAATCCATTTGAAAGTAAATTCAAAGCATCAACCATTTGATTTTCATATTTTTTAATTCTGCGATTAACCAAATAGTCCATCAAGGGTCTAGGAATTTTCCATCCCAAAAAAGCTAAAAAAAGTCCAAACACGATCCCTGTTGTATATTTACCAAACAAAAAGAACAGAGACATAGTGATGCTTGAAATCCCAAAAGTTAAAAATAATAAACCATAAGTTACATGGTTGGGATTAACCTCAATAAAAAGTAATTCACACTTTTGGAGTACATAATCTCGTGTTCCATAAGTTTGATCTTCAATCCAAGAAAAAAGTTTTACCGAGTTTCGATATGAGTAGAAAAAAAATAAAACACCTATCGCAAGTAATAATCCTTTTTTTCCCAAAATATCAACAAAAAAGTCGGTCTCTGAGGAGACTTGTTGAGCGACAGCACTCAAAGGAAATAAAAGCATTAAGAGTAAAAAAGTTTTATTCATTTTTAAATAAACCTCTTGGAATTTTCGTTCCTTTTCTCTCTATTGTTTCTACAAACTTTGGAATAAATCCTGAAGCCATAAAGCGCCCCTTGATCTTTCCTTTGGCCCCAATTCCTTCTTGTTTAAAAACAAAAATATCTTGCAAAGTAATGACATCACCTTGCATTCCACCGACCTCAGTGATATTCATGACTTTACGAGAACCGTCGTCAAGTCGAGATTGCTGGACAATCATATGTACTGCTGAAGCAATCATCTCTTTAATGGCTTTAGGTGAAATTCCTGCCCCTGCATATTGAACAAGTGTCTCCAGTCTTGAAATACAATCGCGTGGTGTATTCGAGTGAACAGTAGTCATAGAGCCGTCATGTCCAGTGTTCATAGCTTGAAGCATATCTAATGTTTCACCACCTCTACACTCACCAACAACAATTCGGTCAGGCTTCATTCTCAATGTCTGCTTAACCAAGCATCGAATATCAACGGCACCTTCTCCCTCTAAAGATGGAGGCTTTGTTTCTAAACGTACAACATGATCCTGAGGAAAATTTAGCTCGGCAGAGTCCTCACAGGTAATAATCCTTTCATTAGAAGGAATAAAAGCACCTAAGACATTTATTAAAGTTGTTTTCCCTGAACCTGTTCCCCCAGAAACAACAATATTTCTGTGAGCTTGAACAGAAATACGTAAAAAATCTGCCATATTAGTAGTCATTGAGCCAAACTCAACTAAATGTTTATAAGTAAGTCTTTCTTCAGGAAACTTTCTAATTGTAATGGTTCCCCCATCAAGAGCACAAGGTTTAATGATTGCATGTACTCGGGAGCCATCTTTAAGCCTTGCATCCACATAAGGTGTTTTTTCATCAATTCGCCGACCGACTTGAGAAACAATTCTTTCAATAACATTTAAGACTTGCCTGTCATTAGTAAAAGTAATATCTGACTTAATATTTTTACCTGATTTCTCATAATAAATTTTTTCAGGCCCAACGACCATAATCTCTGAAACAGTTTTATCGTCTAAAAGGTCTTCTAAAGGACCAAGTCCAAGAGCTTCATCAAGAATTTGCTTAACGATATTATTCATATCTTCACGAGTATTTAAAATTCCTTTCGTATCTTCCTTTCCCAAAAGCTCAACAACCAACTTTTTAGTTCTTTCACGTAAAATAATTTGAGCCTGTTCATCCCCACTATCTTGTTTTTTCATATCCATCTCTTCAACTAATGCCCTGTGGATACGAGATTTCAAGTCCGTCCAAGGATCACGACCAGTACGACCTGAAGACGATTTTTTGGGTTGAACTTTTTTTTCTTTAAGATTTTCTGGCTTTTTTAAACGGGCCAAAGAAGCTAAGACATTCTTTTGTTTTATTTGCCTGACAATTTCTACCACCCCCTGAGAGAGAGGTGAGTTTTTTGAAAGAGTAAACAAAGCACTAGATGAGCTTAAGGCGCGAATACATCCTTGATCATCTTTTGGAATAACAGAAAACACCGGCTTTCCTATTTGTCTACCGATTGTCTCAGGGGTAACAGGGTGTCCTTTTTGATATTGATTTAAAAATAGCAATATCATCTCTTTAGGAAAAAGCATTGTCACTAACTCTGAAAATAATCTCTTAGATTGATTAACTGCTAAAAGATCAGGAGTGACAACTATATTTATCATTGTAGAGAACTCCATTGCTTTTAAAGCAAGTTCTGTGAGTTCCGAGCCAGCATCTATAATTGTTATGGGATAAAGGTTCGTAATCGCTTTTAATGTTTTTCCAAGGCCCTCAGGATTGATATCTTGAGCAATAGATTGCTCTGTTGGCATGCCAATATAATGCACGCCCATTTTATGTTGCCCGACAAACATATTGATTGTTTTAGGATCAATTGAACCATTAAATTCAGAGAGATCCTTAAGGTTTTTCTTTGAACGCATCCCAGTGATTATATTTTGATCGCCACACGCCTTTTGATCAAAGTCGAGTAAAAGTGTTTTTTGACGATTCTCCGTAGAAAAAGCAAATGCAAGGTTAGCGGCGACTTGAGATTTACCGACACCTCCTTTACCTCCAATAATTGTAATAATATGACCGGCCATTTATCTTTCTCTTTTTCTAAACTTCTTTCGAATTTCTTCTGTTCCTTGAGTTGCTGTGTCTAAAATTTCAGGAGTGATAAAAACAACAAACTGTGATTTTTTTGTCGTATAACTTTTTGAACGCAACATTTCAAAAAGTGATGAAGCCTGAGCTGTATCTCCTTCCGCTTGAGCAGTAGTTGGATCAGGATCATTTTTATCATAACTCGTATTTGAGTTCGATTGAACAATCCCCCCAATGACAGCAGATTCTTTAGACTTCACAGTGATATTTGTTCTAATTTCATTTGAAGTTACTTGTGGATTACCTGCTGAGTCCTCACCATTTGGCAACGAAACAGTTATATTTAAGTTTTGTAATTCTACATTTTCTTGATTTTGGATTTTAGGCACTGTAGTCATCTGAAAAAGAATAGAAGCTTCTCTTGCTTCTTGGGCTTCACCTGTCCCCACAGCAAAATTTATTTTTGATTCTTTTTTAATAAATATACTTTTTTCATTATTTGTTACGGCCATCCCTGACTGGATAATTCTTGCATATCCCGCTTGTTTAGCCGACTGCAGCTTTGGAAAAAGTCTAGAGATTGTACCTGAAAGAGTTCCATTTTCTTCTGTTGTAATTCCACCTGCTTCATTCTTACCAAAGCTTATAGAACTTTCGTTTGACATAAATGGTGCCCATTTGAAAGCAAATAACTTTAAATAATCCTTAGATAATTCTACAAATTGAGATGAAACTTTAATAATTTTTGGTGGTGGCTCAGGATCTTTTTTTTCATTTACATTAATAAAATTAGCAATCTCACCACGCACTTTTCCTCTAAATCTATCTCCTCCAACGGCTTGACCTAGTCCAGAAAGTGTATCTGGGAGATAAGCTTTCGCAATATTTTCTGCTAAGATTTTCTTCCCCTCACTATTGACGACACCCTCTAACCAATAATCACCATTAACAACTCTTACAGTGACATCCCTCATTCCATTTTTATTCACAACATCTTGCATTTCTCGGGCAACAATTGTTTGAGTTTGTTTGGAGTATTCAATAAGTAATAAAACATCTGGATACTTTGAAAGAACAGTAAGGATTCGGCCAATCTTATCAGGAACAACGATCTCTCCACCAACAGTCACCTGGCCCCCCTTAATACTAATCTCTAAACCTTCAATATCACCTAAAAGTTCTCGTAATTCTCTTACGGTATTAGAATTACCATCTGAAGTTACATTAACTATAAATTTATCTCTTATTTCACCTACAGCGTCCCTTACTGTCACTGATGTTTTCCCTGGCTTAACTCCTCTAAAAGTAATTTCTTGCTTAGAAGGTGCTAGGATTAATTGTATTAAAGAGTCATTACCAATTGAAACCTTAGTGTTAAATTTATAATCAAGCTTTACTATTTCATCAATTCCAATGGCAACATTTAAGTTTGTCTCCTCAACATCTTTCGTTTCTTGAGCAAAACTCACTTGCCCCAAAATAAAAAATAGACTTATCCACACTAAACGCATTATCTTCTTCTCTCCAACTGTGCTTTTCTTTCAGCAAAGAATGCTTTTGCTTCTGCAGCATCTTCACCTAAAACATCAAAAAGATTTGTTCCGCCAATTCGCTCTATTGTTTTATCTGTATTATTTCTCAATGAAAGATAGACTCCTCCACCGGCCCTTTGAAGAAAAAGTAATTTTTGAACTTCACTTGGGCTTAATTCCACTGTCACAGTATTAAAATTATTATATGTATTTAAATTTAATCTCTTAACTTCCTTATCAACTTTTAAACCAACCAATGGTATCTCTTTTGTCACTCGCTTTCCCGTTGCAAGAACATAAACATCCTGTAAAACAGTTTTAATTTTCATCTTTTCAATTCTTCCAGCTCCGTAATCAATTAAGGAAAGAACATCAACTCTATCTCCAGGCTTTATCAATTTTCCAACAGCTGCATCCTCTCCTAGCTGTATTGCAAAGGCACGTTTTCCTTCACTAATCTGCCGTGACAAACCTGTTTCTTCACCAGGGTACAACACTCTAGGCCCAGTTATTTGTTCTCCTGCTTTAATGGGAGTGGCAGCAATAGTAGCATATAAATCTTCTATTTTATTAAAGGCACCTGGCATAACATAACTTCCGGGAACGGCGATGATGGCAAGTTTTCTGTCATCGATTGTGTCCATTGCCAAAATATCTTCTTTGGCCACGACCACCTGTCTCATATCCCCATACTTGGACTTATATTCAGCCTCTCTACCCTCTATATACGAATTGACCATAAATACTGCGACCAATGCGATGACCAAACTAAGTGTAAAAGCTCTACTATTCATATTTATTCCTTTGCATCAGCATTACCTATTATTTTATACTTAGACTTATATCCTTCATAATGAGGAAGAAATGACCTAGTTTGGAAAGTTTCATCCCAATTACTTAAAAATAGTTGATCTCTTTAATAAGTTTACTGAATTATACAATGCTGAATGTTAATTGAAGAATTAACAGATGCTGCTCGTGGATATGGAATATTATAACCGTCAGACTTTACGTAGGTTGCGCCACAGACGCCATAGACAGTCTTAACCCGAATAAACTGAGTTGTCGTCCCTTGATAACGTTCTTCACATTTATCATCAACTGCTTCTTTAAAAGGAAGCCTAAATTGAAAGCAAGGTGCTAAGGGCTTATTATTAACTAGTTGTAAATTCCAACCTATAATATCCATACCAAACAAGTTCCAACTATCCGAAGGCTCTGAGGCCCTATCACGATACGGAAGAGGAATATTTGGATTATTAGTAGCGCGATAATAAAAATAACTTCTCGTAATTTTTTGTTGGTTTATGGAAGCATTAATAGCCCCTCCAATAGACATCGTTACTGAATACATCATAAGCATAAAGGGAAGAAAGAGCATAAACTCAACCAAAGCTTGCCCTTTTTCATTTGAAATCTTTTTTTTCTTAACAACCATTATCATAGGGTACTATATCCAAATTTGATGTCGTCTGACACTTTTGTGTATTACCAGTCATAGCCGCACAAATCATTTGAAAACATGTAAACCGCAGTGGTTCCTTACCAAGAAATGACTCAGATAACAGAGTTGCCTTTTCTCCTCCTCCAATAATGGGAAGAGATGAGAGAGACTTTTTAAATGTTGATGTTGTTCCACTAAAAAGTGCACTTCCTTCATTGCGTGTCACAACTTGAAAGTCAGCATCAATCCCCAATTCCTTAAGTGGAAATCTTCTAAAAACTTCTTGAGCTCTGTCTCGGGCATAATTAATATTATTTTCATAAACGTTATTTCCGGCATCATGAACAAGATAGGCCCTTGAAGCCATAAAGTTAACATAATGATTCAAGTACCCTGCAGTAAGATTTAAGCTTTGATTGATAAATAAAAAAGTGACTCCCAAAGCAAAAGCAAATGTTAAAATAAATTCCAAAGCCGACTGCCCTTTTTCATCGCGCAGGATAGGGGTCTGCCGCACCAAAAAATCTTCCATTATAGGAGTCATGCTTGGACGATTTGTAATTTGGTTTGGTGTAGGGTGTTCTTCCATAAAGTCCATGTCTATAAGTATACTCCAGCTCATTTTTATATGCATTAGCAAATTGACCATTCTTTCCAAAAATTTTATCGAAGGCATTGGATTTAAAAATAAAAGCGGCCAAAGTAGCAACAACAGCAAATAATAAAAGATACTCAACAGTTGACTGTCCAGCTTGCTTATTTACATCATTATTGTCCATCCAAACCATACCCATGCAAGAAGAATTACTGGAGCATAAGGAAACTTTTTACCAAAGCATTTTTTAATTCCTTCTACATCCATATTTTTTATACTTTTATAAAGTTCACGTCTATAAACAATAATATTATTCACAAAAACGATCCCCCCAATAATAATTGTACTTATCAACAAATTATAAAAAACTATATCTTGTTGTTTAAGAGGAATGACTAAAAATACAGTTGCCAAAAACTTTGAATCTCCCCCCCCCATGACCTTTAACA
>LULF01000151.1_pt1 | contig 22716 bp, 16 predicted proteins | sample 728221 | NCBI WGS metagenome assembly LULF01 (sample SAMN03860296, study PRJNA289734) | marine metagenome | biome: seawater column; feature: ocean; material: water; isolation source: Red Sea water column Station 169 - depth 500m | place: Saudi Arabia: Red Sea | collected 2011-10-15 | depth 500 m | reverse complement strand
CCTGTACAGCACTCTTATGATGAGGTCTCAGAATATTACTGCAAAGATAAAAAAGGAAATATTAATTCACAAAAAATCATCATTTGCCATATCCCTCCAGGTAATCCATCGGCCCTACATTCAATTTGTATAAGCAAACAAGGTTGGTTGCATGGACACAAGGATGCTCACGGTAATGAAATAAGCTCAGACCACCTTGGCCCATGTACCCAAAGAGAGCTTGATGTTATTGGAGATGAAGAGGTATAGCCTCATCTCAAAAAAAATCATAGAGCTCTGCGTATTTACGGAAAATATACGGATGCGTATTATTTAATCATGTTTTTAAAAAACAATATTTTTTACTGCGGACTTTTTGGGATCACTGAAGACTTCATAGAGCCTTTTCTATCATTAGATGAAAAGTTTATGAAAAACCGTGAAAGCATTTTTTTTGCAAGGGCCAGGGGCAGTTCCATGCTGCCAGAAATAAAACCCAACGATATTCTCATTATTGATCGATCTTTAAAACCTCAACATAAATCTATAATAACCGCTTTTTATAACGGCTCACCCCTATGTAAAGAGTTCTTTATTAAACAGAAAAAAACTTATCTGCGCTCTTTTAATCCTAAATTTAAAGCATTAGAAGTTCAAAGAGAAGATGAACTCGAAATATTTGGAGTCGTCATAGGCCTAAGCAGAGACTTTTAAATGAAAAAAATCTTTGCCCTCATTGATTGTAATTCTTTTTATTGTTCTTGTGAAAGAGTATTTCGCGCTGACTTAAAAACAAAGCCTATCGTTGTTCTCTCTAATAATGATGGTTGTGTTATCGCACGCACGCAAGAAGCAAAAAATATGGGTATTCCTATGGGTGTTCCTTTTTTCCAAATACATGAGCTTTATAAACAAAATAAGATTGAAGTCTTTTCGTCTAATTTCTCCCTTTACACAGATCTTTCCCAAAGGATTATGAGCATTCTTAAAAAAGAATGTCCATCAGTTCAGGTCTATTCAATTGATGAAGCCTTTGTTGAACTCACTGGTCTTCACGATCCCCTCTCCTTTGCTTACAAACTCAAAAAAATAATTTACCAAAAAGTAGGAATTCCAGTTAGTATTGGCATTGCCCCAACCAAAGTTTTGGCCAAACGAGCTAATCATATTGCAAAAAATGAAAATCATAACCAAGGCGTTTTTTCATTGCTTCAAAACGAGGATATCAATGTGGCCCTAAAACAAACCAATATTATAGATGTATGGGGAGTTGGAAAGTCTTTGGGCCAAAGACTTTCTTCTCTAAAAATTAACACAGCTTATGACTTCAAAACCTATGCGAATGAAAAACTGATTCAAAGAGAATTCACTAAGGTCGGGTTGAAACTTAAACATGAACTTATGGGAATAAGTTGCATCGAGCTTTTAGACCCTTATCAAGAAAAAAAAGAAATAAGTCACTCTAGGAGTTTTGGTCAAAAAACTTACCATAAAAAAGATCTCCAGGAAGCCCTCGCCAACTTTATTAGCACAGCAGCTGCAAGATTGCGCACCCAAAGCTCTCTTTGCACAGAGGTCTCTATCTACTTAAAAACTGATTTTTTAACTCTTTACGAAAAAAAGAAACTCATTAATGCAACCCATGATACGAGGCTACTTATTCAAGCAGCGCTTCAATCATTGGAAAAAATCTATTTACCTCAAAAAAGATATAAAAAAGCAGGTGTAAGACTTTCCGGACTACACTCATCGAATGAGCTTCAATTAAATTTTTTCGATAATACGAATTTACTTAAACAAGATAGACTCATGCAAACGATTGATAAGATCAATCACTTAAAGGGAAAAAACTCAATTCAATTTGGTGCTTGTGGACTGAACAATAAAACTTGGTCCATGAAACAAAATTTCAAATCACCTTGCTATACAACAAACTGGGAAGAGCTTCCCTATTTTTTTTGAGCTTACCGCCTTCTTCCCATTAAACGTAAAATCATAAGAAATAAATTAATAAAGTCCAAATACAAAGTTAGCGCTCCCAAAATTGTCTCTTTATGATCTTCTTCGCTCCCTTCATTACCAATAATATTTCCATTCTTAATTTTTTGAGTATCATAAGCTGTCAAACCCGAAAAAATAACAATACCAGCTAAACTATAAACTTTACTGGCCGTCCCGGACATTAAGTTAGGAAAAAATAAAGAAATAAGGGCAAAGCCAATAAGCCCCCAAAGTCCCATATGACAAAATGTACCAATCGGGCCTAAATCTTTTTTGGTGATATACCCAAAAGTACTTAACCCTATAAATGAAATAGAAGTTAATAAAAAAGCACTAAAAATACTCTCCTGAGTATAGACAAGAAAAATAAAAGAAAAAGTTAAGCCTGTTAAAGCCGAATAAGCTAAATAAGTCAAAGTTGCCGTCAAAGCTGAAATTTTTTTTATTCTTGCTGATAAAAAAAACACCGCACCTAATTGAGCGATAATAAGCCCCCAAAAAAGAATTTTGTTACCAAAAATCATGCCAGCGATTTCTTTACTTGTCGAAATATAAAAAGAAACTCCTGCTGTCAGAAGTAAACCAATGGCCATCCATTTATAAACTCCGCTCATAAAACGTGCATTTTCTATTTCAATATTATGAGGTGCAGATTGTACATGTGTTTCTTGCATAAAAAATATCCTTTATTTTACTTGTTTAACTTCCCATACCCGCCATAGTTATAATAATGTTTTTTTTCATATAATATTCCCAATTATAAAAACCTATATCTATTCTTTCATAAGAAATATTTTAAGTTAATCTTAAAAAAGAATAAATATATCGCTCTACACAATTTCAAAAGTTTTTTGTATAGTTTGAGCATGGATATTATTTTAACAATGGGGATAATTCTAACGAGTGGCTATTTTTTTGGCCTAATTGCAGAAAGACTTTCTTTTCCAAGAGTAAGTGCTTATCTTTTAGCCGGAATACTTTTTTCAGAACCCTTACTAGGACATATTGTTGATTTAAAGCTCCATTTATGGGCGGAGCCATTTTCTAATATTTGTTTAGGCTTTATTGCCTATATTATTGGAGGTGAAATCAACCTTAAGACTTTAAAAAAGAAATCTAAAACAATTTTTACAGGAACGTTGTTTGAATCATTAACACCCGTTTTTCTAGTCTTTACATCAATTTATATCCTCTGTTATCATTTTGAACTCTCAACAAATATTGCACTTATCCTCGCCTCGATTTGTGCAACGACCGCCCCAGCAACAACATTCGCGATAATTGAGCAATATAAGGCTAAAGGAGAACTAACAGATACAACTTTAGGAGTCGTTGCCTTAGATGATGCTTTTGGAATTATTATTTTTATAGCGATTTCTTCGGTATTTTTTCCTAATGGCATTGATAATGGCTTCATCACATTATTTAAAGAATTATTTTTGTCAATTACAATTGGTGTCTGTGGTGGTTTTTTACTAAGTAAGTTTTCGAAGCTCTCTATTTCAAATGATTTTCTTTTTCCACTTTTAGTCGGACTTGTTCTTATTATTGTCAGCCTTGCCAAAAGTTTTCACTTCTCAGCATTACTGGCCTTAATTATTTTAGGCCTGGTGGCCAATAACACAAATATTAAGGAACACAAAAGAGCTTCGCTGATTTTACCGATCCAACATATTGAAGAATTCATTTTCATCACATTCTTTGTTTTTGCCGGTTCACACTTTTCACCGACACATTTTTCAGATGCTATTATCTTTATTCTTACCTATGCATTTTTTAGGGCCTTAGGAAAATACATTGGTGCATTTGTAGGTTTGACCCTTTCCCCTCCCGACAACATAAAAACGAAATACTACTTAGGTTTTGCTTTACTCCCCCAAGCTGGTGTGGCCATAGGTCTCTTATTTCAAGCAATAAATAACCCACATTTTAATGACATTAAAGACCTACTGCTTAATATAATTTTAGGCAGCACTATTATTTATGAACTCATAGGGCCATTTAGTGCAAAGTTTGCTTTTAAAAAAGCTAAAGAGATCTAAAAATTCAATTTTATGAGGTTCCACTTTTTTCTCATTTTTCTTTTTAAACGTTTGTATTTTTGCTTATTTTTATAGAAAAAAAGAGTAAGCAAATTAGCCGTTAGCGAAATAAAGTTATTCTTGTGAACTTTCCTGGCATAAGTTGTATCTTCAACTCTTCTCACAAAAGAGACTTCCTGTGAAAGATATAAATTTTCCCATAAAACTTTTTTTACCCCTGGCCATTTAGAATCGTGAAATAAAACTACTCCTCCAACAGCAAGTTTTGGAAACCAAGTTTGATAATCATCTAAAACATCCTTATGATCATGAGAGCCATCAATCCAAAGCATACCAATTTTTGAGGGAACGTCATTAATAGCTTCTATAGATTTTTTCCTAATATCAATAACCTGATCTCTCACTCCATGCTTTATCATATTTTGACAAAACTCTTCATAAGTATCGACAGGTCTTTTTATCAGGATCTGATGTTCACTGGAACCTTGATGAGGATCAATTGCATAAATTTTTGAAAAAGAAGATTTTGCCAATAATACAGTTGACCTTCCCTTCCAAGAACCTATTTCAACGATAGGCAACTCATTTGGTACTTTGTTCGCTGTTTTATAAAGTTTTCTTGCAACAGGGTAGTTTAACCATCCCTCAATGGTTTTAATTTCACTCCAAATTTTTGGCCAATTCATAATTAAAGACAATAAGAAAAACTCAACTTATTGACAATACAAACAGATGAAAGTTTTTTTCTTTGAAATATTTACAAAATCTCTTAAAGAAAATAAAAAAAGAATTATAAGATTCTATGGAACAATTACGTAATAAAATATCCCTCTATGGCCTTGATTTTTGGAAATATATGTTTGGCCAATTCATCTCGATCATTGGTGATGTCTGCGGACATATCGCTTTTACATGGTGGATTTTAGAACAAAAAAATGGCACAGAAGCAATCGCTGCAGTAATGGCCCCTGCAATGTTTTTTAGAATTTTTCTTATGCCATTGGTAGGCCCTCTAGGAGATAAGTTTTCAAGAAAAAAAATATTAGCAATCAGCGAGGCTTTAAGAGGTATTGTCACTGCAGTATTAGCACTACTTATTATATTAAATCATTATCACTTACCTATACTTATTTTCCTTTTTTCCCTTCTTTCTGTTGGAACCGCACTTTATTATTCCGCATCGACGAGTATTATCCCCCAACTGGTTAAACCACAGATGATAGAACCAAGTATTCAACTTAGCCAAGGAATAACCGCCTCTGGAAATGTGATTGGAGGTGTTGTTGGAGGTAGTTTAGTTGCTTTTTTAGGTGTCAAAGAAACTTATATTTTAGACTCTCTTTCTTTTTTTCTAGCAACAATAGTTATTCTCAGAATTAAAAGCTCAACATTACCGCAAAAAAACCAAACACAAAACTCTTCAATTAAACAATGGTCACTTGATCTCAAAGAAGGTTTTCAAGTTGTCTATAGAGTTAAAATTCTTTTTAGTTGGGCTTTATTAGCGATGCTTATGAATTTTGTTGTCGCCCCATTATCTATTGCTCTTCCGGCGCTTATTAAGGAAGCTAAAAACCTACCTGCTTGGTGCCTTGGTTGGGCCGAAATGTCAGCAGGAGTTGGTGCTGTCGTTGGTAGCTACTTAGTAGCAAAGTCCTTAAAACAATTCTCAAGAGCAAACCTTATCTACTGGTCTATTTTTGGATTAGGCCTCTCGTGTGCTCTTCTTCCACTTGGAGATAATGTCTATTTCATTATGGCCTCTATGTTTATGATTGCTGTCTTTGGAATGCTTTGCAATGTACCAGCCTCGACACAAATAATGATCGCCACACCAAATCATTATCGTTCAAGAGTTTCAGCAATCCTTAGTTTTATGTGCCAGGGAATTAACCCTATTTCAATTGCGATTATTGGGATTCTTATGGCCGAGATAGGTATAGAAACGACAATACTTGGCATGGGTCTTATCCTAAGTCTATTGGCCCTTTGTTCACCTTTTGTTCCAGACTTTTTTCATTTTTTTAATTCTCAAGAAGATGAAGTAAAAGATTTTTTTGAAAGCCGGTATCGACTAAGTCAATTTAAAATATAATACATGTCCTAAGCCAAACCTTAGTTCGAGCTTAGGACTTTATATATATTTATTTATTTAAATTTCTTAAAACAAAATGAAGAATTCCACCATTGTTAAAATAGTTCAACTCGTTTTGAGTATCAATACGTGATTTCAATGTAATTGTTTTCTTCTCACCATTTGCATACTCAATCTCACAAGGAAGTGTTCCCCCTGGAGTTAAATCATTTATTTTCTTAATAGAAATCTTTTCATCTCCATTAAGTTTTAATGTTTTACGATTCTCTCCATCCATAAATTCTAAAGGTAATACACCCATACCTATTAAATTTGAACGGTGAATTCTTTCAAAACTTTCTACAATAACAGCTCTTACGCCCTGTAAGCGAGTTCCCTTAGCTGCCCAATCCCGAGATGAACCAGTTCCATACTCTTTACCTGCTATAACAACTAAATCCACACCATCTTTTTTGTGCTCCATGGCCGCATCAAAGATTGGCATTTGCTTACCATCATATTTTGTATAGCCCCCTTCAACTCCATCTAGCATTTCATTTTTTATTCTAATATTTGCAAAAGTTCCTCTGGTCATTACTCGGTCATTTCCTCGTCGAGATCCATAAGAATTAAAATCTTTAATCCCTACCCCATGGTCTTGGAGGTATTTTCCAGCAGGCGAATCAGGTTTAATATTTCCTGCAGGAGAAATATGGTCCGTCGTCGTTGAATCTGCAAGAATAGCTAAAATTTTCGCGGAATTAATATCATTTATTTGATCGGTATTAACTTGCATACCTTCAAAGTATGGAGGGTTCTGAATATATGTCGAATCATCATTCCAGTTATAAGTTTCACCAGTAGAAGTTTGAATCTCTTGCCATTCTTTTGTTCCCTCAAAAACATTAGAATAACGTTTTTTAAACATTTCTGGAGTAAGAGATTTTTGAACTTCTGCTTCTATTTCAATTGTCGAAGGCCAAATATCTTTCAAATAAACATCATTACCGTCTTTGTCTTTCCCAAGAGCATCATTAACGATATCGATTTTCATATTTCCTGCAATCGCATAGGCTACAACTAAAGGAGGAGATGCCAGGTAGTTTGCTTTCACATCAGGAGAGATTCTTCCTTCAAAGTTTCTATTACCTGATAAAACAGAAGTTGCCACTAAGTCTCCTTGAGCTATTGCCTTAGAGAATTCTGGTTTAAGCGGTCCAGAGTTCCCAATACATGTCGTACAACCGTACCCCACAAGATTGAATCCGAGGGCATCTAAGTCTTTTTGTAAGTCACATGCCGCTAAATAATCAGTAACAACTTGCGACCCAGGAGCGAGGGATGTCTTTACCCATGGCTTAACCTTCAAGCCTTTAGCTCTAGCTTTTCTTGCCACAAGTCCAGCTCCAATCATAACATAAGGATTAGAAGTATTAGTACAACTCGTAATAGCAGCTATCACAACATCCCCTTGCTTTATAGAAAAATCTTGTCCTTCAACTTCTATTTCATTATTTAGGTTTTCCTCGTTGACTTTAAAGGTTTCTGTTAAGGCTTTATTAAAAGCTGAACTCGCATTCGTTAATTCTATTCTATCTTGTGGTCTTTTAGGTCCTGATATAGCTGCTTTTACATCGGCCATATCTAACTCTAAAGTATCAGTATACTCAGGTGCGTCACCTTTATTTCGCCAAAGACCTTGCTCCTTAGCATAAGCTTCTACTAATTTAACTCGTTCTTCATCTCTATTGGTAAACCTTAGATAACGAATCGTTTCCTCATCAATAGGAAAAAATCCCATTGTTGCCCCATATTCAGGGGCCATATTCGCAATAGTTGCTCTATCAGCAAGACTCAAATGCTCAAGGCCATCTCCATAAAATTCAACAAATTTTCCAACGACACCTTTTTGACGGAGCATTTCTACCACTCTTAAAACTAAATCTGTTGCAGTCACACCTTCTGTTAATTTTCCTGTAAGTTTAAACCCAACAACCTCAGGAATAAGCATCGTTACTGCCTGCCCTAACATAGCAGCCTCAGCTTCAATTCCTCCAACACCCCAACCTAAAACGGAAAGACCGTTAATCATCGTTGTATGGGAGTCTGTCCCAACTAAACTATCACAATAAGCTGTTTTTTTCCCTTCTTCATCATTAGTCCATACAACTTGTGCTGTATATTCTAAATTAACTTGATGGATAATTCCTGTTCCTGGAGGAACAACTCTAAAGTTTTGAAAAGCATTTTGTCCCCACTTTAAAAACTCATACCTTTCTTTATTACGCTCAAACTCTAAAACCACATTTTCTTGAAAAGAAGAGGCATTTCCATAACTATCGACCATAACAGAGTGATCAATAACTAAATCTACTGGAACTTGTGGATTTATTTTTTGTGGATCACCTCCAAGATTTTTAATGGCATCTCTCATTGCTGCTAAATCAACAACTGCTGGAACACCGGTAAAATCTTGCATCATGACTCTGGCCGGATAAAAATTAATCTCGTTATTAGATTTCTTTTTATCTACCCATTTATTCATCGCTTCAATATCAGATTTGCTTACAGTTGAACCATCTTCTTTTCGTAAAAGGTTTTCGGCCAAAACTTTTAACGACTTAGGAAGCTTACTTAGATTAGATAAGCCATTTTTTTCCGCTTGTTTTAAAGAAAAAATTTCATATTCTGTTCCTTCTACCTCTAGCGTCGTTTGACTGTTAAATGAATTTAATTTTTGCGACATACTGCATTCCTTTTTGAAACTTTTTGATAAATAAATTACGAATATTAGGGGATTTTATCAAGTCAGAAGCACAGATCAAAGAGAAATTTAACTGAGTAAAGAAGTTTTAATTCCTAGATCTCTTTGAAAACAAAAAATCCGGCCAGAGATAACTTCTGGCCGGAGCTTATTGCATTTTAGACTTACGAACAAAATTACTTTAGATCAAATCTATCAAGTCTCATCACTTTAACCCAAGCATCTGCGAAATCTTTTACAAATTTACGTTTACCATCATTTGCAGCATAGACCTCAGCAACTGCTCTTAATTCCGAGTGAGACCCAAAAATTAAGTCTACTGGAGTTGCCGTCCATTTTAATTTACCTGACTTTCTATCAACTCCTTCATACAGACCTGCTTTATTAGACTTCTGCCATTTAGTAGACATGTCTAAAAGATTAATAAAAAAATCATTTGTTAACACACCTGGTCTTTTCGTAAAAACACCATGATCGACAGCATTTGAATTTGCATCTAAAACTCTCATACCTCCAACTAAAACAGTCATTTCAGGAACAGTTAAAGTTAACTTGTTTGCTTTATCAATCAACATTTCTGCCGGAGAAGCATAGCTTTCATTTTTGTTATAATAATTTCTAAACCCATCTGCTTTTGGTTCAAGATAAGAAAAAGACTCTACACTTGTTTGCTTCTGGCCAGCATCAGTTCTCCCAGGTTTAAAAGGAACCTTAACAGAAACTCCAGCTTTTTTAGCTGCTGCTTCAACTGCTGCTGATCCTCCCAAAACAATAACGTCTGCAAGTGAAACTTTCTTTCCTTTAGGTAATGATTGATTAAAACTTTTTTGTATTTTTTCTAACTCGGCCAAAACTGTTTTTAATTCTTTTGGATTATTTGCTTCCCAGTTTTTTTGAGGAAGAAGTCTAACTCTCGCTCCATTAGCTCCTCCTCTCATATCTGTTCCTCGATAAGAAGACGCTGATGCCCATGCCGTTCTTATTAGCTGAGGAATAGTAAGTTTTGACTGCAAGAGTTTTCTTTTCAAGCGAGCAATATCATTACTATTTATCAATTTGTGATTTACAGCTGGAACAGGGTCTTGCCACATAAATGAGTCTTTAGGTGCTGATGAACCTATATAACGCGCCTTAGGTCCCATATCTCTATGAGTTAACTTAAACCAAGCCCTTGCAAAAGCAAGTTCAAACTCTTTTGGGTTCTTTAAAAACCTCTGCGTAATCTCTCTGTACTTTGGATCTTTTTTTAAAGAAAGATCGGTTGTAAACATAATTGGAGCATGTCTTTTTCTTTTTAGATGTGCATCCGGAACTAAATTTGCAGCTTGTCCCTTCTCAGGAATCCACTGAGTCGCACCAGCAGGACTTTTTGTTTTTACCCATTTATATCTATATAGGTTTTCTAAATATTGCATAGTCCACTGTGTTGGTGCTGCTGACCAAGCCCCTTCTAAACCACTTGTGATTGTATCTTCAGAGTGTCCTTTACCACATTTATTTTTCCAACCAAATCCTTGTTGTTCAATTGGAGCATTTGCTGGCTCTTCTTCTAAGCACTCTTCAGGTTTATGCGCCCCATGTGCTTTACCAAATGTATGGCCACCAGCAATTAAAGCTGCAGTCTCTTCATCATTCATTGCCATTCGACCAAAGGTCTCACGAATATCTTTAGCTGCAGCAAGAGGATCAGGATTTCCATTAGGCCCTTCAGGATTGACATAAATAAGTCCCATTTGAACTGCTGCTAAAGGTTTTTCTAGTTTGCGGTCTCCGTGATAACGTTTGTCGGCAAGCATCTTTTTTTCTGGCCCCCAGTAAACAAGATCTGCTTCCCAATCATCGACTCTTCCACCTGCAAAACCAATTGTCTTAAATCCCATCGATTCCATCGCAACATTTCCTGTAAGAATCATTAAATCTGCCCATGAGATTTTCTTTCCATATTTCTTTTTTATAGGCCAAAGAAGTCTTCTCGCCTTATCTAGACTTACATTATCCGGCCAACTATTAAGCGGTTCAAATCTTTGTTGACCTCCGCCAGCGCCTCCTCGGCCATCCATAACTCTATAAGTACCAGCACTATGCCAGGCCATACGAATAAAAAAGGGGCCATAATGTCCATAATCAGCTGGCCACCAATCCTGTGAGTCAGTTAAAACTTTTTCAATATCTTTTTTAACTGCATCAATGTTTAACTTCTTAAATTCCTTTGCATAGTCAAATTTTTCTCCATAAGGATTAGACTCCTTCGCATGCTGACGAAGTGGCTTTAAATCAAGTCTTTCTGGCCACCAAAACTCATTAGGCTTAGCCTCTCCTTTGACATATTCTTTATTTGATTGATCCATATTTGAAGCACAACCAAACTGAAGAAAGGCCAAAAGAAGTGTACTCGTAACAATCGATCTACATTTCATTCTTTTCCCCTTGTTAATTTGTATAAGTTTAACCATCTTATTTTGCTTTTCCATCATAATCCAATTGAATTTACCAATGGTCTCATAGATAAAACCAATTAAGAGAGCTAGGCCCTATAGTACTTGTCTATAACGCTCAACTTGTCTTTGTTTCATAAAATAAGATTTTAAGGGAAGATTCGTAAAATTTACTACTGAAGAAATCTACAAGAAATATGTCTTTCTCTCATAGCGTAAGAATAGAAGAGTATTATAAAAATGAATTGTAGGATTTCCTACAATTCATTTTCATGAGTTTGATTTTCAAATTTTATTATTTCTTTCTGTATTGTTTGTTCCGTTTTTTTCATCATTTCTAAATTTGAATCATATTGTTGACTATATTCATAAATTTTTTCACCAAAGTCTGTATTGGCCCCTCTATCTAAAGTTCGATGTGCACGATAAAGTACAATTAAATTATTTAAAGTGATATTCTCCATCTCTTTAAAAAGTTCAATCTGTCTTTTTTGTGCATCTTCTAAATCTTCAATCCAAGCTCCATGCAAAGCAAGTTTTACATTATGTCTTGGAATTCCGTAGGCGTTTTCTAACTGGGCCAGCTCAATTGTTGTTGGCGTATACCCATAATAAGCTAAGGTTCCATAAGCAGCGATCTTTCCTACACCACGATAAATATCTGCCGTTTCAACTCCTGTATCAATAATAAGATCAGTAAAGTCGACAATTGCAGCTACTTGCCCCACAATTGGAATCAAATAAGTTCCTGTCGCTGCAAGCCTGGCCCCCGTTTCAGAAATCAAATCTAGTTTTTCTCGTTTTGTTTCAGTATATTGGTACTCTATAGCCGCAGTTGTGATTTCAGCAATAGCACTTAGAACAACAAGTCCTTTCATCAGGGAACCATTTTGCAAATAAGGGTTCTCTTTAATAGTTTTTCCTATTGCTTGCCCAGCTTTGCTATTGGCAACTTTTCCGATCGTATCATAAGCTGTTTTTGGAATTTTTACAATCCATCCTCCAGCAACTCTTATACCATGAACGATACCATTAAAGACACCAGGAGAAGTAGCTTTGGGACCTGAAACGGCCATAGACCACGTCGCAATTGTATCAAAGATTTTATCTAAAACATGAATCGTTTTTTGAGCGGCATTAGTTTTTAAAAGTACAGGAGCTTCTTTTATACCAACAGTTGCTACTTGTAAGTATCTTAAAAACATTAAATCTTCGCCTGACACACTTGAAACAATCGAAAGACTTGTTCTTGCTGGATCAGATTTAGATTTTTTTAAATTTAGCTCTAAATTAGAGATGGTTCCTTTTCTTTCTAAACCAAATAACTTAGTGAGATCAAATGAAACACCTAAGTCATCAGCTTTAAAAATATCCTCACCAAAGCTAGAAAGATAAGCTGCCTGCTCTTGTGGGGAAATGTCTTGAGTTTCACCAAGGTCAATCTCAATTTTTACTTGCTTAACAAAAGCTTGTAATTGTGGATCCAACAAAACTGACCCTGGTTCTGCAATTGCTTGCATAAGCATTGATTGATATAGGTATCTATTAACAACTCTTTTTTTCACATCACTATATTCATCTCTCAACATCGCCCAGTTTAAAACTTGCTCTCCTACAATTGTAACAAGCTCAATCCATTCTTCTTCAGTAATCTCATTATAACCTTTTCCATTTTTACCATTCAGAGGCATATCCGCATTTTCAACAACTTCAGTCGACGCTCCAACCTTTTCGGCAATAATATTCTCATTGGTTAAGGCCCAAGTCTCAAAAGCAAACTCAGGAATACTTGGATAATGAATAGTAACTTTATCTGCATGGCCTGGATAAAAATAATTTTTAAGAAGTTTTTCCACAAATAAGATTTCACTATCACTAGATTCATTTAAGGCAACTCTTGAATCCATAATAGCTTCTGCCAATAAATATTTAGCCTTTATATAGGGACGTTCTTCAAAACGAGTAAAATTTAAATGTCCTGCCATTCGACTAAAGAACCGACCAATTGAATATTTATCAATCATATTTGTCGCTTTTTGAATTTTTTCTCTTGAAATTTCATTAATAGTTTCATCATTTTTAAGCAGATCTCTTAATAATTCATAAGCTTCTTCACCATCGTCTTTACCCGTAAGCAATCTTTGAGCCTCATAAAGTTGTGAGTTAGCCGTTTGATAAATTTCGACCTCTTTTGGCTTTAAATCCGCAGAAGAAGTTTGAGCAAAACTCAAAGAAGTTTGCTGCAAAAGAATTGAAATAACTAAGAAGCTATTTACTGAAGTTTTTTTTAAGTGAGAAAATAATTTTAACATGATCTAAATCCCTTAAATTAAATAGTTTTTACTTTAAGGTGCAAAGACCACACCAAGTTTTTGATCATGATTTTAATTAATTAGCGATAAATACTGCTTAAATTTCATACAATAAATGAGCGACTGTAAAAAAAATAAACATTATTCACCCACGAGCTTCGAATAAACTCGAGTATTGCGATACTGACCTTTTTCAATTGAGTTTTCACGTAAGACTCCTTCAAAACGATAACCAGCTCTTTTTGGAACTCCAGCGGACCTTAAATTTAAATCCGAGCAACAAATTTGGATGCGATGAAACCCCTGGTCAAACAAATGTTCCTCCAGAACTCGAACGGCCTCAGTCATAAACCCTTTTCCTTCAAAATCTCCTAAAATCCAATAGCCCAATTCAGCATTATTATGCTCCCACTGGATTCCATGAACACCAATATTGCCCATATAAACATCAGAGTTTTTATCAAAGATACCGTAATCAAAATATGTACAATTCTGCCACTGCTGATGAGTTAACTTAATATAATCCAATTCATCTTCAATCGTTTTAATATACTCAACCCAAGGTAAAAATTGATCAAGCCGCTTACGGTCCCTATTAATATATTCATACATTGTTTGAGCTAACTCAACTTGATGTTTTTTTAAGTAAATGCGATTTCCAACTAATTTTTCACGAAGGAATCTTTTTTGCATGTTATTTCTCCATATAATTCTACTCATTTTAATCTACAAGATGTAGAATTGATATTATTTCATCATTTTAACGTCAAGAGATAAAAAGTTAGTTAAAGATATGTTTTTTTTCAGGTTTTTCATTTTCTTATTTATCAGCGGTTTTATCTTTCTAAGTTGTACTCATCAGCAAGGCTTATGGGGAACAAATAAAAGTTTTCAAGATTTAAAAGCCAAGTCACAGCAGTATCAAATCAACTATCAAAACAGAAAGTCGTCCTCTTTAATCTTGGCAATTCACGGTGGGCTCATAGAACAAGGTACAAGTCAGCTTCTTTACGCTATCGCTAAATCTGATTATAGCTTTTATGAATTCAAAGGACTTGTCGCTCCCGATTATAATTCTAAAATCTTACAATCTGGATACCTCCATTTAACAAGCCATAAATATGACGACCCCAAACTTATTGAGCTTGCCTCCCAAACTAATTTTTGTTTGTCTTTACATGGTTTCCCAGCTAAAAAAACTCAAGTCGACTTTTGCCTAGGTGGCCAAAATGGCAAACTTAGAAAAAAGCTAGCAAAAGCACTTCAAAGAGAGTTTCCTCAACTCAAAACTTGTGAACTTTGCTGCCCCCCTTATCTGGGGTTACATCAAAATAATGTTGTCAACCTCTGTCAAAGCAAAGGAGTTCAAATAGAGCTTTCACCTAACATCAGAAAAATCCTAATTTCACCCCCAAAAAAACCAATCGCTAAAAGGTTAATCAAAACATTACGACTATTTCTTGCTAATACAACGAACCAATAAAATTCAATGTCTAGTAAAAATGCCTAAAACATACACACATAACTTGAAAAAAAGTAAAATCGAAATTATAGATTGAAGCAATCTCTCTTTAGAGCATCATTTTAGGTTTTTGATGATTTCCTCATTTTTAGTTCTTTCTTTGTAGTTAATATGAATGTCCTTATACTTAATTTTTCCATTTTTGATTATAAAAACTGCTGGATGGGCCACAATATGATGTTTTTCTCCAGAATCTTCCTCAATATCGATAGAGTAAGTGTTTTTATATTTCTTAACCAATTCATCATCTATTTTATTTGCAATATTAAAGGCCCTAAGAAGCTGAGCTTTAGGGTCACTCACAATTTCATAATTAAGTTTAAACTTACTTTTCATTTTTTTAGCGACAACATTTTTATCGACACTTATGGCAACAATTTTTTGCTTAGGCTTAATATTGGGTAAGATATCACTCTCAATAGATTTAAGTTGATTCACACAATAAGGACACCAAGAGCCCCTATAAAATACTAAAACATACTCATATTTAGAATCTGATAAATTTAAAATTTTTCCATATATTGTTTTAACTTTTTTCACAGGGACATTGTCGCCAATATTGACTCCCTCTAAGCTGGCCATAGCTAGTGTGGTCACTAATAAATTTACTAGTAAAATTAAAAAAATTTTATTTTTCATTTTTTTCCCTTTTTCTTGAGGTCTTATTTATCATAGTTATAATTAAAGACTATTTAATCTCACTTAAGCTCCAAGTATGTCATGCTCAATACTATATCTCAGTTTATTATCTTACAGTTTTTACGTTCTTTTTTAGGCTTTATATAATATGTGCTAAAAACAAAGTTTCAAAAAAGAGTAAACAAGTCATGGCCCATGATCATTTGAAATAATTATGATACTTTTTCTTGGCACGAATTAACTTAAATCAAAAAAAACCAGATATCAATCATGTAATTACAAGAACTTATATTTTTAGTGCTTATTTTGATATAATTAAGAAAAACTAAATAGCTTAATTATTTCAAATATTTACCGAGAAGTGAATATAATGAAAAACGTATTTTTGTTAATTTTCTTATCACTACTTATCATCTCTTGTGCACAGGAAGGTGAAAGTTCTAAATCATTAATAAATGATACACCCAATACAACGCCTGAAGCTGAAGCTTTGGAAAATATTATGACTTCGATTATTGAACCTGCCAACGCAACCTATGCTAATGGTGGTGGTGAATTACTTTTTCAAATTAACTTTTCGAGTGCTGTCATGATTTCGGCCAGCGCAAGACTAGTACTTGATATTGGAGGCTCAACTGTCTACGCAGATTATAAATCTGGAACGTCGAGTACTGGTATTGAGTTTTCTTATCTTATTCAAGCTGGTGATAATGATAGTGATGGTATTGAATACTTAATTACAAATATTGATCTTAATGGTGGTACTTTGAAAAAGCTAAGTGACCTCGAGGATATTAGTACAGACTTTTCTGATCATGTTGAAAGTATGAACTCAGTACTTGTGAATACAAACTCTGGGATAACAGCTCCTGATCAAGTCACTGGTGTCACCACTGCTCCAACCACACAAAGTGATGAACTTAGCGTTGCTTGGAGTGTACCAAATAATAATGGAACAACAATTTCTCATTATAGTGTTCAATATAGAGAACAAGGACAATCAGCTTGGACCTCTGTTACTCCTAATCCAAGTTCAAACTCAACTACAATATCTGGTTTAGCAGCTACCGTTATTTATGAGATTAGAGTCGCCGCTGATAATGGCTTACTTGGACAATATTCAGCAACTTCCAATGCAGAGGTTTTTGATATTTCAGCATTAAATCCGATCGCCTGGTTAAGTGCAACCAATATTACCAATGGTGGAACTGAACCCGTAAATGGAGATAAGATAAGTGCGTGGAGTGACCTATCAGGAGTTGCAACTGATGCTGTTGAGTCAACCGTTGCAAGACAACCTACTTATGAAACAGATGTTTTTAATGGACTTCCAGCTGTCCGTTTTAACGGAGAGGCTCAAGGCTTGCTTGGAACATATACAAGAAATAATAATGCAGGTTTGACAGTTGTTCTTGTTGCGAAGATGGACACAAATAACTCTCGAGAAGCTTTTTTTGAATTTTACTCAAACACAAACTCAGCAAGAGGGTTCTTTTTTAATTATGGATTCAATGAAGCGAGCACTAATCACCAACTTAATGATACATCTTTAAATCTTTGGTCAGCATATGATAATGGTACACATACAGATCTCTATGAAAATGGACAAACAATCTATACAGATAGACCTAATTGGGGAAATGGAAAATCAACTGCCTTTACCGGCGCTGGTAGTTACCTCCTAGGTGATGATCAAACTGGTGGTGATGAATTCCATGGATATATTGCGGAGTTTCTTATTTTTGATCGTGAACTAACTACTAGTGAACTAAGCAGCCTCGAAGAGTACTTAAAAAATAAATGGGGTACACCCTAAAAAATAAATAGAGAAAAAATTGAAATCCTTCTGCTATATTTAATTGAAGTTCATATTCTCTATGCGAAAAAAGCTGCTTTTATTTAATTAAATCGAGAAGGCTTAAGTTCACAAATAAAAACAGAACAGGCTATTTCTAAAGAGTATCAACTTATAAATAATAACTAATTTTTGTATTTCAATCTATCATTCATGATTATGCCCCACACCAACACCATGTCCTTCACCTTCGCATTCACACTCAATCTCAGGTTTACCACACTCATGGCACATCATAACCTTTTTACGTCTTCGTTTTTTTCCTTCCTCTTTTTTGGTAGTTTTCGTTTGAGTTTGAACTTGCTCACTCATTTTCTGCCCGTAGGCATACTGACTTAAAGGTAGTAAGAATGAAATAAGTACGAAATAGGTCCCAATAAACTTCATTATTTTATCTCCTTGATAGATTTTTATAATTTGTAATAAACGGTTCAAAATATGAATAACAAACTGGTAAGACAATTAAGGTTAAAAATGTTGAAGAAACAATTCCTCCAATTATAACTGTTGCAAGAGGTCGTTGAACTTCAGCTCCCAAACTTGTCGCGATCGCCATAGGTAAAAAACCAAAAATATCTGTCAATGCTGTCATCATAACAGGTCTTAATCTCAACAAAGACCCACTCCGAATAAGCGATTCACCACTCTCGCCCTTCTCACTTAGGTTATTAAAATTATTAACCAAGACGACCCCATTTAAAACGGCAATACCTGAAAGCGCGATAAACCCAACCCCGGCAGAAACACTAAAAGGTATACCTGTCAGGAGAAGAGCAACAACTCCACCGACCAGAGCAAAAGGAACGCAAAGAAAAATTAATACAGTTTCATAAATATTTTTAAATGCAGCAAAAATCATGACAAAAATTAAAATTAAGGCCAAGGGACCTAAAACGTAGAGTCGTTTTTTTGCTTCGGTAAGATTTTTAAAGTTTCCTCCCCACTCTAAATAATAACCAGCTGGAAGTTTTACTTGCTCTTTAATAATTTTTTGCGCCAGGGAAATAAATGATTCAGTATCTCGCCCTCTGGGATTTATAAGAATAGCAACTCTTCTTTTAGTTTGCTCTCTAGAAAAAGAGCTATAGCTTTCTTTGAACTTGATTGTCGCGACCTTTTCCAAAGGAATAGTTGAGCCACCACTTAAACCGACTGGAAGCTGCTTGATTTTATCAATATCATCCCTTTCATCTTCTCCAAGACGAATAATAATAGGGAATCTTTTCATTCCATCATAAAAAACACCTACTTTTCCTCCCCCAAGTCCTATCCCAACAGACTCTAAAACTTCAGCACTAGATAGCCCCAGTTTTTTTAAGGCATTTAACTTTGGTTTCACATCTAAGATGGTCATTTTACCCTTGGCCTCTAGCTCAACATCTCCAGCTCCAGGTATTTGCTGTAAGACTTCAACAATATGTTGAGCTTGTTCAGTTAAAACATCCTGACTTTCACCAAAGACTTTTAAAGAAACATCAGAGCGCGTTCCTTCCATCAACTCATTAAAACGTAGCTGAATGGGCTGACTCACCAGTATTCTTTGACCAGGAGTTGTTGACTCCAATCTTTTAATTATATCCTCGACGATTTTCTTTTTAGATCTTTTAGGATTTTTTTCAAGCATGACATAAACATCTGAAATATTTGGTCCCATTGGATCCATCGAGATTTCTGCAGTTCCTATCCGACTAAAGACATGCTTCACCTCAGGAACTTCCTTTATAATTTTTTGTGAAATAGACTCAAGATCAACAGAATGGCTAAGTCCAACACTCACTGGTCTAATAAGCTGAATAGCAATAGAGCCTTCATTTAGTGTTGGCAAAAACTCTCCTCCCAATTTCTTAAACCCGATAGCGCCTAAAGCAACTGCAATAAGAGTTAAAGCAATAATTAACCTTTTAAACTTTAATGAAAACTTTAAAGCTGGAGCATAGATCTTCTCAAGGGCGCTCATTAAAAGAGGCTTTTTTTCTTTAACACTTCCCTTAAGAAAAAAAGCAGCAAGTGCTGGAACAAAAGTAAAAGATAATATCAACGCACTTAACAAAGCAAAAATAAAAGTTGCGGCCATAGGAATAAACATTTTTCCCTCTATGCCAACAAAAGCAAAAACGGGAAGAAAAACAACAATAACAATAAGTTCACCAAAACCTGCCGATTTTCTAATTTCCATAGTCGCTTCATGAATAGTTTGATGAACTTCTTGACGGGATAGGTTTCGGCCAAACTCTTTTACTTTTTGATGGACATGCCTAACACAATTGTCTAAGACAATAACAGCTCCATCAACAATGATTCCAAAGTCTAAAGCCCCAAGACTTACAAGGTTGCCTGAAAAACCATACTTGCGCATAAGAATAAATGTCATAAGCAAAGAGGTTGGAATCACAATTGCGGTTATTATTGCAGCCCTTATATTTCCGACCAGAAGAAATAAAATAATGATAACTAAAGCGGCACCTGTAATGAGATTATGCTTTACTGTCCCTAAAGTTGCATTTACTAAATCGGAACGATTATAAAGGGTTTTAATTGTATATCCCTGTGGCAAACCTTTTTTGATTTCATCAATTTTTTTATCTACTCGAAGACTTACTTCGCGAGAGTTTTCACCTAAAAGCATTAAAGTTGTTCCTAAAACTACTTCTTGACCATTATAAAGAGCTGCACCAGTACGAAGCTCTTTTCCAATTCTTATATTGGCAATATCTGAAATTGTAACAACCTCCAAATTCCCCAAAACTTTAATAGGAATATTCTTAATTTCCTCTATATCAGCAAAAACGGCACTGGCCTGAAGAATAAACTGGTCAGCCGTTTGTTCAACATAGCCTCCACCAGCATTTCTATTCACTTTTTTAATCGCCTTCTCAATATCAGCAAAATGCAAGCCGTATTTTGCCATTAAAACTGAATCAGGCTCGATATGATATTGTCGCTCATACCCGCCAATAGTATTAACTTCAGCTATACCTTTAACACTTAACAAGCGAGGTTTTATATACCAATCTTGAATTGCCCTTATCTCTGTAAGTTGCTTAAACCTTTCTTCACCTGTGGCAATATTATCTGCTTCAACAATATAATGATAGATCTCCCCTAATCCCGTACTCACTGGTCCAAGCATGGGTTCCACAAAATTTGGTAGCTGGTTTTTTATGGCTTGCAGTCTTTCACTAACGAGTTGTCTTGCAAGATAAATATCCATCTCATCCTCAAATACCGCCGTCACTTGAGAAAGACCATATCGAGTAATAGAACGAATTTGACTAACCCCCGGAACACCATTCAAAGCTGACTCTATCGGAAAAGTAACAATTCTTTCAATTTCTTGTGGGCTTCTGCCCTCTACTTGTGTATTGACTTGAACTTGAACATTCGTTATATCTGGTACCGCATCAATTGGTAATTTCTTAAATGATTCCCAACCAAACAAAGCTAACAAGAATGTGATAAGAATAACAATCCAACGATAATCTATTGAAAATTTAACTAATTTCGAAATCATAATGTCCTCTTATGTATTAATGTGAACAAGAGTCAACTGTGTCAGAATGAAGGTCTGCCTCTGTCATCCTTAAAAAAGGAACTCCTGATATAGCGATATCGTCACCTTGTTGTAAGTCTACGGATTTGATTTTATAGTAATGAGGATCTTTCTCAATAATCTTTACTAAAATCATCGTAATCCAACCGTTCCACTTTCTAAAAACAGCATGAGAGTGTTTAATCTTTAACAGAGCTGAACTAGGAATCTTCCAAGGACCTTTACCCTTTAATTGCATAAACTTCACATTAAGATTTTTTTGTGCTTTCTCACTTAACTGAAACCCATCGAGTTCATTGAATTGAGTCACAGCACTCCATGGCTTAAGTTCAACTTCTTTTTGTCCAGCCGAATGATTTCCTGAAGAGTATGCTAAGGTTGAAAAAATCATAAAGATAAAAAGTTTCATAAAATATCCTTTGTCATGACTTTTCCATCAAGTTTATAAATATTCCATAAACTTTTAAGGGCCGTCATAACCCTTTTATTCTTTCTTTGAATATAGTTAAATTTTGGTTTAAGTGAGTCGAGATAAGCTTGATTTGATACAACTCCTCTTGAGTAAAGTTTTTCTAAGCGATGATGTTTTTTCATTATTTTGTGTAGTGATAAGGAACTTTTTAAGGTCCTGACTGTGCTTTCATAAACCTGTAACTGCTCAAAACGTTCATGACTCTCAGAGGCATGTATTAATTGTACCGTTTTTTTTGCTTTTAAATACTCACTTTTTGCCCACGCCTTTGCCCCATCATTAAAATGAAATAAAGGAAGAGGCAGACTTAAACTCACACCAATCATCTCATGGGACACCCCTTCACTGTTTTTTTCTAGGTTATAAGCAGGACCAATATCTAAATCTGGCCAAGCTTTTGAGTTTTCAACTTCCATCTTTGCCAAAGCTGAGTTACTTAGAGATTTTAGTTTCAAAATCCGTGCCGAAGTATCCTTATGTTTTTGTTTTTCAACTGCTGGCCATTGCTGAGGAATCATGGGTAAAAAAGGTTCAATCTCCTCTAAGGAGTTACCTGTTGCAATATGAAAAAAGTGTTCTAACCTCTTTCTTTCTTCAAAAACTTCAGACAAAAGAATTTTCGTCTCTTCAAGAGCAATTTCAAAAAGTGTCAATGAAGCCTCTTGTTCAGCAGTTAACTTTGGAATTTTTTTAAACTTAAGAATAACATCCTCATAGGCTCCAATAGATTTTATAATTAACTTTTTTTCTTCAAAAATTTGCTTTAAACGATAAAGTGAAATAATAGTTCTTGTTTTGACTTCAACCTGACGCTCATTTAAAGAAAGTTTGGAAAGCTCATACTCTTCTTTTGCAAAATCCACTCTCGCCTGACGTTTACCTCCTAATTCAAGTCTAAATTTAAGACTTGCTTCAAGCTCAGCCGTATCGTTCCCCTCAACACCACCCTTTAAGTACCTTGTAACTATTTCCGGGTTAGGTAATTGCAAGGCTTCTCCCTCTAAGCTCTTAGAACTCTCTACGGTATATTTTGCTTGCTGAATTAAAGGATGAAATTCAATAGCACAGCTT
>LULF01000134.1_pt1 | contig 24487 bp, 24 predicted proteins | sample 728221 | NCBI WGS metagenome assembly LULF01 (sample SAMN03860296, study PRJNA289734) | marine metagenome | biome: seawater column; feature: ocean; material: water; isolation source: Red Sea water column Station 169 - depth 500m | place: Saudi Arabia: Red Sea | collected 2011-10-15 | depth 500 m | reverse complement strand
CATGAGAAAGTTTTTCCAAATAGAGATATCCCAGGACAAATTAGTTTTAATCAAAAAGACTTACCAATTGGAAATGGGCTTATTGTTGATTGTAGCGAAAGAATATCAGTAGATGTTTTAGTAGACTTTCTTATTAATGCTACTATTGGAAATGGAATTAGTCTTATGACGACAAATAAGAAGATATATGCAAAATGGAAAAGAGTCGTTGAGATTGCTTATAAGAATGGTTTTTCAATTTATAATATTTCACTATCTTTACTCAGTAAGGAAAGTTTGGAAAAAATTATTAAAGAAGAGAAATATCAATTTATCTTATTTGCAAGGGAATATGATGACCAGTTTTTTCAATCCTTAATAAATAATTTACAGTTTGATCAAAATCTAACAAAAATTTATTATGGAGGGGGAAAGATAAATTTCTGGCAAGCACTTGACCGATATACTCATTGTAGGGCCTTTGCAATTAATACAATGAGGCATGGAGCACCTTTGGACTTAACTTTGTAAGGGGCAAAAAATTCCCTAAATAAAATTCGCTTGAATCTTTTACTCTTTGGACCTAAAATTAAAGGTAAGATACAATAATGTGTCTTATGAGGTGGGTTATGGAAGATTTAAAGACGATACTTTCTTCTCATCATTCAAAAAACTCTGCTACTGCTAAGGCGATAAAGACAACTAACGAAGAAGTTAGAGCAACTACATCTGAAATTCCTGATCTTTTTTTTGATGAGATTTTAATTCAATTTAAATTAACAAGAACTGAGATTCTTTTATTGATGTATTTGTACAGAATCACTTGGTGCAAGGCCAATTTACATCAAAAGTTTGGAATTGCACCTATTGTTTCCTATGGAGACTTGTCCTCAACATTAGACATCTCTACAGATATCTTGCACCAAACGATTAGAAAGCTTGAAGGATTTGGCTTTATTGAAACAATTCGCTCAGGACAATATTTTGTAAGAAAATACTTCACAGAAGAAAATGATAGAAAATATGGTCAGACCTATGACAATTTTTTATAGTAATTAGGTGAATTTATCAAGACGTTTACAAAAAATAATTAATCTTGTTCCGGAGAACACACAGGTTCTTTGGGATATATGTTGTGATCATGGGTTAATTGGTTCGCAATTTCTTAATTCAAAAGTTAACGTTGTTTTTATTGATCGAGTTGAGGGCATTACTTTAAAATTAAAGTTGAAACTAGCAGCGAACTCTACTGATTTGTCCTCTTATAAAGTTATGACAGCGAATGCAATTGAGTATGATTATGCAAAACTCTCCACTAATAAAAGAAACACTTATATTGTAGCAGGTGTAGGCGCAGATGTTGGGCTCAATATAATTTTACAGATTTTAAAGAGTTTTACTTTAAATGATACATTAGTTGTAAGTTTACATAAAAATAACGTAAAACTTAGACAACGTTTAATTAAAGAAACAGATCTTAGATTAAAAGATGAAGTTTTAGTAGAAGAGCAGGGAAAATATTATGAAATTATGGTCTTGGATCTAGTTGCAGTAGAGAAAATTACTGAAATTGGTTCTTTACTATGGGAGAGGCCAGGAAAGGTACAAGAGAATTACCTTTATAAACAATTAAGCTATTATAAGAATAAGCTTCCCTTTGAGGCGAAAGCTCAAGCCATTTATGATCAATATGCACAAAAACTTGGCAGTCTTGATTTTTGATGTGTATTTAAAAAATTAACTAAAGTAAAATTAAGAACTTATTTTATTTATTAGGAAAGCTTTAATTATTTGATATAATTAGACTATGGATTTAGCTATGAAAAAAGAGGAAGAAAAAAAACCAAGCAATAAAATTATTTATATTGGTGGTGATGAGAATTTTTTTTCCAATATTAAGGAGCAATTTCAAAAGCATTTCAAGGATATAGATGTTGAATTTTTACAGTTTAATTCTGAAGATCCAAAGATAATTCAATCATATATTTTAAAAATAAGGGACTTAAAGCCTAAGGTTGTTTTGATTGACTTTTCACAAAATGAAAAGGCAAAACTTCATATTACACGGATTTGGATGCGACAGAATTTCTATTCAAAAATAAACTTTATTGGCCTATGTGATTATAAACAAAGCAAGTCCGTTATTGTTAAGGCCATCATGACTCGAATGCCCAGTGTTCATGTTAAGTCTTTGGAGTATGAGGCCGTTGTTTACAGTATGGGGGTTTTGGGTTTTGCGGATAAAGTTGTCAATCATGGATTTGCAACGGCGGAAATGGATGATCCAATTCATGCTTTTCATCCCTGCAAGTTAAGCCTTGTTAATGAAAATTTTATTCGTGTTGAATCAGACTTAAGAATGAAGCCTAAGCAAATTTTGCGCTTAGGAAATTACTGGGAACGAAATAAAATTATCCGTTCTTCATTAGTTATGTGTGTTGATCAGTCACAAGAGAATTTATATTATAATCATGAGTTTTCCCAAGTCTTACAGCTTGCTCATGCTGATCCCGTTGAGCAAACTGATAATATGACAAAAGAGGACTTTGATCTTAAACAACAAAAACGACAAGAGCTTATTCAGGAGTCTAAGTATCGCTTAAGAAAGTGGATTCAAGATAATCAACTAAATTCAAGGCCTAAGCTTTTAAAAGCTTATGTCGTAGACAAAACAGGCTCATTTTATGATCATGCACCCTTAACAGATAGCTATTCTTATGTCTTTAGAAATCAACCCTTTATTTCTAACGCAAAAAAAGAAATAACAAATATTAAACCTCATTTGATCTTATTTAATTTAGAAGATGTAGATAAAGAAACTTTAGAAGCAAATGCAGATATTGCTTACACTTATAATGACTCACGGATGTTTCAACATCTTATCAAAACAGTAAAAGAAGTTAGTAAGGACTTCCCCCCGATTATCGTTTGTTTTAATTCGGGAAAATATGACTCTGCTCAAATGCAAAAACTTTTTAATTATCCAAGCTTGTTAGCTGTTAAGGAGCCAATGGATACTGAATTGGCCTTAAAGATGGCCGAAAAATTAAAGGACAAGATTTCGGCTAAACTCTCTCAGCCAAAAAAGGGGGATATTTATATCGATAAGACGACAGATTTAAGTTACGCCGAAATTGAAACTGATATTACCCTGTTGGGTTGTTCAGAAAATGATATTTACTTTAATTCATTGGAGCCACTTAAAGAAGGAAGTATTATTCGGGTTTCTTTGCCTGTTCCTATGTATGTGACAATTGTTGCAGCTCCAGAGTTTACAAGCATTAACTCTCAGTATTATGGAATTATTCATGCAACAGGAGAGTTAGAAAAAAAAGAATTAAGGCGTTTTATTAACTCTGTTTTTTTCCGTGATTTAGATTTGGCCAAGGCTTCTGACGCCCAAGAAGTTGAAAAACTTAAAGAAGATTATATTAAAAGAAAACAAGCAGAAGCTGAGGCAAAAAAAGAAGCACTAAAGGCCCAAAAGGCGGCTGAGGAAAAAGAAAAGGCCACTGATCAAAAAGCACAGAAAGTGGTTAACGAGCTAGGGGAGTAAGGTGAATATAAAATGTTTGCTTTACATCTTGTTCTAGAAAAGAGATATTCTTGCTATGTTAATTAAGATTTTATACCTAACGCTTATTTTCTTAGCTGTAAGATTGGTTATGAATCACCTAAAAAAGTTTAATCAGCTACAAAACCAAGTAAAAAACAGCAAAAAATCTAAGCAAAAAGATGATGATATCATTGATGCACAATATACTGTGGTAGATGATGATAAAAAAAATTAAAAAAGAAAATCTAAGCTTTGATCGCTATAAAGAATATGCTATTTCTGATTATGAAGAAGCTTATGAAGTCTTAGCAACTCATTGTAGCTTAAAGGACTGCGAAGAAATTGAAGCAGATTATGAAAATATGCAGTATAAAATTTACAGCTCACAGTTAAAAAGAGTCAATGAAGGTTATTACGAATTAAAGCTCATTATCAGTAAATCTAAACCCTATACTTTTTAGAAAATCCATTTTTTTGAAAGAAAAGCCCCATCTGCAAAAGGAATGAGGTTAAAAGAAAGCTTTTTCTGCTGTTCTCTCCCAAAGGCTTGTGCGTAGGCCAAACCAATACTTGCCCCCATAACAACATCGTGTAAATAATGTGCATTATCATTGATACGGCTAAAAGCGACTAAAGTAGCTAAGCCATAAGCAGAAAGTTGATACTCTGGATGCTCTTTGGCAACAACGCCTGCAAAAGCAAAGGCAGTAGTTGTATGCCCCGAGGGAAAAGAGTTTCTATCAGAACTATTAGGTCTTTTTTGATTAACTATTCTTTTGAGAAAAAAAGTCGTAAAGCCAGCAAAAAAACTCGTTTTTAACATGTATTGTGTTCGTCTTATATCATTTTCCCATGAATATTGATAAAACATATAAAGCAGGTTAGGAACCATCTGACCACTAATATCTCCCAGTTGAGCTAAGTCTCCTAAGGGTTTGCTAGATGAAATGGTATCTTGAGTTGGTTTGATTGTTTTTTCTTGAGTGGCAATAAGAAAAAGAGTCAATGAGCTTCCCCATAATAAGGTCTCTTTTGATTTTTCAAATTCCAGTGGAGAAAACAAATCAGATTTAAAACTTTTTTGGTCATAAGCGATTGTCTTAAAGGAAAAAAATAAAACAATTAAAGTTAAGACGTTCTTATTTTGAAACACATTCAAATAATTTTTTAGCTAGCATATAAGCTTCACAAGGTTTATTGAGATAACTATTTGCACCGGATTCTACTGCATTTAAAATAATATTTGCATCCGACTCACTTGATAAAACTAACTTCGGAATGTTTTTGTACTTTTCATATTTTGGGTTGGTCTTGAGTTCGTTTAATAATTCAAGACCATTCATATTTGGCATGACTAGATCGATAACAAAAAATTCAATATCAATTTGTTGGTCTAATTTTTTTAAGGCATCCTTACCATCTACCGCCGGCGTAATAGCGGCTTTTGAAAAACCGATATCACAGAGAACACCAATGGCCTGGGTTCTTAACCGATCATCATCATCAACTACCATAAACTTGTGATCTTTATAAAATTTATAATTTGTTTTCGTCATAACTTTAAGTATAATGTAAATATGAGAGAAATCAATAAGACAATTTATGAAATGCTTAAAATGAAAGAACCCGAAGAAGGGATTAATGTGTCGCAAATCATAACAGATGACTTAATTAAAAAATCGGAAACGGGTGAAGCCAAAGCTGATGCCGGGGCCAATGATGTTTTAAACGAAAAAGCTCAGTCTCTTGGAAACAGCAATCTCACATCGACCCGAAAAAATATTTTAAAAGCTACTGAAAAATCTCATGACAAATCACAATCACACCAAGTGAAAACAAAACAGGCCAGTGCGACTAATCCAAAAAAGAAAGTTGTAACGAAGAGGCCTACTCCAGCTCCAAAAAATCGTCCCGCTCCACCACAAAAACAGAATCCTCTTATTCCGGTTATTATTGCAATTATAATATTAGGGGTTGGGGCTTATGTTTATTTAGAGCTTTTTAGCTAGTATTTAAAGCCGCTTTGGCAAGTATAATAATGCAATAAAAAGTGACTCTGTCTTAATTGCTCTTTGCGTCAATTCTTTTTTAGTGATGTATCTTATGAAGTTAAATTTTCTTTTTTGTTAGTTTTTTATTAATAAATCTCTATTCTATATGACATTCAATTAAACTATGATATCTATATTTAAAATTCTTATTAGCATATTGTTAAAAAAGTTATTGAATAGTATTAAGGATATGGTGTGCACGAATACTTTGAAAGATTTGAACAAAGAGCAAGTAAAAGATCCACATTAAGAATTGTTCGCAATATTATTAAACCAGATGTAAAAGAAGTAAGGGCAAATGAGCTTACTAAAAACTCTCCATGGCCACAGCCATCTCCCATGAATCCTTTTGAACTACCTAGTTGTGTTGTCCATGTCCCCGAAAAAGAAATTGAGCATTTTATTAAAAAAGTTGTGCGCAGATATGTTAAAACAATTCAGACTCATTCTTTTAAGTCTCTTACGAAGGGGGGATCACATAAATTAGCAAGAAAACTTAATGATAAAGAGTTTTGTGATTATATTTTCAGAACATGTTTTTCAAAAATTTTGAGTAAAAACATATCACCAGATGAGCATCGTATATTTTTTGATGTCATAGAAGATAAAAAAGAATATTTTACTTATAATTTAATGCCCTTAAAAACGATGAAAACATATCCTGATATGTACACAGAAGGAACAATTTCATTATTTGAAAAAAAAGGAGACCAATTTTTTCCTTGTGCGATTTATATTAAGCAGCAGGTTGTTACTCCTGATGAACATGATCGATGGGAATTGGCCAAATTATATGTAATGCAAGGGGCTTCTATTATTCTTACAGCATGCATACATCCTAGAATTCATTTTCCAGTAGATAGTATTAATGGCATAACCAAAACATTGATTCCAAAAGAGCACATACTTTTTCAACTTCTTTCACCACATATGTATATTCAATTGCCTCTTAACTTTGCTGTTCAATATATAAGTAAGTCGATTGCTCATGGTGATCAAAGTGAGATTTACACTCCATATCCTTGTGGAAGAAAAGGATTTTTCGAACAAGTGGCTTTAGGCTATAGGGGAGTTGAGGGCAATTTTCGTTATCCTAAATATAGTTACCCCTTATCTGTTGAAAGATTTGAAACAGATTATTCAATTTTTTTGGAAAAGTATTGGTTATGTATTTATAGGTTTGTAAAAAAAATAGTGGAATTTATAGATTGTGATTCGGACTTGATAAGATTGTGGGCCAATTCTATTGCTCAATATGTTCCAGGCTTTCCCAATGCTCAACAAATGCTTAAAAAAGATGTTCTGGCCAAAGCCTTGACGAGTTATATTCATAATTGTTCAGTTTCCCATGCTGTAGATCATTACACTTATAGCCGTATCCCTCTTGAGCACTCACCGTTGCGAATAAGAATACCATTTCCAAATCCTCAAAACTCTACGTTTAAATTAGATTTAAAAGATGTTGTAACCCGTGAGGACTATATTCGACATAAGTTTGCTAATTTGATGTTTTTTAAAGAAAATAATCTTACATTATTAGCTGATGTAAACTATGCATTTAAACAACCAGAACTAAAAAAATTGGTCAGAGAATTTCATGCTGACTTAAAACAAACTGAAAAAGAGATGCCAACAGAAAATTATATTCCACTTTCGGAAATTGCAGCTAGTATTCAATACTGATATATAATTAGGGGAGCTTTCTATAGGCTTCAATGGCATTATCAATTTCAGTTTTTGTTGGTTTAATTCTGATTGATATATATCCCTCAATATTTTTATTAATGTCAAAGCAAGGAAAAACAATGGCCTTTACCCAATAGATGCGTCCATACTTTCCTAAATTCTTAACAAATCCTTCCCATATTTTTCCTTCTTTTATAACATTCCATAAATCTTCAAAAGCAGTTTTGGGCATATCAGGATGGCGGATACAATTATGTGGCTTTCCTGCAAGTTCGCCGTATTCATATTGTGCAGCTTCATAAAATTTGTTATTGGCAAAAGTAATGACACCTCTTTTATCTGTAGCTGAAATAAGGATATCATGATTAGTCAGAACGTATTCTTCTTCATTCTTAGTAAATCGTTGTTTATTTTCGTAATTACTGGCCAAAACAGCTGGGGCGAGTCTTTTTATGGGATCTATGCCTTGATTGACTAATTTGTGAATACGCATAAGTTGCATAAGTTTTTCAAAAGTATTTCCGATCGTTTTTAATTCTAGTATTTCATTATTAACTTTGTCAGAGGAACTTTCTAATTCATTAAAAGTTTTAATGGATTTAGACATTTCTTCTTGAAAACTAAGGGTGAGCTCATTAACTGCAATCATTTCTTTTTGAGTTGTATCAACATTGGTTAGACTTTCTTGCATTTTAGTATTTGACTTACCAACGCTTGATGAAAGTTCTTTTATGGCCTCTCCAACTTCACTTAACGTTTTTTGAATGCCTTCATTGGCAATCTTCGTTACTTTGGAGAGTTCTTTTACTTCTGTGGCAACAACAGCAAAACCTTTTCCATATTCTCCTGCACGGGCAGCTTCAATGGTGGCATTGAGGGCCAAAAGATTTGTTTGGTCAGCGATGGAGTTTATTTGCTTTAAAAGATCATTAATATTTAAAAATTGATCTTCAAGTTTTTTCATTTGATTTTGAACAAGATTAAGCTCGTTTGTGGTTAGGGATGTGCTAGAGCTTACATGCTCGACAGAAGTGGCCATGGTATCAACGGATTGATGAATCGAATTTAGTCCATTTTGAAAGTTTTTAAAGCCTAGAATGCTTTGTTTAATAATTTCTTGTTGTCGTGATAGGTCTTTATCCATACGTGATGATGTATTGGTAATTTCTGTTCCGGCACCAAAGACAAGTCTTTTAAAGAGGTCATCAATCTTAAATTCTTCCATGAAGTTAAGTTCCTTTATAATTTAGTGTTTGTATTAATTGTCTTAAAATTTAGGAAAAAAACAAGTTGAGAATATGATGCTTTGCACGATAATGTTTCTTATCGTGCGTTTGTACATTAGCTGCGATATGACTCACACAATGTTACAAAAGTAAGGATATGTAAGGATATGTTATGACCCTAGAATTTGAGGCTATCACTTACCTACAAAAACTATGGCATATTATGGGCCGGATTTGTTCTGAGACGCTTAACGTGCTTCACAACTTCTTTATTCCGCAACTTAAAAGTATTGAAGTAACGAGGGTTGGCTCTCAATATAAGTGCCAGTACGATAAAGCTAAAACTCCCTATCAGCGTCTTATGGAGTCTGAGCACTTAAGTCTATATCAAAAGCAAGAACTAAGGACTGGATTTGAATCTCTTAACCCTATTACACTAAGAAAAGAATTAAACGATTCTATGAAATGGTTTGAACGGGTTTTTGAAGGAAAGTCTGATTTTAAATATAAGTTCTCAGCATAAAGAAGGCCTGCATTGTGAGCAGGCCATATGTTCATTTGCTTAATGTCTTTATGAGCAATCTTTGTGCATGAGACTAGTCATTTTCGACTTTTTTTACATTTCAAATTAGAATGCTGTCCTTCAACAAAGTTTTCAGTGCAATAATAAACTGTATTTTTACAAGAGATTGTATAACTTTTAGGGCCGATTAAAACAAAGTCATTTTTTAAAACTTTTATTTCATCTTCAGAACATCCTGTATGACTAGTAAACCTAGATTCAAATGAGGCACAAGCTGACAAAGATAACAACAAAATACTATAAAGTTTCAATTAATATCTCCTTTAAGATAAACAACTATTATTTTATTAATATAAACGAATTATTATTTAAAGTCTTTAGGAATTACACCTCTCGAAAACCTTGAATAATAATCATCCTCAACTATCGTTTTTCCTCCTACATGAATACCTATAACTCCTCCACTTGAGTTTAAAATAGGGCCCCCACTCATTCCATAGTTAGAGTCTGCTGTGGAGGGTAAAAAAGAGTTTGAGTTTATCGCATTTACCAAAGCATTATTTACATTTGCTAGATCACCCCAAGTATCTTTATCTAAAATTTCACCTTGAGTTATTTGTAATTCACAATGTTTAGCATTTAGCTGATTTCCCCTGTCAAAGTCATCATTTCCTTGAACAAAGCCACAATTAGTACATATTGGATATCCAATAACATAAATCTGATCTCCTGGACTAGGAGAAGTTTTTGACAGAACGAGAGGCTCGGCTACTTTCTTACTTAAATTGATCCCAACATAGTCAGAGTCTATAGAATAAAAACTGTCAGAGTATCTATTTAGTAGTGTGTTGTCAGGAAGCACAGAAAAGCTAATTTCTTCCTGTAACCCATCAAAAATTAGTTCACCTTCTTTGTTAAAAAGAAATATTGGCATTGATGATTCCTCAGTAAATAAGCTAGTTAGTTCAGTTCCCTCTGTTTGAGCTTTTGTATTTAACATTTTTTCAATAACATGAGCATTGGTCCAAAGTGTTCCTTCTCGACCTAAAACAAATGCCGAACCTGAGTTTAATCCTGTCGGGAAAAAACATTTTTTCAATTGATTTCTTCTCTCACACCTCTTAACAAACGCTTTCATAATTTTTTTATCTTTTTCATCGTAAGGACTTCCAATTGAATCTATTTTTGTATAGACGTCATTTCTATCACTAGGCTTCGTAATATCAACAATGACTAGATCGCTAAAACTCTGAAAATCTTGAATAAAAGCAGTTCTAATTTCCAATACAGAGGTTGATGCTTGTTGTATTTCGGTTGGTATTTTATTATCAAGTGGTGAGTAAAAACCAACATCACTGGCGAATACACTACTTAATAATAAAGTTGAAAAAAAGAAAATAATTTTCATAAGTTCTTATCGGTGATTTTTTGATGCTTCTTTAAATTAAATAATCGTAAAAATGAGCTAGTATATTGAAATTATTAATTATTTCATGAGATCTTTCTTTAAATAAGGGATTCCAGTTCTTACGGCTTCTAGCCATGTTCTGAGTCTTTTATCTTTAAAGTTATTTCTCATGCCTAATTCTATCCATTTTTCTAATTCTTCTTTGGTTTTTTTATAGAATATAAGTTCTTTCTTTATTTTATCTACATATATTTTATCATTAGTAGTGTTATTAATGATTTTGATGCGATTATTTCTCTCAAGTTTAAATCTTGAATTTAAAGAATACAAAAGTTCCTCTTTTTCATAGGTTTTCTTCTCATCACAGCCATTTAAATTACAAAATTGATGGGTTATTTTATTTGCTTCAACTTTCCATATATTTACATACTCTTGAGCATGTGAAAGCTGAATTGTGATGATAAAAATATAAACTACTGCTAAAGCTTTCATATGGAATCCTAATGGTTTTTCAATAACCGTTGTTCATAAATTCATCAACAACATGCGCAAAAAATATCACAGAATCACCCCGGATGACACGCCCTGTTATTTACTGTGAAAACTTTTCACTATTCAAGTCCCAGAGGCCTGCGAATCACGAGTCTATCCTACCCAAAGCAGGTAGAATTAACCTTCTAAAAATAGAACTGAGATATTTTGATATAATTATTAGGTATCCATATGCTTGGATATTTCAGTAAACTTTTAAGCAATGACGACTATTTTAGCTATTTTCGCTTTCAACCTCGACAAGATTAAAAGCCAAAATAAATGTTGTACCTTGGTTATCTTCATCGACTCCTTCATCTCCAATGGCCTTAGTTTCAACTTTGACATCTCCTCCGTAAAAATTCATATAAGTTTTTACTATGGGCAAACCAAAACCTGTTCCAGTTTCTTTGGCCGTACCTGGCCTGGAAGTTTTCACATATTTATTAAATAAATCTGGCAAAATTCGCTTCGGGATACCTATGCCTTCGTCTCGGATTTTTAAATAAACCTGATTATTGGATACTTCAGTGTTAAAATAAATATTTCCACCTTGTTCTGAAAATTTAATGGCGTTAGAGATTATATTGTTTAAAACCTGATTAACTAAAGATACTTTTTCAGCTGAGATGATGACATCTTCCAAAAGGCCACTATTGTAAAAATACTGAATATTCTTTTTTTGCATTTTTTCTTTCATATATTCCAACGATTCTTCAATCGCCTGACGCAAATTAACATCAGTTAGTTTTAATTCTTTTTTTCCAGCCTCAAGGGCCAACATTTCTCGGACATGTTCAATAATCTTGATCGCCTTATCTGTGATAGACTCTGAACGCTCATCTTTATTGCGTTTTGAGAGCAATTTTAATGCTGTTAAGGGATTTAATAAATCATGACAAAGTATTCTAATTAAATTTTCATTTTCCTCTGATTTTTCTCGCATTTGTCGCCCAAAAATCATGAGTTTTTGTTCAAGAAAAAATTGTTGTAATAAACTTTTCACTTTAAATTTTAATTGAAATGGTTTGAAGTCTTTAGAAAGAATATCATTTGCGCCAACTTCATAAGCTTCTTTTAGTCTGATTTCATTACTTAAGGTTGTAATAAAAATAACAGGGATATTCTTACTGCCATATTTTTCTCTTATGGCCTTAAGAAGTTGAATCCCATCCATTTTTGGCATCTCAATATCCAAAATAAGCAAATGTGGTTGAATGCTTGTGAGATGCTCTAGAGCTTCTTCTGGATCAGTATAACTGTAAAAAGCATAACCTTCATCAGCTAAAACATGTTTGTATATTTTTAAGTTTGTTTTTATATCATCTACTAATAATATTCTGGGTGTAATTGCCATTTTGCTAACCTTTATCAGGTTATTTTACATTATTTTATCTTAACGGAAAGTTAGATAAGCAAAATAGCCTAATTAAGTATTCCTTAATTTTTCATTCTAAATAGTTTTTATTTCCCATGAGGACTTTTTAGATGTCTTTAAATTTGGTTTACATAATCCATATTTTGTTGACCAAATGAAAAAGGCCAATTATGCTGTTTTTATGGCAAAAGAAATTATTAAAAAAACACCACAGGTCTTAAAGAAGTTTGAAGAATTAGAATTTTTCACCAAAGCTGGTGTTGGGCATAAACTCCATTATGAGTTTTTAAAAAACTTTAATTCTCAAGAAACACGTAAGGCTTATTATGCTGATTTAAAACATTTTTTTGATTTTTATAAAATGGCGTTTAAAAAAACAATTAGACATCCCTCTGATGTGACCCGGGCCGAAATCGTGGCCTATAAAGATTTTCTTATTGATTGTGGTGGCTTTAATCAACAAAAGGCTTCTAACTTAACTGTAAGAAGAAAAATGGCAACTCTGTCTAGTTATTTTAAATTTATGTTGGAAAGAGATATTGTAAAATATAATCCTGTTGATGGGATTAAAAGGCCTAAGAAATCAGCTACGCATGGAACAGATTGTTTAAATGAAAATCAAGTGCGATTACTTCTCGATTATTTAAACTTGGAAGTGAGTTCTCATCCAAGTTTTACTAACCATTTACATAAAACAATGATCTATACATTATTTTTTACAGGAATAAGAGTAACTGAGTTAATCAGTATTAAGAGAGGTGATTATACTTTATATCATGGTAAAGCGGTTTTAAAAATTCGTGCCAAAGGAGGTAAATACCGTATGATTCCTGTTCATTTAGAGCTTCAGACAGTTTTAGAAGAATATTTAGATAGCCTTAGGGCCAAGTTACGAGAGTTAAAACGATCGCGGTTAAAAAGTGATGATCATTTATTTTTTAGTTTAAAGAATAATCGTAATAAAGAACGCCCAAATATCTCACGCTATGGTGTGTATAAAATCTTAAACAAAAGGGCATTTCAGGCAGGAATAAGACAAAAGATATCTCCCCACAGTGCTAGAGCAACTCTTATCACTTCCCTTTTATCCCAGGGCCAAGATCTTTATCGAGTTTCTTTATCAGTTGGCCATGCTCAACCAGAAACGACAAAAATCTATGATAAGAGAAAAAGAGCTGTTCATGATAATGCTATTTTAGACTTAGAGTATTAAAAAAAAGAACTCACGAAGGGGGAACACTTCGTGAGTTCTTTTTTTTAAAGTGAGAACCAGTTTTTAGAACTGTATTCCAACTTTAATTTGTAGATATGAATCTTCTAAACTTTTTGCAAATCTGTCTTCAAAATTAAGGTCATCTCTAACGTACTCTGCTGCAATAAATGTTGGAATACCATCTGCTAGTTCCATTCCATAAGTTCTTACTCCAACATAAGTTGTTTCTTTTCTCGACTTATTACCATATCTTTTTGAATAACCGGCATAACCATAAAGATCAAAAAATTCCATAACAGGTAGGTTCGCTCCAACTGAAAAATCAGCTGTTCCGTAATGTGTTTCACGATCATCAAAGGCTTGACCATTTCGAGGAGAGGTTTCCGTTTTCACATAACCCCCAGCAGATATGGCAGCTGTAGCATCTAGCTCTATACTTCCAAGAGTAAAATATTTAGTAGCACTAATATCGATTGCAGCAAGCTTTTCTTGTCTTTTAATTGAATAATCGTCAAACTTTTCAAAGTCTGCAGAAGCAAGTGTAACTGCTGTATAAATATCGTCTTTATTGAAGCCTGAATAACTTAGTGTCGCGACGTCAGTATAAGCCTTAACCATTCTTCCATCAATACTAACTTCTAGATTTAAAGGAACTAAGTCAACATAACTATCCTCTCCAATCCCAAGTTCATACCCACCATAGTTGACAAAGACAACTCCATCTAATTCATATTTATCGTTAGAGTCTGTTTTTTCGGCCATACCATAAATTCCAAGTTGAAAATTATCAAAAGCTTGAGTAAGACTCGAAAAGCTCAAGGCACTGATTAGTGCCAAAATACCTAGTTTTTTCATAAAAACTCCTCATTATGCGTTCAAACTTGCTTTAGATTATCATTTTTAGGCTGAGGATGAATAAGAATGAAAAAGCTTACATAGTCCTGTCTAAAATTTAGACAGTTTTTTAAGGCAATAATGAGCTAAATAGTTGATTGTCTTTAAATTTATTCTTTTGAGGCATTTGAAGTAAAGTTAACTTCGTAATCATGATCAACAAACCAGGGTGAGCTTTTTTCGATATGATAACGATCTCTATCATTTATTTGGGCATCAATGAGATTAATATGATTATCTGCAAAGTCTAAATTCAAAATAATTGTTTCAACTTGATTATCTGATAACTTATTTGCTCCTGAAAAGTCTAACACAATTTCTTTTTCAAAATGTTCTTGTGCTCGAATACCTGGGTTACCTCTTAATAATGTTCGTGGATTATTTTGAAAAGGATCTACAACCTCCCCTTTTAAAATAATTTTAACATGGACCTTGTCAGGAGTTTGAGCAGTTCTAGTTAAAACATACCTTCCTTTTTTAGCCGCTTCTAAAGAATTTGCTAAATAAGTTAAGTTTTTGCCAGGGTCTAGAATATCTTTTTTTTCTTTGACTTCATTGGCGTAACTATTGGCAAGATAAAAAAAGCATAGAAGTTGTAAAATTATTTTCATGGTTCTTCCTTTTGATTTTGATCATTTTCTTCAAAACCTACAATTTGTTCGATGGCCTTAATATAGTCTAGACTATCTCCTGTTGATGAAATGCTTTCTTCTCCACCGAAGTAGCCTTGGGCCTTGAGGTTTTCATTATCAGCTAATTCAATTTGTCGACCGGTTTTGTTAGAGCCAACAATATTGTTTTCATTGTCTGTTACTTGTAAGTAGGAGGAAACGATATTAGAGTATTCAAACAACGTTTCGACTCTATTCTTATGTTGTTCAATATCCGAAATCGCTTGGTTGGCCACATCGTTTTTAATTTCTTTATTTGAAAGTTGAGTGGCTTCATTCGAATTTTCTGAAACTTGAATTTGTTTTTCCTTTTTAAACCTTTCTTTTAAATTATCAATTAAGGCCATCCTTTTTGCTTTAAAATCATCAGAAATAAGTTGTTTGAGCTCACCAACTTCGAGTTGATCTAAACGTCCAATGTATTGATCTAAGTTATTCTCTTTGAGGTATTTCTCTAAGTCTTCTTTGCTTGAAATTTTATCTATGGCCTGTAGTTTTGCAGCTGTCTTTGCTTCTGTATCAATTTCAATTGTGTCGAATTTTGTTTTATTAAGCTTTGCTAATAAGGCTTTACACTCAGCCTTTTTTTCGGCGCCTTCTTTGAGTTCCCAACTATCCAGCTCGTTACCATTTAAGCATTTATCCTTTAACTCTTTGACTTCATCTTCGGATTTTGAAAATGATTCAACCTTCTCAGTAAGCTCTTTTGATGAAATTGAGGTTAACTGATCTGCTTTTCCACCTGCGTTGCTGTATATACCTTTGAACTGTCCATCAGCATTATAGCCAGACTTGGCTACAAAATTTTGATTTTCTTCTTCAATATTTTTTACTTCTTTTAAAACAGCACGATATTGTTCGAGTCGAGCTAAAATATTGCAAGCAAGTTGTCCTTTGTTTTCAGTTGACTCTAAGCTTAAAGAGTTGGTTTGAGTATTTTGACCGACTTGAATGCCAAATTTATCTAAACATTCTGATTTTTCTTTGGTGGGAGATGAGCTTGAATAAGTATTATTACATTTATAAATTTTGCACATATTTTTAATAACTTGTGTTGCACAAAATCCATATCGGTCCTTAATAAGTTTTTTTTCTGGGTCTTGAGCGGCCAGCTTAAATTCAAGATCTTTTAAAAGTTCATTTTGTTTGACACTTCTATAATGATCTTGAGGATATTGTTCTTTACATTGTTTGTCGTTAGGAAGTGTACAGACGTTGTATTCGGAGATAAGGTCTTTTTGTTCACTCCATAAAAGTGAAGTTGGTAAAGGTTGAAGACTTGCTAGTACTGATTGTATCTTTTGATCTGGTGCCAGCTCGTACTTTTGTGCGAAATGAATATTTTCATCAGGATCTTTCTCTGTGATTAAGCCTTTAAGAATACTATACTTCCCCTGTTTAAAATATAAAAACCCATTTGGACTATTGCGAAAGCCAAAGTTCTCTAAACAGTATTTAGAAACTTCAAGGAGAGTATTCTTGCCTATTTGTTCTGCATAGAGTCTGTAAAAAACATCATGATTAACAAGATTTTTTTCTTTTAATTTGATTAATTTTTTTTCTTCCTCTTTAGGGTCATATCCATAAATAGCGCGGTGTAATCTTTCTTGTAAATAATCTCTTATCGATTTTGTGCTTTTTGCAGCATTCTTGTTGTAAGACTCTAAATCAAGTTGATCGGCGAATTGCTTTATTTGTTCATCTGTCTGGTCATTACCGAGAAGGTTTTGTTGGACGCAGCTTTCAAGTTGCTTTTTTTGTTCATCCGTGCTGTTCTTTCTAAAGTTTTCAAGTTTTTCTTTACAGGCTTCAAATTGTGGTGAGGCAATCAAAAGTTCCTCATCTTCCTTTTCCTTAATGGTTTCCAAATAGGCCGATAGTTCTTCTTGAGAGATCTCATCAGCAACAGATATATTTACAAAAAATAATGTTAAAATTAGAACTAGCCGGCTCATAATATTCCTATCGGTAAGTTCTTATTATAAACTAAGTCGATTTAAGGTAGAAATTTGTAAGAAATCGTTCATTTTAAAAGAAAAACTGGCAATTTATTGAGCTTTTTTTATCACCATTTCTCGACAATTATCCATGATTGTTTCAGCTGCGTCTGAGAGACCTACAATATGATCCACACAACCAAGCTTTATGGCCTCTTTTGGCATTCCAAAGACAACACTTGACTCTTCGTTTTGGGCAATCGTATGAGCATTTTTTGCAAACTTAAGACGTTTCATCCCGTCTGCCCCATCGCGCCCCATTCCGGTAAAAATAGCAGCGACTATATTAAGGCTTATGTCTGAATTACTGACAGAGTCAAAAAGATAGTCAACTGAAGGCTTAAAACGGTTTACAGGAGCATCATTGTTAACTTCAACATACATTTTATCATTCTTCTTTATAAACTTCATTTGCTTACCACCAGGAGCGACAAGAACTTGGTTTGGCTTAATTTCCTCACCATCAGTGGCTTCTTTTACTAGAAATTTTGCTGTATCATTTAACCTTTCGGCAAAGGCCCTCGAAAACTCAGCAGGAATATGTTGGACAATTAAAATAGGTGGGACATTGCTTGGAAGATTATCTAGTAATTGTTTTAAAGCTTTAGTTCCACCTGTCGAGGCTCCGATAACAATGAGACTTTGCTCTAGGTGAATATCTTGTGTTGATATTTCACTCGTTTTTATCTGGGTTTTTTTATTTTGGTATTTAGACTTAGAAGCTCCAATTATTTTAGTATTGATTTCACTGGCAATGGCCGCAAAGTTGGACATATCTGGCTTTTGGATATAATCAACAGCACCACTTTCTAGTGCTTCTAAAACAAGTGGCCCTTCTTGCATAGAGATGGAGCTAATCATGATGCAAGGTATTTGAAAATTAGCTCTTATCTTTTTTAACAATTCGACACCATTCATATTTGGCATATGTATATCTAAAGTAATAATATCAGGTGAATGTTTTTTAATTGCAGCTTCCGCTTCTAAGGGATCATTAATTGTATCTACAACTTCAAGCTGTGGCGAAAGTTCCATAATTTTTCTTAAAAGCGTACAAATTGTTGTCGAATCATCCACGATTAGAACTTTAATGCTTTTTTGAATCGGTTGGATTGTTTCTGATGTATCAAAATTATCATGGGTAATGTCATCAACATTTTTAGTTACAGTAGAAGTTTTTGAGGCTTTAATAATATTTTGCCCAGGGATATAAAATAATTCGTAGGCAGTTTCTCGATTTACATATTTAATATTGTCAAAATTCATCTCTAGAGGTGATTTTAAAATTTTATAATCAGTTTCTTTTGCAATAACCTTAATAATACTTGCCTTGACAAGATTTTTCATTTCTTCAATTAATGCAGAGGTTATTTGGTCAATATGTTCTATAATAGCGCAAGATTCATTTTCACCTTGAGCACAGATAAAAACCTTGTCAGTAATTTGTTCATGAACTTTTTGTGTGTTTTCTTTTGTTAAAATCTTAACTGTCATTTTAGTCTTCCTTAATCAAAAAATACTTTGCTTGATAAGCAAAACTAGTAAATGGTCCACTGTCTACGGCAAGCTCTTGGAGCTTGCTAGGATTAGATTTTAATTTAAAATTGACATCATCTAGTAAAAGGTTGGGAACCTTTATTTTATTTAAAATATTTGATGCGTAATCAGAATGATTTCCAAGAACAATCATGGAACTTTTTTTATTTTCATTTATATGATAAATTGTTTCTATGTTAGACTTGAAATCTCCGACATACACTGTATTGGGTTTATTCTGATATTGTTCTTTGTCTATCATTTCGATGTTGATTAAAGGCATCTCAGCTTTAATTTCATTATAAATAGAGTCAAGAATATTATAACTCCCCTCAAATAATAAATAGACCGAAGGCCAAGTTGTATCTTTGTTAATTTCATTTAAAACATGCTTAATTTTCTTTTTATCTGAGTAGTGAGTGTAGATACAATAAAAGTGCTCTTCAGGGTGTTTGAGTTCTTTAGTTTCAAATTCTCTATCAATTTCTGTGAAAACTGTGTTTGAATGACCACTAATTTTTTCTAATGCAGCCACTTTGAGCTTGGTACAGATTTCATCCCCTTTTATCATAAAATCTTCTAAAGAAGGTTTTTCAATATAGTCAGAGGCTCCTAAACGAAGTCCTTCCATCGCTTTAAATGCATCTTCTCTGGAAACCGATGATACAATAACAACTGGTGGGTGTGTTTCTGAATAATTTTTTTTCAAGTAACTTAAACCGTCCATGATCGGCATATGGATATCGAGAGTCATTATATCCACTTCATTTTTTTGTAAAAACTTTTCTGCTTCTTGACCGTTTTCAGCAGTTCCCACAACTTCATAACCATCTATTGCTGAAAATATTTTTTTCAGTAGAGAAAGAATAATTTTAGAGTCGTCTACACAAAGAACTTTTAGAGGATTTGGCAATTCTATAAAACTAGGCTGATGTGTGGCCAGAACTTCTTTTTCAACCGCTTTAAGTTCTTCAATCGATTCTGTTTCCACAAGGTTGGGATGAGAATAAACTGAAGGTCCATGAACTTCCAAAGGCAAACTCATAGCTGTTAAAGACTCAGAAACACCTGTGAAAAAAAATCCTGTAGGCCATAAATGATCTAATATATCTTGGCCTATTTTTTTTATTTGGTTTTCACTGAAATAAATAAAAACGTTACGACAAAAAATTATATCGTATTTTTTTGTTAACTCTTGGTGAAGATTTTGAATATTTCCAGGACGAAAATGGCAGTGTTGTTTTAATGAGTCTTTTATTTTAACATAATCTTGAATTTTACCTTTTCCACGTTGCCAATGGTTCGCTAAGTACTTCATGGGGATTGCTTTGATATCATCAAACTTATAAACGCCATTTTGGGCAACTGTAATAGAACTTTTATCAATATCAGTTCCTTCAATATTGAATGTTATATTATGAACTCCCATTTGCTTGAGATGAAAGTCAAAGAACATGGCCAATGAGTAAGCCTCTTGTCCTCTTGAGCAGGCCAAACATAAAATATCAATAGTATTTGAGCCTCTTTGTTTCACATCTTTAATGATTTTTGCTAAATTTTGCTGTAGATATTCAAAATGCCTAAACTCTCTAAAAAAGAATGTATAATGAGTAGTCAGCTCAGAGACAAAATAATCGTTTTCAACTGCTTCATTATTTTTTAAATAAGTTAAATACTCATCAGGATCTACAATTTCCAAGTCCATCATTCGCTTACGAATTTTTGTTTCTATCAAAAAATGATGCTGATTAGTAAAAACGTTGCCAGAAGCTTTAGTGACAATATCAATGGCGTAATCAATTAGTTGTGCGAATTGATTAGAATCTTTTTTAGTAATAGCACTCATTCTAGACCCTATTATATTTTTATTTGATAATTTTTATGCAGCTCTGCTAACAGCTTTTAAAACATTATAATCTTTTACGTCTAAGCATTTTGCTATATCTAAAAGAACAGTTAAGCCATCTTCTTTCTTGTAGACACCTAAGATATAATCTGAGTTTACTTGAGATTGTAATTCTGGCATTTCCTGAATATCTTCTTTGGCAAAAGCTAGAACTTTATTAATAGAATCTACTATGATTCCAATATTTACTCCTTCAAAATCAATAATGATTACTGCGTTATCTAATGTTGAATCTGTTGCTTTTATATTCAATTTGTTTCTTAAATCAACAATTGAAATAACCTGCCCTCTTAAGTTCATTAATCCAATAAAGTGCTTAGGTGCTTTAGGAATAGGAGTAGTTTCCGGTATTGAGATAACCTCTCTGACCATCAGTAGAGGGATTGCATAATCTTCAGTTCCTAGACTAAACTCAATAAAGCGATCTAATTGGTGAGATTCATGGTTTGAAAAATCTTTAATGTCTTTTAAATTACTCATATTTACTTCCTTTACTTAGGCAGCTATTTTTTTTGCTTTCTTTGTGGTTTTTGAACATAAATCGTCTATATCGACAATAAAGGCCGGTTTTCCATCTCCTAAGATTGAACTTCCCATAAAGCCTTTTTGATCTTTAATTTCTTTACCAAGTTTCTTTATAACAACTTGTTGTTGTTGAATGATATCGTCTACCGCTACAGCAATAAGCCCTTGCTTACTTTTAGCGATAATCACAATTTGATCTGCAACCTCTTTTTCTTCAGTATTAAGTTTTAAAAGACGGCTAACCTTTTTAACGGGTAAAACTTTACCTCTTAAATTAAGGCAGTCTCCAATACCTGTTGCGTAATGGATATCTTTTTTGTTTGGCTTTAAAGATTCTTGAACTTGAGCAATAGGTATAACAAATTTTTCTGTACCAACTCGTATGACCATCCCATCTATGATTGCCATCGTTAATGGCAAGACAATCCTAAAAACACTCCCCTGTCCAAGTTTAGTAATAACTCTTACGTCACCTGAAAGTTTTTCGATATTTGTTTTAACAACATCCATTCCAACTCCACGTCCGCTAACTTCAGAGACTTCTTCTTTGGTTGAAAAGCCAGGATGAAAAATTAATTGGATGACATCGTAGTCATTCATTGATGAATTTGGATCTAAGACACCTTTTTCAATGGCCTTTGCTCTTATTATGTCAGGATTAATTCCTTTCCCGTCGTCACTTACATCGATAACAAGATTATTTCCTTCATGGTAAGCTTCTATAACAACTTGCCCTTTTTCGTCTTTACCGACTTCAATTCTTTCTTGTGTTGACTCCAGACCATGGTCAACAGCATTTCTTACAATATGAACTAGGGGATCTGCAAGATGTTCTAGCACTGTTTTGTCAATTTCAGTCTCCTCACCTTTTAAAGTTAAGTTCACTTTTTTTCCTAAAGTTTTTGAGGTGTCTCGAACAATTCTAGACATTTTTTGCAAGGTCGTTTTCACAGGAATCATTCGTAAACTCATAGAAATCTCTTGGATTTCCTTACTAAGTTTACTTAGTTGACCAATTGACTTTATTGCAAGCTCGTCTTGTATTCCAATATATTTTTGTTGTTCTAAAACTGATTGCAAAATAACAAGTTCTCCAACAAAGTTATTTAATGCCTCAACCCTAGAAAGTGAAACACGAATTGATTCGTCTTTTTCTATCTTTTTTTCTTCTTTGAGTTTAGGCTTTGTTGGATCTGCTATATTATTTTTAGGACTTTCTTCTTTAGAAATATTTTCTTTACCTTTAAAAACATTTAAACCTGGTAGTGAATCTTCTTGCTTAGCTACCTCTTGAGTCTGTGGCACTGAAGGCGTCTTGGAAGCTTCAGTCTCGGTTCCAGAAGAATTCATCGCTTCCAACTCTGCAAGGAGTTCATGATTTATGAGCTCTTCATCAACTTCAAAACTTGCCTGCTCTAAGTCTGGCGCTATTTCCTGCTCATTTTGATCTTCTTCACTTGTCTCTTCTAGAGCAACAGTTTCAACTGGAGTTGTTGAGTTATCAGTTAAAGATTCAAGATTACCATCAATTGCAGCTTGTACCTTAGTTACCAGCTCCGAACTTTCAAAACTTGCATCAAAGTTTTCTTTTAGCTCTGCTATCATTGTTGTAATATGATCATTACATTCTAAGAGAACTGAAACAATATGATCTGTGATTTCAATTTCTTCTTGTTTAAGCTTGAGAATAAGATTTTCTACTTCATGAGTAAATTCGGCCACGACACCAAAACCTACGGCCCTAGATGTTCCTTTTAGATTGTGAGCAAATCGAAATATTTCATCAATAAGTTCTTTATTGTGTAAATCATTTTCTAACTGCAGAAATGCTTGTTCAGTGTTTTCTAACAGTTGTGTTGCTTCATCTAAAAAATCTAACTTCAGTTCTTTTTCGAAATCTTCCATATTTGCCTATTCGGCACGGGAAGCTAAATTCTTAAAAAAATATATATTTTTTTCATGGGATAATTGAGCCCAGGTAAAGATAAACCCTAGTCTTTTTAGTTAGTTAGTCTAGATGACTAGGGTTTTGTATTAAAGACTATCCATTTGCTGCTTTTTCTTCATCTCGTAAGTCTTTACGTAAAATTTTACCAACATTCGACTTAGGAAGTTCTTCTCTAAATTCAACTATTTTAGGAATCTTATAACCCGTTAAAACACTTCTACAATAAGCTATAATATCTTCTTGGGTTAAATTGGGATCTTTTTTGACAACAAAAAGCTTAACAATTTCACCTGATTTTTCATCAGGAACTCCTATTGCAGCGGCTTCTAGTACACCTTCATGTTCAGCAATAGCATCTTCGACTTCATTGGGATAGACGTTAAAGCCGGAGACTAAAATCATATCTTTTTTACGATCAACAATCTCAAAATAACCATTTTCATCCATGGTCCCAATATCACCAGTCTTAAAAAAACCATCTTTGGTCATCACTTTTTTAGTTTCTAAGTCACGGTTCCAATAACCACTCATCACTTGTGGTCCTTTGATGGCCAATTCACCGGCTTCTCCCACTGGCAATTCATTTTCATCATCATCTAATATTTTTACAATAGTTGAACAGATAGGTAGACCAATTTTTCCATTAAACTCTTTTGAGTCAAGAGGATTAATGCATGCTGCAGGCGAAGTCTCAGTCAGTCCATAAGCTTCAATTAAAGGCTTTCCTGTCGTTTGAAACCATTTTTGAGCAACAGCTTTTTGGACTGCCATTCCACCACCAAGAGTTAGTTTTAATGTAGAAAAGTCTAGTTGCTTAAACTCTTCATTATTTAATAAAGCATTAAAAAGCGTATTAACACCTGTTATAGCGCTGAAATCCCACTTACTTAGTTCTTTAACAAAGCCTGGAATATCTCTTGGGTTAGTTATAAGGACATTTCTGGCGCCAATAGAGCTAAAGATAAAGCAATTAGCTGTTAGTGAAAAGATATGATAAAGTGGCAGTGGAGTTATGATTGTCTCTTGTCCCTCTTCGATACTTGATTTAATCCATGCTCTGGCCTGAAGCATATTGGCCACAATATTACCATGACTAAGAATAGCACCTTTTGCCACTCCAGTAGTTCCACCTGTATATTGTAAAAAAGCAGTATCACTTAAGCTAACCTCAGTTGGTCTAAATTTAGACTCATCTCCCTTGGCCAAAATATCATTAAATTTTATATGTCCTGGTAAATTCCAATCAGGGACCATTTTCTTAATATTTTTAATGACAAAATTCACAATGAGAGATTTTGGGAAACCTAAAAGATCACCAATACCTGTGGTAATAATATTTTTAATGGGAGTGTTAGGATATATTTTTTCTAAAATATGGCATGAATTATTAAAAATTATAATTGTTTCAGCCCCAGAGTCTTTGAGTTGATGTTCAAGTTCTCTTTCAGTATATAAAGGG
>LULF01000292.1_pt1 | contig 24863 bp, 35 predicted proteins | sample 728221 | NCBI WGS metagenome assembly LULF01 (sample SAMN03860296, study PRJNA289734) | marine metagenome | biome: seawater column; feature: ocean; material: water; isolation source: Red Sea water column Station 169 - depth 500m | place: Saudi Arabia: Red Sea | collected 2011-10-15 | depth 500 m | reverse complement strand
ATTACTATTGCATCCAGGTCATCTAGAGTTATGTTAGCCCAATCTATTCGTGGAAAGGCCTCACTAGGATTACGTGCACCTGGATTCACCCCACAATCAATCAAAATTTTACTATCAGATGTAGTCAGTAACATACACGACCTGCCAACTTGGCCAAATCCACCTAATGTTAGTAATGACACTTCAGATTTTTGTACCAAGCGAGGTCTGAAAATTTGTTCCCCAACTAGTTTTAGATGCTTTGCTCTCTCAGATGAAGAAATTTTAAGCTGGTAATTAATGGATTTTATTGTGTTTGATGGCTTAGTTGTTGACTTACGTACACGTAATTTCCAGCCTGTTTTTTCAGATATTTCTATATGATTAAATTCTTCAACGTTTCTTTGGCAAAGCCATGGGCGTTTTACTTCTATTGAAACTTCGCCGGTAGTAGTATCAAAAAATGTTCCTTGAAGATTTGCTTCTTTTGGTACGCTTTCATCAAGAATCTTTCTAACATCCTCTTGGCTTTTTCTTATTGACTCATCTGTTTTTATTACAATCCGTTTTTTAATTTCATTAACTAGGTTTGAAATAATACCGGAATTTTCCATCAAAAATCTTGGAGTTTTTGTGTAAAGAGCTATCCTAGGACCTTCATAATCAATTCTTGTTACCGTTGCTTCCTTAGGTATACTTTTCAGTATAGTTGCCATAATATTTTGGCTGTTAGGTAACTCCTGCTGTTGTTTTTTTTGCATTAAATCACTAAAGTTCGATAATAGATTTTTTTTGTTCTTTGGTCAAAAGACGAAATCCATTCTTATCAATTGTTGCAACATTGATTCCATCGCCTGTTCCAATATTTCTTACAATAGCAGCTTTAACTGCACGAAGAGCAATGACTTTGGCGTCTTCAACGGTAAGATCGTTTCCATATTCATTTTCTAAAAGACCATATGCAACAGGAGAGCCACTTCCTGTAGTTACATAGGATTTTTCTTCTACTGATCCAAACATATCAATATTAAATAAAACAGAACCATACCTATCGAAACCACCAAGTAAGATATCTGCCATAAATGGATATCCCCTGTTTTGATGAAATATGAGAGAGCAAAGTCTTGCCAATGATCTTATTGGAATATTTTCATTTGTTTGAATTGAATGAACATTAGCATGGTATCTTAAAACGTCAGTTAAATTTTGTGCATCAGCTACTCCACCTGCTAATGTTAGACCAGCATGATCATAGATCTTTTGAATTTTCATCGTATTGTTGTTGGCAATGAAATATCCAGCACTTGCCCTCATATCAGCACATAAAACAACACCATCCGTTGCCTTAATCCCTACAGTAGTTGTGCCATGTAATATTTTTTCTTCAATGTTTGTCGACATAATAATACCTCCTATGAGATATTTTCGTTTTATTATACCCTTTTAAATAACTTATTGTCTGTGAGCAATTAATAAAAAATGATTAAAATGAAAAGATTTGTGCGATCACATACAATGGAATTGCCTCGTCGAATTGTTGTAGGAGAAAAAAATATTGGTGATATAGGCAAGTTTCTAAAATCCTTAAAAAACACGAAAAAAGTTTCCATAATTTCAGGAAATTATGTTAAAAAAATAGTTCAAAAAAAAATTAACAGATCTCTTTCTGCATCAAAAATTAAAAACACTTGGTACTTAGCTAATAACAGTCAGCTAAAAACAATCTATAAAATCGAAAAGAAGATACGCCAAAGTAAAAATGATCTAATAATTGGAATTGGTGGTGGACGCTCTGTAGATATAGCAAAGATGATCGGTTTTGATATTGGTAAACCGTTTGTTAGCGTACCAACATCGGCCTCACATGATGGAATAGCTAGTCCGTTTGTTTCAGTTAAAGGAGAAAAACCTCATTCAATGGTAGCTACTGCACCACTTGGAGTTTTTGTTGATGTAGACATTATAAAAAAGGCACCAAAAAAATTGCTTGCAAGCGGTTGTGGTGATCTTGTGGCAAAAATCACTGCGGTACGAGATTGGCAGCTTGGTAGAGATAAAACTGGTGAATATTATGGAAGATATTCTGCTGAGCTTGCATCAATGAGTGCAGAATTCTTGATAAGTAATTCTGCACGTTTTTCAAAAAAAGGCTTAGATGTACGAGAAATTGTGGAGGCTCTAATAAGTACAGGTGTTGCAGCCTGTATTGCAGGTAGTAGTAGACCATGTTCAGGTGCAGAACATTTGTTTTCTCATGCACTGGATAAATTAGAACCTGATGTGGGTTTGCATGGTGAAAAGTGTGGAATTGGTGCAATTATGACAGCAAAGTTGCAAGGACAAAATTGGAGAAAGATTGTAAAAACGCTAAAGTCTGTAGGTGCTCCTACCACTGCTAAGGAAATAGGATTAAAATCTAAGACACTTGCAAAAGCTCTAATAATTGCACAATCATTAAGACCGGAAAGATACACAATATTAAAGGAAGTTAATATGACTGAAAAGAAAGCAATAACGCTGGCTAAAAATACTAAAGTGCTTTAGTTTACTATGTTTTTTTAGTAGTTTCTAATTCTTTTTTTGAATCAGTCGAAATTTTTTCTTTGGGTTTTGATTTTTTATTTTCATGTGTTTCGATGAAACTAATTTTTTCTATTGTAGTAAATTTAAAAATATCAGATTGTATGAAGTGTTTCATTAAATGTAGTCCTTCAGCCCGAAATATTTCTTTAGGAATTGTTATATCAACAATTTTTCCATTTTTATTGAAAGAAATTTCCTCGTCTTTTACTGGAAGATGTCGTTTTAAAATGCCCGGTATTTTTTCTTCATCAGATTTTAATTCCTTTAAGACATTTACGTTATAAAGAATAATTTTTCCAGCAAATCTATGATTATAATCCATTTGAACTCTGCCAGATCCAATAAATCTCACAATTCCTTTTTTGTTATCGACCTCGATTGTATCTCCTATTGAAACCTTTTCTGCATCTTCTCCTAGTTTACGTAGAGGAATCATTCTAACTAGATCTTTTTTTCTTTCACCAAATCCTTTATCAGCAGAAACCTCAATGGTTTTTTTATCACCCGCTGAAGTATTTTGTAACGCCTCATCTAATCCCTTAACTAACCATCCTTCGCCAATCGACACAAGTTTTGGTTGATATTTGACATTATGATCATGTAAAGAGTGTTTTTTGGCCTCTTCCTCAATTGTTGTTTCAAAAACTTCGTCTGTATCTTTTATTTTAGCAGTATAATCAAGTAAAATTAATGAGCCTTTATTGAAAGTCAATGTATACAGCGTTTTTGAATTTCCTTATATAAGTTAACGTGGATTAAAGTTCTTTTAATTTCTCTTCTGCGATGTTGAGACCAGCTTTTGCATCTACTTTGTAACCCATCATATCTAATGTAGAAGCAATAGAAGAAATTGTTCTCATAACATGATATCTTTGAACTTCACCCATACAACCTACACGGAAAACTTTTCCTTTCAAATTTCCAAATCCTCCCGCAACAAGAACTCTAAATTTCTGTGCAAGTGTGTTTCGGAATGTTTTGTCTTCTAAACCTTCAAGATAGTTCAATGCAATGACTACTGTTGAACGAGAATCTTCTTTTGCAAATGGCGTTAATCCTATTGTGCTCAAGCCAGAATAAAGAGCACCTGAACAAATCCTATGTCTTCTGATTCTGTTGTCTAGCCCTTCCTCTAAAATCATATTCATAGCTTCTCTGTAAGCATAAAGCAATGGTAATGCAGGAGTAAACGGAGTATGTTTTGATTCTTCATAATATTTGAAGTAACGGGGCAAGTTAAAGTACATTGTATTAGGTGGGTTTTCAATCATGTATTTCTTGGTTCTCTCGTTAACAACTATCGGTGATATTCCCGGTGGTGCAGCAAATGCTTTTTGTGCACCAGTCATTGCTATGTCAACTCCCCATTTATCCACTTTGAGTTCTTCGCCACCTACTATTGAAACGCCATCTACAACATAGTAAGAATCATTTCTGGAAGTAAGATCTTTTACTTTGTCAAGATAATTTATCATGGTTCCAGTAGAAGTTTCGTTCCATACACAATAGAATGCCTTTACATCTTTGTTATTATCAAATGCCTCTTTTACAGCTTCAAAACTAGCATTTTCTCCGGGTGGGGTTTCAAGTTTTATAGTAGTTGCCCCAGCCCATTCTAACATTTGTGATAATCTACTACTAAACTCACCATTTACTGGGATGATAACTTTGTCGCCTTTTTTTACAAGATTTACAACACTAGCTTCAACAGCACCAGTTCCAGATGCAGAAAGACACACAGCTTCGCCATCTGTCATGAATACATTTTTTGTTTTTTCAACACAATCTTCGTATAATTGCACAAAATCATCACTTCTATGATTAATCATTGGTACGTACATTGCACGCATAACTCTTTCAGGGACATTTGTTGGCCCCGGCAACATTACTAAATATTCCAAATAATTTACCCGATAAGATTCACAACGGGCTTTATTTATAATTAAAGATTTTTCAGGCGCTCTTTTGCCTTAATTTTCTCTAGGACTTTTTGTGCCCCTTTTGGAACCAAATCCTGCCAGTTTTTATCATCTAGAATTAGTTGACGAATGTTAGTTCCCGAAAATTTTTCACGCTCTTTTAATGGAACAGGTATAACCTTACTCTTATGTTTCTCAAAAAGAATTTGTGTAAATTCGTCATTTGTAAAAACTAGATCATATTTGGGCACAATGCTATCAACATGAAAAACCCATTTCTTATGGTTATCAACGTCAGGTATATTGAAAATCTTGGTGCTATCAATTATTGAAGGTTCAATCGATGAAATAATCATCTCTCTTCTCTCATCAACTGAAAAAGGATTTCTACTTTCGTTATGCTTGTTAGAACTACCAATCCCAATCCAAAGATTTTCTACTTTTGATAACCCAAACATAACAGCATCAAGATGCCCAAAATGGAATGGTTGAAATCTACCGATCAGCAGTCCGTCCATAAAACTATACTTAAAATATTCTTTAAAAGATGTTCTCAAACTCCGACATCAAGTAGTGCAGCAAAAAATAGTACTGCTACCGAAATTACTACAGTAGTTTCACCCAGGATCATGCCTTTTTTGTTTAGTTTTCCTAGTTCATTGTCTGGAATTTGTTTTGCGGTAATTTTTTCTTCAATATCTTTACTGAATATTCTAATGTGAACGGCAAAAGTGATAATCAAGGCAATGACAAGAATGATTTTTGTAATTAGGAATGCCCCATAACTACTTGTGAATAAGATTTCAGGGCTTTGCAGTACCAAATGAGAGTTGTAGATGCCCGTACCAATCAGAATTATAAGTGAAGGAAGAGCGATCTTGTTGAATCGTCTACCTGTCTTTATCATTAGCAGTAATCGTTCTCCCGTAGAAAGTGACATTTTCTTCAAAAGTGGAGCCAAAACAGCACCGAGAAATATCGAGCCGCCTACCCAAATTGATGCACTAAGTAGGTGTATCCACGTAATTATGGTTTGTTCTATTGCCATAAAAATTTGATTTATGTTTTAGTTATTAACTATGTGAATTCTGACAAGGTTTTTTAGTAATACGAAAAATGAAAAAATTGCTTGAAATTACAATCAAAAATGATCCTGTACGTAGCAATTGTTGCATTGCTTGCATTTATGGGTGGTATAGTATATTTTTCTTCTTTCGATTTTCCTGAATTAGAAAAATCTGAAATCCGACTATCAAGCGTTGAGGTAATTGAAGTAAATGAGTTTGAAAATTATATAATTTTGGAACCTATATTTGGTATAAAGAATTCTGGCGATAAGACAGTTACTATTCCTCTTATCTCATACAAGTTCTATGCCGACGGAAAATTTATTGGAACGTCTAACTATTCAACAGAAGACATACCGTTAACTGGTAGAGCACTGTTAACCACTGGGCTAGAAATTCCGTTTACTACTGAAGTTAAAATTAAACTAACCGAAGAGATTGAAAATGAATATATGAAAATTGCAAATGGTGAAGATATTGAGTATAGTGCAAGTGGTGTCTACACTATACAAACTGCTTGGCAAACAATTGATGTAGAATTTGAAAACTTGTCAATTAATCAACCACAAGAAATGCCGTAGATTTCCCAGAAGAAATGTCACTGACTGATGGTAAATAATTAAGTTTAATATAAAAAATGGGCCGAGAGAGATTTGAACTCTCGACCACCGCCGTGTCGAGGCGGTATCCTAACCAACTAGACCATCGGCCCGTGTCCTTGAAGAAATATTTCGGATTATTAACGCTTTAGGGAGAAGAAAGCAACTAAGCTTAAATTATTACATGTGTTTTTTCTGCTGGGCTTGTGGCGCAGTATGGACAGCGTGGTAACCTCCTAAGTTACAGGTCGAGGGATCGAAGCCCTCCAAGCCCGTATTTTAATGAAATTTATATGCTAGTTTATAACAAATTTCAAAACCTATATGACAAAAGTTTCTATATTCTTCATGGAAAAATCTTCTGATGATTGTAATTGTAACTGTCATCTAGGTGGTGCTGTTAGCTGTCCAGGCTGTAAAAAAAATCACCATGAAGTTTGCAAATGTGAAGATTGTTAAACTAGATTTTTTCGTTGGTTGGTTTTCCATCAGAAGTATAAACTAATTTTTTGGCAGGTTTATGATCGTGCCCCTGTCCATGCATGTAATCTGCACTTCTTTGTGCTACAAAACAAACTATAGTTAAGAACCACATGATAGGCACCGCCATAATAAACACAAGGTCAAATACCTGATCAATCTCAAGAAACATAGGCCAAAGTAAAGTCAAAACTGATGCAAAAACAGCACAAACAACAGTTGCTAAATGATTATACAAAAGTCCCATGTATTTCAAAAAAACCTGATGAATATAACGGTAATGATAATTTTAAATGATATAAAATAGGAACTAGCCCAAACACACTATTCTTTTGTTTTAGATGATGGGATAGATGAATGAGTTTCTGATTGTAAAATCTCAATTTTTGCAACTAATTCATTTCTCAAGTCTCGGGCAACGCGTCTTACTGTAGGTCTTGGAACTCCTAACTCATCGACAACTTTTGTGTAAATATCCTGCTTGTCTTTAACGCCCTTGTCAAGAAAAGAATTGATTGCTTCTTTAATTTCTGTGCTTTGATTTGGGTGATTCACAGAAATGGTTTTTTGTTGTTCTATATAAGACTAGTTTCTAAAACTAAGCCACGGATAATTTTTTATTATAGAAGACTCTTACAGTAAAGAATAAAAATTTAGATTGAAACTGGTGTTTTTTTATAAAACCCAAAAGATTCTTATGATAAAATAAAAGGACATAAAAAATGACCGAAGCTCTTATAGAAACAAATTTTGGTAATATAAGAATTAAATTGCTGCCTGAAATTGCTCCGGAAACAGTTAGAAATTTTATGACATTAACTAAATCGAGCTTTTATGACGGGACATTATTTCACAGGGTGATACCCGGATTCATGATTCAGGGAGGAGATCCTAATACTAAGGAATCTAACAAAAGTGTATGGGGACAAGGTGGTCCTGGATATAATCTGAAAGCCGAATTTAATTCTAGGTCTCATCTTCGTGGGATTGTATCTATGGCACGAGCATCAGATCCAGATAGCGCAGGTTCACAATTTTTCATTGTAACCTCTGATAGCACGTTCCTTGATAGACAATATACTGTGTTTGCTGAAGTTGTGGATGGGTTGGAAATAGCAGATAAAATTGTTAATCTTCCAAGAGATGGTAATGATTGCCCTTTAGAAGAAGCAAAAATGCTTCGGATAACAACTTCTGATTAATATCTATTTTACCACGCAGTCTAGTTTGCTAGTAAAGCTTCCTTCATAAAGTAAAAACTTCTATCGTCTTGCTTATTTTTTAAAAGTTCCTTATTAAATGCCATCTTAGCAAGGGTTTTTGACACATCTAATAAACTGGCAATCCATCCGTGTTCTCTCAATTCACTCACAGTTTCAGATACTGTTCTAGGTTGGTCAAAAAAAGAGCTTTTTGATAAAACAAGAAGTTTTCCTCGCAATTCGCTTAGCGGAACAGAAACTGGCTCAGAAAATTCAGGTTCGTAAACCTCTGCGTCTTCAAGTGAACTTAGGGTATCTGTTTCCTCCATATTAGTTAGTTTTAGCTGGCGGTTAGGAAGCATTCTTCCTCCACATTCGTGCAGATGCAAGGCAATATCTTCAATAACTTTTCCTATAGTTTGATTATCTACATAAAAGTCTCTTGAATCTATTTCAATTTCGTCTTTACCTATTCGTAATTTTATTTTAGCCAATAATATGCCAGTAGTTATTTTTCATTTATTCTGTTAGATCTAAGTAGCTTAAAGAAAGCATCAAAAATTTTAAACATTATTGTGTATGTGAAAGGGATTTATACGAAATAATAATTTCAGGAATGATGCTAACTGTGTTTGGTTCTGTCGCTTTTGATACTATAGGAACCCCAACCAAGGTTTTAAAAAATGTATTGGGGGGAGCGGCCACTTTTGCTAGTATTTCAGCTAGTTTTTTTGTTAAACCAGGACTCATTGCCGTAGTAGGAAAAGACTTTCCAAAAGAATATCACAAAATTTTGTCAAATCGACTTGATTTGAAGGGACTTGTCATAAAAGATGGTAAAACATTTCGGTATTCTGGTGTTTATGATAAGACTTTAAGCTCCAGAAGAACGCTTCGTACGGATCTAAATGTATTAAAGGACTTTAAGCCGATTGTTCCTGATAGCTATAGAAAATCTGAATTTGTGTATCTTGCCAACAATGATCCTGACCAAAACTCCGCATTAATAAAAGAATTTGATAATGTTAAATTTTCCATGTGTGACACGGTTGATTTTTGGATTTCTACGAAGAGATCATCAGTGATTAGGATGTTCAAGCAGGTGGATGCTGTGGTAATTAATGATGAAGAGGCAAGGCTGCTAACTAAAGAACATAATTTAATCAAATGTGCAAAAAAGATTATGAGTTGGGGAACAAAATATGTGGTAATAAAAAAAGGTGAGCATGGTTCGCTTTTGTTCTTTGAAGATCTCATTTTTTCTTCGCCCGCAGTTTCTCTAGAAAATGTGGTGGATCCTACAGGCGCTGGTGACTCATTTGCTGGGGCTATGATGGGATATCTGACTAGTAAGAAAAAAACAGATCTTGCATCTATAAAAAAATCTGTGGTTTTTGGAAACGTAATGGGTTCATTCGCTGTTGAGGATTATGGAACTAAGGGGTTATTACGAGTTAAAAAGTCAGATATTAAAAAAAGAATGTCACAATATGAAAAAACGGTTTCTTTCTGAAAAGTTATACGTGTTAATAATCTGTGTTTAATTATGGAAGATAAACTGGATGAAATTTTTTCTCTTCAAAAAAGTTATGAGGAAATGATGAATCTGGATAGATATCCTGAAGATATTGAAGGAAAGGTTTCTGCTTTATGCACAGCAATAATTCATGAGGCAGTAGAGCTTCAGCGTACAACCAACTGGAAGTGGTGGAAAAAACCTGTGCCTTTTAATCAAGATGATGCGCGAGAAGAATTGATAGATATCTGGCATTTTCTAATTCAAGCCTCAATCGAACTGGGTCTAACACCTGATGACATTTTAAAGGAATACCAAAGAAAGAATGAAATTAACAGACAACGCGAAAATGATGGATATTAATTTATTTTTTATTACCAAGTACTCTTTGCATCTTTTCTAAATCTGACGTTCTTACTTTGGGATGTATTGGTAGACAAAGTAGGTGAGATGATGCCCATTCCGTGTTAGGTAATTTCTTTTTGGTTTTATAATATGGTGTTTTGTGAATTGAAGTAGAATAATAAACGGTAGCCCCTATTCCTAAGGAGTTTAGTTTTCTCATTACTTTATTTCTGTTTTTATGAGCAATGGTGTACAAATACCAGTTTGGTCTCTCATGTTTGCGCTGTTTTGGCAGAACAACATCACAGTTTTGTAAAAGCTCGGTAAGAATTTTTGCATTCTTTCTTCGTTGTATCAAGAAAGAGGGCAGTTTTTTCATTTGTATTTTTCCTATGGCAGCACTAATTTCAGAAAGGCGAAGGTTCAGCCCAAGCCTGGTCATAAGGTTGTTTTTTGTGTAGCCGTGGTTACGTATCTGTTTTAGTTTTTCGCATAGGTTTTTCTCATCCGTTACAATAGCTCCTCCTTCCCCAGACGTCATCACCTTAGTTCCATAGAAACTAAAGCAACCAAGGTGAGAAAAAGTTCCTGAATGTTTTTGCTTGAATTTTGAGCCAAGTGATTGTGATGCGTCTTCAATGATTTTGAGATTATTCTTTTTTGCTACTTCGATAATCTCTTCCATATACGCAATATGTCCGTATAGATGAACCGGGATGATTGCCTTGGTTCGTTTTGTAACTTTTTTACTTAGATCATCAGGATCTATGGTATAATTTCCCCTTACAATATCAACAAATACAGGCTTAGCACCAACTGCTTTAACTGAATTTGCAGTTGCGACAAAAGTAAACGAAGGAACAAGCACCTCATCACCTGATTTAATATCAAGTGCATACAGACAAGCTTGCAGTGCTGATGTTCCAGAATTTACAGCTATCGTAAACTTTGATTTGACAAATTTTGAAATAAGTTTTTCAAATTGTTGAACATGAATGCCACCATCAAACGATGATGAAGTAAGTGGCTTTTCTGATAAAACATGTCTGACCGCCCGTATTTCTTCATCATCAATGTTAGGAATATTTATAGGAATTTTCATTAGCACGTCTGATGGTTGTTTCTTTAATAAGTTTCATTAAGAAATTCTAGGTTTTTATAATAGATTTCAATTACGCAATAAATGAAAAGACGGCATCTGCATGAACATGACAGACAGTATAGAGTATTTCTTTATGTTTTCTATGCATCCGCTGTAATGATGGCTTCTATAACATTCTTCGGTGTTTACTCTATGACTCAAGAATGGAATGAAAATGGTACATTTGTGATGGGAGAAGTTCTGGTACAGACACAAGTCCCGTTTGAGAACTTTGCAAACCTGTCAACCTGGCTTTTCTTCTCTACAATCATAGGTTGGTATTGTGTTTCTAGAATTGGTTGGAAGAAAACAACCAATTTGCGTTCTTATAGAATGGCACTTCTTCAGCTAATGTTACTAGGGTTTACCATAATCTGCTTGTATGAAGTTTTTTGGAGTTTTACAATATTGAATGCTGAAATTACTTCTCAGTTAGTCTTAACCGGTGTTACACCAGATATTGATGCGCTTGCAATAGAGTATCCAGACGTCCTGCGCCCATGGAATTTAATTTTTGCAACAAAAATTTGGTTTGCTGGTACTATAATTAGTGGTCATGCATTCTATCTTAGTACAAAACCAAGAAAGACCTTAGAAGAGCTAGAATGATAACTTCATAGCATGTCTTAGTAAAAAATAATACCAGCATTTAATATATGTAAATTTTGACGATTTGCAGGAGTGATAAAATGTCAGACGAACGAAGAGAAAGAGAAATGCATAAGACAACCTGCTCTGATTGCGGTAATGAATGTGAAGTTCCATTTAAACCAAAAGAAGGCCGACCAGTCTATTGTAGAGAATGTTTTCAGAAGCATAGAAACAACTAGTATAAGATAACTATAGTAATATTTTCAAGAATTTGATGGTTACCGTAAGATTGCTTATGGATTTTATGATATTTGGTGTTACAAAACCACAATCTGCAAACTTTATAGGCTTTCAAAAAAAATCCAATTAAAATGGATGATACTGAAAAAGTTAACCTAGTCTTAAGACCCCCAACAGAAGAAGTGGTTACCCAGGAAGAGTTGTTAGAACTTTTCAAAATCAATTCAAAGCCAAAACACTACATCGGCATTGAAATTTCTGGGTTCTTGCATTTAGGTAGCCTCATAACCACTGGCTTCAAGATTAATGACTTTGTGAAGGCCGGTGTTGACTGTACTGTCTTTTTAGCCGATTGGCACACTTTGTTGAATGAAAAGCTTGGAGGTAGTTTTGAAAATATAAGGAAGGTCTCAAAATATTATGAGGATGCGTTTAGACTAGTTTGCCCTGAGGCAAACATAGTTTTAGGAACTAATCTTTATGATTCTAAAAAGGAGTATTGGCCAGAGCTTGTACAAATTGCAAAGCATATGTCGTTAGCTAGAACAATGAGAACGCTTACCATTATGGGAAGATCAGAGAATGATGAAAAAATTGATCTTGCAAAACTTCTCTATCCTGCAATGCAGGCAGCTGATATTCATTCTCTTGATTTAGATATTGTTCATGCAGGAATGGACCAACGAAAAATCCACATGCTGGTTAAAGATGTTTTCCCAAAAATGAAATGGAAGGTTCCAGTAGCTGTTCACCATAAGTTATTGCCTGGGCTAACCAAACCCACAGAAGAAAAATCTGGTGGTGAAGCAGCTAAGATGAGTAAGTCTGATCCCAACGCTGGAATTTTCATTCACAACTCAGATGATGAAATTAGGACTAAAATTAAGAAAGGGTTTTGTGAAGAAGGAATTACAGAAAATAATCCCATACTGGAAATTGCAAAGCACGTAGTGTTTCGGGAAGTTGATGCCATAACTATTGAGCGACCTGAAAAATTTGGCGGTGATGTTAGTTATGATAATTTTGAAAGTTTGGAATCTGATTTTGCACAGAAGAAACTTCATCCTACTGACTTGAAACAATCTGTTGGAGAATCTTTGGTCAAAATAGTATCTCCAGTTAGGGAAAAATTGACGCTGAGTGATGAACTGTCTGATTTAATTAAAAATAGTTACTAAATTAATTCTGAATTTTTTGTTCTGCTTGAAGATTATATTTTGATTTATAGCCTCTTGGATTTATCATCAGATCATTAAAGTTGTATGTCGAAGAGTTCCCAACAATAACTGTGCTTATCATTCCCAGCTTATCAGCATATTCTTCCATGTGTTCTAGATCAGTAATTACTATAGATTCGGATTCTCTGTATGCCCCTTTGATAATTGCCACAGGAGTATTTAGTGAACGATGCTTCAACAAAATTTTTCTAGTATCTTGTAGCTGATGTATTCTTTTTTTGCTAGACGGATTGTAGATTACTATAACATAATCACCCCGTGCAGCAGCTTCTACTCTTTTTACTATAATTTCCCAGGGAACAAGGAGATCACTCATGCTAACAACCGCAAAGTCTGTCATTAATGGTGAACCAATTAATGATGCACAAGAATTTAGGGCAGAGACACCTGGTACGATCTCTACTTGTAATCCAGTTTTAGGATTCCATCCAGATTCAGCAAGCGTTTCATAAATTAATCCTGCCATACCGTAAATTCCAGGATCCCCACTAGAAACTAGTGAAACAATTTTTCCTTCCTTGGCCAAGTCAATGCATTGTTGTGCCCTTTCAACTTCTTGAGTCATAGCATATCTATAGACATCCTTCCCGTCTATGAGATTCTCAACCAAATTCACGTATGTTGTATAACCAACAATTGTATCACTTTCTTCAATAACCTGTTTTGCTCGAAAAGTCATATGGTCATGATGGCCTGGACCCACACCAACTATGTATAATTTTCCTGCCATGATTTCAATGATTTTATAATTAATTTATCTCTTTCAGGACCTAATTGATTTTGTCTAGCTGGAATTCTTTGTGAAGGGATTGAACAACCGACTTGCAATCAGAATCCTTAACAACAAATGCAAGATTAAGTTCTGAGGAACCCTGTGCAATCATCATTACGTTGACATTTCTTTTTTGTGCAGCAGTAAATACTTTAGAGGCTACGCCTACTGTGCCTTTCATACCTGAACCAATGACTGCTATTATTGAGGCATTTGGTGCCACTTCAATTTTTTTAACCATCTTTCCCAGCAGATTCATTTCAAGTGCGTTGACAGCCTTTACAAGATCTGGTTTTTTGACAATTATTGAAATGCTTGCCTCGGATGGGTTGGAAGAAACCATCAATACGTTGATATTTTTCTCTGCTAGAATTGTGAATATTTTTGCAGCCGAGCCTGGTGCAGCAAACAATATGCCCCCACTTAGATCCATCAAACCAATATTTCGAAGTGCGGAAACACATTTGACAGTTTTTTTGGTTGCTGCAGAAGGAGATGGAGTTACAAGTGTTCCATTATTCTTTATATCAAAAGTACTTCTAATTCGCATAGGGATTTTTTTGGATAATAATGGTTCGAAAGTTTTAGGATGTATTTGTTTTGCGCCAAACTGTGCCATTTCTATTGCTTCTGAATATGAAACTTCTTTGAGTAGTTTAGCATTTTTTACAAGTTTAGGATCGGCTGTCATTAAACCATCAACATCACTCATTAACCAAACTTCGTCTGCATTTATGCAAGAAGCAATTATTGTTGCAGTGTAATCTGAGCCACCTCTACCAAATGTAGTTATATTACCATGCTGATCAGCACCAGCAAAACCACCTACAACAGGTATTATTTTTTTTGATAATAAAGAACCAAGTGTCTTAGAAATACGAATTCTGGTTGTGTCCATCAATGGTCTAGATTCACCAAAATTAGAATCTGTAACTATACCAACCTCTTTGCCATTCAGGGCTGTTGATTTTTTCTTAATATCCTGTAATGCAAAAGATACTAAATCGTCAGAAAGACGTTCGCCGAAAGAGATTAAGTAATCTAACGAACGTACTGATACTTCCTTCAATAGTGTTAGACCGCGTACTAATTCCTGTAGCATAGCAAGTTTTCTGTGTTTTTTGATTAGCTCATCTAATGTTTTTGCAACATCTTTTTTCTTTTTCTGTTCAATCATTTTTGAAATTAAAATCAGATCGTCTGTCACACCATCGACTGCCGAGCAGACCACGACAATCTGATTATCTTTGGAAAACGAGGCAATAGTTTTTGCAACATCCTTAATATCCTTAGGTGATGCAAGTGATGTTCCACCAAATTTTAACACTAGTTTCAAGTCAGTATACCTGTTTTAGTTAATCCATAAATTCTTTAACTTTCAACACGTGGCGCTAAATAGAAGTGAATTCTTCCAATGTTCGCTACTTTGAATTCTATACGAAGTGGTTTTGAGCTAGAAAATTCAAGATTTATAGAACCAGATGTGCCTCCTATGGCTTTCACAATGGGATTTAGATATTCAAGGCTGTATGTTCCTGTACTTTCCTGACTTACAGATATCTCCTCCAATTCTTGCATGCCTTTTTCAAATTTTTCAAAAGCCTCTCCAGTATCGCCCTTTCCAGAAAATTCTACCATGTTAGATGTTGCCTTTACGGATAAATAATCTGAGACAACTTCAATATCGCCCAATATTTTATCAAATATAGACGAAGATAAACTAATTTTTGAATCGTAAGGAATTTTTGGAAGCGGTGTTTCGGATGCTGAGCTTTCAATTAATCGCATTTTGTATTTTTTATTTTTACCAATAGATACATGAAGCATGTTATCTTCAGAAATATTGATTTCAATACTGTCTTTTTTTTCAGCTCGTTTGATTAATTTAGAAAATTCATCAATACGAACACCAAATTTAATGTCTCCATCACACTGATATTTCTCAAACGCAGAATTGGGCCAAGAAATATCTATTAATGCCACATGAGAAGGATCCATTCCTCTAAATGAAATGCCCTCTATTGTTGCTTCAAATGTTGCTTCTTCAACCAAAGTTGATACGGCAGAAATAACTGCCTTCCATTCATCAGAGCCTGTTGTCTTTGCTGAAAATTCCAATTTAATCAAATGATTGTAATGTCAAAGTTAAACGTTATGTGTAATCACGCCAGGTATGATTGCATTTTATACATCTATAAAACCGAGTTTCAGGTTCATCGGCACTACGAGTTTGTAAACTCCACCAAACTCCTTCTTGATTATGACATTTTTCACAATCAATCTTGATAGTTGATTTTAATCCTTGGTCTTTTCTCATATCAGATTCTTCCATAATCAAAAAATCAGGATCTGATTCCACTGGTTTTTCTTTTATGGGTTTATCAATTTTTTTAATATATTCACATTTCGGACAAACTAATTTGTTATTACTTTTTTTCAGCAGTGTCTTACAAGTAGGACAGAATTCCAATCTACTTTACCTTTATCTGAGATGCTAACATTTTTTTTAAATCAGCAGCTACAGTAATTGCAGAGCTTGTTGCCTTAGTGATGTCTTTGATTGGACTTTTGGAGTCAACACGCATCCATAATTCGCTTGTGAGAGGATGTCTGGTAATAACGCCAGCAAATTCAGGGTTGGAGTTTTTAAGCAATTCATGTTGGATGAGATACAAGACGCCAATATCTCCATCTTTAATAGATAATCTTACTTTATTTTTGGCTAAATTCTCTAACTGAACATCCATGCACCGAAAAGGAACTTATTGTGGATATAAATCATTATCAGGTGACGCTAATGACTAATTCCATTTCGAGCTTGGACATAATCAAAGACAAAGATGTGTATACTATAGATGATAATATTACAATAAATGTGAAATTTTCATTAAGCGGGGACATTCGCAATTCGTTTAATGAGAAAAATTGGACCGATGCATGGAATAAGAATGATAACCAATTCAAACTCAAGTATGGTATAAAGCTAAACTCTGGAGGATTAAGAAAGCACAATATTAGTAAGCCGATCGATACTTACCGAAAAGCATCAATATTTTGGACTAGAAATCCTAAACTTGTTAATCCTATGAAAGAGAAAAGGATTTGGGTTCAAGTTGCAAAAAATTTTGAGCCACATATAAAATTAACAGAAGAGGACGTTCAAAAAGAATTGTTTGATTTTGATGAACCGATTATTTTAAGCGCGGCTGAGCTGGGTAAAGGAAAACATAAGATTAGTGCGGAAGTTTTTGCCTCGTGGAATAAGCATCAATATACTGATGGAGATAAAGTAAAATCACAATCAAAAGAAATTGAGATTGATATCAATTAGGATATAAGTGAGGATTTGAAAAAATTACTATGGCAAAATATGATGGCTTGTTAGGACAACCACTTTTGGAAGTAGAAGAACCTGACAAAGAAGGTGGTATTACATTGATTTTTAAAGATAACAGATTTTTGTTTATAAAAATAGAGGATAACAAATTATCTACTATTTCAATTCCGGAGTGATGATATGGCAAAGTTTGATGCAATAAGAATGGCTGATCTAATAGAAGTGCAAGACCCAGATAAAGACGGTGGTATTACATTAGTTTTCAAAGATAACAAATTCCTTCATATTAAAATTGAAAATGGAAAACTTGTAACAGAATCAATTCCAGAATAGTTAGTTTGATAGAGACTTTTCAAATTGAAAAATTATCTCTTCTTGCGGGTATGATTGAATTGAACCCGGTCTTTCTTCACGTACCTTTTGTGTGGCCTCACCCGCAGATAGGTTTTGATATTTTACAAGATAACAGGCAAGTATAACTCCAGTTCTTCCCATACCAGCAAGACAGTGCACCAAAACAGGTTCGTTGTTAGTTATCCTTCTATGAATAAAATCAATTGCTTGAACAAGCTCATTAAAGTCAGGAACGCCCATATCGTTTGACAAAATATGAACATACTTCACATCTTTTGTCCAACTTTCGTCAAGAGGTTCCTCCCTAACAGTAACAATTGATTTGATTCCTTGCTCCATAACCCACTGAACTTCGTCAAAAGATGTTGGTATTGCACTTCCTGCAAGTTTTTCTTCTAATATCCATGAAAAGTTATCAGGCTTGCCTGTGATTGTGCCGTGAACTTTTCTCCAAACATCACCGTAAATAGTCATACAAAAAACATCAGTTTTTCTAATATTAAGACTACTAGTGTTAAACCTTAACGTATTGAAGTAAACTTAGAGAAATAAGAAAAAGAAATTAAGAGATTGGTTTTAGTCGATTAGTTCTGTCCAGCCTTTTACGAAAACTGAGTTTCTGTAAAGTGCTACTGGCTGACCTACAGTAAAGTCCATTGGTCTCATCCAAAAGATTGCCTTTGTTGGGCAAACTCCAATACATGCACCATCAGAGATACATCTTTCTGGATAAAATACAAATGCTTTACCACGTTTCCAACCTTCTACTGGTTTTACTCTTAGAACGTCAGGTCCCAAAGTTGTACAAATTTCCACACAAAGTGCGCAACCAATACACATTTGTTCACTGATGTCAGGTAATATTGCTACTGGCATTGTAATTCAAGTATTAATCTGGGCTTAATATAATTTACCCAAAAACGACGTATTATAACGGCGTTAGCAAATTTTGATCGTATGTAAGTTTCATTCTCAGTTTATAGAATTAAGAAAAAATAATTGTGTTTTTTGATTTATCTGGTTTCAGACTTTTTACAACTATGTTGTCATCTGATTCAGTTAGTTGAATTTTTGTCATATGCTTATTTTCAATAACACGTCTTCCTGTGTTATACAAAACCCATTCGTTTTCATCGATTAGTTTTGACAAGCTTCCAATAACTACGATGGAATTTGCATTTTTTGCAGATGAAACAAGTAACATAATAAATGAATTAATTATCTTACCTGTATCTTTTTTGTCCTCTAGCAGATTAAAAAATCCGTTTAAAGAATCTATAATTACCAAAGATTTTATTTCTGATATTTTATCAATAACTGATCTTAAGTTTTCATGTAAGCTGTCTGCGTTCGGACAAAGCAAAGTAGTGTTTTTTGACAAAGGAGTTTGCCCTGACTTTACAAAACCAGAGTAAAGCAGATCAAAATCAAGATAAAATATTGGAATGTTCCATTTTGATAATATTTTTACAAAAAATGTTGTCTTTGTAAAAGAATTCTCATAGAAAATCACATTTAATGTGTTCTGTTCAAGTATGTCTTTAATTTGTAGATTATTCTGAGCCATTTACATACCTAAATGCGACAAATAATCTAAGACCCTTCTTCCTTTTCAATAACCATCATGGTTAATGTTGACTGAATGTTACTTATTTTTCTGATTTTATTGGTTATAATTGATCTTAGAACATCCGAGCTAGTAGAACTTAATTTTAAAATAATATCATAAACGCCATAAACTCCTTGAATTTTGTACTGAACATCATTTGTCCCAGTTAAAATCTCCTGAATTTTTGTAATAATTGACACATCAGTGCCCAAATCAGAATTTATGAGTACATACGCTATTGGCATGTTAAAAATTAAACAAAATCATATTTAATATTAATTAAAAAACTGATTAAACAGATAGGCTGTTTGTTATTATGAAAATTCTAGATCTAACATTAACCGTCTCAGATAATGTTCCAATGTTTCCAGGCTCACCGACCCCAAGTTTTATCCCATGGGAAAATATCAAAGATGATGGGTATAATTTGGAGCTTTTATTTTTGAGTACCCATACAGGGACACATTTGGATGCACCATATCACTTTCTAGAGAAGGGGGCAAAAATTCATGAAATAAACGTCAAGAGGTTGGTCTGTGACGCTGTTTTAATAAAATTAAGAAAAAAAAGTGGTGAAAAGATCAAGAAGGCTGACATTGAAAAGTTTGAAAAAACACATGGAAAAATTGCAACGTCTTCTTCAGTGATTTTTTGGACTGACTGGCAGAAAAACTTGTTAAAAGATTTCTGCTTTACCAAGAATCCTGGATTATCAGTTTCAGCTGCAAATTATCTTGTGTCCAAAAAGGTCAATCTAGTGGGAACTGATGCACCAAGTATAGATTTAGGCTCAGATTCGAAATTTTCAGTTCATCATATTCTTGCTAAAAATAATATTTTAATTGTTGAGAATTTAGCGAATTTAGATAAAATTAATTCCGATAGTTTTCATTTGGTCATAGCCCCGTTAAAACTGAAAAATGCCACGGGATCTCCTGTTAGGGCACTTGCATTTGTATAACCAAAAAAATAATATTTGTTTAAACGCCAGAACTTTCAGCTTTTGAAAGGTCTAAAAAGACTTTGTCTCCTACTGATAGGCCTAGGTTCTTGTACTCTAACATGTCTAGTTTTATGGTTGTGGTATTACCCATCATTCCACCTCCAGTCATCATCTTGTTGAGTTCCTTTGCCATGTCGTTCATGTTAGAAAATCCCATTACATTTGCCTTACCAAACGGAGAAGATAAAGGACCGTCTTTTTCTTGCATGTCTTTTTTGGATGATAATGAAACTACTACGTAAGGAGCGGCGTCTGGTGCAGCATCTATACGAACTACAACATACTCTTTTCTCATAATCATTATACTTATTTTGAGTATTTTATTGTAGCTTCCTAATTTTCATGATAAAGGCAGCTGGGATTGCAAAGTATATTCCAACATTCAATAAAATAATACCAATTCCATATCCCAACATCTCAGACTCTGAGTCAATATCAGCAAATTGTAATAGAGTCAAAGATGCCAAAAGAGGAGTTATTGCAAGTTTTACACCTTCCTTGAAAATGGGATTTTCTCTTTCATAATCAGCAATTGTTGGACTGAATGAGTAATAGAATTGGTTGAATCCAGCCATAAAGCTGGTTCCTGACTCAGTCTGTAGCACAATATTGTCTCGAATTTCTCTGAGAAACTGAACCTGTGGTGCCATTTCTGTACCAAATGTGGCTGTAGCGATTAGGCAACCACCATTTTCTGTTTCATTGAAGCTTTTGTCGTCCAGAACAATTACTTCGCCTTCTGGATTTGTGTTTGATGACGCAGCATATTGCGTGATCAGAAAAGAATCTGTTATGTTGTCAAAACCAACAAGACCATCATCAAAATATTCCGGCAGGTTAGCATAAGATATTACATAATGAAAATTTGTGCCTTCAAGTATAGCTTGTTTAAATTTAAGAGTGTCAGATTGATTTAGTGTTTGTACTGCTATTATTTCAAGACCGTTATACCCAGCAATTTGACGGTATTCTTCGGACAAAATATCAAATGTAGAACCATCATCAAGTTCGTGGTATTTCTCTAAACGCGGCTCAAAAAATTCCTCAAGTGTTGTATCATTTGATTCAAATGCTTCAAAGATAATGCTTGGGGTGTTGCCGTCCTTTTCTAGCCCTAAAGCCACTAATACAACAGAGTCACTATTTTCTAATCCTCCTTCTTGAAGCATCCACCCTTTTTGAGGCATAAAACTAAATCCATATTCTGCGTTACTATACCTAGAAATATCTTTGATTGTTGTTGTTTCTATTCGTTCAGGTGTAAGAAGAAAAGGTAGATTTTCTAAACTTGATTTTTTAACAACCTCGGTTTTTGTAATTTTAGCTTTCTCCAATTGTATAGGAACACTCTTCGCTGTTACCTCAAGGTTTGCTATCTTATCTAGCGTATCATAGCTTTCAAATGTTATTATTCTACCAAAAACAGTATATTTCTCGTCAAGAAATGTTGATTTTTCATGTACAATGAAAAATTGCGATCCTGCACTATCTGGGTGCGTTGATCTAGCCATTGAAACAATTCCACGTTCATGTACGAGATTGTTAAATTCAGCTGCTAAATCATAGCCTGCGTCACCTTGCCCCCATTTGCTTTGGTCGGAGTCCTTTGAATTTGGGTCACCGCCCTGAATCATAAAACCCTTAATTATTCTATGAAAAATTGTCTCGTCGTAAAAACCGCTTTCAGCTAATTTTAAAAAGTTTTCAGTCGTATTAGGTGCATCATCAGAAAATAGCTCTATTGCTAAATGCCCAAATTCTGTATGAAAAATAACTATTTTGTCATCATTTTGAGCAAATGCTAAAGTGGTGCCTGTAAGACAGAGCAAAAGCATTACAGTAATTATTAAAAATTTAAACCACAATTGAGTCTTTGCCCATCTCTCCCATAAAGACATATAGTTTACTTTCATCAATTCAGAAACACGATTTCTGATGGATTTAGATGAAAAAATTCATGCACATATTCTTTCTGTTTGGAAAGAGCCCAAGGAATTTTTTGGCGGTCGTTCATTAGAAGGTATGTTAATTTTAACTGATAAACATCTGATGTTTGTTAGAAAAACTGAAGCCAAGATGAGATGGTGGGGGGCAGTTACACAAAGACAGGTAATCAAGTTTTTGCGATCTAAGGATGTTATGATTACTCAGGATGGATATACGGAAGAAAGTCTTAGAATAGATTTGGAAAATAAAAAAAATCAGGAAATTCGTTTTGATGATATTTTGTATGTTGAGGTTCAAGAAAAAAATTGGGGAAGCGCATTGTTAATGGAAATAATTGAAAATGGAGATAAAAAGAAGTATCAATTTTCAATTGTCCAAGACTGGGTAAAATATCCTCTCAAAGCACCCATGAAATACATGAAGGTTGATTGGTCACGTTTTGTAAAACATATCAAAGACAGACAAATGGTAACGAAATAACATGGGTAAAGTTTTTGCTGTGGGAGTCGGTCCTGGTGCGCCAGATCATATGACAGAATCTGTAAAAAATATTGTTTTGAGTTCAGATATTATCCTCGGATACAAATACACTCTGAATACAATTTCTAATTTCATCCAAGGCAAACAAGTTCATGAAATCACTATGAAGAACCAAGAAGAAGTTTACCAAAAAATTAGTAAAGAATTGGGTGACAGAATATTGGTTGTGCCCTTTACGGGAGATGTGAATTTTTCTGAATCTGAAGTTGTAGATAGGCTGATTGAGATTTTTGGAGATGTTGAAATAATTCCTGGAATTAGTTCAATTCAGGTTGCTGCATCAAAAGCTAAAGTGCCTATCGATAAATCCAAGGTTATTACAATGCATGTAACTACATCAATTGAAGAGAAGAAGCTTGAGCTTCAGAAGGCGCTTGTTGACGGATATAATGTAATACTAATTCCAAGACCGTGGCCTAAAGATCCTGAAAAACACTTTATGCCGTCCGAAATTGCAAAATATCTAAAACAAAACGGATTTGATACATCTAATATGAAAGTACATGTTTTTGAGACATTGACTGGAGAAAATGAAACCAGTTTTGAAGGTATGGTTGAACAATTAGAAGGAAAGGAGTTTTCAGATCTTTCTGTGATAGTATTTAATCAAGTAACACTTGAATCATATATCAATTTTGAATAATTATGCAAAAGTTACTGTCTACTCTGGCTCTAAAAAAAATTCTAGTAACAACTAACGAACGTGATCTGTTCATAGTAGGGCATATGTATATCGAGAATACAATTGACCGTATACTAGAGAAAAAATTTAACATACCTTCAAAGTCGATCGATAGTACGTTGTTTACGTTAAATTTGAAAATGGACATATTGACGGAGTCTGGTTTGATCAAGGGAAATGTGAAGAAAAATGTCGAGTTATTAGCTAGGATTAGGAATAGATATGCACACAAGCTGGAGCCAAACGAACAAAGGATTACAAATTACGTTCGGGAACTACAATACCTTGGTCCTGCACCTAAACTTAACGGTAAATATGCAAAATATCGAATTTGTGCGATAAGGACATTTTCAGTTTTAGAAAAAATGTTACGAAGATGATCTTGTAGGGTTATAGAATATCTACGAATATTTCTTCGGAATTTAATGTGTTTTTTACCAAATCATTAGGTATGGTAAGGTTGAATTTTTTGGTGTTTCCATGAATTCCCTGGTGTATCATCCTGCCTGAAATAAGACCAGAAAGCTCGATTTCACTAAGCATTTGGGTTATTCGCCTCTGTGTGAGTTCATTTTGATTTGTTTTCTTACAAAATGATTTGTAGATGGAATAAATATCACCGGTTGAAATATTTGGTGATTTCATTATAGTTATTATGAGTAATTTCTCATGAAGTGGATACGATTTTAAAGCTACAACTTCTTTATTTTCTTCAATTTTTTGTGCTGCCATACGAACATGTTTGTCGGTTATTGGTTTGGTTTGTTCTCGTTCTGCAATTTCCGCTGCAACCCTTAACAAGTCAATTGCCCTTCTGGCGTCACCATGTTCCCCACATGCCATAGACGCACATAGATTCAAGGCACCGCTTGAAACCACATCGTCTTCAAAGGCTGTGTTTATTCTGTCCTTTAAAATTTCGGTTATTTCGTTTGTAACATAATTAGGAAAGACAATTTCTTCTTCACTAAGGCTACTAATGACTCTGGGATCTAATCGTTCCTTAAAGGTAAGATCGTTTGAAACACCGATTAATGATAACGAACCGTTTTGTAATCTTTCGTTAGCTCTTGTAATTGAGTAAAGAATATCTTTCCCAGTTTTTGAAACAAGTTCTGCAAGATGATCAATCTCATCGATTACAAAAACTGTGTTTACTTTTCTTTTTTCAATAACGTAAAGAATTCTGTTAAAGACTTCACTAATCGCCAATCCTGTACTAGGTAACCAAAGTTTGTCATTGGCCGTCTTCTTTTCTTGTAGTCCTAATTGTCTTCCTAAGCTTAACAACAAACCATAAAGTGTTGATTCATGTTTTGCGTTCGTATAAGCAAGTTTGATTGGATATGAATTTTTATCAAGTCTGTTTTGTATTTGGTTCAATACTTTTTTTACAACTAGGGTTTTGCCCGTTCCGGGTTTACCATACACCAACAAGTTAGAAGGTATTGATTTTTGGTAAATTGGAATTAGTGATTGTGTTACCATTTCTTGTTGTTTGTCTCTATGTAAAATTCGGTTTGGTAAGTATGTAAAATGTAAAACATCTCGGTTTTTAATTAACGCATAACCGTCATCCACTGCATCCAATAATCGTTCTACTGGGTCCAAAGTTGTTGTACTCATTTTAAGATCATTTTTTATCTTAGATTAACACTTGAAGTGATCCTATAGTTGATTTTAACAACATTGATCGTTCTGGTTGACATAGTTCTGATC
>LULF01000168.1_pt1 | contig 25176 bp, 23 predicted proteins | sample 728221 | NCBI WGS metagenome assembly LULF01 (sample SAMN03860296, study PRJNA289734) | marine metagenome | biome: seawater column; feature: ocean; material: water; isolation source: Red Sea water column Station 169 - depth 500m | place: Saudi Arabia: Red Sea | collected 2011-10-15 | depth 500 m | reverse complement strand
GTTATCCAGCACGCGAATATGAGGTTGAAAGTTCAAGATACTCATAAGTAATTAAAAGAAAGTAAATTATTTAGTTGAAAAGTGGTCATCCATATGAGGGCGGTTAAAAAAAAATATATGAGCAATCTTTTAAAAATCTTCTTAGTTCATATATTTACTTAAAAAAGAGTTTTGACGATGAAATTGATGTTGAAAAAATAATTAAAAAACTTTGTTTTGAAAATAAAGAAAACTGTAATGATGAACAAGTGAAGATATACTCAGAGCATATATTAGATGAGTTAGGCTCAATGGCCAATATTACAGCTTTAAGTTCTCTAGAAGCTAAAAAGATTATTAACAATAAGATAGATTCAATCAACCTCTATGTAAAAAAAATCAAACCTAAAGTCAATAAAGGTTGGTTTAACAACTTTTTGTTTGATTCAAGTGATCCTTCTTATGATGATGAAAGTTTAATGGCCTACGAAGACTATCGGCAAAAATACTTAGAGGAAGTAACTTCCGGTATTGGAATTCTTTTAGCAACTAAAAGGCTTCAGCGGTCAGCTGGTAGGTTAAAAACGATGGAGAATGATGAGTATGAATCTTCAGATCGAGTAAAAAATACAACTTCATATCATTTTAAAGCACATTCTCGAGTCACAGATAGTGATGTAATTGTTGCTTATAGAGAAGCAAGCTTCTCATTTACATTCTTTAGAAAGACGTAGAAAAGAGCAGAAATTAAATAGGTTATCTTTATCTGTTATTCAGTCTAAAAAAATGGATAGAATTTTTCAGAAGTTTCGTGAAAAGTTAGGTCGAGAGGAGAAAATTAAATTGAACTTAATTTTAAACTCATCTGCTTTGACTGAAATTGAAGCCAGTCACAGTTTGTCGGTTTTAGATGAACTCAATCGTGGAATAGTGGGAGAATTTGAGCATTGGCTTAAACACAGAGAACCTCAGCAACGTAAAGTTTTATTGGATGAGTTAGAGAAATTAAAGCAATATCAAAAACAGCGAGTTCAGAAGCATAAAGAGCCGGGGCTGGGAACAAAAGCTTGTTTTTGGGGAGTTGGGACAATATTAGCTGGGCTTGGGTATCATGCCGCTGTTGGACATAAGAGTAATGAACTCGATAGGGTAATAGAAAAAGAACAAAGAAAGAGAACGAGAGAAATATTTCTTGCTGCACAAGGCATTTTCTTGGGGACTTGTGGTGCTAATGTTATTTACAATGTTTTAGAAAGAGTAAGGAAGAAAAAAGAGTTAGGAAAAAATCCTTTTTTGAAGAATACTGAGAAAGATTGGCGAGAGTTAGAAAATGTAATCAAAGAAACTCAAACAAATAGAACTACAAAGGTTCATTTAGATGAGACTATAAATGATTCGTGGTTAGTTGCAAAAGACATTATTAGAATAATGGCCAATAGAAAAAAACAATATGAAAAACTCGAGCCTAGAATTTTATCAGATAATGATCATAAAAGACTTAACCGAGATATGAATAAAGTTCTTAATGATGATTTTTATTTTCGTTTTGATCAAGACTGTATTAAGAATTTCTTGAAGCGTAGTTTCTAAAAAAGGTAAGTATCGGGACTGTAGATAATTTTGTGTTTTAGAGTGACTGAGTTATTCAAGTCAAACTTATAACTATAGGAGTTTGATTATGAACACAGAAAAACAGTCCCAAAACCCAATCAGCAACATTCAAAATCTTGATGATTTATTTGCAGAAAATGGCATCGTTCAGAACCTAGTTAAATCTACCGTTGAAACTATTCTTAAAGGTGAGCTTGAAGACCACCTAGGCTATTCCTTTCGCCAAAAGAAAGAGCCAAGCTCAAACCGTCGTAATGGCTCATATAGAAAGACTATAAAGACTTCGGCAGGAAAGGTAGAGATTGATATTCCAAGAGACCGAGAAGGCTCGTACGAGCCTAAAATCCTTCCCAAGTACGAAGGTATTAATTCCAAGCTTGAGGAATCCATCATTTCCCTATATGGAAAAGGCATGACCACGAGAGAAATTTTATCTCATTTAGAAGAAATGTACTCAGGTATGGAAATTTCTCCCTCGATGATTTCAAAGATTACTGATAAAGTCCTTGATTCGGCGAAAGACTGGCAATCCCGTCCACTTGATGAGATTTATCCGATCATCTTTTTCGATGCCATCCATTTATGGTGAGAAAGGATGGGAAAATCATCTCAAAAGCAACTTATGTTTGTCTAGGAATCGTTCAATATTTCCAACTGACGATTCTCTTTTTAAGCTTCTATACATAGTGACTAAGGATGTTTCAAAAAAATGGAATACTCCCAAGTGGAATTGGGGAATAGTTATTTCTCAGCTCTCGATTCACTTTGAAGGTCGAATTGTTTTGGATTTAATATAACCTTGGCCCTTCGGGGCCATTAAATAATGGCCTAATCATTAGTCTATAATTTAAAATGCTTGAGTTTAATTGATCTATGAAAGAAATAGTATTTAAAATTTCAAATTTACTTCAATCAAAGAATAATAATTCATATAAAAAAGAGACATCAAATGATGTCCCTTTATTTCTTTTTTAGCCTATAACTTAGGTATTAGTTTAATGCTGCACAAGTAAGTGTTTTTAGATATAGTGTAGTACAAAGGCCTCCACAATTTGGTTGAGTTCGACTTTTACCTGTATATGAAACAGCAAATTCAGCTCCTTCACCTTTACATAGTCCATTTAATTCACTCCAAAATGAAGAGCTTCCTTCTGTAAATTTTCCTTTTTTTCTAAATGTCACTTGTCCCCAGCGAGAAAATAATTCTTGTATTTGCAAAGTAAATCTGGATTGATCAAACTCTTCTTCCGACTTCAATAGTTCTCTAATCACATGCCTAGTCTTTTCAGAGGTTGATTTCTGCGAAGATGCGTATAAAAACTCATGTAAGGCCAGTACAAATTGTTGTCCCTTATCTAATTTTGAAACAAGATTTTTCTGAACATACACCGTCTTTCCCTGTCTATATGCAACTCTACTTTTTTTGATACATTCTTTATAAGGTAAATTCGTATCATCCTTGCCAAGGTCGAGATCTGTTATTATCCAATTATTAGTATTAAGAATGCTCTCATATGTACCTAAAATTTGTCCAAAAAAAGTATTTACATTCCCTAGTCTCGTATAAATCATTGTTTTTGAATTTTCTAAGTCATTTTCCCCAAGAGGTAACAAAGTCGGAGTACCATCTAATGTAGGAAGATTGGCTTCAAAGTAATCTAGAATCATTAGAGGCTTGTTTTTACATTCAATTACAAAACCTCCATTACCAGCCTCTTGCCCAGCGTAAGCCATATTAAGATGGAATAAAAGTGATAAAATAAGCAATAGACATCTGTCTTATTTTGATTTTCATGATTTATTATATATTCATTAATTTCTCTCCTGAATTCTGATATTTTTTCAAAGATTTCAGGAATTATTTCTTTTGGTATTGCAATAGTTAGTGAGGACAGAGCACGTGTATTTACATCTTGTTCATTTATAGCTTTGATCGCAGACTGTAGTTGTATTGAATGATGTTTTCTCAGGGCCATTGATGGAATTTTTCCACCAGAGTTTATTATATATTCTTTTATATCAATTACATTATTTTTAATGTTTAGTAGATCAAGTGATTCAAGCCTTAAAACAGCTTCTTCAATTTCTGTTTTCGGATAATTAATTACTAAATTTAAACCTTCGATAGTTGGTTCAGTCTCATTGAGCTTTAAAGCCTCAATGATTAGGTAATGTATTGGCTCTGCAATTTGTTTAAAGAGCTTATCCTCAACAAACTTCTCAATAGACTCTGTTCTCTTTTTATAATGCTCTTTTATATTCTCTTTGCCGAGTAATCGATCCTTTTTAGACCTGCCATGAGCTGCTTGAACAAAATTTATAAAAGCTTCCTTATCATTGATTGCCCAACTAAAATGAGAAACAATCTCAGATGCTTTATCGACAGAAAGACCTTTTTTAGAATTAAGGATCATACTTAATCTGGGAGCCTCAAGATTGATATCTCTTGCAAAAGCCCTAAGAGAGTAATTTGTATTACCAGACTGACGGTTACCAAGTTCAGTTTTAAGCATTTGAATATATTGTTCACGATAATTCATGTGTGGAATATAGAAATTACTTAACACATCGTCAATAAACAAGGTAACAAAGTGTTACCTCTTTTGGGTATCACTTAGTTAATTCTGAACTTTATTAGGCTAAGTACTTCAATTGGAAGAATTCTATCAAATAAAACTGCTTTTCTTGATTAAACCTAGTTCTATTTAAGATGTCCCAAAGGAGAAATTAAGCAGCCTCAAGGTTAAATTCTATCTTTTGGTAATCAACAATTGGCCTTTTTACAGTTCTATTATTTTGCTTTAGCTCTTTTACCTTGATAATTCCATAATTCTCAAAAAAAGATATTGTTTTATTGATATTAGATTGATCTTTCCCGAGTATTTTTGCCAATTCATAGATTGAAGAAGGTTTAAGCGACTGAATTGTCATCAATATATCGATGTTTTTCAGAAACTTTGAGAAATCCTTTTTATTATCAAAAGCAATTTCATAATGCTCACTTTTTAGCTTACCTTTTCTAGATGTTTTCAATGCCTTTTTAAAATCATTAAGTGATTCTGAAGACGATTTTAAACTTATTACTAATTTTCTCATAGCTTTTCTCCAAAGTGCTGGAGAACTAATTTTTTAAAGTCCTCTATAAGCACGTCATCATTTTTATATTGATAATCAAATTCTTCTTCATCAAGATGAAAGTGTGGCCCTTTTGGGTGGTGATTATCCATTAAGACTTTTTTCTGACTTTTGGGGTCTATCATCAGCAAAGCGTATTTGACTCCATTAGCATATCTTTTATCTTCGACGGAATGAATCTTAAGCTCCATTATATATTTACCCTTAATTTGTTCCTTCAAATAATAAATAAGCTTAGACTTTCTCATCAGTACCTCACGTCGATAATAGCACAATGTAGGTAATTATCAACCTATATTGTGCTATTTTTACTGAACTTTAAAAGAAGTTTAGATTACAGACTGGGTTTTTCCTATAATTTCGAGACCTTTTGTTATACCTCTGAGTTGTCCTCACATCTGCATGATTAACAATTTGAGAGAGATATAGTAGATATCCTCACCATTATCAATTAAAGAGCTTATAAACGTCGCTCTGGCACTATGGGGTGTGATTCTTTTGTCCTTATTAACTTTTTTGGCCTTTTCCCATATAATTTAAAAACCTAATACCTTCTCTCATGATAAAGTCATTTCGTTTTATATTCCTAAGCTCTGCTTGCCTCATGCCAGTGGTAAACAATAGCAAGATTATCGCCTTATGGAGTGGAGGTGCTTCCTCAATAACTAGATCAAATAAGTTTTTCATTTCTCTTCTTAATAAAAATTGGAAGAAGCTCGCTACTGCTGAAATCTTTCTATTAATTGTATTAGGAGCAAATGGACGTCCTCTCGTGGATGTTGAACATTTTAAGAACTTTTTATACTTAACAATATGAACTCTTCTGATATCTTCAAAATGACATTTAGAGCTTATCAGACGGGGGACCTTAAGCTCTTTAGACGTAAATTCAAAAAATGATTGCAAATCACTTCTATAGGACTTTTCTGTTAAAGGTGTTCGGTCTCATAAGAACTCATAAATTAAATCTTCTACAGGTTCATATTCGACATGTGTGGAAACATCGTTAATTGACTCCAATACTTCTACTAATTTTGAACTACTCATAAATCCCTCCATGGATTATGCAGCTTAATTGCTGTGGAGGGATTATCTCATGCCAAAGATTCGGAAAAATCTATTGAAGAAACTCTTATGTTGCCCAATCTATCTATTTCAGAGAAACATTTTAGTCTGATGATTCTTTAATAGGACTTTGGTTATAATCAATAACATATTCTACTCTTTTGAAAGGAAAGCTTGGGTCATCTTCTTCAAGATAAATCAAATCTTCATTTCGTGGAGTTTTGATATTGTTGATAGCTCGCTCGATTATCCCATCTTCCACACCACTTTTCCAAAAAACTCTCACCTTCTCAAAGTATTCAATTATACCATCTCTTAGACCCTTTTTGTATAAATCATATGCCAGGGATCTATCTGGTCCGAAAGAAGACAGTTGGGGGGAAAAAATTTTACCTCTGGAGTTTTCTATATATTCTTTATCTACTGATTTTAATAAAAATCTTTCTGCTTTCTCAGTATCTCCCATTGCGAAGTAGATTTTACCTAAGATTATATTTGTTGAATGGCAAATATTTCCATACCAATAATGAGACGCATATTTTTTGGGAATTTTTAAGATATTATTTCCAAGTTTTATTGCCTCCTTATAGTTTCCATCTCGATAGTTATTTAAAAACTTAGAATGATAAACACTTGATTCAAATGCTGTATCAATATTGAAACTTATACTTTTTGATTCATTATTCTTTATTTTAGATATTTTCTTATTTGGAGGCAGATTATTTACTTTATTTTTTTGAAGGGCTTTTATTGATGAAACTTCTTCACCTGTGTTCTCATTTAATTTAAAACTTCTATTAGATTTAGTATTTACATTAGTTGCAGTTTCATAACTTAGAGATGTTTTTTCCTTCTCAACCTCTAGAGATTTTACAAAATAGTAAACAACAAGTGCACAAAATGTAACTAACATTAATTTCTTCATATTGAAATAATCCCAAAACTTGAGTAATTTGTCTCTTGTTTAAATGTCTCAATATTCTGCTTTTTGTTGACAAGGTTCGTCAGTATAGATAAATAAGGAATTCAACAACGGCTTGAGTCTCAGGAAGTCTGGCTAGACACAAAATAATCTACACTACCTAAGTATCTATCGATAACTTCTTATTCTTTTTAAATAATTAGTTGATGCGTTTAAATAATAAGCTCCTGAGTATACCAGCCATTCGTAAACTTTAGTCGGAGCAATATCAGGTTTTTTGTCAATAACATCATAGGTATAACATTTAATCTTTTGATGATTATCATCTTGAGCATAAATTTCTAGTCTTTGGTAGCCATTATCATCACATTCAATCTTATCTAAAACAGCAAGATCTTTAGTGTTAATACTAATAATCAATCCATAGACTTCGTGGCCATTTGCTTGGTACATATCTGCGACTCCTCCTTTTCTATGGGGAGAGTAACGGGTATAGCGAATCTCTTTATCTTTAACTCGCGCACGACAGATAATTTGAGCACTAGGACAACGAGTTCTTATTTGAGTGAGATCCATATTAGAACCAAAGCTAAAAATATAATGTGTTTTTATCTCTTTGGGATGGCCAAAACCGCCACCACCGGGAGTTGAAATGGCAATTTTTGTATGAGCAGTAATGTTTATTTCACAACACTCAGGAAGCTCCTGCCAGTCGCCATCAATTTCGATTTGGTTAAGTCCTCTTTGGGCGTGCTTCCCTCCAAGTAGACCTTGAGGAGGAATATCACGAGCTTGAGTAAGAAGGCTTATGCTCATGTCTTCAAGAAAGTGTAAGCGACGATAAATTCCATCTCCACCATGTTTTTGACCTAAACCTCCACTTCCATGTCTTAAGGCCATTAATTCAATGAGTACAGGAAAACGTTGTTCAAAAACTTCTGGGTCAGTTAGAAGAGAATTGGTCATATTGGCCTGAATTGCATTGGTTCCGTTTGAAAATTTTGTTGCCCCAATTCCTCCACATAAAGTCTCGTAATATTGATAAGAAGCGTTGCCAAAGCTTAAGTTATTCATTGTTCCATAACTACTGGCCTTAATTTGAAAGGCTTCAAAAAGTAAATCACAAAGAGCTTGGGAGGTTTCTACATTCCCGGCCACAACTGGACTCTCATCTTTTGGATTAAGCATGCAATCATCGGGAATAATGATTCCGACGGCACGCATAAGTCCACTGTTTAAGGGAATATCGTCTTTTATCATACTTCGCAAAACGAACATGATTGTTGCTTTTACAATTGGCTTAGGAGTATTAAAATTGTTTTTGAGCAGGGGAGATGTTCCTGTAAAGTCAAAGACAACTTTATCTTTCTTGGAGAGAATATTTACACTTAGAGATCTTTGATTTGTAACTTTTTTGGTGGCCTTAATAGGGTTTTGTTTGGCTAAGGCCAAGAGAGTTTTTTTATGCGAGAAATTTAAAATCTCTTCACTCATTTGTGCTAGATATTGAGGCCCAAACTGATTGGCCATAGACTGTATTTGTTGAACACCTTTATGGTTAGCCGCCAACTTAGCCTTAATATCATTTAAATTGAGTTCGTAGTTTCGGACAGGATAATCTGCTTTCGTGAGTATCTGCTTTAATATCTCTTGGTGCAGTTTTCCTTGAGATACAATTTTTGTTGGAGCAATAATAACACCCTCTTCACTAAGAGTTTTACTATCTCCTGGCATAGAGCCTGGAGTTTTTCCTCCTATATCAGCATGATGTCCCCTAGAAGCCACCCACATCACTAACTTTTGTTTAAAGAAGATAGGGGTGATGATTGTAATATCTGGCAAATGTGTTCCTCCAAAGAGTGGAGAGTTACAAATAAAGCTATCTCCATCGTCATAAGAACAATGTTTTTTGATATTTTTTACCGCTTCATCCATTGAGCCTAAATGAACTGGAATATGGGGGGCATTGGCAATGAGTTCTCCCGATTCTGTAAATAAGGCACATGAAAAATCATTGCGTTCTTTAATATTTATAGATTGAGAAAGTTTTTGTAAGCTATGGCCCATTTGTTCAGCGATAAATTGAAATCTTTGATAAAAAATTTCTAATTCAATACGCTTATCTTTTTTCTTTTTTGACTCTAATTCATTTTTTTTGTCATCACTGACAGTAAAAATCCAAGTTCCCGTTTGGTCTTTGAAACCTGACCATTGGTTTTCTAAGACTATTGCCGTATTGTTTTCGTTAATAATGGTAAAGTTTTGAAGCTTTTGCTCTTTTGCGGTTAGCTTTAAGCAAGAAGATTGTGTTTTGATCGCTTTTAAACTAATAGCACTACACTCAATCTTATCTGTTAAGGCAACACCAAAGGTTTTTTTATAGTATTCATCAAATTTTAGTTTTGCTTTTGAAAGTTCAGAAGCTCCAATTTCAACTTCATGATCACTGCCTTTTACTTTTAAAAGATAGTATTTTTTGGTGTTAAATTCTGAAAACGGAAAATGTTTTTGGGCGAGTTGCTTTAATTTTGGAAAATCTTCTTGGAGTTTACTTTTAAAAGTCATGCTATGGGCAGCTTGTCCTATGCCATAGGCAGATAAAACAGAGCTTAGCGGATGAACTAAGACTGTATGAATATTAAGTCTTTGAGCAACTTTAAGGGCCAGTTGTCCGCCAGCACCACCAAAACTTACCATGGCAAAATCACTAGGGTCATATCCTTTTTCCACTGAAATCTTTCTGACTGCACTACTCATGGTTTCGATGGCAACATCTATAAAACCCGTTGCGATTTCTGTTGGAGATAAAGATATTTTTTGTGCTAATTCATGAAACTTTTTATGAACGACTTTAACATCTAAAGGTTGGTCTTGGTTAGGTCCAAAAATTTCTGGAAATTGCTTGGGATTAATTCTTTTTAAAAAAAGATTGGCATCGGTGATCGTAAGTGGACCTCCGTTGCGATAACATGCCGGGCCAGGATAGGCACCTGCGGACTGAGGACCGACTTTAAAACGACCGTTATCATATTCAAGGACAGAACCTCCTCCGGCTGCGACTGTGTGAATATCTAGCATTGGAGCTAAAAGCTTAAGGCCATAAAAATCTGGTTGCGAGTTAAGTGATAATTCTTCATTATAAATAGCAACATCAGTTGATGTTCCTCCCATGTCAAAGGCAATAATCTTTTTAAACCCTTGTGCTTTTGCGACATTGATCGCTCCGATTAAACCACCTGCTGGTCCTGACAATAAAGCATTATGGCCTTTTAAGTCCTGACCACGACAAAGGCCTCCATCAGACTGCATGTAGTAAATATCTTTAATTCCTAATTTTTGTTCGAGGTTTTCAGTGTATTGTTTTAAATAGGGAGAAAGATAGCTATCAATGACTGCTGTTTCTGTTCTTGCAATATACTTTGACAAAGGGCTGACTTGATGTGAAAGGCTAATATATTCAAAGCCCATTTGGGTTGCTAAGTCAAAAAGTTTAAGCTCGTGTTCTGGATTAAGGGGGGAATGCAAGAGAGAAATTGCCAATGATTTAATTCCTTGGTCTAAGATTCTTTGTAATTCAAATCTGGCCAGTTCTTCATCGAGCTCAGTAATGACTTTCCCGGTAGCATCCATTCGTGCTTCGATATGGGTTACATATTGATATAAGGGTTTTACTTTTTTGGGAGTGAGCTCAAAAAGATGATGACGATTTTGTTGCCTAATTTCTAGGCAGTCGCGATGGCCTAGGGTGGTTATTAAGGCACAGGCAACTCCACTTCTTTCTAAAAAAGCATTCGTGGCCACCGTTGTTCCTAAGCGCACTTGTTCGATTGATTCTTGGTAGTTTTTATGTCCAAGAATATCTGTAATCCCCTGTACAACTGCTGATTCGTAGTGAGGAGAGTGAGAAAGGAGTTTATGAACTTTATGCTTTCCAGCTTTATCTACAGCGATAATATCAGTAAAAGTTCCTCCACAGTCGATCCAAAATGTCCATTTTTTTGTAAGCATGGCCAGTATCGTATATTCAGAGTTTCATATCGGCAAGAATACTGCACTGAGTAGTCAGATAAATCATCGGCAAAAGCTTTTTTTTAGTGTTATGATAGCGGGCATGAAGAGTACTGCACGAAGCTTATGGACAGACTTTGTTAAACAGCATTGGATCATTTATGTTCTAGGAATGTTAAGTGTTGCCATTACGGCGATAACTCAAGTTCTGCTTCCGATGCTTATTGGGTGGGGAATTGACCTGTTTAAAGGAGGGCCAATCCCTGAATTCTTTTTACAAAAGAGTCAAAAAGCTAGCTTTGAATGGATTTTTTTTATTATTTTTATCAATGTGATTATTATGATGTTGGCCAGAAGTGGTTGGAGGATAACTTTAGGAAGAACAACTCATAAATCATCGGCGCATTATAAGGCGAAGATTTGGCAGCATGCGAGATATTTGTCGCGCTCAGATTTGAATACAAAATTTACTATTGGAAACCTCATGAATCTTTCAACTTCTGATGTTGGAGCTGCAAGATTCTTACATGGTTTTACTCTGATTGGCCTTTTTGATGTGATCTTTTTGGGATTATTTTCTCTGATAGCGATGTTTTATGTTAATTGGCAGATGGCAATCTTTGTTTTGATTATTGTTCCTATTTTACCTTATTTTATTTATAAGCTAACTAAACTTGAAATGCATCGGTGGGAAAAAACACAAGAGTTTTTAACAAAGTTTAATGAACAGGTCAGTCGGGCCATTGAGACGGTAAGGTTACAACGCTTAACCCAAACTGGTGAGTTTTGGAAAAAAAGATTGGAAGCTTCGGCAAATGATTATCGACGCAAAAGGCTGTTAAGTATTTTTACTTCATTTCGTTATTATCCCTTGATTGGGCTGGGTACTCTTTTTTCTTATTTGGTACTTTTTGGAGTAGGAATTTATCAAGTCTTTAATAACGTTATTTCCGTTGGAGAATTTGTGGCCTTTCAGGGGTTTGTTTTTCTTTTACAAGAGCCTTTGATGGAGGCCGGATATATTGTATCGGAAGTACAAAAAGGACGTACATCAATGAGGCGTTTAGCTGATATGTTTAATACGGGCAGTGATCCTGCTATTAAACAAATTGGAGAAGATGTCATTGCACAACAAAAAGTGTTTTCTGTACAAGGGCTCAACCTTTCTTATGAAGATAATCACGTATTAAAGAACATAAGTTTTGACTTATACGAGTCAGAACGTCTTGGAATTTTAGGTCCTATTGGTAGTGGTAAGAGTACTCTTTTAGAGGTTCTCGCTGGTCTGAATCAAAATTATACGGGAGATGTTTATTTTAATGATAAAGATATACGTGTTTATTCTCATGAAGCCTTAAGAAAAGAAATCGTCTTAGTTCAACAAAAAAGTTTTTTGTTTGCTGATACAGTACGAAATAATATTTGCTTAGACTTAGAGGTATCGGACTCCCAAATTTGGGAGGTATTAGAGCTAGCTTGTCTTGCGGAGGATATTCGTTCTTTTGAATTAGGTCTAGATACATCTTTAGGTGAGTGGGGAATTAATTTGTCTGGAGGGCAAAAACAAAGACTCACTTTGGCCCGTGCCTTAATTCGATCACCTCGATATTTATTATTAGATGATTGTTTAAGTGCTGTAGATACTGTGACTGAGGATCGTATTTTAAAAAACTTAAATAATTATTTGAAAAACTCTACTTTGATTTGGGTGGCCCATAGACGTTCAACGTTGAAATATTGCGATCAGATTTTGGAGCTTGGACATGAGTGAGTTTGTTAATAAAGACGAAGTTATTGGAAAAGTTCAAGATGCTAAGAGTTTAAGTTATCTTTTGCGATTTACAAAAAATAATCGTAAGGAATATATCATTTCGATTTTTATGCTTGTGGTGAGTTCCATTTTGACCATTACGACTGCATGGCTTATTGGACAGCTTGTGCAAAAAGGTTTAGTTGAAAAAAACTTAATAAACGCAATAGGTTTTGCCACGTTAGTCTTTGTTTTTGAATTAGTCTCCATTTTATTAATATGGAAGGGAAGAGAGATCCTTGCTGATGCAGCGACAAATAGTATTTTGCTTATCCGTAAAAAACTTTTTTCTCACATTCATGCCCTTCCAATTAGTTATTACGATCGAGAGCCTCAAGGGAGAACTATTACTCGAATGACTCATGATGTAGAGGGAATTGAAAACTTTCTAACTGGAAGCATTGGACGTATGGCGACGGGAATTTTTACCTTTGTGGTCGCCTTAGTTGCCATGCTCTTAACGGATATGAAGTTGGGGATTTTACTTTCACTTTCTATGTTACCTTCTTTATTCATTTTATTTGGTACCCGTCGTTACAATAGAGATTTAAATAGACGTTCATCAAAAGCATCCAGCTTGTGTAATGCTAAGTTGAGTGAGTTTATAAACTCTTTACCAGTTATTCGAGCCTTTGGTTTAGAAAATTGGTCCTATCAAAAATATCAAGAGATAATTTTGCACTATAGAGATTGTTTTTATGCAAATAATCGATTTTTTTCGCTTACCAGACCTTTAATCCTTTTTTTATGTGAACTTCCCATGGTTTTATTATTTTATTTTGGTGGCGTGGCCATTATTAAGGGAGAACTTTCTGTGGGAGTTTTTGTTGCCTTTATGGGGTATTGTAATCGCTTTTCTGGCCCCTTAATGATGCTATCTCGCGAAATATCAGTTATTCAGCAAGCTTTTACAAGTGCAGAGCGTGTGACAACTTTTCTCCAAGCAAAGACGGAAAAGGACTTACTGGGTGTAAATGGAAGTTTAAAGCCTAAAGAGTTTAAGGGCAAAATCGACTTCAAAGCTGTAGATATGAGTTATGATGGAAAAAAATCTGTTTTAAGAAAAGTGAGTTTTAATATTTCGGCAGGGGAGAAAGTCGGGCTGGTAGGGCGAACCGGGAGTGGCAAAACAACGACGGTCTCATTGCTTTCACGACTTTATGAGTTTCAAAGTGGTGAAATTTTGATTGATGATATTCCCCTTAGGTCAATTGAGCGAAATTATTTGAGAGATAATATTGGTTTTGTTTCCCAAGATGTGATTATTTTTAAAGGAACCTTAGCTGAAAATCTTATTTGTGAAAGAAATGTGAGTTTAGGAGCGGTAGAAAAAGCTTGTGAGTTGACCGGGCTTAAAAAAGTTATGCTTAAGAATAATCTTAGTTTAGACTCAATGATTTTAGACTTAGGTGCGAACTTAAGTGCAGGAGAAAAACAACTGGTGTCATTAACACGTGTTTTATTAAAAAATCCCGGGATTTTAATTCTTGATGAAGCCACTGCTAATATTGATCCTTTTTATGAGAAACTGATTCATGATGCTGTTGATAAAATTATGCTTGGCCGAACTTGCTTGATCATTGCTCATAGATTATCAACCTTAGAAAGCTGTGATCGTATTTTTGTGTTTGATAAAGGAGAGCTTGTTGAGCAAGGAGATCATCATGAGCTATTAAGTTTAAATGGTCATTTTCGGAGCTTACAAAAGAACTCTGAAGTCACGATAAGGGTATAAGGAAACATATTATGCAATTAGCTTCTCAACTTCAAAATGATAGTCTTTATATTTATGATTTGGAATTGTCACAAGTTCGCCTTATTCCTGATGCGGAAAATACTTGGTTTCTTCTCATTCCAAGGCAGAAAAATATAATAGAATGGATAGATTTAGATCTGGGAGATCAAATCCAGTTAACTAAAGAAATTGATTTTGTGAGTCGTCTGGTGCGGGATCAAACTCATCCAGATAAATTAAATATTGCCAGCTTGGGAAATTTAGTTCCCCAACTTCATATCCATATTATAGCTCGCTATAAAAATGATCGTGCATGGCCAAATCCTATATGGGGAACTCAATCAACTCAAAGTTTTAATCACAATTTGGTCCAAAAATGGCAAGATCTTTTTGATCAGAGTTAAGAGTCCTTTGAAAAAAGATATTTAAAGTTTTCTTGGTAAAGTGTCGAAAAGTTGATATGGTATTATCTAATATGTTGAAATTATTGTTATCTAGTTTTGTTCTTATTTCTTTTATGGCATGTGAAACTGAAGTTTCTTCACCTCAAGTATTGCTGCCTCAAATTAAATTGACTAAAGAGACTTTTGAAGTCAAAAAATCTGAGGTTCGCCGAGGGCAAGGTTTTTTTCAGGCTTTAAAAAATGTTGATATTCAAAATCAGCTGGCCTTAGACTTAATTAATTCACTTAGAGATGAAGTTGAATTTTCTAAGCTTAAGGTGGGGGATGTGCTTGAGGCAACATTCAATCAACATAAAGAATTAGTTAAATTCTCTTTTTCTCAAAATCCGGCAGAAAAACATATTGTTAGTTTTGATGGAAAGACTAAAAAATGGGTTTATTCGTTTAAAGAGCAACCAACTTATTGGTATCATCGAATTCTTGAAGGAGAGTTAAGTTACGGCTCAACTTTGCAAGACGATCTTATTGCTCAGGGGCTTGAGAGGTCTGTTGTCGCAGAAGTTGTTAACGTTCTGTTATGTAAGGTTAATTTTCGAATGAATGCACGAATGGGAGATCGCTATAAAGTTTTATTAAGTGAAAGAAGATTCTCTGGAAAAACAATAGAAACAAAAGTTCTCTATACTTCATATCAAGGGAAAAAAGCTGGCTTTTCACAAGCTTTTTTCTATGAAGATAGTGAAAAGGGTTCTACTTATACAGCTCATTATACTGAAGATGGTCAAGCTTTAATTCGTTCGGGCTTACGTTATCCTTTATCTCGTTTACATGTAAGATCCGGGTATGGTTATCGGTGGCATCCAGTAACGGGTAAGAGAAGAATGCACCGAGGTGTTGATTTAAGAGGACGAATTGGAACTCCAGTGCATGCTGTTGCCAGTGGAAAAGTCATTCAATCAACATACAATAAATATGCTGGAAATAAAGTGGCAATTAAGCATCGTGATGGTTCAGTTTCATATTATCTTCATCTTAATAAAAGAAGAGTTAACCGAGGGGATTGGGTTCGATCTTATCAAGTGATTGGAACAGTTGGAAAAACCGGAAGGGTGACAGGTCCACATTTACATTTTGGCTTTAGAAGATCTAATGGACGTTGGATGAATCCCATGAATAAACGAATGATTGCGACTCCTAAGCTTAAAGGCGCAAGATTTGTTAAGTTACAGCAACAAATTGCTCAAACTAAAGGCTTAATGCAAGATTTAGAATTAAGTAAGGTGAGTAAATATTTAATTGCTGAAATACCTAATCTTAAAACTCCAAAGAGTGATCATTTTTTTAAATTCTTTTCTGAAGAAAAAGCTTTGGGTAAGCCTAAAGAAGCACAGTTTCTAGAAGTTGTGATGAATACGGAAAATACACCTGCTCGTGATCTGGCAAAAATTTAAGTCCTACACTTGTATTATTTTTTTATAAATCAAACTCATCAAAAATTTCTAAACCAAGCATTTTTTCGATTAAATCTTCTAAGGTGATGATGCCAATAAAGCTTCCCGAGTCGTCAATAACAGCCGAGATATGTTCTCTGCGTTTAAGCAGGCGATGAAAGAGATTTCTTACCGATGCTTCTTGTGGTTGAATAAGTATGGGCTTAATTAACTCTTTTAATTGAGTTTCTTTTTCAATATAAGCCTTTTGGAGATCACTTCTCATGACGTAACCTTTGATATCATCTTGATTGATTCCATAGATTAGAACACGTGAGTAGGGATAGTTTTGAATTTCATTATAGGCTTCTTGAATTGGTGTATCGACAAAAAGTCCTTTTACGACAGATTTAGGTCTTAAGACTTCATCAAGTCTTAGTTTAGAAAAAGTAACTAGACCTTTTAGTGCTCTATGCTCGTCTTCGTGTAAGACACCATCACTTAGTCCTATATCGGCCAGAGCATTTATCTCTTCTCGTGAGATGGCTTCCTTCTTACCTTGAAACATTTTGGTAAGTTTTTGTGAAATATAGACCAATGGAGTAGAAAGAAAAATCATTGGTTTCAAAATTTTTACAGAAAAAGGTAATAGACTGCGCCAAGAACTCGCACCGATAGACTTTGGAATGATTTCACTTAAAAATAAAATGGCCAGAGTGAGTAAAATTGAAAAAATGGTCAGAACTTCACTTCCAAAAGCTTTTTGAGCTTCAGCCCCTGCACCTGCGGCTCCAATTGTATGAGCGACAGTGTTAAAAGAAAGGATTGAAGCGAGAGGCTTTTCGATATCTTCTTTTAGATCACTTACTTTGGCATAGAGTTTAGGCTTAGTGTTTTTGAGTGACGAGAGATAAGAGGGGGAAACACTTAGGATAACGGCCTCAAGTAGCGAACATAAAAAAGAAACACATAGGGAAAGTGTAATATAAAAAACTAACATAGAGCTTTTATAGTATAAATTTTGATAAAGATTAAGTTGAAAATGCTTTTGACTGGTATTAATTTGTTTATTATATGTTGCACAATACTTTAGACCTTGAGCTAAATCATAAAATAAGGGTTATGAATATGTTAAATATATTAAAAAGGAGTGATTATGAAAGACTTTAAAGAAGTATTTAAAAATTTAGAACAAACTAGAGATGAATTAAAATTGCAGGCTCATTTATTTGAAGCTGATTTAAAAACAGAGTGGGAAGGTTTGGAGAAAAAATGGGATCATGTAAGAGGACAAGTTAAACCTTCACTTGATGCAGCCAAGGATGCCTCTGAAAATATTAGTGAAGCACACAAACTTTTACTTTCAGAAATTAAAGAAGGTTACCAGAAAATCAAAAAGACTTTATGAAAAAAATTGATCTTACAGGACTGGAGCGTGTAAACCCACGCTCCCTTAAGTTTTTAGTCAGCAATCTTAATATTCTTATTTCGAAACATTTATGGGCCAAAATCCTTTTTGCCTTATTAATGGGATTAATCATTGGTTTTTTTCTTAATGTTGATAGGGGATATTTTGAAATTGAGACTATCCGATCTTGGACAAAATGGTTGGCCTTACCTGGAGATCTTTTTCTAAAAATTGTACAAATGGTGGTGGTTCCTTTGGTTTTCTCTTCAATTATTAAAGGGGTCGCTGGCGGACAAAGTTTGGAGCAACTCAAGCAGCTTGGAGTCAAGACAGGAGTGTATTTTGTTTTTACAACTATTGTGGCGATTGCCCTTGGAGTTGGTGTCAGTAAGTTAATTCATCCCGGAAAATATTTAGATATTTCAAGTTTTAATCTTGAATCAAAACTTAGTGATGCTCATCCTTCTGAAGTCTCATTGATGAAAGATAAAGAAGTCTCTCAGCTTTTATTAGATTTTTTGCCCAACAATCCTTTATTGGCCTTAAGTTCCAGCAACATGATTCAGGTTGTTATCTTTGCTATTATTTTTGGTGCCGCTTTGGTGTCGTTAAAGTCAAATGAGTCTGCACCATTGTTAGACTTTTTAGGGGCATTACAGTCAGTATGTATGAAAATTGTATCCTGGGCGATGTTATTAGCACCTATTGCTGTCTTTGGCCTAACAGTAAAAATGGCATCTACAATGGGAAAAGACTTATTATTGGGCATGGGAAGTTATGTCTTGACTGTTTTATGTGGTTTAATTGTCTTAGGTCTTTTTTATCTTTGTCTGATTATGTTTTTGGCCAAGAAAAATGTGATAACTTTTCTTAAAGAAATCAGAGAAAACTTATTACTTGCTTTTTCCACCTCAAGTTCTGCTACAGTTATGCCACTTAGTATTAAAACAGCGACTGAGAAATTAAAGATACGCCCATCTACATCTGAGTTTGTTATTCCCCTGGGAGCAACAATAAATATGGATGGAACTGCCATTTATCAAATGATTGCTACATTTTTTTTGGCCAATACTTATCAAATTGATTTAACTATGGGAGAAATCTTTTTAGTGGGTATTTCGGCTTTAGGCGCCTCAATTGGTTCTCCTGGAACCCCTGGAGTAGGAATTGTTATTTTGGCCAGTATCTTAACTAGTGTGGGTATTCCTTTGGAGGGAACAGCTTTAATCATTAGTGTTGATAGAATCTTGGATATGAGTAGAACGACACTAAATGTGATGGGGGACTTAACCGCTGTATCTGTCTTAGATCGTTTTGTCAGCTCTCCTAAGTCTTATCATGAAGAGATAAATCAAGAGAAGGCGATGGAAAAGCAAAGAACACAAAAAACTCAAGAAACAATTGTAAAATAAGCTAAGAGTCAAGTTGGTCGTCGGCGACATGCCATTCGAGGTTTTCAATAACGCTCAGTTCGACAATATTTTTTGCATTTCCAAGTAACTCTTTACAGTCTTTACTTAAATGAAGTAAATGAAGCTTCTTATCATATTTATCATATCTTTCAGTTATATTTTGAAGAGCTTCAATACCCGAATGATCCCATATCCTTGAATTTTTAAAATCAATGACAACATGTTCCTGATCTTGTTTAAAATTAAAAAGTTCTTTAAAGGAAGCAACTGAACCAAAAAAGAGAGGTCCTTCGAGCTGGTAAATTGTTTGACCATTTTTTTCTTCTTTTTTTGCATGCATATGTTTTCCATGCTCCCAAGCATAGACGAGAGCTGAGACAATAATTCCTACAAATACAGCAATGGCAAGATCGGCGAAAACGGTAGTTAAAGAAACTAAAACGACGACAAAAAGATCTGTGTGAGGAATTTTCCCAAATAAGCGAAGTGAAGACCACTCAAAAGTTCCAATAACAACCATAAACATGACTCCAACTAATGCAGCTAAAGGAATCATTTCAATTAAAGAGGCGCCAAAAAGAATAAAAAAGAGTAATAAAACAGCAGCAGTTATTCCTGACATCCTGCCACGACCGCCTCCTCTTATATTGATCATGCTTTGACCAATCATCGCACAGCCTCCCATTCCACCAAAAAAACCATTAACTAAGTTGGCAAGGCCCTGACCAATACACTCTTTATTTCCTTTACCTCGCGTTTCAGTAAGTTCATCAACAAGAGTTAGGGTCATAAGTGACTCAATAAGACCAACTGCTGCGGCTAAGAAAGCATAGGGAAGGATAAGAAGAATATTATCTAGACTGAAACTAAAAACAGGCAAGGCAAAGCTTGGTAATCCAGCAGCAATTGTTGTAATTGAGGGATCTTTATCTTGGACAAAATCCAGAACTGTTCTTACCAGACCGGGGTTGGACTGATTAATAAAATAACCTATAACCGATGTGACAATAATACCAGTTAAGGTTGCAGGAACAGCTTTTGTCAATTTGGGGAGAAAAATACTAATCCCCATAGTCAGTAAAATTAACGCTAACATAAGCATTAAAGGAGCAGAGCTAAGTAATTGTCCATCAACGGTGAACTGAGAGAATTGGGCCTTAAAAATAATAATGGCTAAGCCATTTACAAAACCAAGCATAACGGGGTGGGGAACAAGTCTGATAAATTTTCCCAGTTTTAAAAGTCCACAGATTATTTGGATTAATCCCATTAGAATGACAGCGCTAAAAAGATAACCAAGAGCACTTTGCATGGAATCTTCAAAACTCAGACCAGCTTGTGAGTTCATTTGCATAATTTTAGCAATTAAAGGAGCAAAAATGACGGCGACAGCACCAGTCGCTCCAGAGATCATTCCTGGTCGGCCACCAAAAAGAGAAGTGATAAGTCCAACCATAAAAGCTGCGTATAATCCAACTTTAGGGTGGACTCCTGCAACGAATGCAAAAGCAATTGCCTCAGGCACTAAGGCCAAGGCAACAGTGAGACCAGAAAGTAAGTCATTTTTGAGGTTTTCAGGTCTTTTATCTATAAGTTGAATAAAACGGTTTTTGAGCGTTGTTTGCTCATTTGAGTGATGTTTGTGCTGCATGAGTATTCCATTTAAGTATAAATTAAGTCCTTAATCTACACTTTTAATCTCATAGGTCAATCAAAGATAGCAGTATTGAATTTTTTTTATTTAGGCCAGTTTTTAAATAAATCCTATTTTTAGGTATAGGAATATAAACCCTTAAAGCTAAATCACCGATAAAGAAGTATAAAATATTTAAACAAAAAGAGGTACGAACTGAAAACAAGAAGAGAAGCAATTAAAACGATTGTGGCCCTCCTTTTTTCATCTCAATTAAAAGGTTTGGCATATGCTTCATCTCCATTGGAGTATCAAAAAATAGGACAATTAATTAAAGAGAATTTTTCTGACGTCAAAAAACTTGTTTTAATTTATCCAAAAGGAAGTAAAGCCAACTTAACACCAGTTGTTGAAGAGTTTTTTAAACTTACAGGTATTGTCGTTGAGTTACAAGAGGGCTCGTTGGATGAAATCGCATCAGAAGTTTTACTTGAAAGTAAATTAGTGAAAAAAACAAAAGTTTTTGATCTTGCTTTGCCATCAACATTTACTTTACCCGACTTGGTCGAAGCGAATGTTATTGAGAACCTTTCTCTTTATGAAAAAAAATATAAAAATTTTGAAGCTAATAGTGGATTATATACGAGAGGTGATCGTTATAATAATAAACTTTATGGAATGCAAACAGATGGTGACACCTATTTAATGTTTTATAATCAAAGTTTTTTGACGGATAAAACTTTGCAAGCTGAGTATGCAAGCAAGTATGGTAAGGCTATTGAAGTTCCTAAAACATGGGAAGAATTAGACCAATTAATTCGTTTTTTTCATAATCCTGCTAAAGAACGATTAGGGGGAAATCTTTTTAGAAATCAAAACTATACAATTTGGGAATTTTGGATGAGGCTGCATGCAAAAGGAATCCTTCCTTTTGACGAGCAAATGGTTCCTCAGATCGATTCCGATTTAGGAATTGAAGCTCTAGAGGAATTAGTAAAAATTACAGAGTTTTTAGACCCTGCTGTAATGAAGTCTGGGCTTTTTGAGAACTTTAAACTCTTTGCTCAGGGAAAAAGTTTTTGTAATCTTGGTTGGGGAGGAACTCAAAAATACTTGAATGGGCCAAAGTCAAAAATAAAAGGACAATTGAAAATTGATTTGCCTCCAGGAGGTCTTTTTAAGGGAGAAAACTTTAGTGTGCCTTATTTTAATTGGGGATGGAATTATGTTGTTTCCTCTCACTCAAAAAATAAAGATTTAGGTTATCTTTTTTGCCTTTTTGCTACTTCTTCATTTATTTCTACTCAGGCGGTAAGAGAAGTTGATGGTTATTTTGATCCTTATCGACTGGAACACTATGAAGACCAGGTGATAAAAAAAATATATTCTCAGGAATTTTTGTCTGCGCATAAACAAGGGATGCAACAAAGTATGCCTGATCTGTATTTAAAAGGTCAGGGGCTTTATAGCTCGGCCTTAAAACAGGCCATTTCTATGGCCGTGATGAAACAAGTTTCACCTAAACTGGCCTTACAAAGAGTGGCGAAAAAATGGCAGCAAATAACTGACAAAATAGGGCGAAAAAATCAGATAAACCGATGGCGAGAGTTAAAAAACTCTTATCCGGCAAAACTTAAAAAAGTTTATAATATATGAAATTAGCTAAAAATATTTTGTTGGTTATTTTTATATTTATTTTGGCAAGTTTATTTGCAGGACTTACGGGATTGTATTTTAATGAAATTAACAAAAAATCTTTAATGCAAAATTTTCATAACCATTTTGAAAAAACTCAAGTTTTTTTAGATAATGAAATTCAAAAAAATGAAAAACTTTTAGATATATATCAAATATTTTTTCAAGCCTCTCAAAGTGTTGATCGAAGTGAGTTTCGCTTATTCTCTAATGGAGTCATCGCTGAGTACGAAGTTAAAGAGATATGTTGGCATAATACTGATGGGGAACTTGAAGTTGCTTTTCATGGATTAAAAGAACTATGTGGTAGTTTTGACTTTCTTGAACTCTCAAAAATAATTTTAAAACAAGAGCCTTTATTACAAATGTCTAGTTTTGTTTCTGACCAACGAAAAAAAGGATTTGTTACAGTCTTTTTTACTCTTAAATCCATCGTTAGAAATGATGATACATCTATCTTTTCGGATTCATTAGTTTTAAATGATTCTTTTAAAAATAGACTTGTTCATTATGACTTTAATTTAAAAGAAATTTCAGAAAATAAAGAGCTTATTGAAGAAGAATCAGGATTTTATCGTTATACAGAGTTAATACAATCAAATAATATTTCATTTCTCTATCTTAGTTATTTAAAAGACGAAATTTTAGAAAAAAATATTCGCCTTGAAGATTATCAAAAAATAATTATTGTGCTTGTTTTTATTATCTCATTTCTGATTGGAATGATTTATCTTTTTTTAATCTTTGCTAAAGCGAGAGTAGAGCACACTGTGGAGATGAGAACAAAAGATCTCGAGCATGAGGTCGACTTGCGTAAAAAGGCACAGCAACAAGCAGAGGAGCATGCTTATGCCAAATCAATTTTCTTGGCCAATATGAGTCATGAGATTAGAACACCTTTGAATGGCTTATTGGGTGCGGTACAGCTCTTACTTAAATCTGACTTAAAGCAAGAACAACGAGAGCTTTTATTACTTTGTCAAGAATCAGGAGATAATTTACTTATCATCTTAAATGATATTTTGGATTTTACAAAAATTGAATCTTCAGAGATTCAGTTAGAACAATCGTCTTTAGATATTTTAAGTATGACTGAAGGTTTAGTTAAGCTTTTTGAAACCAATATCAAATCAGATAATGTTCAGCTGAGTTTTAAAACAAACTTAAATCATCTTTATTATTTAGGAGATAGTACACGGCTTAAGCAAGTCATGAGTAATTTTCTTTCGAATGCCTTGAAATTTACAGAGCAGGGACAGATTGAGGTAAGCTTAGAAACACAGAAGAAAGACGAAGATATCGATTGGATCATTTTTAAAGTTAAAGATAGTGGAATTGGAATTGAAGAAAAGTTTAAAGAGTATATTTTTAATCCGTTTACCCAACAAGATGAAAGTGTTGTGAGAAAATATGGAGGTACGGGATTAGGTCTTTCGATTTGTAAAAAAATAGTTGATCTTATGCAGGGAGAGATTTTATTTGAGAGCACATATCAAAAAGGTTCACTCTTTGGCCTTAAAGTTCCTTTAAAGAGAGTTGACCGACTAGAACGTGAAAGCAGAAAAGAAGGAAGTTATGAGGGCATTTCTATTGCAAAAGTTCTCATCGTTGAAGATAACCTAATGAATCAAAAGATTTTGTCAAAAACATTAGAAAAAATGAAGATTGATTTTGATATCGCTTCTCATGGAGAAGAAGCTTTGAGTTTAATTCACTCTCAGATGTACTCTTTAGTTTTTATGGATATACAAATGCCTGTTATGGATGGGGTTCAAGCCACCAAAAAAATTCGAGAGACCTTTGATGCGAAAGCTTTGCCTATTATTGCTTTAACTGCGAATGCATTTGAAGACGATAAAAAGAAATTTCTTAGTGTGGGAATGCAAGATATTGTCTCTAAACCTTTTAAGTTACATGAAATTTCTTATATGATTCAAAAGTATGCCAAGAAAGGAAGCCATTAAATGTCTCCTGAAATGATTGCTCTTTATGGGACATTATTAGCTGGCGTAGCGACGGGACTGGGAGCGATTCCCATCTATTTTAAAAAAGAATTTTCCAAAAAAAGTTTGGATGTTGGACTTGGCTTTAGTGCAGGAATAATGCTTGTCGCTTCCTTTGTTTCATTAATTATACCAGGCATCGATAAAGCGCAAAAAATTTTAAGTCCCCATCTGGCCTTATTTGTGGTCTTATTGTCGTTATTGGTGGGGTATCTATTTATTATTTTTATACATGATTACTTACCCCATGAACATGTTTATAAGAATAAAGACATGCGACATGATAAAAACTTGAGTCGTATGACTTTAATTGTATTGGCGATTTCTTTACATAACTTTCCTGAAGGTTTAGCTGTCGGCGTAGGTTTTGGGGCAGGGAGTTCTTCTGAGGGACTTGTATTGGCCCTGGCCATCGCCTTACAAAATATGCCTGAAGGACTTGTGGTGGCGATTGGTTTATTAGGGGAAGGTGCCACTAAGAATCGTGCTTTTATGATGGCCTTTTTATCTGGTCTTGTAGAGCCTGTTGCAGCAGCACTTGGTTATTTTACGACTGATATTTCACGTTACTCACTTCCTGTGGCATTGGGCTTTGCAGGGGGGACAATGCTTTTTGTTATTTGTCAGGAGATGTTGCCAGAGTTGTTTCGACAAGGGCATGAGAAGAATGCAACTTTAGGAGTCATTACCGGGGTTATTTTGATGTTAGCGATTAATTATTATCCTATTTGACATGCTTCTTTTTAACCGCCCTACTACGGAGGGGATAGAAGAGAAAACTCAAACTCACAGACAGAAGCTGTTATGATGTAACTATTCTAAATTTTTAGATGTCTGAACTGAAAAGCTTATTTCATATTTGAAATTATTTACTTCTAAAATAACTGCTGGCTAGCGCCTCAAGGAAATCCCTTTTTAAAAGCACT
>LULF01000122.1_pt1 | contig 25493 bp, 19 predicted proteins | sample 728221 | NCBI WGS metagenome assembly LULF01 (sample SAMN03860296, study PRJNA289734) | marine metagenome | biome: seawater column; feature: ocean; material: water; isolation source: Red Sea water column Station 169 - depth 500m | place: Saudi Arabia: Red Sea | collected 2011-10-15 | depth 500 m | reverse complement strand
GATTTACTCGGGGTAGGTCCAAGCTAACTGATTCTTTAATAATCTCAAATGAAAAAACATCGAGTTGATTATTTTCTTCTGCCAAGCCTTGCCATTGTTGTAGTTTATCACTTAAAAGCAAACCACATTTGATCTCTCTAAACTTTTTAAACTCTATCAAATAATCTAAATGATGCTTTAATTTTTCTTCAATCTTTGCGATGGCCTGTGGCCCTGTCACCAACCATGAGTCCACCTCTGAGATCAAACTTAAAAAATCTTCATTAAAAAGATCAATCTCAGACTTGAATTTCAAATCCGTAAATGGCAATTCCTGAATACTTTCTCGAGTTATATTTTTTTCGGCCAAGACAAGTACTTTTTCCTCTTCACCAACCTCTTGTTCAAGAACTCTTCCCATATAATTTTTTGAAAAACGAAAAAGTTTTCGCTTATTCAAAAACTGGATTGGCTCACCCAAGTCTACAATTTTTGTATTGTGATCATCAAACCAACGAATCCAATCAATCGCTTCTGAACTCTCATAAACCTCTTTATAAAAAGGAATGACAACATCTTCTCTTAAGGCCAGTGACTTTATCAAATCCACCTGTGAAGCTGTCATAAACTCAAAGCCATAAAAAACAATATTCCTTTGGGTTTCATAACTTGGCAGCAAGTCTCCTGCACGTAATTTTTCAGACAGATAAAAATAAGATTGATGTTCATCGATCAGCTCAAGCTGAGCTAAAAAGCGATGAAGCCATAGAACCCCTGAACGAAGCTCCTCATCATAATGCTCTAAGACAGTTTCCAAAACTTGATCGGAAATAGAAAAACTTCTAAACTCAGTAAGAAGATTAAAAGCACGTTTAAAGTCGACAATATTATTTCTTCCTATTTTTTTCCAGATTGCGCCCAGAATCAAAATAAGCTCAGACTTTCCCTTATATCTTTCTAGAACTTCTTGATCCCCTAGGGCCGTTAATTCATTTTTTATAAACTTTGAAATAGTGATGGCATCAATTGCTCCTTGGGAAGGAAGCCGCTTTCGCACCCCGTCAGCAATCTTAGGATTAGGGGTGACAATTGTGCCAGCTAGAATCTTTTCAGATATTAAGGCATCGAAAAAATCATTAGTTTTATGAATTAGAACAATATTAAGCATCTTTTATTTTCACCTAAAAAGTTGTATGAAGATCCTACCTTAAAAAAATGACAAAAAAAATGAGTATTTATATGTCTAATCCAAGTCGCCAATATTCTTTCTTACACAATGAAAATGGTTTTTCTATCAGCTTAATAGAGGGGCATTCACTTATCCAAGAGTTAAGTCAAATCCACAATATAGGGCCCCATGCTTTAAACTACTACAGATCAACTGTTTTGAGTTCACTCCAAATGTTAAATTTTTTAAAACCAGGTGAAAATCTAGGTTTTTATATTGATAGTGAAGAGCCATATTATAGATTTAAGATTGAAATTTCAAACAATGGACAGCTGAGAACTCTTTTATTGCCTGAAGACTTTGAGGATTTTCCTACCAAATTAACAGGGAATTGCCGCCTAAATAAAATGTCCCCTGGTCATGAGCCTTACTCATCGATTTTAGATTTCACTGAACACCCGGTTAAGAACCTTATTAATGAAGTTTTAGAAAAGTCATATCAGACTAAATCAAAAATTATTATCAGTGATGATTGTTCTTCCAGCATTATGGTAACGAAATTACCTCCCACCAATATCAATAAGAAAATTGAAGATTTTGATGACTTAAGCTTAGAAGATATCATCAAGAAATTCGACAAACTTATTAAAGCCGCTCTTCTTATTCCAGATGCTGACGTCAAAACAATGGAGGAGCTATTTTCTCAAGCTGGACTCACATATCTTGGAAGTAAAGAAGTGAGATTTCATTGTCCTTGCTCTCATGAAAGAATGGTGGAAAATCTCTTTACTCTTTCAGAAAAAGATCGAGAGCATATTTTCCAAAAAAGACCAGTTATTGAAACTCGCTGTGACTATTGCAATACTGTCTATGAAATCAAAAAAGAAGAAATTATTAAGCCACTACACTAATTCTCAAAGGGGTTAATAATAGAAAACTCTAAACCTTGTTGCTTTGCACCACTAAAGATCCTTTTTAGGAGATCACTTTGTTCATAAACACCACAAAAGTTCTCGGCCCTAGCACCAGTTGCATAAAGTGGAGAAACAAGTTTACGCTTACTGATTTTGATGTTGCGACCTTCATTCTCGTAAGCTTTCCATTCTTTACCTGAACGTGGAAAATTAAGCTCAACTCCAGCTGCACTTGTCACTAAAACTAAAATATCACTAGAGTCTTTGGCCAAAGATTGAAAATAATCAATGACTTCATTGATCTCAGCTAACTCAGACTTTGCTTCCTTAATTCTTTTTTGTTTAAGAAGGTTTAAATATTGAAAATTTCTAATGACATAGAGGTAGTTCTTTGTATTTTTTTGAAATAGAGAAAAATTACTTTCTATATTTCGTGATAAACTCGTAAAACATTTTCCTGTCGAACAAGATTTATCGAAATAAACATCTCCTTGTCGAAAAGAATTTTTTTCTCCAATATGAAATAATTTTGCATCTTTAGGAGGCACTCCCATTTTCCAAAAAATGACATCATTTAAATAATTAGACGAAACATTTTTGCAATCCTGCGACTTTAATAAAGACTGCTCCTTATTAGATTCTCCCTCAAAAATTCCAATCTTGTAGTTTTTATCTGAAATATATTTCCAAATTGGTCTTTGCTCAAAATCCTCACAACTATTTTTAATATTTTTTTTACCAGTCAATTGACTAAGGAAATTTTCATAAGCACTTGGTCTTAAATCATATAAATTATAATCCCAAGTTGTTCCGACACACAAAGACTGTTCAAATGCTGTTTTCTTTTCTCTGGAGGGGTAAGAAAACTTTAACAGGGCCATATGTTCAGCAGAAAAGCCAGCTAGCTGAACCCAAATAATCTTAGTTGGGATCTTTCCAAATTGATGTTTTTTTAAATTTAAACTAGTTACCTGAGCACAACTTCCGCATAAAAGTAGCATCAATATCAAAAAATTATTTTTAAACAAAACTTTCCTCACTTTCTATTCTCGATCTAATATGCGCCAAATTTAAAAAATGATTTCCTAAGACAACTAACCAAATAAAAATCAAATTAAACTCCCATATATTCTGGGTTTTAATAAAAAATAAAGCAACACATACAGGCAACAAATATATCAAATAGCGCCGCAAATATCGGTAATAGACTTTTCTTTTCCATAAAATAATATGTAAAATAACATAATGCCCCATGCAAATGAAAGCAATGTACTCTAAATCAAAATAAAGGCCTGCTAAAAAACCTATAAGAGGAATTCTCCATATGGTTTTAATTTTTTTTCCTTCTAATTGATCAAGAGTAAGTAAAGTCACCAACGCTAAATAAAGTGAAAAGAGTAAAGTCACAACCACCTTTAAGACTTGTTCATAATGATACATTGAAATTAAATCTTGAAAAAAAACTGCTTGAGACACAACCAAAGCCCATACGGAAATGACATGCGTCGTAATAAAAAACTCTACAGTTTTAAAACGATTAATTTGAAGTAAACAACGAGAACCGTACCAAAAACTAACAAATCCCAAAAAAAATAAACTTAAGATATCTATATTCACATTCATGACTTAAAATAATAGTTATTATATATATAATAGAATATAGTTAAAGTTTTAGGAAAGCTAACGTTATTTGGGAAAGGTAACGTTATTTAGGAAAGGTACACCTACGAAAGGAGATGTGATGGATCCAACATTGGCCACCAGGGAAATTTTTTGGCAAATCCCTTTTTCATTTAAAGTTGCAATGTATATTTTTATGTTTATTGCCTTAGGAGTCTTTGCTTATGGGGTCATACAAAAACTTAAGTATGTTACTCAAGGAAATGGGATAAAAAGTCTTCTGCCAAAACAATTAAACTGGAAAAACTTTATTCAAACGATTTTTTTTACAGGAAAGGTCACTCGAGATAAAAAAGTTGGATTTTTCCACAGTCTCATCTACTACGGTTTTGTCATTTTATTAATTGCAACTGAGTTAGTCGCTATTCATGCAGACTCTCCTTTTAAAGTTTATCAAGGAACAACGTATATAGTGATTTCTTTTTTAGCTGATATTGCCGGTGTCGCAATTCTCATTGGACTTTCATTGGCCTATAAGCGCCGCTATATCGACAATCCTAAATATCTTTCTGCGACTCGTCCAAATAATGAAAAATTTATGTATGCCATGATCTTCGCCTTAGTTATTATCGGGTTTTTGCTAGAGGCCATGCGTATTGTTGGAGCAGGAATGCCTGGGCAAGAAGCTATTTGGTCACCTGTTGGCTTTGTTCTTGCGCTAGGAGTTAATGCACTAGGCCTGTCAGAAACTCTCCTCGTCAATATTTACAAAGGTACTTGGCTATTTCACATGCTAAATACGATGGTCTTTATAGCCTGCATAAGTCACACTAAGTTTTTTCATATGGTAGCACTTCCATTTAATGCGCTCGTTACACCTTTTAGAAGAGGTGGAGTTCTTGAGCCCATGAATTTTGAAGATGAAACAGCTGAAACTTTTGGCTTGGGTAAGGCCAGTGAGCTGAGTGCGAAACAAAGAATGGACACCCTTTCTTGTGTTGAATGTGGAAGATGTACTCAAGTTTGCCCGGCCAATATTGCTGGAAGACCACTTGATCCCAAACTCATTATTACTAAAACAAGGGATAATATTGAAGAGGCCAAAGGTGAAGATGTTGATTTTTGGGAAAAACAAGTTTTTACTTCAGCGGAATTAGACTCATGTACAACCTGTGGTGCCTGTATGGAAGAATGCCCAGCAAATATTGAACATGTTCAATCCATAATGGGCTTAAAAAGATATAAGGCCCTCACCCTAGGTGATATTCCTCCTGAGGCTGCGACTTCTGCTAATAATATTCGAGTTAATGGAAATCCATGGGGCGTTTCACAAGATGATCGTTTTCAATGGGCCGATGGATTGGATGTACCAGTTATTGAAGCAGGTAAAAAAGTTGATTATCTTTATTATGTCGGTTGTGCTGGATCATATGATGCTTCAAACCAAAAAGTTGTTAAAGATACAGTTCAACTCCTTAAGAAAGCCGGTGTTGATTTTGCAGTCATGGGAAAAACAGAGAAATGTAATGGTGATCCAATTCGCCGTTTTGGAGACGAATATACTTTTTTTGAGGTAGCGATTGAAAATATTGCTAATATGAGACAATACGACTTTGGAAAAGTTGTCACTCATTGCCCACACTGTCTGCATACCATTGGTAAAGAATATGCAAAATTTGATGATGGTGATTTTGAAACAATTCACCACACTGAACTTTTAGCTGACTTGGTAAAAACTGGAAAACTCAAACCAACCAAAGAAGTAAAAGAGGAGCTCACTTTCCACGACCCTTGTTATTTAGGACGCCACCATGGTGAATATGACGCACCAAGAGAGGTGTTAAAAAGTATTCCTGGGGTTGAAATTAAAGAAATGGTCAAAAATAAAGACAAAGCGCTGTGCTGCGGCATGGGTGGTGGAAACATGTGGTATGAAATGCATGAAGGAAATGACTTAGTCGAAAACCGCCTTGAACATGTTGGTGAAACAAAAGTCTATAAACTTGCTACTTCATGCTCTTTTTGTATGATAAACTTTAACTCAGGTAAAGGAAAAGTAAAAGAAACTGAAGAGCTTGAAGTTGAAGATATTGCATCAATTTTATCAAAATCTGTTGAATAAATATCTAAGAGAGGTGATTCTCACCTCTCTTATCTTAATCTCATTTAAGAGCTTTGCCCAAGATGGCCTCTACAAATCTTTTTATACTTTAGTAGAAGATCAAAAAACCAAATATAATAAACTCATCAACTCTCTTTTAGGCCAAGAGTTTGATAGTAAAAATCTCAGTGATATTGAAGATATTACACTAGATGAAAATTACTTAAATCTTATTTTACAACAGACTCCGACTCGTTACACTTACTTGGCCACCAAAGATAAATGTTCGCTTTATGATCTTCTTGCGGCAAGGATTTTGCGCTCTCCAAATGGGGAATTACAATATGTCATTTTTAATTATCAAGATGGTTCTCAAAAAAACAAAAAAGCTTTGATGGAAAGAGAAGAGTTTTTAACTAAAGTAGTTCAAGTCCAATGCCCAAAAGTACTCCAGTTTAGACAATACTTTCAAAATAAGAATCTTTCAAAAACTGTAAAAAATATAAAGATAAAAACACCTAAATCCTATGAAGAATGTCTTTCGTATATGCAAGACTTTACTAACGATTACAAAGCTCCCTATCTCTGTAAGATTACCGACAATATAACAGCTATTCCCCACTTAGAAGTTCAATTAAGAAACTTACCTAAATCAAGTCCAAGACAAAAACAATTACTTCAAAAAGAAATTCAACTGGCCAAAAATCAAAAAGCTATTTTAAACCAAGAAGCTTACAAAGTTCTTACAAAAAGGTGTGCTCAACTCAACACTCCCGAACTTTATTGCCAGAGCTATTTTGAATCAAGCTTATGGCGACAAATCCATCGAGTCTCGCCAAATTCAGAGGTTCTTCAATCCTTTTGTCCTCAAAAGAACTCCACCAGCTGTATCGAAAACTTAGAAAATGATTCTTCATCATGTCTCTTCTCTGGGGCACAAAAAACTTTTTCTCTCTCTCCAAGACCCAATTGTAAGCAGATATCGAGATCACTCAAAAAATCCAGACTTTATTATCAATACTCCGACTGTCCAGGAAAAACAGGTCAGGAGAATATTACAAGCATGGCCAGAATCCTTAATCACTTCAATCCTAAGCCTACTAAAGAAAAATTAAATAACTGTGAACTCTATTCAACACTGCCTTTTGCAAACTTCGCCTTAGAAAATACAACCGACCGTAGTTGGGACGTCAAACTATGTTTTTTAGATAAAATTATTGGAAATGAACGAGTTTGTTACCCTGTAGTTATGGGAGCCGTCGCGGGTTCATCACTTTCACTTCCAAAGGTCGTAGCCAAAATTGCTTCTCGTCTTAGAGGCTATACTGAAGACAAATGTCAAATTGTCAGTAAAGAGGATTATAAACCGGCCCTCTTACAGTTTAAGTCTGGCTGTCATATTATTAAAGACAAGAAAAACTGCAATGGTGTTAACTGCCCTTTTAAAGTTATGTTAGGTGAAAGAGAGTTCGATAAATTTAGTATTGAAGCACAGTCCATTTTTGATTTTCTTCCTAAAGATTTTATCAATGAAAACAAGTCTCTTTTAAAGTTATTTTCTAAAACATCTAAAAAGACTTTAAAAAAGATTTCGAATATGACTTTATTTTTAAATACTTTTAAACAACAAAAAAATGCTTTATTCGTTGGAGTTGGATGTGCAGAAGACCTACTCCCTAGTTTTTTCAAGATGAATTCACTAAACCAATGTACAGCTTTAAGCTTTATTAGTGATGGGTACTATAAAAGCAAAGGGCTTTATGCTCTTAATACCAGAACAGCAATAGATCATATTCATGCCCCAAGGATTATTCCCTGGGGACATATTTTTTCTGCGATCAAAAGATACCAAAATTTACACCCGATAAGCTCCTGGGAGTTTTATGCAATATATTAAATACTTGCTTACCCTATTCTCCATTTCTATCCAGGCCGAAGTTGCACAACTCCAAACAAAACAGGATATTTCAAAAATACGCTATATCTCTTCAGACGGAAAATTTACTTATTACCAAAAGAACTCAGGAGAATTACAACTATCCACTAACTATAATTTCACCACACTTCTCAAAAAGCCTAAACTCACTCAATACAACCTTTTTACATCACCAAAAGAGAGTGTTCTTATCATTGAAGCTATCGAGCAATATTATTCAAACCAAGGTTTAAGAAAAAATAATACAGTTTATACATCCGCCGTGGGTGAACAAGAAAAAATTGAAAAAATAGGTAATGGGCGCTCGCCTAAGCTTCATCTTGATGACAATTGGATAAGCTTTTATCAACCTCAAAAAGGAAATATCGTCTTTCACAATCTCTCCGCTAAAATTCCTAGTAAAAAAATTACTCTTACAAATAAAATAAATCCTTATTTTATCCCTACGGTAGGAATGATCACTCCTAACGATATTATTTATACCGATTTAAATCTAAAAGGATTAAGCGCCCTCATTCAATACTCATTTATAGAAAAAAAATTCAGCACTATTTATAAAGCCAAATCCCCTGGAACCAAAATTGAATTTTGTCGCTACCAAAACAAACTTATTGTGGGTGAGTTTCCTCATTCTGGAGTCGAAAGCAAGTCATCTATTCGTGTTATTCCACTTTTTAAAAATAAAAACTATCAAAATCAATCAGTCATCTATACAAACGATCTCAATGATATTGGAAATATGGTTTGTAAAAAGAACAAAGTTTTCTTTATCCGAACAAATGAGTATCATCCTCAGATCAATAAAGGAGATACAGATATTTACTCCCTTGATATTGAAAGTAAGAAAATCAAACGCCAAACAAATTTTAAAAATGTGACACAAATTATTCCAATGGGAAACTTAATTCTGACAGTAGAAAAAGGGAAATATTATATCGTAGAAGGCAATCAAAAATTAATTAATGATCAAATTAAGGAAGATAATTAATGAAACTTATCTCTTTTATACTTCTCTTTTCTTTTAAAATAGCTATGGCCCAAGATAATTATTTATCAGGAATTAGCCTCAACCAATCCGCTTACACACTTAAATTAGTTCTCGACCACTTAAAAAACTCAAATCCAACTCTGGAACAACAAAAAAAAGCTTTAAAGCTCATCTATGACATGAATCAAATTTCTCTTCCTAATGACGAGATTCAACTGACCTTTATGAGTACAACTGAGACTTTTAAAAGTTTATTAAATCAGAAATTTTTTAAGCTCAATACTGAAGTTTCTAAAGAGGAAATTAAAAATCTCAAAGAAAAATATAACAAAAATAAAAATTCCTATACTAGTCTGGGAGCGTTTATTATCGAAGGTGTCTTAAATGATTTTTCAAGTAAAAAAGACCCTTATTCACCACCTAAAAAACAAGCCTATATGATACAAAAATTTTCAGGCCCTTGGGTTCAGCTGGCCTTACAAAAATCACCACAAGCCTTTTCAAGTCTTCTCACAAAGCAGGCACTGATTTATTTGAATAACCTCCACAAGCAACTTTTAATTTTTAACTTACATCTTACAAAGAACACTCAAAAAACTCCCTTATTCCTTCCTTTGAATCCCTTAGATCTTTTTCCCTCAAATGAGAAAACCTCACCTTCCCAGATCGACCCAAAACAGGCGATTGAAAATCTTCGTATCGGGCCAAATGAGGGTGCTAATGAAAAAATTGATCAACTCTTAAAGAAAATAGATCAAAATATTGAGCAATAAAGTTTTTAAATAACAATGCATCGGTCTACTCAGCCGGTTTAAAATACAAAAAATCGAAACACTTAAGATTAACAAGACGCATTTCTTTTGCTACAACCTATGAGTTATATAAAAAGGACTAGAACAAAATGACTCTAAGCAAAAAACCCTATAAAGGATGTAGAGACTTTATCCCCAAAGACATGCGAATCAGGGAGTTTCTCTTTGATAACATGCACAGCTCTGCCAAGAAATTTGCCTATGAACCCTACGATGGCCCATTGCTAGAAGAGGTTGAGCTATACAAAGCAAAATCTGGGGAAGAATTAATTAATGATCAAATTTATTCTTTTGAAGACAGAGGCGGGCGCCAAGTGGCCATTAGGCCAGAAATGACTCCTACTCTCGCTAGAATGGTTGCTGGAGTTCATCGTGAAGTTCCTAAACCTCTTCGTTGGTACTCTATTCCAAACCTTATGCGCTACGAAAAACCTCAACGAGGTAGAGTTAGAGAGCATTGGCAATACAATGTTGATATTTTTGGGGCCCCAAAAAACTTAGGCGAAGTAGAAATACTAAACCTAATTATAGACTTTCTCACTGGCTTTGGAGCCGACAAATCAATGTTTAGCATTTTGATAAATGATAGAAGTATTGTCGATAGTCTCTTCTGCCAAGTTTTGGGTCTAGACGAAGAAAAAAGTTATAAACTCTACAAAGTCATTGATAAAGCAAAAAAAGTAAGTGCTGAGAAATTGGATAAGATGATCATCGAAACAATTGAGGACACAAAAAAGATTGACGCTTTTAAGGAATATCTCAGTTGTTCAACTTTTGAAGATATTTTAGCTTATATTCAAAAACATCAGCTCCAAGAGCAAACTCAAGACTTTGCTCAGTTTATCCAAATGGTAAAAGAATTATCAATGGCCGATTATATTCAATATGATCCCACTATTGTTCGTGGCTTAGACTACTACACAGGAATTGTCTTTGAAATTTTTGACAAACACCCTGAAAACAATCGCGCTATAGCTGGTGGAGGCGCCTACGCCAATCTTCTTCAGATTTTTAACGAACCTGCTTTAAGTGGAGTTGGTTTTGGACTTGGAGATGTCACCTTAAAAGACTTTCTAGCAACTCATAATCTTCTTCCAGATTTTACCCATGCCCAAAATGATCTCTATGTTTTTTACACACAAAAAGAACAACAACTAAAATCGCTCAACTGGTCAAATGATCTCAGAGCTCATAATTTAAATATCGAGCTTCATTTAGGTGAAATTAAATTCAACAAAATTTTTAAACTTGCTCAAAATAAAGGTTATGAACACATCGCTATAATTGAAGAGAGAGATGGCAAAGTCACCGCTCAACTTAAAAACCTTAGCGACAAATCATCTGAGGTTTTTGAACTTACTGATATTCAATCAATCAAAAAATATCTGAAAAAAGGATAAATTATGACACTCGAAAGTCAACTTCCCAAAACTTTCAATCCTAATGATGTAGAAGAAAAATGGTACAAAGCTTGGGATGAAGGAAAATACTTCAAACCAGTTCAGCGCAATAAAAATAAAAAGCCCTACTCTCTTTTAATGCCTCCCCCCAATGTTACAGGTAGGCTTCACATGGGACATGCTCTTAATCATACGATTCTAGATATCCTTACGCGATTTAAAAGAATGCAAGGACATGAAACCTTATGGATTCCAGGCCAAGACCATGCGGGTATAGCAACACAAGCAAAAGTAGAACAAAAAATATTTCAAGAACAGGGTAAAACAAAACATGACCTAGGGCGAGAAAAGTTTGTTGCTGAGATTTGGAAGTGGAAAGAAGAATATGGAAACCATATTATGGAGCAATTTCATAAACTCGGAGACTCATGCGACTGGGACTATTTTACTTTTACCATGGATGAGGGCCCCAATCTTGCTGTCAAAAAGTTTTTTGTCGACATGTATAATGAAGGGCTTATTTATCAATCAGACTATATTATCAATTGGGATACAACCTTACAATCAGCGATTTCAGATGCAGAGGTAGAGCATAAAGAAGTCAATGGAAACTTCTACCACCTTCACTATCAAGTCAAAGACTCCAATCAAGTTTTAGAAATTGCCACAACAAGGCCTGAGACTTTATTTGGAGATACGGCAGTTGCTGTTAACCCAAATGACGATCGCTTTGAACATCTTATTGGAAAAAAGGCTATCGTTCCTATCTGTAACCGTGAGGTTCCTATTATTGCAGATAAACACGTCGACATGGAAGTGGGAACAGGATGTCTCAAAGTTACACCTGGACATGATTTTAATGATTACGAAATTGGAAAAAGAAACGAACTTGAAATTATTAATATTCTTAATAAAGATGGATCACTTAATGAAAATGCAAAAGCTGTAGAAGGCTTAAACATCAAAGAGGCCAGAAAAAAAACAGTCGAATTGCTTAAAGAGACCCAGCAACTTATCAGTACCAAACCACATACTCATCAAGTTGGTCACTCTCAAAGATCAGGTAGTGTTGTTGAACCAATTGTTTCAAAACAATGGTTTTTAAATACAGAAAAGATGGCGGAAATTTCTGTTCAGGCGGTTGAAAACGAAGATATGAAGTTTTTTCCCAAGGGATGGGAAAATACTTATTTTTCATATCAAAAAAATCCACGCCCTTGGTGTATTTCTCGTCAACTTTGGTGGGGACATCAAATTCCTGTTTTTTATTGTTCTGAAGATAGCTGTCTGCATACTTGGGCTTCAGAAGAAGCTGAAACTCAATGTCCTAAATGTCATTCAAAAAATATTCAACAAGATCCAGATGTCCTTGATACATGGTTCTCATCTGGTCTTTTTCCACTAAGTACATTAGGATGGCCAAATAAAGAAAAGATGCAAGAATCTGGTTTTGATAAGTTTTATCCCTCAGCAGTTCTTGTCACAGGTTTTGATATTATCTTTTTCTGGGTGGCCAGAATGATGATGATGTCCAACAAGATAACTAATCAATCACCATTTCAAGACACCTATATTCATGCCATTGTTAGAGACAAAGATGGAGTCAAGATGAGTAAGTCTTTAGGTAATGTTCTTGACCCTCTAGAAATTATTAAAGAAAATGGTTGTGATGCAATGAGGTTCACTTTAGCTGTCAGCTCTGGATACAATAGAAATATCAATCTTGATCCAGCTAAGATAGAAGGCTATAGGAACTTTATCAATAAAGTTTGGAATGCCTTTAGATTTATCCACCCTTATCTTGAAAATGCCAATGATAAAGGCTTTGAAATATCTGAGTTACATCATCATGAAAAATGGATATTAAATGAACTAAATCTTGTGATCAAAGATGTTACTGAATCAATTGAAATTTATCGTTTTGATGATGCTTGTAATTCTATTTATCAATTTGTTTATGAAAAATTTTGTTCTTGGTTCATTGAACTCTCAAAAGGCATTTTAAACTCAGAAAATGAACATTTGAAAATTCAACGGGCCAATGTTTTAAAATATTGCTTCAAACAAATTGTAAAACTTCTTCATCCTATAACTCCTTTTGTTACAGAAGAAATCTGGGGGTTTCTAAAGTCAGAAGATGAAGAGCTACTCATTATTCAAGAATATCCCGTATTTGATGAGACATTACAATTTAAAGAAGACAGTGATTACATGGATAAGTTTATTGAAGTCGTAACTTCAATTCGAAATCTTAGAAATACTGTCATGATAAAGCCTAAAGATGAAATTGAAGTTAGGCTATTCACAGATAATGAGTCCCTAGCAAAATACTTCTATAAAAGTCGTGGATTCTTTAAAGAATTGGCCAAAGTCAAAGCAGGAAAGATTAAGGACAAATCAATAGAAAGACCACAAAAATCAATTATGCGGGCCACTGGCCATACAGAAATTTTCATCCCTCTTGAAGGCATTATCGACCTTAAACTTTTTGTAAAAAAACTCGAAAATGATAAGTCTAAAGCTCAAAAGGAATTTGATAAAGTAGATAAAAAACTAAAAAATCCTAAGTTTATTGAAAATGCTCCTATTGATGTTGTCGAGAAGGTCAAAGAAGAAGCGAAGGAGTTTCAAGAAAAATTAGACTCAATCACTAACAGCCTAAATAACTTTCAATAAAAAAGGAGACATTAAATGTCTCCTTTTTAAGCTTATAATTATATAAAGATTGAAAACTTATTAACTCACCTACGATGGTGGGTGTAGTAAAAAAAACTCAAACTCCCAGACAGAAGCAATAATTCTTTAATAATTGAAAATTTATAGATGTCTGAATAGTTAGACCTATTCAAAGAACGAAGTCATTTATTAAAAAATAACTATCTACTACCGCCTCGACAGAGTCCCTTTTGATAAGTCTTATAGAGTCTCGTTGCTTAGTTTGAGTTTTTTCTATCCTCAATTTGGTAGTTAGTTAGAAAAACTTATTTAATAACCGTTTTATATCTTAAAAGATCACCTTTACCCACAAGCTTTTTGTTGGAAACATAAATTCCGTTCCATAAGGCTAATTTTTTCCAATATTTCTCACTTCCATAAAGCTTCATAGAAATTGTTTTTAATGTATCTGTTGGCTTTACCCAATAAAGACTTTCTTTTTTTGCTCTTCTTGGTGCAAAAGAAGCCACCTTTCTTTTCACTTTTTTAGGTTCAACCTTGGCCACCTTTTCAACCTTAGGTTTTATTACTGGAGCTGGCTTTTTTTCAACTGGCGGTAAGGCTATCGGTTGAGTATAAGTCCCCATCTGTGCCAAAGTTTCATCTAAGTCTTTTTCTATTTCCTCACTATTTTTTTCAGCACCCAACTCAAGTCGTCCTTTACTTGCTTGCATTTTAACTTCATCACGTATTTCGACATACTCAAGTACTTCCGGAATAACTAACTCTGCTACCCCTTCCTCAGATGTTTCATTCAAATACATTCCATCATCAAGGTTTGAGATTTTCTTGTGATCTGATTCTGTCTTATTAGCAACAGAACAGGAAACAAAGTAAGTCATCATTATAAGTAAGGTTATAATTTTTTTCATAAGCTCTCCTACCTATCTATTCGGAAAAGAGCTAAAATATTAAAATTTTTTTAAATAAATGGAAAACTTTTCCTATCAGGTTAGATTAGAATAAATAACCTGCCCCGATACCAATTCTCATGACACTTACATTAGATGGTCCTGTCAGTGTGTGATATTTAAAAAGACTTGAGACATAATATTTATCTGTAATCTTACTCAATAAAAACAACATAACTTTATTTCCTGAATAAGCTTGAGAATTATCATCCCCAGAAAAACCTGCAGTACGACTCGAAAAAACTGACTGAGATATACTAGCTTTAAATAAAAATCCATGTTTCATCAAATTAAAGGCTTGAGAGTAACCAATAGTGAGATATCCAATTTGATTCTCATCAAACAAAATATCATTTTCATTCTCTACCCCTTCTAAACTAAATGTATTAAATTTTTCAAAATCGAAACCACCATAGAGATTAAAACGACCTTGCATGATTGGATGTTGATAATAACTATTAAACCCAATTTCAAGAGGAACTTCAATATTCTCTTTACCAAGATTACTTGAGGCTGCTAATAAATAAGAAAAATAAATTGATGAAGCAATCGTAAAATTTTTATTCTCAGGATAATGAGTATACATAAGACCTAAAGTTAAAGGTGAGTTTTGCTTAAAATCAACTTTTGCAATATCAGAGTTTTCTTGACTAAAAGTTCCCATGGATGCCATATAAAAAGCACTCCACTTTTTTATTTCCTTAGACTTCTTTTTCTTTTTTACTTTTTTAGCGATTTTTTTAGATACCTGTTTGACTTCTTTTCTAAAAGCCTTAAGTTTGTCCATATCTATATATTTAGGATTGATATAAACATAAAGTGTTTCACCTGGTTTAAGATTTCTCCAATCTTTTATTTGAGGATTTGACTTAAGTGTTTTTTGAATCATTGGATTATTTTTTGAAATAATTGAATCTTCTCTTACAAACCGTCTTAATATTTTAGCTAAAGTATCTTTTTTATAAACGACAACTTTCATTTTATAAAATCTCATTGGTTTTTTACTTTGAGCCTGAGTTATAATACTTACTCCAAAACAGAGTAATAATATTAAAGAATATCTTAAAGATTTTTGTCTAAAATAATTCATAATCATCCTTTAAAATTCATCTAAAGGGGAAATTGGAAAATATATTTCTCCTACTGGAGAAAATTTAGAAGTTTTTCCCCAAATATTTTCAACCCTATACCTATAAAAGTATTTTCCTTCACCTTTTGAGTCAATGCAATCTTTATTTTGATTTAAACGCTTACGATACATCAGTTTCCATTTTCCATTAACTTTTGTTCGTGAACTATAAATATAAACATCATAAAATTTTCCATACCGAAGTTTTGGAATTGTAAATTGATGACAATTACCCTTTTCTAAATATTTCAAAATAATTTTAGGGGCCACAACGTCCTTAAAACCTGGCCTTTTGAGAGATAAGCTATATTTTTTAGATGCAGCGACCAATTCAGAAGATTCTGGTACGACTTGCCATTCAATATTTTTTTCAGTCGAAGTCGCATAAAAATAACGATTTTCACTTAATTGTTTTTCAAAAAATGGATCTGTTTTTCCCTTTTCAAATAGTTTAAGAGTATATTTTTGTTTATCAATTTTACGAGTACTTAACCATTTTATTTCGGTAGAAAGCTTCTTTGCAGCAGAATAGACATTCTTTGGTGTTCCCCGATTTAAAATTTCACCCTGAATTAAAAAATCTTGAGTATAAAGCTTTTCTTTTTTGTCAGCGCTATATAGATTAAGAGTATATTTTTGTGGTGTTAATTTTTTAAATTGAAAAGCTTCTTTTTTAGATTTTTCTTGAATGATTTTTTGCCCATTCTCATTAAGGAGCTCAATATTATAACTTAGTCGATTAGGGTTTTTTAGTTCAAAAACTCTATTTCTATCGGTTAAAGAAGAAGCCTCTTTTAAGCCCATGATGTTAAAACGATTACTCACATTAAGTAAAATTTCTTTTTTGGCAATTCTTCCATATTTCAAATCTTTAACAATAAACTCAACTGGACCAGCCTTTTCTACTTTATAATCAATTTTATTACTATTAATAATCTTTTTTACCGAGTCATTTTCAGTAACAACTTCGACTTCATAAGAAAGCTGTGGCAAGGAATTCCAAGCGACTCTCAATTTTTCACCTGAATAATACGACTCTTTCGTTTGAGCATCAATAGAGATATCAATTTTTTCTGCCACGACAAAACTGTCATAGTCTCCCTCTTTTTCCAGACGAAGAAAATATTTACCATAACGCAAAAAATCTAAATCAATTAAACCATTTTTAACTGGATAAGTTTTTATCTGGGTAAAGTTCTCGCTTGGACTAATCTCTACCTTAGAAATATCCTTAAATTTAGGCATCAGACGAATTTTATTTTCAAAAAGAGGGTCATAACTTTTAGTTGCGATAATATTTATTTTATTAACTACCTCTGATTTCTTTCGCCCAACTAAAAGAAGCTTTCCTTTTCCTACCTCTAATTTTTCTTTTTGAGTATTATCCACTAGACTTGCTTTTCCACTTATGGCCTCAACAACAACATTAGACTTTTTTGAAGTAATTTTTAGTTTTGCGCCCTTTGAAAGATCAAGCTTGCGAACCCTTCCACGCTTATCTTTGATATTAATTTTACTTATTTTTTTGTTTGAGTTTATTAAAACTGACCCACGGGAAACATCTAGATTAAACTCATCACCGGCCCGACTAATTTTAACCATTGAGTCAACGGGAACTATAAATTTTGAGTCTTTATCTTCCTTTAACTCAATCTCAATGTCTTTATTCTCATTAGCAAAGATGACATCTCCATAATAAAGTTCACTTTTCTTATCTACATCAAACCATTGAAGAGAATTACCAAGTTTCCTAGTTCCTGCTCCTGTTGATACATAACCAAATGTTTCTGTTTCTCTAAAGTCACTTGACATAAAAGATACATTATTAAAAAGATAGGCTCCTGCTAGAATACAAAAGATCCCAACCAGAATGATCAGCCAATCAAAGGGTGAATATTGTAACCTCTTGTATGTATTTACATTTTCCATAAAATAATACCATAAGCTTTTAACTTATTATTATTAATCATAAACCAAGAAGCGGTTATAATCATGACAGGAAAAAAAGTTTTCTTTAGTATCAAAAACAAAATTGTTTTCGCTTTGATTGTTATTCTCATCTCTGTTACTGGTTTTAACTTAACTTATTCTTATTTAATGTTTAAAAGTGATAAAGAAGCTTATATTTTTGAAAATAGTTTAAGAAGTAGTGAAGTCGCAACCGAAAAAATTTTAGATTATATAAAGAAACAAGGTGAGATCCTTGCAAAGTCTCCCAAGGTTACAGCTTCCAATTTCTATCTAACAGGAGAGCTTCTCAAAGGAGACAAATTTCTCTTTTATTATAATGATGAATCTTATCGGGAAGAAGAAAGCACCTTAAAAAATTTGATTAAAAAAAACTCAAATGCATCTGCGAAACCAATTCAGGTTCTCCCCTACCAAAACAAATTGATCATTCTTCTTGAGCAATCAAATGGCCATCGTTTTGCACTAATAGACAAAGACAATATTAATGAAACACTCGAAAAAGATAATATTTTTGACTATATCGTCATCGACAATAATCAAAATATTTTTTATGGTTCAAAAAACTTGGTTCCTGACTTTAAAAAGAAAACCCTTGCCAATCTCAATCAAGGAAGTTTTATCGCCAAAAGTCAGCAAAAAGAATATCTACTATCCTATACAAAAGTTCAACTCTTAGACCTCATTATTTATAGTTATATTAGTCAAGACAATGCTTTCGCTATATTTAAAGATATTATTTTCAAAAATATAAGTTTTACGATTATCATTCTCGGAGTTTTTCTTATTATCTCACTTGTCTTTTCAAAAAGACTCACAACTCCGATTTTACAATTGATTGAAAAAACGAAAGACATAGCAAATGGTAACCTAGATGGGACAATCACTGTTTCAACAAATGATGAACTTCAAATTCTAGGTTCAAGTGTTAATACGATGTCTTCCAAGATTTCTAAACTATTAGATGATAAGCAAGAGATGATTAAAGAGCTAGAAGTCGCAAATACAAAGCTTGATGAATATAATAAAAACCTAGAAAGCATTGTTGCTGAAAGGACTAAAGACTTACGTGAAGCAAATAACTTTATTACTGCTATGATCAACTCCCTAGACCAAGGACTTTTCGTTTTCGATGACTCCAAAAAATGTCTCGACATATCAACTAAGGCCTGTGAAAAAATGTTTAATAAAGACCCTGACGGCCAGGAAGTGACCAAATTACTTAACCTTAACGACAAAGAAGTTGAGGGTTTTGAAAAGTGGAGTAACGTTATATTTTCAAACATGATGCCTTTTGAGGCTGCAAAATCTCTTGGACCTAAAAGTGTTGTAAGAAGCAGTTATGGTAAGGATGATTTCCAATTTATAAGTCTTAACTATTACCCTATGTTTGATGAAGACGAGAAACTTGAAAATGTTGTCGTTGTTGCAACTGATAAAACAAATGAAGTTGAAGCCGAAGAGAGATTTAAAGAAAAAGATGCCTATGTATCCATGATCTTAAATATCATAAAAAACAAAAAAGCTTTTTATGACTTTCTGGATGAGATGAATGAAATGCTCGACAATTTGGCACAATTTGATAAGCATGAAGATCTGGCCAATATTGCAATGATTGCTTTTCATAGTATGAATGGAGGTTTTGCCAACTATTCAATTACTCACCTTGTAAAAGTCGCTCGAGAAAGTGAATCCCAAATCAAGTCTTTTATAGGTAACCGTCAAGAACTAGAAAATCTCTTGCTCTACCTTATTCAAAACTTCAAAAAAGAAAGAGATAAAGTTATAGCGGATATAGAGTCTCAACTTGCAGGCAGCCAGAATAAAATAGAAATGGATAAAGCCGAAATTGAAGAGCTAAAATCAAGAATTGAAGCTGGAGAAGACTGTAAACAACTCTTTATTGAATACTTTGAAAAAAGTAAGATTGAAACTGTCTTTACACCGTATAAAGACCTTATAAAGCAAATTGGAGAAAAAATAAACAAACCCATGACTCCTTTACTCATTCTTGGTGGAGACATTAGAATAAATACTGATAAAATAAAAGAGTTTTCATCAAGCTTAGTCCATCTTTTTAGAAATTGTATGGATCATGGAATTGAAACTACAGATAAAAGGACTGAGGCCAATAAACCCACAGAGGGTTCGATAACAATTGAATGTTCACAACCAACCCCTGAGAAAATTAAAATTATTATTCAAGATGATGGTGGCGGAATTAACACCAAAAAGATAAGAGAAGTCCTTGATAAAAAAGGTATTGAGCATGATAAGCTTACAGATAAAGAAGCCATGATGTATATTTTTCAGCCTGACTTCTCAACTGCTGAAAAGCTCACAGAGTTATCTGGACGTGGTGTTGGAATGAGTGCTGTCGCACAAGCAATTAAAAACTTAGGCGGATCACTAGACCTTGAATCACAAGAAGGAAAAGGAAGTAAATTTATCTTCGAACTTCCAGTTGTCTAAACGATTTGTTTTCCAACTTCTTTTAATTTTTGAATTAAGACCTCTGCGGAGAAAGGTTTGATTATATAGTTTGCTGCTCCCAAAGAAATTGCATCTAAAACCATCGACGACTCATTCTCGGTGCTTACCATAACGACTGGGGTTGCCTTTAAGATATCACTTGCCTTGATTCTCTTAACCAATTCAATCCCATTACATTCTGGCATATTAATATCAGAAAAAACCAAACCATAAGGCTCTGAGCCTTGTGCATCCATAAGCATCTCAAAGGCCTGATTACCATCTTCGGCCATATCTATTTTACTGAAACCTAGTTTTTCTAGAAAAGATGATAAAGCTGTTCTATATGTTGCCACATCATCGACAATTAAAATTCTCTTTTGCTTTAATTCTTCTGCTTTACTCATTTATTCATCTCCAAAAATAAGTTCAATTGATCAAAACAATATACATAACATCTTAGCAAATCTTAGACATTTTGGAACAAAAATAAAAAAAAAGTCTCAAGATATAGAAGATCTATTGAATCAAGTTTAGTCTTATTTCAAATAAAAAAGTTTATTATAGGTAAAGTGACAAAAGCGACAAAAAGACCATACCCTACTAAAGAGGCTGCAATATCATTTTCAAGATTTGAACTCATGGCCATTGCCCCTGCTGTTATCATAGGTGGCATACCAGTTTGTAAAACAGAAACATTTGCTGGAATACTATTGAGGTTAAGAATCTTAAGACTAACTAACGCCAAAGAAGGGATAATAATCATTTTTATAACAAGCCCTACTACTATTGGTTTGAGTTTGGCGAAGTTAAGTTTATATTTCATTTGAAAGCCCACTGAAATCATAGCACATGGGATAAGTGTTGCTGCCAATTGATCTATCACATTACTCAAAGCCGAAGGTAGAGAAATAAAAATGCATAAAAAAGCTAAAATGAGAGCAATGAAGGGAGGGAATTTACACAAATTAGTAAAAACATGTTTAAGAGAATCCATCTTTTGGTTAGTAAAAAAAGGTAAAATAAAAGCTCCTGTAAGGATAAAAGCAAATCCGGAACCTAGTTGATCATACAATACGGCATAGGCAACAGCTTCTTCCCCATAAAAACTATTCACAATAGGAATCCCTAAAAAAGCAGTATTTCCCAAACAACAAACGACGAGAAGTACACCTGTGACAGAACGAGTAAACTTAAAAATTTTACTCGAAATCAAAACCGCGACTAACGACAATCCATAAAATATCCAATGAAAAATAATTGGATATAAAACCTCCCCTGAAATAGTCAAATGGGGTATTGTCGCTAAAATCATTGCTGGTAAAGCAATATTGAGCACATAAGAATTTAAAACATGAGATGTGCTACTTGGAAGTAAGTTTATTTTTCTCGAAAAAGTACCAAGAAAAATAAGGCTTAATACTAAAATAAGATTTTCAATCATCAGCTTCTACTTTTGTTTTATCCTCAATATAAGTATACATAGTATCAAATGCTTTTGCATATTGAGATCTTTCTCTCAGATCAAAATATTTGGTTTCGCCTAAAAAATGAGCCGGAGCTTTACTCTTATTATGAGTACGCCTATTTAATAAAAAAGTATAAGCTCCACAATACGCTGAGATATAAGACAGATAAGAATCATGCGTAATAAAACAAGCGGCATAGGTCACCAGCTTAGCAAAGTCAATATGAGAATCCAGAACAAAAACTTCATATTCATTTTTTGGACTCAACTCACCAACAAAGCTCTCCAATTCAGACTTTTGTAAATCAACTTCAAAGTCATGGGTCAAAAGTATTATTTTTTTATTTTCAAATAGCTCAATAAATTCTTTCCACTCGTAGTTAAATTGTCCCTCGACAACGTCTAAATTAATAACAAGATAAGGCTTCTCTCCATAGTCTGAAAAAAATGGAGATAAATTTCTAGAATAAACATTTTTAATAGGTACGACATCATCAGTAACAACTTTTATTAAATCAAACACCTGCTGGGAAAAATGTTTTTCTTCATTTAAAGAAATTTTTTTATTTAAGAACCAAGAATTTTTTCCTATGGCAAAACCTGCTCGAGTTTTCGCTGAAAAGTTTTTTCCTATACTCGCATCAACAAAACTCTCCGTAGTAGAAATAAAGACATCCAAGCCCTCGATCTTAAAGTTCATACAGGCCCGATGAATAGAAAAAATTGTTTTGATATCTTCATCTTCAAGTTCATGGTAAAAAGCTTTAAATGGTAAGAGGTTTAAAACATCAATTCCTTTTTGCAAAGAAATTAAATGAATAATTAATGACTCATCCTCATCAAGACTCTCCTCTAAATAACGATATAGAGCATGTAAAAAAGGAAAAGTCAGAACCCTATCTGATATATCATTGGGAAGCTTAATGGCCAAAATCATTATTTCTTACCCATAAGACAGTAAAATAACTTGTTGCATAAGCAGGAACGATTAAATTAACAAAAGGGATGGCAATTAAAAGCATAAAAAAGGCTCCTCCAAAAGAATAGCTCACCCAATGTTTTTTCGTATCTTGCTTACACTTATCATAAACTAATTCATGGCGAGACCAGGAATAATCAACAAAGCCTAATGCCAAAACCAAAGCAGAGATAATAATACTAAATGGTGTCAACAAAGGAATATAGCCTAAAAAAACAGCTAAAAGGGTTAAGCCCAAAATCAAACTTAGTTTTTTGACTTCATTTATAAGTATGGTCACAATCCTCTTAAACATACCTGATAAACTCTCCCCCAAACTTGGAAGCTCTTTTTTTAAATATTTTTTTTCAATCCTCGCACTTAGTAAATCATTAAAAGGACTTGCTATGAGTGATACAAAAATAACAAAAGTGAGGTTAACCATAAAATAAAGCATCACAGTTAAGAAAAGGGCCACAATATAATAAAAGATATCACCCAATGTTTGATTAGAGATGTACTTTGAAATCAATTGATTGCCAAATTCAATCCCTTCTGACAACAGTAATCTTCCAAAAAAAATATAACTTATAATTCCAATAATAATAGGAATAAGGCTTAACAAAAAAGATATTTTGTCTTGAAAAATTAACTTAAGAGCTATTTTAAAACTAGTAAAAGCTTTTAACATTTTTCAAAAACCTCCCAAGATGCTCAACCCACTATCCACATAAATAACTTGTCCCGTAACTCCACTAGACAAATCACTTGCCAAATAACAAGCTGTGCCTCCGACATCTTGAGGAGTAACATTCTTTTTTAAAGGAGCGATTTCTTCAACCTTATTTAAAAGTTCTCTAAAGCCAGATATTCCTGAAGCAGCTAGCGTTTTAATTGGCCCAGCTGAGATACAATTAACTTTAATATCCTTTTGCCCAAGATCATTGGCCAGATATCTCATACTTGCTTCTAAAGCTGCTTTGGCCACACCCATTACATTATAATTCGTAATGACTTTTTGGGAACCATAATAACTCATCGCCATAATAGATCCACCTTGGGGAATCATATGATTTAACGCTTGCGAAATTCCTACAAGTGAAAAAGCGGACACATCGCACGCCAACTTAAATCCTTCCCGTGATGTTTTTACAAAACTATCCTTCAGGTCCGAGCGATCTGCAAAGGCAATTGAATGAACAACGATATCAACTTCCGTCCAATGCTGACTCACTTTATCCGCTAAATCCTGATAGTGCTTATCATTGGTCACATCCATTTCAAAAATAAAACTTGCTCCCAATTTTTGTGCGAGAGGCTCAACTCTTTTCTTTATAGAATCATTAACATACGATAATGCAACCTCTGCGCCTTGCTCTTTGAATTGTTGTGCAATTCCCCAAGCAATAGATCTTTCATTTGCTACACCAAAAATTAATGCTTTTTTTCCACTTAATAAGCCCATAATACCCGACCTTTTTGTTTTTATCTTTATTATTCAATAATTGTCTCAAATGATTTTTTATTTGCCTATTTTTTAAAAAAAATTCTTTTAAATAACCTTGACGTTACTGCCTTAAGCCCCATATTAAAAGTGAAAGAGGAAGTCATCTTTCCCGGGAAAAATAAAGACCTCTTAAGTTAACATCAGTTAAACTAAGGAGAGCTTATGCAATCACATGTAGCATTTCACAATGTTGATCACAGCAGAGCATTAGAGTTTTTCATTCAACAAAGATCATCACGTCTTAATAAATTATTATGGCGAGGTGAGAAAATAAGTTGGGTAATTGAACAAGACTCTAAAGAATTTAAACCTGTACTAAATTTAAAACTTAGAAATAAACAATTTAAAGTTAGTGCCAAGCAATCGAATGCTTTTAGCGCTGTAAACGAGGTGATCGATAAGGCCAAGCGAGTCGTGAACAAATTTCATGCTAAGCTTCGCCACTCTCACTAAGTTCCTCTCAAAAACTTACCGGTCTATGAAGGACCGGTAATTAAATTACTGGGTAGAGTTCCACAACAATCAATAAAAACATTCTTATTCAAGAATTCACATTTTTCTCATATCCCACCCAAAAATCTCTACCCAGAAGCCCAAAAACAACTTGATCTATATTTAAGAGCAATCCTCGCGCATAAGATAAACTGACAATAATTTGCAAACTCAATGGGGTGGGATCTGCCCTTAACCTAAGTTAAATATCTAAAATAACAAGGCTTTGTAAAAGTATATTTCTTTCAACCAACTTGCCTTTCGATTAAAACGGCTATACCTTGAAGCTTCATTTTATTTATATGTTGAGGAGACAAAAGTGGCAAAAAAGCTAATTCCTGATTATTTAGATAAATTACAAGTTTATCAAGCAGGTAAACCGATTGAAGAAGTTGCTCGTGAAAAAGGTTTAACTCATATTTCTAAATTGGCCAGTAATGAGAATCCACTTGGGCCTAGCCCATTTGCTATAAGAGAGATGACGAGTGCTCTTTGGGATATTCACCGTTATCCTGATATGCACGCAACTGATTTAAAAAACAAATTATGTGAACTCTACAAAGTAAAGCCTGCTAATATTATATTAGGCAATGGTTCTGAAGGGATCATGGCGTATATTGCAAGAGCTTTTATTCAACCTGGTGATGAAGTTCTAACTGCAGATAAAACTTTTATTGGCTTTCATATATTGGCCACAAGTGCAGGAGCAAAACTTGTAACTTGTCCAAGGACAGAGGATATGAAATATGATGTCAAAGCACTTGCCAAAGCCGTTAATGAAAATACAAAGGTTTTATATATTGCAAACCCAGATAATCCTACTGGCTCCTATATAACAGAAAAAGAGTTTGATTACCTTATGCAATTTGTTCCTAAACATACTATTGTTATTTTAGATGAAGCTTATTTTGAATTTGCTCAATCAACTTGGGATTACCCTGACTCTATGAAATAC
>LULF01000171.1_pt1 | contig 25501 bp, 27 predicted proteins | sample 728221 | NCBI WGS metagenome assembly LULF01 (sample SAMN03860296, study PRJNA289734) | marine metagenome | biome: seawater column; feature: ocean; material: water; isolation source: Red Sea water column Station 169 - depth 500m | place: Saudi Arabia: Red Sea | collected 2011-10-15 | depth 500 m | reverse complement strand
AGTGCTTTTAAAAAGGGATTTCCTTGAGGCGCTAGCCAGCAGTTATTTTAGAAGTAAATAATTTCAAATATGAAATAAGCTTTTCAGTTCAGACATCTAGAAATTTAGAATAGTTACATCATAACAGCTTCTGTCTGTGAGTTTGAGTTTTCTCTTCTATCCCCACCGTAGTAGGGCGGTTAAAAAAGATTAAGGAAATTTTTCTTTTTTTATAATTTCTAATTTATTATTGAAATATCTTTTTTCATTGGGTCCTAAAAAGTTTGGGTAAAGATGGTAATGTAGAAAAAGCTCTTTTGAGCTATTTTTAAATAAGGGAATATTTTTTTGAGACTTATTTGATTCTTGATGAATTATTTTCATAAGAGCAGGTGTAATACTTATAAGTTCAATTGGCTTGCTTTGGATATTTATTTTCTTTTGTCTTTGGTTGTTTAATTTTTTTAGCAAAAATGATCTATGCCTTGGCTCTACTAATATTCCATGATCGCTTTGTATAAAAATATACGAATTATTAAAACGTTTAAGTCGTTTAAGTTCGTTTAGGTATTTTTCTATTAAATAGAATGTACATTTAAGAGACTTGTTATAGTTACTTTGGTGAAATAAAACAGCTTTGCATTTCTCATCGTGGGAATATGGTTTATGGGGAAGAGAAAGGTAAATAAGATTATATCTTCCTGTTGGGCTCAAATTTTCTTCGGTTTTAATTAGTTTTTTAAAGCTTTCAATTTGAGTATGATTAAATTCATAATCAAAGTTGGATATATAGTTTGGAAGATAAGATAAAGGGAAAGTCTTTTTAAACCATAATGAAAAATAATTCATGATACGGTTTGTTAATTTGATTAAAAATGAATCGTTAACTTCTTCGTGAGATGTGAAACTTATTACAGTCGATTGAGAAAGCATCTGAGTGAATAAAGTGTCATTATAAAGAATATGATAGTTTTTCTTTTTAAGTAGTTGAATTAAAGGTGAGTTTTTAAGGGCGTAATTATAGAGAGAGCTTTGCTTAAAATTATTTTCTCTCCAAAAAATTTCTTCTTGATTAAGGTGACGGCCTAGCATAATTGAAGGAATTGAGAATTCGGTCAAGCTATAGTTAGAGAGAACTTTGTCGTAGAGAGTGAAATTATTAAGTAAAGATGAAGAGGAAATAGAAGTTATGATGTTCTTTTTTATTTCTTTACTCGAAGTATATTCTATTAAAAAGTGATAGATATTAGGTGCAAAAGAGTGTGAGATTTTTTTATTTTTTTGTTTGAAAAAAGATTCATCACTGGCGATAAAGCCTTGGTAAGGAATAGTTATAATAAAATGAATACTGGAGGTTAAGCAAAAAAATAAACTAAAAAGACTGAGCGAATATTTTATTTTTTTATAAAAATAATAGCATATAAGGAAAAAAATGCTTGCCCATAATAGTTGAAAATAGGTGTAAAAAGTTGAAAGCATTTTGAAAAAATGAAAGAATAAAAAACTGATTGTAAGAGATGTTCCTATCCTTGTATATTTTTTGTTTAAAATATAGCAAATGCCCATGGCCAGAAAAATAACTAAATAGAGGGATAGGCCAATTATTCCCTTAAAGAAGAAATCTCCTGACTTTTGAAATGTAATTGTTGGGGATAAAAAAAAGACAAAGCCAGGAAAAATCTGTAATGTTAGATAAAGAAATTTTTTGTTCACTTTATTTTGTCGCATTTGTCTTGGTGCACTTTTGGCATATTTCTTTTTTAAATATTCCTTTACTCGTTTCATTTCTTATTTTTTTATATTGAGGTTTGTTCCATATTTTTTGAATTCTTTCTGATTGTAGATTTCCGAAACAAATCTCACCTTGATAGTCATTGCAACATAAAATGACATCTGCACTTGCATTGATTGTAAGACTTCTCGCCGGGAGAAGACATTTGTTAAAAGAATATTCATTATTAAATGAAAAAAGACCTCCTCTGTTGAATAAAGGCTTATTGTTTAAGCTTCTGTAGTAGTAGATGCATGTGTGGTTTTTTACAAGTTTTAAGATATTTTCAATCCTAGTGTTTGGATAAGAAGAATGCTCTGTGATAAAGATAAAATCTGCTTTGGCCTCCTCTATAAGAGGGAGTAGCTGTGGTGTGAGATAGTCCCCGTTAGTATGAACACCAAAAAGACAGTTAGGTAGGTTTTGTTTTCCATATTTTATGAGTTCAAAAAGGCGAGAATCTAATAAGGGCTCCCCGTAGTGATGAGTTAGTATTGTTCCCGTAAAATTCAGCTCTTTCAATTCTTTGATAATTTTGTGAAACACTTTTGTTGAAAGAAGCTGTTCGTTACTTTTTACTCCTCTTCTAAATAAAGAATTGGGGCAGTAATGACACTTTCGGTTACAATATGTGGTTGTCTCTATAATAACGCAATTAAAAAACTGTCTTAATCCGTTCATTTCATTTTTGAGGGTGTGAAGGTGCTGAATATAATTTTTTTCAGGGTGAATAAGGTAAGATTTAATAGCTTTTTTAATAGATACCATTTATAGGACCTTGAGATGTGTTTTTAGACAAATATATTTTATTTTAAAAAAAACTTGATAGTTTATTTTCTGTGGGCTTCTTTTTAGACCCTTAAGTAAGAGTAGATATTCTTTTGAATTTAAGATTTTGAGTTCATATAAATATTTTAGTCTCGTCTGACTGCTACGATTTAACTTTTTGTGATCTGGGATGGCAAGTGATGATGTATATTGAATTATTTTGTATATGTTATTTTTTTTTGAGAATAATATAAAGATGATTTGTGATAAAAAAAGATTTTTTAAATGAGAGAGATTAAGTTGGATATTAAAAGGATTTATTTTGGGGTTTCCAAAAACGAATACTGAATCGTAGAGAGCTACGAGTCTTTGCTGAGCATAGGGCTTTTTGATTTTTTTATACATAATAATATGGGTTTGCCATTGTTGGAACTCCATTGCCCAGTCTTTTTGCATATGATTCCATTTAGGGTCTTGCATTATTGATAGCTCATTTAGTGCTAAGTTTATTTTTTGTATAATTTGTTTTTTTTGTTCCCTTTTTAAATCTTTATTAAACACTAGAAGAGCATCCCAGTCAGAATTTATTGTATTTTCATTTCTTGCATAAGAGCCCATGACCCAATAGGAGAAGGAATACTTCAGTGAGTCATTGTTAAAAATCGCTTGAAGCTCTTTGTAAATTTTTTCTTTTTTATCTTTACTCACTTTTTTTTAATTTTTTCTTAATAAATAATAGTATTTTTTTTGAAAACAAAAGTATGATTCCAAGCAGACTTGCGAGAAAATGCAAAATCATATCAGTTAATCCAGGGTTTAAATAGGCCCAAGAATTTGGTATGTAAAAAAAAATAGAGAACAAGATTAGCTTGAATTGTTTTGCATGCATTGTTCTTATCTTATTTTTCTTGTAGGGCTTGTCAATTTTTGAGGCCGAAATCCTTGTGAAGATTGTGTTAAGTTTTAAAACTTAATACCGCTGATTTCTTCTTCAAATTGATTTAAAGAATCGATGTATTCTTGTTCAAATTCTTCTTGCGCAATAAGAGCCGCTTGATAAAAAGATGATTTTTTTAAATCTTGATAAACATCAAAGGCAAGAAAGGCTTCAAATTCTTCTAGCCCTGCCTCAAAAGTTTTTAAAAGTGCACCTAAGGCCCTAGCATAGCCTTTGGCCTGTTTTTGTCTTTTAAAGCCTTCAAAAAGGGCCACAATAATTTCGGCTTTTTCACTTAAACTAAGCTTTTGGCTTGTCCCTAAAGTTCTTCCCCATTCGTCCATAAAAGGCCCTACTGGGACTAAAAAATCAGCTGATTTACGTAGACATTTAGGAGTTCTTAAAGACATATGACGATGATTTTCTTGGGCCGTAAATTTTTTATTCACCTTACCGGTGTAAACCAGAATAGGAGAGTAATCTGGATTAAGCTTATGTCCAAGGCGGTATATCTTTTGACAAAAATGATCTTTTTCGTGCATGTCCCAGGCGACCATAACCCGATCAAGGTCTCCAAAGTTGTGGGCCATAAGGGGAGCGGTTCGAATAAAGTTAAGATGATCTTTTGTTTCTCTTAAATGTATGAGTAAATCTTCTTCTTTTTTGATTTCAGCTAAGATGGTTTCGGCCACTTCTTGAGCAAGATCATTCATTTGATATTTTTTTAAAGCACAATAAGCACCAATGGCCACACTTAGCCATGTGCCTTCATGGGTAGCAAGCACTTGTTGTTTTTTTTTATTATAGGACTTTCGATTTGTTACTTGTGAATAATCCCATTGCCAAGCTTCAAGAGTTAATTGTGTCATTTTGTGAATATTTTTTTTTATGGATTTATGTAGCCAAAGTTTTTGTCTAATTTGGTTGTCAACATCAGTAGGAACAAAAGTTCCTGCAGTCGTCCAATGGGCACATAAACAAATATGAAAATACTCAGTTAGATTGATGTGATTAAGTTGTTTGAGATTTTTTTTATAAAATTTAAGCTTGGCCAGATAAGCTCTTTGTTTGCCTTCTGTATTGAGTTCACCTTTAAATAAAAAAGGAGCAGTATTTTCTACCTGTTTCAACAAAAGATTGGGAGCAATACCATCTAATTCAAAGCCTGAGATAAGTTTTTTTTTTGCCATGGAGGCTTTTAACATAAATAGAAAAAATATGGCCATAAAAATTATATCTTCTATAATAATGGTAGGAGAATCTATGCAATTAGAAGAGCATCAAGAATTATTAATAAAGCAGGTCTTTGAAGGGGCAGAACTCTTTGGGTTTGAGACGCGAAATAAATATCAAATTTTAGACAAACGGGGCAATTCCTTAGGTCATATAGCTGAGCAACAAAAAGGAATGATGGGATTTTTTCTCAGGCAGTATTTAGGACATTGGAGAACTTTTGATTTGCATATTTTTGATCATACTCGTACAGAGGTGCTTTATGCCCATCATCCCTTTCGGTTTTTTTTTCAAGAATTAGAAATTAAAGATAAAAATAAAAAATTAATCGGTTATATTGAGCAAAAATTTTCTATACTGAGTAAAAAATTTGAAGTGCGTGATTCTTACAATAGAGTTTTATTTGAAATTAATTCACCTTTTTGGAAAATTTGGACTTTTCCCTTTATTAAAAGAGGGCGAGAGGTTGCTAAAGTTCAAAAAAAATGGAGCGGGTTTTTGGCCGAAGGCTTTACGGATAAGGATAGTTTTTTAATTAGTTTCGGTTATCAAGGTCTTTCTCAGACAGAACGAGAGCTTATTTTAGCCGCTTCAATTTTTATTGATCTTCAGTATTTTGAACGTAAATCAGGTCGCTAAATTTTTTCTTGCGGCTATCGTTTAGTTAACAATATTTAAATCACTGGTTTGATAACTTCCTGACTTAGTTAAGGTATCAATTTTTGTGGTAATAACTTTTAATGCATCAATATCAGTCTCAGATTGAGTAAAGTTTTTTCTAATATAATTGGCCACATGGGCCAAGTCTTCACTGGCAATGGCCTTAAATCCTGGCATGACTGAATTATATTTTTTACCTTCTCTTTGCATAGGCCCATATAAGCCTTTGACAATAATTTTTAGCATTAATTGAGGATTGTCTTTGACCACTTGAGAATTAACTAACGGTGGGTAAAGATTTGAGCCTTTTCCATCTGCTCTATGGCATTTAGCACAAAGGTCCAGATAGAGTTTGTGTCCGCGTTGTGAGTTATAACTATATTCTTCTTTTTTAAGTTTTTTATATTTTTTTGTTAATTTAAATCTTTCTTTTGAGCTATCTTGATTGAGATTTTTGGCCATAATCCAGGCCACAATAAGAGATAAGACTACCATAAAGGCAATAAAAAGACTGACATAAAAACTTGTTTTATTTTCTGATTGTTTTTTCATATCAGATATATAGCAGTAGGATTAACAATGGTCAAAGTTCACTTTTCTATGTTAATTAGATAAAGCTGATAAGGAGGAAAGATGAAGCTTAGTATGTTTGTATTTTTTTTAGTATTGACTATGAGAGGACATGCTTGGGGGCCTAATGGTCATAGAATAACAGCAGAAATTGCGCAATATCATTTATCGGCCGAAACAAAAAAGCAGATTAAGTCGATTCTTAACCATAAATCCTTGGCCCAAATTAGCAATCATCCTGACTTTATTAAGTCAGATGAAAAAATGCGAAAAAAATACTCTGCTTGGCATTATGTAAGTTTTTCAAAAAATAAATCTCTGGCCAAAAGAAAGAAAAATAAAAAGGGAGATATCCTAGTTGGTATTGAGCATTTTATAAATCAACTTAAAGATAAAAAATTAAACCGTCAGCAAAAAGAATTTGCACTTAGCTTTGTGGTGCATTTAGTAGGAGACTTACATCAGCCTCTTCACATTGGTTATAATAAAGATCGAGGAGGTAATCACAAGAAGCTTACTTGGTTTGGTGAAAAAACAAATCTTCATGCCGTATGGGATGAAAAACTCATTGATATGCAAAAGCTTAGCTATAGGGAATATGTTGATTTTATCAATCACGTTTCTCCAAAAAATTTAAAGCAATGGCAAGAAGGTGATCTTCAACAATGGGCGCAAGAGTCTCGCTCTTATCTCGATTTGGTTTATAAAATTCCTCAAGGTAAATATTGGGAATACAGATATAATTATCAAGTTCTAGAGATTTTAAATGAGCGTCTTCTTAAAGGAGGGCTTCGTTTGGCCAAGGTTCTTAATGGGGTTTATCAATAAAACTCAAACTCACAAATAGAAGTTGTTGATTAGGTTCGCTTAAAACTTTACTCTATTTGTTCTGTAATTTTATTGTATATTTCCCGTTGTTCTTCAATACTCAAAGGTTTTATGGAGTTGACGTTTTGGCGTTTAATTCCTTTATCACTTATGACTTGGTCCATTAGCCTTAGTTTTTTTGTCATTGTTTTGGCCAGGATCAGTAGCCAAGTAGGGAATTGTTCTTTGAGAGCTTCATTGGGGATTTTAACTAAAATCGTCTCTTCAATTGCGATGACATCTGCAGAACGATGAAGATGATCAAAAAAAGACATCTCACCAAAGTATTCGTTTTGACCAATATAGGCCAAAGGAGTGACTCGGTAACCAGAACGAGAGCAAATAAGTAATTTTCCTTTTGTGACAAAATAAAGGTCATTTTCTTTATCGCCTTCACGACAAAGCACTGTTCCGGATTTTACTTTTAAGGTTTGGGTATAACTACTCATAAATATAAGTTTAACCGCTTTCTTATCTTTGAGGCAAGTTTATCTATGACGCTTTGCATATAAAAGTCTTGGGGATAAGTTTCGTCAATAAAGGTTGGGTTATTGATGGACTCATCCGTTAAAAATTGATGAAAGTCTAAGTAATTATATTTATAGTTTTTAGCTGATTCTTTGAGGATGACATTATAAATCGGATTAGGTCTATCATTATGACAGTCATAAGCAATTGCCAACTGAGCATGTTCCTGGGCTTCATTATGGCGATTGAGTTTAGTGAGTACCTGTGAATAGAGATATTGAATGACGGCATTGGCAGGATATAAAAGAACAAGTTGACGACTGACTTGATAAGCAGATTTAAAATCTTTTTTGTCTACTAGGCTTTGGAGTGTTTGAATTTCTGTTGCATCACCACTAAATGAGCCATAACAAGATTTATTAGGTGGAACTTTTAAATTAATAGGGGTTGTTACTGGGATGACTAAGCTATTTTGCTTTTTGGTAAAAGTAAATAACTCTTCCAGTGCTGCTTGATATAATTTAAAATTAATTTCCTGACGTTTTTGGTAGATAGGATCTGTATATTCTGTTTCATCTGGTTTTATTTGTTGGGTGAGCTGTAGTTTATTTATTGGGCGATAAACTAAGCGAGAAATAGAGGGGAAAATCATTAAAAGTGTTCTCAGTGTCTCATTCTCGTAGAGTTGAAAATTGTATTTAATATTTTCAATTGAGTCTGAAGCATAGAGTTTTTCAAAATTATAGTCTTTATTTCCAAGGTAGATGATAACTGGTGGAGTTTTTGTTAAGTTTTTTATTTTTATAACTGTACGATGAATATTTTCACCTTGAGTGGCCAAACTTTGAATTTTTATGGGTCGCTCAAAGCCCAGAGATAATTTTCTGGATAAGCGTTTTTTAAAACTTGCCAGTCTTACGGCCAAAGAGTCTCCTACAATTAATATGGGAGCTGTTATTTTGGTGTTCGCATAGAGATTTTGTGGATAATGAAAAGGATAAGGAGTAATTGAAGTGGTATTCTGCTTTATTCTTATTTGATAAATAAGAAATAAGGCTAAGATGAATGACGCGGCGAGTATTAGTAGTATTTTTTTCAATTAAAGATACCTTAAGCTTGTCTATTTGTAATAATTTTATATGATCTGCATCCTTTGGTAAATAAGTGGAAGAAGTTGGTTTTGTGGATAAAATAATGAAAAGAAAAGTACCTGAGCTATTAGCTCCGGCCGGAAGCCTCGATAAACTTAAAGTGGCCGTTGATTACGGTGCTAATGCTGTTTATTTAGGTGGACTTAAATTTGGACTAAGATCAGCGGCAGAGAACTTTACCAAGCAAGAACTTCGTGAGGGTGTAGACTATGCTCATGCTAAGGGTGCATTAGTCTATGTCGTCCTCAATGGTTTTTTACATGATAAAGATTTGGATGAATTAGGTGAATTTATTCAGTTTTTGGATCAGATTAAAATTGATGCCGTTATTGTTTCCGACCTTGGAACCATTGCAACTATAAGTGAACAAACAAACTTAGAAATCCACCTTTCTACTCAGGCAAGTTGTTTGAATATTGATAGTGCTAGGTTATGGAAAAAAATGGGGGTTACTAGGGTTGTTGTTGGCCGTGAAGTTTCGATTGCTGAAGCCGCTTTAATTAAAAAAGAAGCTCAAATTGAAGTGGAAATGTTTGTTCATGGTTCTATGTGTATGGCCTACTCTGGTAATTGTGTGATTTCTAATTTTACCCAGGGAAGAGATAGCAATCGCGGAGGTTGTGCCCATAGCTGTCGTTTTGAATATAGTCTAGATTTTCCAAAAATGGGTCTGGCCGCCAAGCATAATTATTTTATGAGTTCTAAAGATCTTAGTGGGCTAAGAGTTTTAGAAGAATTTATTGCTGCAGGAATTGATAGTATTAAAGTTGAAGGTAGAATGAAAAGTCATCTTTATGCAGCCACTATGGCCAAAGTTTATTCACAAGCATTAGATTATTATGAAGAACATGGTCATTTCTTATCTGAGAAGTTATTAGAGTGGGAGGATGAGCTCAAAAAGGTAACACATAGAACCTACGCACAAGTGAACCTTATAGATAAGGCCAATGCAGATACTATTTTTAATGAAAGAGAACATGATACCGAACTCGATTATGTGATGGTAGGTAGAGTTATTGGCCAAATTGAGGACAAGGAAACAGTCATTGAGGTTAGAAATGCTTTTAATCAATATGATGAAGTTGAGATTTTGCCCTTTAAAGGAAGTGTTTTAAAACAAGGCCTTAATCATATAAAACTTTTAAACGGCCAAGAGATTGAAAGATCTAAACCTTCAACACTGGTTAAGATCCCCTATGTTTGTGGTGCTGAAGTCAATAATATCGTTCGAATGAGGAAAGTGTGAAATTTATAAGTTATGCTACAAATAAACACGATTTGAGTTTACTTAAGGAGTGTTCTTACTCGGAAGTTATTTTATCTTTTGAAGACTTAAATCGTCTCATTAAAACCTCCTATGATGACTTTATTGAATTATGTCAAATGGCCAAAACTTTTCAAATGCGAGTTATTTTGGAGTGGGATGTTCTTGCGACTGAAAATGATTTTGCTCCAAAAAAATCTCTCTTTGATTCGATCCCTGCAGAACTTTATGATGCAATAAGAGTGCAAGACCCAGGGGTTCTCGAGTATGTACTTGGCACGACAGATAAGCCTATTCAGTTTATTGCTGAGACAGGTAATCATAATTTAAAAGGTTTAAAGGTTTGGGAAGAGTATATTGGGCACAGGCTGGAGCGTTTGGTTCTTTCTATTGAATTAAATAAAGACAAAATAAAAGAGTATACTTGCGCTTTAAAAACTCCTACTGAGTTATTAGTGGCAGGAAGAGTTTTGTTATTTTATTCGCCTCGAAAACTTCTTTCTCCTTTGGCCTTAAGTGAAGCCAAAGCTGAATATGGTGGGAGCTTTTTGGAAGCTGTAGGCTCTTCGGAGGAATCTCCTCACAAAGGCTTTCCTTTGGTAGAGAATCAACATGGAACTTTTATGTTTCATATCAAGGATTTATTTTTATTAGATCGTTATGAACAATTAGAGCAAACAGGTCTTGATTGGTTAAGAATTGATTTAAGAGATCGACAAGACTTATCTTTTCTTAAAACATTACATGAATCTTTAGCAAAGTCTAGTTTTCATAGTGATGATTTAAAAGAGGCGTATAGCAAAGAAGTTATTCGAGGTTATTTTCAGACCAATAAGTCAGATGTTTTATTTAAAAAATTAAAAAACTATCGCGTTCAACGAAAAGATGAAGCTTATATTGGAGAGGTGGTTGAGATTGCCAAACCAGAGTATATGGCCTTAGAGTTAAAATCTCATTTTCATTTAAAAAAAGATTCTCAGCTAAAAATTATTAATCCAAATGGCAAAGAGTTTTTTTGTAAAGTTCATTTTTTAAAAGATTTAACTTTTGATGATTTGACCCAAACCCATAAAGGTCAGCTTGTTTTGATGAATTATATGGGTGGAGTTTGGCCGAAGTCACAGGTTTATTTAGATTCATAAAATACAAAAAAAAAAAGCGCAAGGCGAGAGCTCCTTGCGCAATTGAGAGAGAGAGAAATTGTCCTCAGCACACTTGCTGAGTGCAATTTGATTTTTTATCGTTTTACATTCTTGTTTTCATTTTTTATTTTCCTAAAGGCCAGTTACGGCCTTAGGAAAGTTATTAATGATAATAAGGTTGTGAGTATTGTGTTTGTTGGCACAATGATGATGGTGCAGATTTTCCTATAGGAAAGAACACCAGTTGATATTGGCCATAGGTTGAATTGACAACAATATCTGCAGCTGATATTTCACCTATCGCACAGTTATAAGACTGATTAAGAATAGGCTGTGTAATAAATTGAGCTGAACTTGTATTGAGTTCAGGTCTTTCACAGACTCTTAATTCTACAGAAACATTACTTCCATTATTATGGATTGTAAGTAAGTCACCTTCTAAGGTTACTCCTGTATAAATTGCCCCAGCGTTGGCATTGATGTATCCAGGTACTTGAACTGGTACAGTTATTCTACGATTAGTAACTTGGCCATTAATATTCGTTGTTGTACATGGATATTCATTGGCCAAAACGGATTTCCAATTTGAGGGAAGTTTAGAACCATTACCTGAAATCGTTGTAATAGAACTTCCACTACTTCCTCCGCCTGATTTGTTTTCCTTACTACAACTTACTAAAAGTGTGGCAAGGAGTGAGACCGCTATAGTGGATCTCAAAAATGACATTGCTCTCGTTTTCATTTTTCTCTCCTTTGAGTTTATTTTGTTGCCTATTAGTGATACAAATCCCGTGCCAAAAGAATATATGTGATTTTAGTCTTTTAGAGTGCCATGGCCGGCAAGTATGCGTGTAAAAAATGAACATGGTGTATAGTTTTTAGACATAAAAGAGGGGAAAAAGGCTTTTCTCTTTGCTTTATTTGGTAGGCCGATAGAGAAATGTTATAATAAAGAGACTATGCCAAAGATAAAAACTTTATTAGATGAATATGCCTTATCTCATCAAAATCCAACGAATATCCTTATTCATAAGATTTTTGTTCCTCTAATTGTCTTTAGCTTGATTGGGTTATTATTGGCCATTCCTGAGATATCTGGACTTAAGCCGGTTTATCTTGTGGTTTTTTTGGTGGGAATTTATTATTGGCTTTTATCTAAAAAATACTTCTTAATTGCCTTTCCAGCTATCCTTTTGATGTTAGGACTTAATATTTTTATCATGCAATATGTAAATATCTTTTATTTTAGTTTTGTGGTGTTTATTATCAGCTGGATTTTACAGTTTTATGGACATAAGATTGAAGGACGAAGCCCATCTTTTTTAAAAGATTTACAATTCTTGTTAATTGGACCTTTATGGGTTTTAAAGTCATTGTTTAAAATTAAAGACTAGAAACTCCACCATGACTCCATTTTGATTAAACTTTAGACGATTTGAACAGCGAATTTTTTGGGAAATATTTAAAGGAATAATGATACCTAAACGGTGGGCCTTAATTGTTTCTTTGGCATATGTGATAAGACTTTGAAAATACTCAGCTGGTTCACCACTGATTTTGATTCTTTTTCCATAAGGAGGATTCATAATAAGAGTCGAGTCGGGAATTTCTTTCAAATCAAAATAATTACCTGGGCTAAAATCTATCTTCTTATGGACTCTAGTGGGTTCTGTTAAGTGCAGGTCATGGCCTTCTATAGCTGTAAAATTCCAAATCGGCTCTAGATTTTTAGTTAGTGGGGCATAGGTTGGAAGATTCCAGTTTTGATAGGCAGCAGCCTGCTGATTAAGTTCAAAAAAGCTTATGGCCTCTAATAAAAAGGTTCCAGAACCACACATGGGATCAATTAGTCGCGTTTTTAATGGTCTAAGTCCTAGTAGTTTGATTAATAAAGCAGCTGCGTAGGTTTCTCTCAGTGAAGCTGAGCTTGTATATTCGAGTTTTTGTTTGCGTTTGTAATGTTCAGCACCAGATGTATCTAAACTTATAGTGAGTTCATCTGCGTCAAGTCTAAGATAAATTCTTTGCGCCGGCAGGTTTGTTCGTTGTAAAGAACTTTTGATTTTGTTGGCATTAAAATAGTCGGTCAGAGCTTTTTGGGCCGATTGTTTAATACGTTCGGTATGAATAAGGCGAGATTTCCTCGCGGTGATAATAAACTCTATATTAGTTTGAAGTAAGAATTCTTTCCAATTTATTTTTTTGAGTATCTTGTAGAGTTTAGGCAGGTCACGACATTTTTGTTGGTGTATTCTTAAGAGGATACGCGTAGGGACTTTAAGAATTTGATTGAGTTTTAGTCCTTGTTCAAGCGGACATTGGATTTGAATCCCGCCAATATCTTTAGAGATGATTTTAAAACTTGTGTCAAAATATTTTGAATATTTATAGTTGAGCTCCTCAAGCATTAAGGAGCGCAAACCAATAGGACATATTAAATAAAAATCTCTCATAACTGGTTAATAATTTATTCAAGAGCGCTTGTCATTAAGGCCTGGATTTTTTATAAGACGTTATGAGATTTTTACGGCCATTTCATTCTCATTTACATCCAGCTCCCGAGGTAAGTGTTGATTATTGCATTAAAAAAGGAATTTTACAGGTAGAATTTCAAATTAAAGGGCATAAAAATTATTTTGATTCTGATCAATTTAGTCTTATCGGTTGGGAAAACTGGGGCTTATGGAATTATGATGTGGTAGAGCTTTTTTTAACTAAGTCACCTTTAGGTCCATATTTAGAAGTTCAAGCTTCAGCGGTGGGACAAAAATTTGCACTTAAAGTGATTAAGCCAAGAGTGGAAACTCAAAAGATTACTGGCCTCGACTGTGAAGTAGAAAGCTCAGTTGACAGTGACGGATTTAGAGTAAATTTTACTTTGAATTGTGATGAAATTCCCGGTGAGGGAAGTGAACTCTATGGGAACTTTCATGCCTGCTTGGGTGAGGCAGCTAAAAGAAATTATTATTATTTATTTTTATATTCACAAGCTAGGCCAGATTTTCATCGGCCAGATTTGTTTAAAAAACTAGGGGATATTCAATGAGTGGTGTACTAACACTAGTTCCAACTCCGATTGATAATGAATCTCAGTTAAGTGTTGAGGCAAAAAAAATCCTACTGCAGGCGGTGAAGAACGAAGATTTAATTTTAGTGGAAGAACCTAAGGCCGCAAGAAGACGCTGGTTAAGATATGGATTACCCCGTGAAGCGATTGAATCTTTTGTTTATTATAATGAACATACTCGGCAAAGTCAGATTCCCGATTTGTTAAAACTTTTAGGGCAAGGGAAAAACCTTTTTTTAATGAGTGATTGTGGACTACCTGCATTTTGCGACCCAGGGCAGATGTTAGTCGATAAATGTCATGAAAAGGGGATTAAGGTGAGCTCAACTCCTTTTTGTAATTCTGTTGTTTTGGCCATGGCCTTAAGTGGTTTTTCCCATCAGCGTTTTGTTTTTGAAGGTTTTATTCCTGTTCGCCATAAAGAAAGAACGTTAGCGTTAAAAAGAATTCTTAAGTCTTCTGATATATCAGTTTTGATGGACACTCCCTATCGTTTAGAAAAACTCTTACAAGAATTGAAAGACTTGAATTGTTCAAAAAAAGTTTTTTTGGGCATGGACCTGAATAAAGCTGAAGAAACTTTGATGCGCGGAAGCCTTACCCATATATTAAAAAACTTAAAGGACTTTAAGCGTGAGTTTATTTTGATTTTAGGGCCACAATTATGAGTGAAAAAAGAAAAAATGATCATATTGACCTTACTTTTAGTTCTCGGCCAAAAGAACAGCTTTTAGTTGATAATGTCTATTATGAGCCTATATTAAGTGGGCATCCTAAGCACAGAAGCCGTTTTTCTTTTTTAGGACATGATTTTGCAATACCTTTATGGGTTTCAAGTATGACAGGTGGGGCTAAGCGAGCTGCCAATATCAATAAAAACTTAGCAAAGGCCTGTGAAGAGTTTAAGTTAGGCATGGGATTAGGCTCTTGTAGAAGTCTTTTAGAATCCGATCAAAGATGGGAAGATTTTGATGTCAGAAAATTTATGCCAACTAGGCCATTGTATACTAATTTTGGTATTGCTCAAATTGAGCAATTAGTTCAAGAAAACAAATTGGCCAAAATAAAAGAAATCACTGAACGTCTAAATGCTGATGGCCTTATTATTCATATTAATCCCTTGCAAGAGTGGGCCCAAGCTGAAGGTGATCGCTATTATGAAGCCCCTTTAGTGACTATAAAAAAAGTCTTAGACAGGGTTAGTTTACCAGTTATTATTAAAGAAGTTGGTCAGGGCTTTGGCCCACAAAGTTTGGCCCAATTAAGTTATTTGCCCTTAGCCGCTATTGAATTAGCTGGTTATGGGGGAACAAATTTTACATTATTAGAACAGGCTAGACTTTCTGGGGCAAATTCAGGTAAATATTCTCCTAAACAAAGCTTTGGACATATTGGTCACCGCGTCGAGGAAATGATTAATTGGCTTAATCAATTGGATTCTTCTAAAATGCAGTGTCAAAACTTCATTATTTCTGGGGGAATTGTAGACCCTTTAAAAGGGATGTTTTATAAAAAGCAATTAAAGCATAACTGTGTTTTTGGTATGGCCTCAGAGCTTTTAAAATATGCGATGGATGATTATGAAAAACTGTCGGCTTATTTAAAAGAGGTTGATGATTGTGTGCAAATGGCAGAAGTCTTTTTAGTTAAAGGTGATCAAAATGGATAGAGTAAACGGATTTTCTAAATTATCAAAAGATGAAAAAATAGATTGGTTGGAATTACAATTAAAGAAGTTTGGGACAAGTAGTGTCGTTGATGTGAAAAAGTTTTGGCACAAAGATGAAAACTTACAAAAAATCTTTGATGACTTTAGTGAAAATACCATTTCAAACTTTTATTTTCCTTATGGTCTTGCCCCGAATTTTAAAATTAATGAAAAAATTTATACTGTTCCTTTAGTCATCGAAGAAAGCTCTGTCGTAGCAGCAGCCTCTAAAAGTGCTAAATTCTGGCTTTCAAGGGGCGGTTTTCAGGCCCGCATTTTATCTACGACTAAAAAAGGCCAAGTTCATTTTAGTTGGAAAGGACCTAAAGAGAAACTTTTCAATTTCTTTTCCGTAATTAAGTCTGAGCTATTATTTTCAGTGAAAGATATTGTGGCCAATATGGAAAGTCGGGGAGGGGGAATTCAGGATGTTCAGCTTATCGATAAAACAGATAAACTAGAACATTATTATCAAATTGATGTAAAGTTTGAAACATGCGATGCCATGGGAGCCAATTTTATCAACTCTGTTTTGGAGTCTTTTGGAGAGAATCTTAAGCGCTTGGCCTTATCTCATGAAGCTTTTTTAGATAGTGAAAAAGAAATTGAAGTGATCATGTGTATTCTTTCTAATTATACTCCTGAATGTTTAGTAAATGTTGTTTTAGAATGTCCTATAGAAGAACTCGGTGAATTTTCTGGTAAAATGTCTCCATTAGAATTTGCTCAAAAATTTGAGCGTGCTGTTAAAATTGCAAAAGTAGATGTCAATCGTGCTGTAACTCATAACAAAGGCATTTTTAATGGTATTGATGCTTTGATTTTAGCTACGGGAAATGATTTTAGGGCCATTGAAGCTTGTGGCCATGCATATGCAGCCAAAGACGGCCAGTACCGTGGTCTTTCAAGTTGTAGTTTGAAAAATGGGCGTTTTCGTTTTGAAATGACTCTTCCCTTGGCCTTAGGTACTGTGGGAGGACTGACTAAACTACACCCTTTAGCAAAAGTAAGTTTAGATATTTTGGGGCGACCAAGTGCTAGAGAGCTAATGATGATTGTGGCCAGCGTCGGTTTGGCCCAAAACTTTGGTGCTTTGCGATCTTTGATTACAACTGGTATTCAAAAAGGTCATATGAAAATGCATTTATTAAATATTTTAAATCAGCTGGATGCAACCGAGCAACAAGTTGAGTTTGCAAAAGATTATTTTCAAGATAAAACCGTTTCTTTTTCTTCAGTTCGTGAATTGATAGAGAAAGATCAACCATTTCAATAGGTAGAAGAATATGAGTGAACAAATGTTTTATGGACATGGTAAACTATTATTGACTGGAGAGTATTTTATACTCGACGGTGCCAAGGCCATTGCATTACCTACTAAACTTGGGCAAAGAATGCGTGTTAAGTATCGTCCTACCAATAAGCCTATACTTTTTTGGAAAAGTTTTGATGTTGAGGGAAACTGTTGGTTTGAAGCACAATTTGAGCTTTGGCATTTTAATTGTTTAAGTGAGAACTCTGATCAACAAGAAGTTATCATTTTACAAAAGATCCTTCGCCAGGCCAGAAAACAAAATATTCATTTTTTAAGAGATGAGCTGGATGTCCATGTTGAAACTTCACTAGAATTTCCTTTATCTTGGGGACTTGGGAGTAGTTCGACACTTATTTATAATATATCTCAATGGGCTTATGTCTCTCCTTACGAACTCCTTCAAAAAACCTTTGGGGGTTCTGGATATGATATCGCTTGTGCTCAATCTATGGGGCCAATTTCTTATCAGTTAAAAACAAATGGGCCACATTGGGAAACATTAAATTTTAATCCTTATTTTAAAAATCAACTCTATTTTGTACATTTAAATAAAAAACAAAATTCTCGTGAAGCTATTAATTTTTATTATCAACAAGCTGATGTCGATAAAACACTTATTATCAAGCAATTAAATGATGTTTTCTTTAAATTACAGTCGGCTCAAGCCTTAAAAGAGTTTGAATATGCTTTATTTGAGCATGAGAATATTATTACTCAGGCCTTAAAAATGAAACGTGCTTATGATTTATATTTTTCTGATTACTGGGGGGCCATAAAATCTTTAGGTGCATGGGGAGGAGACTTTGTCCTTGCAACAAGCGATAAATCTCCAGAACAAACAAAAGAATACTTTTATAATCGTGGATATAGAACAGTCATTAGCTTTGAAGAGCTTGTTTTACAAAACTTTGAAAAATTAGGTGAATTGAATAATTTTGTCGTTCAGGAAGCAGTAGATGCCACAACCAATCTCTAAATTTAAAGTTAGGTCTCCTTCAAATATTGCTTTTGTAAAATATTGGGGAAAATATGGTCGTCAGTACCCTATGAATCCTTCACTGAGTATGACTTTATCTCATTGTTATACGGAGTATAACTTCGAATATCATTTTGATACTAAAGCGCCTGGTATTCATTCTTTTTTATTTGATGGTATGGCCAATGAGAATTTTAAGCGTCGCCTTGATAAATTTCTTGAGAACTGTAGTGATGTGTATCCTTTAGCGAAATCATTAGTGTTAAAGCTAGAGTCAAAGAATACATTTCCGCATTCAGCTGGAATTGCTTCTTCCGCTTCGGCCATGTCAGCTTTTTGTTTAGGACTTGGCCATATCGAATCTCTTTATAAAAATGAAAAATTAGATTTGAAACGGGCAAGCTTTCTTTCCCGACTAGCTTCAGGCTCTGCCTGCAGAAGTCTTTTTCCTTCTTTTTCTTTGTGGGGAGAAACTAAAATGGGATTAGGCCATAATGATTATGCCATTGCTTATGAAAATTTTCATCCCTCTTTTGCAAGCTTACAAGATGCCGTGATTATTGTTTCGGCTCAAGAAAAATCGGTTTCTAGTTCGGCCGGTCATCAACTTATGAATGCTCATTGTTTTAAAGAAGCTCGTATAGATCAGGCCCATGAAAATCTTAGAACATTAATCGGGGCAATGGAAAGTGGAGATATGGAAGCCTTTGGTGAAATTATTGAACAAGAAGCTTTAACACTACACGCTCTTATGATGACTTCGACTCCTTCTTATCTTTTATTAGCACCAAACTCACTTGAAGTGATTCAACGGGTAAGAGGCTTTAGAAAAGAAACAGGTTTACCAGTTTATTTTACTATTGATGCCGGCCCTAATATTCATTTGATTTATCCTTTAGAGGTAAAAGAGCATGTTGAAAAATTTCTAACCTCACTTGATGATATTTGTGAAAATATTATCTATGATGAAATTGGTCAGGGGGCAGAAGTTTTATAATATGAGTAAGTTTTATTCAAAAATTTTACTTTTTGGAGAGTATAGCATTATTAAGGGCTCACAAGGATTGGCCTTCCCTTTAAAAAAGTTTTATGGTGAACTAAAATTTCCTCATGTTAACGCTAGCAAGCCTGAACATAATTTGAGTGATTTTTGTGAGTATATTTCTGGCACGGGAATATTGGCAAATTTGTTGGATACGGATCTTTTCCGATCTGAGCTTGAACAAGGGCTTTACTTTGATTCAAATATCCCCATTGGACATGGAGTGGGGAGTTCAGGGGCTTTGTGTGCAAGTATATTTGCACGTTATTCAAAGGAATTTAAGCGCAAAAAAACTTATACTCAATCCGAGTTAAAATACTTACAAGATCTTATGGCCTTAATGGAGTCCTATTATCATGGCACTTCCTCTGGCCTTGATTGTCTTATTAGTCTTATTGATAAACCAGTGTTTATTCGAAGTCGAAATGATGTAGAAAGTATTGAGGATCTGCCTAAGCATAAAATGGGACATTTCTATTTATATGAAACACATATTATTCGTAAAACGGCTCCTTTGGTTCATACTTTTTTAAAAGATTATGATCAATCTCAACAAGTACGTGAGGGAGTACAGCGGTTTTCTCAGCTAACGAATGAGCTTATTTTAAGTTTGTTGCAAGCTAAAAAAACGATATTTGACGAGCTTTTTTCTCAAATTTCACGTTTTCAGTATCTTAATTTTGAAACAATGATTTGTGATAATATCAAAGCCTTTTGGTTACAAGGTTTGGAATCTAAGGAGTTTTTTGTTAAGCTATGCGGAGCAGGTGGTGGAGGTTACTATTTAGTGTATTCTCCCAATAAAGCACTTAGTTATCCGAATTTAACAAAGATCGACTTATGATTGAAAAATATCGAATCGCAGGGACACTTAAAGAGTTTTACAAACAACTTGATTTATTAAGTGGTAAAAATAATGAAATTCTCATATGGCAAAATCAGAATGACGGACAGAGAAAAAAGATTTTGGCCACACTTGACTCCTATCTTATTGATTCGACTCAAGCTTATATTAACTTAAAGCTTTCGGAAAAAATTCAACTTGATAAACAACTTGAAATTTTTATTTATGCCCAAACTGATGGCATTCTCTTTAAAGGTTATTACGAAAGCTTTGTGAATAATTCACTTAAAATTTCAGCTCATGATAAAGTTCTTCTTCGTGAAAAAAGAAGTGAAGACCGACTCAATTTTCATTACACAAGCGTTCAGGTAAATATTATTTATCAGCAAAAATTGGAGTTTAAGGCGATTCGTCTTAAGGATATTTCTGAGTTAGGTTTTGGTATCCTTTGTAATGAAGTTAAGGCGAAAGCCTTCGAGGTGGGAGCAGACTTGGCCTTAAGTTCTATTGGGAAAGTACAACTGCCGATGAGTTTACAGGGAAAAATTAAGCATATCACTTCATCGAAAAAAGTAGTGGGTGTAAAAAATGATTTATTTTATATTGGTGTTGAACTCGATCAACCTTCCAAGTTAGTTTCAAAGATTTTTCAACAAATGTAAAATAACTAACGCCTAAAATAGAGCTACTAATTAGGTAAGTTGTCGTCGGCTTCGTTTTTTATCAAGCTGAGTTTAACAGCTGTCTTCATATTTTTCGCCTTCATTGGCCCTTCATCTTCTTCTTTGATTTTCCAGTCTTCACTAATCATTGCAGCTTTAGCAATTTGTTTTTCAAAATTGAGCATTGTTTCTGTTTGTGGACGAATGTTTTCAGTTACACCTAGCTTTGTTTGAACTCGTTGAACGGGAGCTTGTTCGTGGATTGAGCGCAAAAGTTCTTGTATCTTTTCATCCCTATATTCCATTGTATAAGACTCATAAACAAAGCCACTAGCTTCTAGCTTATTAAGATGAATATTTTGTCCTGTCAGGAGCCAGTTTTTTGCGTTAGCATGTCCGGCTATTTGAGAAAGTTGAGCAATACCGCCTGAGCAAGGGATCATTCCTAACTTGGTGTGATTAAAATTAATTCGACAACTACGATTAGCGATTCTGATATCACAAGCTGTCGCCAATTCACTTGCAATATTTTCTGTTCCCATTTGTAAATCTATAATTATAGTTTGAGGCAGGAGCATGATCGCCTGATTAATCTTTTGTAGTTTTTGCGTGAATTTTTTTATTTGATTTAATTTAAGCTTTTTTAGGATGTTTTTATCATAACCTCTTGAAAAATAATCAGTAGTGGACTGAAGAAAAATTGAATGAATTTCTATTTTTGTCGTACACCATGCCAGAAGTGATTCGAGTTCAAAAAGCATTTCCATTCCAAAACAGTTTTCATGTTTATCATGGTCTAGAGTAATAAAAAGAGTTCGTGTTGACTTGTCTAATCTAACTTTTAAGGTTTGATAATTAAAAATAGAATTCACTTTCCATCCTTGGTAAATGATCAATCGTAAGCATCCTTGCTTACCTTAAAATTTTTTCGCGAATTGGCCTTAATGTCAACTTAGCTTTTGGACAAAAATGATTCTTTGCCTTATTTTCAGAACTTAAAATCGTTTGATAGATTTAATCGGTAAAGTTTTCGCTCTTTACTTAGACTCTTCCAAATTCTTCAAGATATCTTTCGGCCCTAATGGCGGCCATACAACCGCTTCCAGCAGCTGAGATAGCTTGCCGATAATAAGGGTCTTGAACATCACCACAAGCATAGACACCTGGAATATTTGTATCTGGGTGTCCATCTTTAGTCAGAATAAAACCGTGCCCGTCTAAGTCAAGTTGGCCTGCTAAAAACTTTGTATTAGGTGAGTGACCAATACCCATGAATAAACCATTTGTTTCTCTTTGGGCCATGTCACCAGTATCACCTGTGTCATCAGCTATGATTTCTTCAACTGTGTGGTCCCATAAAATGTCAATTTTTGGATTATCAAAGACTCTTTGTTGCATTGGTTTTGAAGCTCTAAAACTGTCTCTGCGGTGGACAATTGTCACTTTTGAAGCAAATTTACTAAGAAACATGGCTTCTTCCATCGCCGTGTCTCCACCGCCGACAATATGGACAACTTGATTTCTAAAGAAAAATCCATCGCAAGTTGCACAAGCACTTACACCTTTACCAATAAGTTGTTTTTCATTAGGGAGCCCTAAATATTTAGCACTTGCTCCTGTCGATATAATGACAGATTGGGTCAGAAATTCATCGCCATTTTCACAAGTAACTTTAAAGGGTCTTTTTGATAAATCAATTTGTGTGACTTGGGTTGTAAGATATTCAGTTCCAAATCTCTGCGCTTGAGCCTTCATATTATTCATCAGGTCCGGTCCAAGTATACCTTCTGGAAATCCTGGAAAGTTTTCAACATCGGTTGTTGTGGTGAGTTGTCCACCTGGTTCATGTCCCAAAATAACTAAGGGTTTTAAATCTGCTCTTGAAGCATAAAGGGCTGCAGTATAACCAGCAGGGCCTGAACCAATAATAATTACATCTCTAGTGCTCATATCTTACCTTTATTTAATATATATTAATTATTCTCTTCTGATTCAACACCTAAACGCTTTTTGATATCTTCTGGGCGATCATCTTTGTCAGAGTTCATTTCATACCAAGCACTAACGCTAAGCAATTCGTCTGGGTTTTCAGCTTTTTGAGTTAGTTTATATGTTTCACCGGTGAGAGAACATTCATACTTATATATCTTCTTTTCTTTTTTTCGTTTGGCCACGAATAACTCCTAGGATTTATAAATGATAATTATATCAACAATTTATAGTTTAATTTTACTCAAAACTCAAGTATTGATCGCAGACTTTTCTTAGGCGAGTCAATTATTATAAATTTTAGGCCTTGTTCAGAGGATTCTGAGGTCTGCACAATAAAAAGCTTTTCAAATGACGCTTGAGGTATAAAATAGTAATTAAGATAGATATCAAGGACATGGATGGCCCTTTTAAGACTTATATGTATTATTTTGCTTAGTATAAATACGAGCCTGTGCTTTGCGTTAAGCGATGATATCGTGACGATTAAAAATACTTCATCTTCTGGAAAAACCCTTTATTTAAATCGCGGAAAATTTGATCAAATTGGTGGTGATGATTATGGGGTCTTGATCGCCAAAGAGAATCTGGCCGAAGATAAAACTGTCTATAAGCCTGTTGCAAAAATTAAATTAGTAAAGCTTTACGATAACCAGTCTGTATGGGTTGTTTATAAGTTATATATTCCTCAAGCAGTTCAAAAAGATGCTAAGTATATTTTATTGGCCGAGACAGCTTTATTAGCTGGGCGGACAGATTTGAAGATTAAAAGAACTTCGATCGTTACCAATGCTGAACCTATAACAGAAGTTAAAGACTTTTTGCTCGAAGGTGACTCTTTGGCCAAACGCCAAAGAGCTTATAGGGTCATTGATAATCCTCATAAAAAAGAAAAACACTATGATAAAGATATTGATTTAATTGATATAGATAAGTGGGAAAATCTTTATGGGGACGATAGACTTTTTGTCAGTGGAATTTATCGTAGCCCTCACGCTGCGGAGTTTTCCAGGAGATTACGAGTACAAACTTTTGAAAAAATGGTTGTGGCCTATTTGAATAAATTTAATGACCCTGATTTTGATTATCGTGAATTTTATGGTGATCAAGTAAGTGCGGCCAAGGAGCTGACAACTAAAAATGTAAAGTCTAAGTTCTCAGAAAAAAAAGTTCTTAGTGAGACACAAAAAGATAAGCTTTTTGAGCAAATTAAAAAGAAAGGGAACCGGTGGTCAGAAAATTATACTGATGAACAATTACAAGATATCCTTGAAGAGTATTCTAGCTACCATCAGCAAAAGAGACGAGATTTATTAAAATCTCACTTATATGAAAACCAATTTATTTTTTCATTTGGTCTAAATCTTATTAATAATGAAAATATTAATGATGCTGAGACGACTGAGCAAAGTCGATATGATTTTGATGTTGCTTTGGAAGGATATTACTTAAGAAAGTATTTACAAATAGAAGCCGTAACAGTAGAGCTTAGCGCAAGAAGGGCATTAGATGCTTTTTTTGGAGGGGATTTAAATGTGAGATCAACTGAGTATAGTTTAGCCGCTCATCTTAATTGGTATCCGTTTTATTTACCTAATACAATAGAGAGAAATATTTTTTATGTAGGTTTATTGGCCAGATTTGGTCTGGCCTCTTTAAGTAATAAAACATCTGAAGAAGTCGGAACATATCAATTGTATTCTTTCCCTGGATTGCGTGGAGGTATAAAATATAATTTTGCCAATGGATATGGTGTACGCTTAGCAGCTTCTTATGAAAATATTCGCGTCGATAGAATAAAAAAGAGTAATGATGATGGAGTTTTACCCGATCGAACATCTTATTTTGATGGAAAGATAAGTGTAGGACTTACAAAGTTTTTTTAAGGATGATTTTATGAAGTTAATGTTTTTGCTACTATTTGGATTGGGTTTTATATCTCATACATTTGCTTTAGAAATAGATGAAAAACTCACTTTGAGAATTGTAGGAACCTCAGAGTCTAAAAAAACGATTTTGATTAATAGAGGAATTGAAGATGGACTGGTTAAGGGAGATCATGCAAAGTTTTTCGTTTCTCAAGGTGTTATTGGTCGTGCTGTTTGTATCAAGCTTTCTCCTACTAGGTCAGTGTGGTCAGTTTATCGAAAAGTAAATGCAGATTTTTTACGCGAAGAGCAGGTTATGAAACTTAAAATAACACCTGCAGTAAAAATTACTAAGGATGAGTCTAGGATGCTAGTTAGTGAAGATACTTCTTCGACACCTAAAGATCCTAGAGACCTAGGGATCCCTCTTGCTGAAGGGGCCAATGATTTGGATCAAACTTCTAGTAAAGACTTAACAAAAGAAGAAGAAGCTTTTTTTAATTCTAATGCTAGAGATTTAACCGAGCGAAATAAAGAAATTTTTGGAATGCTTCATTATTCAAGTCTTACTGAAGAAACTGGCCCAGATAATGAAACAGGTGATTATGTTCAAGATGTGACAAATTTAATGCTTAAAGTAGGTGGAGAGTATTATTTTTCTGCTCAAAAAAGTTGGTTGAGTCGTTTTTCACTTTTGGCCAGCTTTACTATTGATAGAAGGGCGACCATGTCACACTTGGGAACACATGTCCAAGAAGAGTCGAGTGAATTTGGAGCGGGAATAAGTATGTATCCTTTTGCGATGCCATCAGAGGTTTATCGCCTTATCCAATATGTAAATTATACTTTCTCTTTGGGCTCAACCAATTCTACTTATAATGTAGGAGCAGAAAATGCACAAAATGTTTCAGACTCTGTAAGTTTAGATGCTTCGGTTTTATCTCATCAGTTTATTTACGGTATTAAGTATTACGCACCTAATGGATTTGGAGCAAGGCTAGAGCTTTCTTATTATTTACGTGCGGATCAGTATGCTACAGACTCAAGTGAGATATCGTGGCTTAAGACTAGAACAGGACCTCGTTTTCAAGTTGGTTTTGGGTACCGCTTTTAAACCGCCCTACTTGGCCGATGATTTGTTCTCTGAGTTCTTATGACTTAATTTTTATGACCATCATTATTTAATAAATAATTTCTTATACTTAGTTCGTTTCTCGTTT
>LULF01000417.1_pt1 | contig 25677 bp, 30 predicted proteins | sample 728221 | NCBI WGS metagenome assembly LULF01 (sample SAMN03860296, study PRJNA289734) | marine metagenome | biome: seawater column; feature: ocean; material: water; isolation source: Red Sea water column Station 169 - depth 500m | place: Saudi Arabia: Red Sea | collected 2011-10-15 | depth 500 m | reverse complement strand
ATAGGAATAATAAAATTCAATGATTGTTCATTAGGAGCTGCAGAAACTTTGCTAAATTTTGACATTTACTATGAAATTCTTTTGCCAAATATAAAGTATATTTGGAATTTTTAGAGTGGTACTTTAATTAGAATAAATTCTTAGAATTTTAGATGAATTATGAGAAGATTAAAAATGATCTAATATCAGAGGTTAGGCTCAACAAAAATCAGGCTGAAGTATTTTTATTAGTCACATTAAACGGAAAAATGTCTGTCAGCCAAATTTCCAAGTCTTTAGAGATTTCCATCGATGATGCATTAGAAACATCTGAAAAACTTATTGAATTAGGTGGTTTTATTGACATGCCAGAAACTGAATTTGAAGCAATGCATCCAAGATTTACAGCTGTAAACATGTATAGAAAAATGTGTGAGCGGGAAAATATTGATTTTAAAAAAAATTCAATTGTTGATAATATTGGTATTGCACTTGAAGAACCATATGATGATGTAAGGACTAAATATAACAAAAAGCGGTAAAAATTGTATGGGTGAAATCTACAAGTGTTGTGATAATCCTCAGATCACGTATCTATCTGCTGTAAATATCAACATAGATGAAAGGACAATAGGCAGTGTAGATGTTTGGCGATGTGGAGTTTGTAAGAAAAAATTTTGTGAAGAAAAACAGTTGGGAATAGAATCAATAACTGAGACTGTAGGAATGCCGAGAATTGAAGATGATGAAAAATGGGCAGTTATTATTAGTAAACTCCAAAAAGGAAAAGATAAGTGGAAACTTGTAAGATTAAAACAAAATGGAATTATAAAATATGAAACATCTGATGAAAAAATTTTAGATCTTAAAATTGAAGATTATAAAATAGTTGATGATTTTCATACTAGTTTCCTCGTTGAAGATCACTTGAATAGGGCCGTAGAAATTTAGATCTGCCTTGAACCTAAAAGTGCACGTAAACAATGTTGATGGTACACAAATGGCAGCTAAAATTGAAGGGACATTTGAGATTGATGCCAATTCGTTTGAATTTTTAGCAATAGCTTTTGGACGTATAGGCGGTCAAAACATTGGTGTAAAACTATCTGATGAAACAGAAAATAAATTAAAAGAACTAGGTTATGTCAGTGATCAGGTTATTGATGAATTACAAAAAAAACTTATTTCAGGAAACCTCAGTATTCCTGACGGCTTAAAACGTGAATCATTTGCTGATGATTAGAATTCTGCCTCAGACAGCGCTTTTTCACAATCACAACTTTTTGTTTTTGGTATTTTATCCATTAAAACTGTAAGAAGTTCTTTTGTCTTTTCTACATTTTTGGAAAGTGTTTCTAAAACCTCTTTTGCGGTGACAGGTTTTTCTGCCCAAACATCATAATCTGTGACTGTAGCAATTGACACATAACATATCTGTGCTTCTCTGGCAAGCTGGCATTCTGGAACAAGCGTCATTCCAATTATATCTGCTCCAGTTGATTTGAAAAATTTAGATTCAGCTTTTGTTGAAAACCTTGGACCCTCAATGCAAACATACGTACAATCTTTATGCAATACAATATTTTGGGCTTCTGTAGAATCAATTACTGTTTTTTGTAATTCAGGACAGAATGGTTCAGCAACAGAAATGTGAATAACTCTTCCGTTTTCAGAAAATGAAGTTTCTCTAGATTTTGTAAAATCCAGGAACTGCATAGGTAGTGCAAAATTACCAGGCTGAAAATTCTCTTGAAGACTTCCTACAGCTGATGGTGCAATAATTCTTTTAACTCCTAATTCCTTGAAAGCCCAGATATTCGCTCGATAGTTTATCATATGCGGAGGAATTGTATGTTTTCTTCCATGTCTTGGCATAAATGCAATATTAGTTCCATGAAAATTCCCTATTGTTATCGAGTCAGAAGTTTTACCATATGGAGTACCCATTGTTATTTCTTTACTATCCTGTAATATTCCTGAATCATAAATTCCAGTCCCACCAAAAATTCCGATCTCAGCTTTTTCTTCAGTCATTAGTATTTTACCAACGATATTGTTTTGTAATCAGCTATTTTTTCTATTCCATTTAGTTCCATTAATTCAATAATAAATGCAAACCCAGTTACTTTTCCTTTCATTTTTTCTACTAGCTCTGCCGCAGCCTTTGCAGTTCCGCCAGTAGCTAACAAATCATCGCAAATGACAACACGTTCACCTGCATTTAGTGCAGTTTTCTGGATCTCCAAAACAGCCTTTCCATATTCTATAGTATAGGAAGTTTTTACAGTTTTACCAGGCAGCTTCCCAGCTTTTCTTAGTAAAACCATTCCTTTATTGTATTTTTGAGCAAGAATTGATGCCAGAATAAATCCACGTGATTCTATACCTACAAAAACATCAACATCTTTCGGATGATATTTTTTTTCAAATTCTTCAACAACAACTGACATTGCAGAGGGATCTTTAAGCATCGGGCTGAAATCTCTAAACAGTATACCCTTTTTTGGAAAGTCTTCGTATTCGTTAATTCTCTCTCTTAGATTCATACTATTTGACAAAAATAAGGAATAATAATTGTTTTGAGAACAAACAAGACACTAATACAAATTTATGATTTAATTTAATAAAATAATAATCTATAATCAAATGTTAAAGAAACAATTCTAGTAATTTTCAGATACCAAAAATTCACTCATCGTTATTAATAACTACGTTAATCGGTACTTCTTTATGATCTAAACCACTCTGTGCTTGGATTTGCCATATACCAGATACTGCATTAGATGGAATTCCTAACAATTCTGTTGTAAATACGCCCTCTTTATCTGTAAAAATTTCAATCTTGTTAATTATTTTTCCATCTGGATCAATAAGAGAGATATTTAATAGTGCATTTGCGCCAGTATTACCAATAATTAACATGCTTTCTCCAGGAGAATAAGCTGTTTTTGTGCTACTAAAATTTATAGCACCGCTTCCAGGTGACAGACCAACTGAAAATTTAGCTGTATCCTGGTAAGTTGGGTTTGAGACAACAGCCTTGTACACTCCTGATGCGTAACCCGTTAAATCAAGTTGAAAAGTTTTAGTGCCAATAGAATTTGTTTTAACTGATTCAGTAAATTTCCTAGTATCAGATGGATCAAAAATATTAAGTGTCAAGTCAGTTGATGGCGGACCTAAAATAGTAAGTTTAGATTCAGAATTTGCCTTAAAATTCATTTTTTCTAGATACACAACAACTCGATCATATGTGGATGTACCTAAAGTAAATAACGATACTTGTGTTACTTCATTTTGTACAGCTCTTAGAATATATGTTCCATCAATAAACGATCCTTTACGAGGAAATTCATAATTTATTTTTCCAGACTCGTCAATTTTTAATATATCAAATCGTATAACCTCATCATCTGGATTTTTTATTGATAGTGCTAAATCATTGTTGGGCTTTGCTTCTCCAGTCAACACAAAAACATCCCCTAAATCAGTTGTAGATGTAAAAATAGATATGTTAAATGCATGACTTGTTACAAAGCTAACGTTATTTGACGTCTCATTAAAATCATTTCTTATAATTATTGTCCTATCTCCCAAACCTTCATCAGTGCTAATAGATTTTTGAAAATTCCATTCTCCATTTACACCAATATCAACTACTTGGATCGTTTCTATACTATCTTCATTTTTAATAGTTATTATAACTGGACTGCCTGGCTGACCTACACCTGAAAGAGACAACGTGTCATCTAAATTTACACTTGTAGGCATATTATTTATTTTAAATTCTTGTATAACCTGTCCTGTCTTGATCAATCTGTTTTTTTGCTCATTAATTTTAATACTTGAGATTTGAGAACTACCAAACTCATTTATTATTTTAAATTGATTTATTCCAACATCAATAGAATCAGGAATCCTGATCGTAGTTATGAAATTACCTTGGCTATCTGATTTAGCAGATTTTAAAAACTCATCATTAAGATAAAGTTGGTGTGTTTGATCCGAACTGAATCCATTGCCTACCAATCTTATATTTGAGCCAGTTCGAAGATTGTCTGGAATGAATGTCTTTGTACCATAAAGTTCCTCTCCAGTTTGTTGAATGGTTTCATCTTCTACATTTTCTCTCTCAACAATTATCGGTGTTTGTGAAATTTCCACAATCTTTGTTTTCTGCGGACCAATCTCATTTTCATTTTCATCAACTACTTTCCAGTTTATCGCATCAATTTTTTTGTTAGTTACAAAACCAAATTTCACTGATTCACCCGGATTTAGTACATCTGACGTCGAAAATGTTAAGCCCTGTCCATCACCATATAGTTTACTACTCCAACCTGACTCTGGTTTAACTGATGTAAACGTGTCACCTTTTGCCAACCAAACATTAATTGTCTTTATTTTTATTGTATTTTGTTCTTCATTTGTAAATTCAATAATGATTGTATTCTCAAATCCCTTGGCGCTAACTGAAATATCTTCTGCCGCATTTCCTTCTAAAATTGCGAATGATGTAAAAAAAGATAATACCAGCAGCATTGCGATAAAAAAACTACTTTTTGACCGAACTTTCATATGATTCATAAATTCCTCATCTACAATTAAACTTTAATTAAAATTTATTTTAATTCGAAATATAATAATTTCCATTAATTACCCATATCTCATCATTTGTTTGTACTACGTTCATTTGACGTAATATTTTGATATTGTCGTATACGCTCGGCAATCAATCTGTACAATCCACGTATACGATCCTTTGTTTTAGTAGTTAGAAAGCTTGCCTCCCCCAAGGCAATTTTTCCACAAATATATCTACAGACTTCTTCCTTTTCAAATTCACCCCAATCATCTTCGCTATGTTCGTCCCAAATCATTCTCAAATTTTCAATTATTCCATTTAATCCATGAGATAGTACCTGCTGCTTAGTTATGTTACTAAATCCCTGTCTACGCAATTTTATCTCATAAGTTTGATTTACAGCATAAAGATAATCTTCAATTATCATATAATCTTCAATGGATGGAAGAAGTTCTCCATTTATCTCAAAAAATATGGTTTGCGCGTCAGAGAATTTATTAACTTTTAATTCATCAGCAATTTGTTTGGATTCATAATCATTGTCAAGCAGAATGAATGTGTTATAATCATGATTTCGATAAAAGAGCGATAAGGGTAATACTGAATTTTTATTGTGTGTAGGTACAACATTTAGAGGGTTCATTGATATGTTTGGATCCTGAAGGAATTTGTCAAATGCATTAAGATACATTGTATCAGACATAGTTTCTACTATGATAACTGGGCGTGAGTTAATACCAATCTCTCTATGAATAATCGAGTCAACTAATCCCTTTGACAGTCCATAAAGAATTGGTGTGAGAGTTGCATCATCTGCTTTCCAGTAATCATAAAAAATTCTACTTAGATGTTTTTTTCTATCAAGTTCTACAACAAGAAGATTACCAGGTGTATAATCAAAAATCATGAACGGTGAATGAGTAGCATACAACACTTGATTAGATCCTGCAAGATTCTTCAACAAGTCAGCTATTCCTAGTTGTTGTGTTGGATGTAAGTTCCTAGCAGGCTCATCCAGCAACAAGATTGCCTCTTTTAATTCTGCTTTTTGTGTTTCAGCTGCAAAATTTACTATAAATGAGAATGTCCATTTGAAGCCTTCTGCTCTTCTATTTAACAGACCTGTATTGGTTATCATTCCATCCTTATGAACATCTGAAATTACCACACTCAAAATATTTCCTGGATTAAATCTTAATTCTACATGAATTGGTTCACCTTTCCATGAAGGATTTAATCTATCAGTAAGTTTTCTACTTGCTGTGTTTAGTAATTTAATTAACTTTGATGGGCTATTTTGACATTCTTCTAATTCTTTTAATTCTAACTCAGCTAGATATAATAGATTTCTTACAGTTTCACTTCTGTCAAATTCTTCTAGATATTCAATACCACCTGCTTCAGAGCCTGTAGGGCTCATAAGATATTCATTTAGATTTATGTTTCCTAGAATTTTCTTATAATCAGAAAAATAAACAAAACGTGGGTGCAAGTTATCTTTAAGGAATTTTTCTAATTCGATTCTTTCTATACTATTTATTAAAATATTATCAAAATCTCCCATTATTTTATCATAGAACTCTTTCCAATCAGAAGTTACTTGGTGTTCTTGAGATGCTATATCAAGTATATTATTATTAAACGCAATTAGGTTTGTTTTGAAAATTTCTTTATTATTTGGTGCACGGCCTTCAAAAAACCTTGTATCTAATTTTTGTCTTATGTGATTTGGAATTGTATCAACAAAATCTAACAAACCTACAGAGAGATTTTTCCAAGATCTCAAACCTGTATTTTCTTCTTGTTCAAATTTAATATCGCCCAAATCATATTGTATTTCCTGTTCCTTGTTGGTTCTAAAAATTTTTATTTTACTAAGATCTATGCTAGGAAATTTCTCTTTAACCATGTTTATTTCATTTTTATTTAGTTCAAATTCACCTTCAGCAAGCTTGACTTCTGATTTGAGCTCTTCAACCATTTCATCGCACAAATCAAGATCCGAAGCTATTTCATCTTTATTCAGTAATGTTAATGCTTGAAGAATTGTGGTCTTACCGCTTTCATTTCTTCCAACAAATGCAGCTAAATCTCCAACTGTGATATCTCCTGAATCATGAATACAACGAAAAGCTCTAACTCTAAATTTTCTAAGGCGCAACTTAGTGCGTCTTTGCTCGACTTTGATTTAACTTATTCGTCAAAGTAACTTCAACAACCAACTCTCAAAATAGATAATAAGGGTTGAGAGACTGGGAAAATAATAGTGATTTTATGGTAAAAAAAGAAATAATATCTGCTGCTAAACTCAAAAAGGAACTTGAAGATGCAAAGGCAGAATTAGCATCACGAAATAAGAAGTTAAAACTTTCAGTTAAAGCTCAACCCAAAAAGAAAGAAGCAAAAAAGAAGATGAAAGAAGCAAAAAAGAAGATAGAGGCTAAAAAGAAAGAAGCAAAAAAGAAGATAGAGGCTAAAAAGAAAGAAGAAGAAGCAAAAAAGAAAGAAGAAGAAGCTAAAAGAACCTATGAGGAAGAATTAGAAGAACAACTTACTGAAGATGAAATTAAGAATTTTGCAATAGACAAAACTGATATGGATAAATTGGTCAATAAGGTTACTGAAATGATTGCTAGCTATGCAACTAAGGGAATACTTCAAAACATTCTTTGGAGAAAGTTAAAACTTTCAAGTAGGGATGGTTCTCGCTTGGCATTAAAATTAGAAAAACTGGGAAATATCACGAGAGAAAAAATTTTAGAAAATGGGAGATGGACTTACCTACTCTTAATTAAGAAAATACCTATAAGCACAATATCTATTGAAAATGCTCCATGTTTAGTCTGTCCAGTAGAAGGTAAATGTTCAACAGATGGTGAAATAAGCCCAAAAACTTGTGTGTACATTGAAGATTGGGTTTTGACAGAATTAAAAACTAAAAAAAGACATGAAACTAATTGATGCAAAAAAAGATCATTATAGAAAACTGGCGCACGAGCAAGGCTATAGAAGCAGAGCTTCTTACAAACTAAAAGAACTCAATAAATCATATCGTATAATTGGCGCTGGTCATTTTGTTTTAGATTTAGGTTGTGCGCCTGGAGGATGGATGCAAGTTGCAGCCAAAATTGTAGGTAATAAAGGAAAAGTTATGGGAATTGATAGAGCATATGTAGAGGAAATCCCAGGTACATTTATTCTACGGGCAAGTATAGACGATGATAACATTGTTAGAGATATTTTTGATTTTTTTGTAGAAAAAGTAAATACAGTAATCTGTGATCTTTCGCCACAGGTTACTGGAAACTGGTCTGTCGATCACGCTAGTCAAATCTCATTAAACTATTCAGCTGTAAAAATTATGGAACAAGTTCTTGAAAAAAAAGGCAATTCACTTTTTAAAGTTTTTGACGGTGAATTTTCAAACGAATTTTATCACTATATGAAAAAAAAATTCCATAGGGTGAAGTTAACAAAACCAAAAGCAAGTAGGAAACCAAGTAGTGAATTATATTGTATATGTCTTGGATATCTAGGCTAATTTTCAAATATTTTTTTTATATCATCAATATTACAGTCAGTTCTAAATCCTGTTGGATTTAATGAGGTTGGGCTTGCAATAAATCCTGCATCCTGTAGTTTTTTTATTGCATTTTTTATTTTTAATGGAGATCTTTTCATTTTGGAAGCAATATAATCAAGAGTATAATACGTTACAGGCATTTCTGCCTCCAACTCACATTTCTCTAAGATTTTCCTACATTTACTTGCCACCACAAATTTTGGAATCTCTTCCATCATATTACTAATGAATTTTTTATCAAACAGTTGTCCTATCCACAATGGTCCTGCAGAATGTAATTTACTTTTACACACGATACAATTTTCTGTAATTTCTTTTCCAATTACTCTGTTATCACAATGGAAACAATGTGAAATATAACCCAAATTATTATCTTGGTCTTTTTTTGTTAATATTTTTGTATACACTCTATAGTAATGCATATCATTTTCTACAAATTTGGGGATAATCTGAATATTCAGTCTTCCAGCTACAAAGTTAAGGCAACCTAAAATCAGCCTAATTGCAATCTCATTGGAATATTCTGTTTTAATGGGTACTCCATAGTATTTTCTTTGACAAGCCTTTTTTGCTAATCCATGTAAAACCTGCAAATCTGTTGCAGTTATTGATAATAACCCACTATGCATAGTAGCTCTTATTGCACAATCAAAGTATTTTGTTGGAGAACCAAATGGATCAATATCTACAATTGACCCTCTATCACCCTTCTTTGAAAATAAGCTAAAAAAACGACATGCCTCGTTTTCAGAAACTTTCAAGTTTGATATTTTATTCAATGTTGCAGAATTTTGAGTAATTGTTAATGCTTTTGAATTGACATCGTTAGCAATCACCTTTTCAACGTTAGGTATTTCGTTTGCAACCCTTAGTGACCTTGCACCAACTCCTGTTAGTCCATCTAGAAATATCTTAGGTTTATCAAAATTTTTCCAAAATGCTGAATATGCCAAAATGGAGAAGTCTCTATTCAGTTTAGCTACAGGATTAAAAAATACCGGTTCTTTTGGGGGAACTTTTTCTTTGATTGATTTTTCTGTGACAAGAATTTTCGTAGTACCTTCCATAATCTCAATAATTTTTTCTTCTGTCATTTGCAATAGATTCCTTGAATTCTTTTTACCTATAATGGTTAATACTCGAAAAAATGAAAAATTTCATGCGTGTTTGCGGAGTAGATGAAGCAGGAAGGGGTTCTGCTTTAGGCCCTTTAGTTATTGCCGGAATTGTAATAAATAAATCAAAAATTAATCTATTAAAAAAACAAGGTGTTCGTGATTCTAAGAAACTAACACCGCCAGTCAGAAAACTACTTTATAAAAAAATCATTAGCATTGTAGATGATTATTACATTGTAAAAATTCCCCCTAGAACAATTGACAAAAGTGTTTTCAATCACGCACTTAACCATCTAGAAGCAAAGTATATGGCTAAAGTAATATCAAAACTTTCTCCTTCAATTGCTTTTGTTGATTCATGTGATGTAAATGCTAAACGATTTGGGAAAGAAATTTCGGAAGATGTTTCACATTCTAAAATAAGATCATATCACCATGCAGACAGTAAATTTGTCGTAGTTTCTGCTGCATCAATTCTTGCAAAAGTTGCCCGTGATATGTCAATTTCTAGATTGAAGAAAAAAGATGATATAGGTAGCGGTTATCCATCAGATCCAAAAACTAAATATTTTGTAAAAAAATCAATAAAACAAAAGAAAATTCCTTCTTATTTACGAAAAAGCTGGAAGCCGGTACAAATTTTGATGAAAAAAAGAAATCTATCCTAGGAATACTGCTATTACAATTGCATGATCCTTGTCATATGGTTGTAAATTAATTATCTGTTTAATTTCAAAAAGTGGCTCTAGTTTTTTTATTTCATTTGAAATAATTTTCTTTGGGTCTTTTGTAACATCTATGCTTCTAGTTTTTATTACCAAGAATAAATAACCATTAGACTTCAGATATATTTTACAGTTATCAATTGCTATGTCAGTTTGATCAGGTTGAGCAATGTCTACATATGTAACATCAACTTTCTTAAAAACTGAAAAATATTCTTGTGGTTTTCTTGCATCTTGGATGATTGGTATTATGTTTTTTCTGTGCGAAGCTACTCTATCTAAAAAATCTCTAGCAACTCTACTTGTATGTTCTACCCCAAAGATAATTCCATTTTGCCCAACAATATCTGAGATATGACTGATTGTTGTGCCAGTTGATACACCAAGATATAGCACACTAGATTTTTGCATGAAGGGAAAATCCTTCAAACCATTCATTATGGTAGCTGCTAGCTTACTTCTAAATGGATTCCAAATTCTATATTCGGTTCCTTTGATTTTAACTAATTTTTCGTTGTAAACCTGGTTTCCAGGAATCAAGTTTTCAGTCGCTAATTTTTTTTCTCCTTCTACCTGAAACCAGAAAATATTTTGTCTATCTTCCAAAATTCTTTCGTTTTCTCTTCATAAATCGCCCAGATTTTTTTCTTTTTACAGTTGGTTCAGATTTTAATTCTTTCTTTACAGGAGGTTCTTTGTGTTTCTTTTCAATCTCTTTTACTCTAATATTCAGTTTATCCAAAAGAGTTTGATTTAGTCCTCCTTTATACACATCAACCCTTGCGGCAATTGCTGCCTTTGCAGCAATTGTTCTTGCCATCTTTCCCCTCTGCCATCTAGGTGCAGCGTGTACAATTGCATGCTGGAAAAGAATTCCATGTTTAGGTGGATTTGAGCCAGTCTTTAGAGAACGAAACAATGCTTTTTCCGCTCCTAAAACTTGAATTGTACTTGCTGGCATGCTTGCCAATTTCTTTAAACTTCCAGCACGTGACAAAATTCTAGCTCCTACTGCTGTTCCAAGAATTGCAGAAATGTTTGGTGCTTCTTCTTTCATTTGCTCATTAACATGCTCTTCAATAGAATTTCTAAGATCAAAAAGCTCCAAAATTTGATTAGCCAGGGTTTGTACGATTGTAAGATTTTTATCTGTAATTTTTCCTCCTCTGCTTTTTTCTTTAACCAATGAAAGCATTTCCACTTTAGATTCAGGAAATCCTGCTTTTTCAAAATCTTTTTTTGAAATGTTTTCTCGTTTTCCTGAGAGAACTATTTGCGAATATCCATTTATACTATCAATTAGATTATCAAGCTCTGGAAAGTGTAAACCATACCATTCTCGTAATCTTGAGCTAATATTGTTAATTATCTTGTCAGTTTCATCAAGTGTATTAATTGCTTGAATAATATGTAAGTCAGTACTCTCTGAAACTTCAGAAACTTTAGAAGATGAAAGTTGTATTGCAAATTCACGTAATTTTTCCATTGCATCATTTTCATCTTCAGCAAATCCTGAATCTACTAAAATTTTAGTTTTTGATGATTGTATTTTATCAGTTTGTTGATCGCTCATTAATTGTGCTTCTATAGATTTTTTTTTCAAAATATCTAGCATTGCACGATCGTTGACAGATATTGCTTCAAAATTTGTAAGAAATTTTCCAAGATCACTAAGTCTTGACTTTCCTTTTTTAACGAATACAAAATCTTCTGCTGGATTTTCAAAAGGAAATGTTTTCAAACATTTTTGTTCATCAAAAACTGCAATTCCTAACTCTGTGAGTATGACTGAATGCATAACAAAATATGACATCAACTCCTCATTAAAAAGTTAACAATTAGGTTTGATAGTCAACTGTTATATGAGAATGTAATCATAGTATTCAAAGTGAAGCCTAGTATCTCAACTTCAATAGGAGCACTTACTTTGGAAAGACCTACCATTCTTGCTTCTGGCATTTTAGGAATTTCTCTTAATGTTTTTGAACGTCTGTATCGTGCTGGTGCTGGTGCTGTTGTTACTAAATCATTAAGCAAGGAGCCCTGGGATGGTTATGCGAATCCTACAATTTTTAGTGTAAAAGGAGGTGGATGGCTAAATGCAGTAGGATTATCAAATCCAGGCGCCGGTAATTTTGCCAAAATGATTTCTTCAAACAATGAGGTTCCAATAATTGTTAGTTTAGTTGGTTCAGTAGAAGATGATTTTGATTTTATGGTTAGGCAGTTTGAAAATTGCAAAGTTTCTGCATATGAGTTGAATCTGTCATGTCCACATGTTGCGAAAGTTGGGCTGGAAGTTGGTGACGATGTTGAACTAGTAAAGAAAATTGTAAAAAAAGTGAAATCCCTCACAAATGTACCTGTTATAGCAAAAGTAGGGTTAGGGTCTACAAATTATCTGGAAACTGTTGGCGCTGCTGCTGAAGCAGGCGCTGATGGAATCACCGCAATTAATACAATTCGTGCAATGGCAATAGATGTTGAAACTAAGAAACCAATTCTCAGCAACAAAATTGGAGGTCTCTCTGGAACTCCGATTAAACCAATCGCTGTAAGATGTGTTTATGAAATTTCATCCAAGTTTAATATTCCAATAATTGGATGTGGTGGTATTTCTACATGGGAAGATGCTGTAGAATTTATTCTTGCAGGTGCGTCTGCTGTACAATTTGGAAGTGTGTTAGGTGAACATTGGGCAGAAGTTTTTGCAGAGATAAACAGTGGAATTCAAAATTATATGGAACAAAAAGGATTTTCAAGTATAGGTGAAATGGTTGGGAAAGCAAAGAGATCCTAACAGTCACCATATGTGTACTATTGAAAAAATTATTGATGAAACACCAACTGTTCGAACATTAGTCTTTTCTGATGAAGTATTATCTGGTGTTCTTCCTGGTCAATTTGCAATGGTGTGGATTCCGGGTGTTAATGAATTGCCTATGAGTGTAATGATTACACAAGAAAAAGATAAAGCTGCATTTACGGTTAGAAAACGTGGAGAGTCATCAACTGCAATGTATAATCTTACCGTAGGTGATTACATTGGTGTACGTGGTCCATATGGAAACTGCTTTGATATTAAAGATGGAAAACTATTGTTAATTGGTGGAGGAACAGGTTTGGTTCCCTTATTGCGCTTGATAACTTTTTGTAAACCGTCACATGATATTACATTGTTAATGGGTGCCCAGACAAAGGAAGAAATATTCTTCGAGGACTTGGCAAATAAACTACTTGAAAAAAATGAACATCAAGTCATACCAGTTACGGAAGATGGAACATATGGAAAAAAAGGGTTTGTTACAGATGCTTTGGAAGAATTACTTGAAAAGAGCAGCTTTGATGCGGTCTACACTTGCGGACCAGAATTAATGATGTATAAGACAGTAAAGTTAGCAGTATCAAACCAGATCTTCGTTCAAGCAAGCCTTGAACGCATGATGAAGTGTGGTGTCGGTATATGTGGAAGTTGTTGTATCAATGAAGATTTGGTGTGTAGAGATGGTACTATTTTTGCCGGAGACTACTTAATGGAAAATGATGAATTTGGGCACTATTTTAGGACAAAATCAGGAATATTGGAAAAAATATAGAATATTCAATCTGAAAAGATTTAAAATAAATAAGTAGAATCCATCGTTAGCGGAATGACAAGTCCAAAAATTGTATTGACAGCGGATCGAACACTAATGTCTGAATATCGTGGGCTTTCATTGGCTACGTTTTTTGGTTGTGCGCCTGCGCTTAATCCAAATCGTGATCATGGCAGTATTTGGTACAAAATTTTAGGAAACCAAGTAACGCCAAAAATCTTGTTTGATTTTATCTGTAATTCTTCACCTCATACTAACGGTGTGGCAAAGTATGCTCCATATGGTTTGCGCAAAGTAGAGGCTGGACTACTTCGTGATGGTTTTAAGCGTGAGGATGTTGTAGTTGCCCACCCTGATTATGTTGAAAAATTCATTGGACCTGAAACTGAGGTTGTTGGAACTCATGAAATGGACCCACTTGGAATGGGACCAGTAACTATGACATTCACATATGGAAGGAGACAGATGTCTTATGATGAGTTTTATTGTCGTGACCTTCATAGGCGAATCAACGCGGCAAAGAAAAAAAATGGTAGTCATGCAAAAGTTATTGCAGGTGGTTCTGGTACTTGGCAGTACAACTATGCACCTGAACAAATTGAAGAATATGGTCTATATGCAATTTTAGAGGGAGAACTCGGTGGAATTGCTCCGGAGATAGACGGACATGCTGGTGATTTCTTTAACTATCTAATCGATGGTCAATTTGAAAATATGGATCCTTTCAGAAAAAGAAAGGATTTCCAAGTTAACATTAAAGAATTTAAACGTGATAACAAAATGCATCATGGAAGATTTGTTAACTTTTGGGATAGACCAGATCTAGATGATATTCCAGAAATTGTTGAACCATCTATGCATGGTATGATAGAGGTGATGCGTGGTTGTGGAAGAGGCTGTAAGTTTTGTGATGTTACATTAAGATCATTAAGATATTATTCTCCAGAAAAAGTGAAAAAAGAAATTGAAGTGAACATAAAGAAAGCTGGTATTGATAGAGCATGGGTTCATAGTGATGATATTTTCGTTTATGGGCTGGATCCTACTACTACAAAAAATATGGAACCAAACCGTGAGGCTCTTGAGGAATTGTTCACGGCAATTATGTCTACTGGCGTTAAACATACAAACCCAACTCATGGAACATTAGCAGGTGCAATTGCAGACGAGAGATTGATTCCTAACTTATCAAAAATAACTAATGCAGGCCCAGATAATATGACAGGAATTCAATGTGGGTTTGAAACTGGAAGCATTAGGCTGATTGAAAAATATGCAGATAGAAAATTATCACCATATAAGCCAGAGGAATGGCATTGGGTTGTCAAAGAGGCTGTTAAAACTTTAAACGAGAATTATTGGATACCTGCATTTACGTTAATCATGGGTCTTGATAATGATGAAACACCGGAAGATGGTTGGGAAACTATCAGATTAATTAGCGAGCTTGAACAAGAACAGCCTGACTCTATGTTTACAGCTACTCCACTGACATTTGTTCCCATAGGACTTCTTGAGAAATCAGAATTTTATGATATAGGCGCCGGTAATGATCCAACTCAACTAGGTGTAATGTATAAGACTTGGCAGCATAATTTCAAATATGGGATCAAGAAGTTTATGACCAAAACTGGTCAACGTGGTTCTTTTAGAAGAACCGCATTTAATGGTCTTGCCAGAACTTTAGGTGGTATTCCACTTGGTGCAATGGAAAAATTTGCAAGAAAAAGAGGTCCTAAGTTTGAAAGAGTTATTGATAAGATCAAGGTACAATACTGGTAACTGATATTCCAAATACATAAATTCAATAATTTCATCCAACTATCATGGCAACACACGGTTCGCTTACCAAAGCAGGAAAAGTTAGGGGTCAAACACCTAAAGTAGAGGGACGTAAGCGTTCAGGTACTTCTTCCAGTCTTAGAAACAAAAGTAATTTTAAGAAACGATTTATTTTGTCTAGGTTTCCCGGTCAAAACAAACCTGGACAAAGACGAAGGCGTCGTTAATTATCAATTTTAGCGATTTTGACTTTAGGCTCAATAAAATCAATGAATACTTTTATTAATCAGGTACCGTACATTACGGTATGGAAGATTTGAGATTAGATAGTTTGGCTGGGGTAGGTCCAGTAACGACAAAAAAACTGAGTGATGCTGGAATACATAACATTATGGATTTGATAGTACGAGGTCCAGTAGAGCTAGCAGAAATTACTGGTATGGACAAAGAAGCAGCTGGAAATATTGTAGAAAAGGCAAGACAAGCACTAGTTGAGGGAGGAATGCTCTCTAAGGACTTTGTAACTGCTTCAGAAATATACAAAAGACGACAAGAAATTGGTAAAATTACTACCGGAACAGAGTGCCTTGATTTGCTACTTGATGGTGGTCTCGAAACACAAGCATTAACTGAAGTTTATGGTGAATTTGGATCTGGAAAAACACAATTCTGTCATACAATGTGTGTAAATGTTCAAAAACCAAAAGAGGAAGGTGGATTAGAGGGAACAGTACTATACATTGACACTGAAAACACTTTCAGACCAGAAAGAATTGTAACTATTGCAAAAATAAATGGTATGGATCCAGAAAAAGTTCTTGATAAGATCATTGTAGCAAGAGCGTACAACAGTGCCCACCAAACGTTAATTCTGGAAGAGGCAAGCCAAATGATTCAAGAAAATAACATAAAATTACTTGTGGTTGATTCTGCGGTAGGTCTATTTAGGTCGGAATATCTAGGTAGAGGAACACTTTCAGAGCGTCAACAAAGACTAAATAAATTTGTTCATTTGGTAGTTAGAATTGCAGAGACATACAACTGTGCTGCACTAGCTACCAACCAAGTAATGGCATCACCTGACACATTCTTTGGAGATCCAACACGCCCAATAGGTGGTAATGTAGTTGCTCACACAAGTACATACAGAATTTACTTTAAGAAATCGGGCAAAAAAAGAATAGCACGAATGGTAGACAGTCCACATCACCCAGAACAAGAAGTTATCTTTGCTCTAAGTGAGGCTGGCGTAACTGACCCAGATTCAGATACAAAGAAGAAATCTACCAAATCTACAAAATCACCAAAAGTAGAACCAAAAGTAGAACCTGAAACAAAGACTGAATCAAAAAGTGATTCTAGTGTTGATGTAGATAGTAAAACTGAAGATTCTGAGTAAGTATTAAAATAAGGGTCTGGAAATCATATTCCGAGTATGACTACTAAAAAGCCAGGGGGCCGTTCTCATGGATTTAGGTACAAATCCAGGTCAGTTATGACAAAGAACGCTCCTAGAGGTGTTTCATTTTTACTTCGTGAATATAATGAGGGTGATAAGGCTTTGGTAATTATTGATCCAAGACAGCATAAAGGGTTACCACATAAGCGATATCATGGAAAAGTTGGTACTGTAACTCAGGTTAGAAGACGAAGTGTAATTCTTGATATTAAATTAGGTGATAAATCGAAAACCTTAATCACTAGATTCGACCATATCAAACCGTTTGGTGTTTAACTTATGGAAGAAGTAATCAAAAAACGTATGGTATCATTGCCTGAGGTAAAGGAAATTTTAGATAAACAAGATCCTGAATCACTCGATCAAATTCAGCGTTGGACATATGATTATGTATCAAAATTTGTAAAGATTGATCCTAAGGATGCAGTAAAAATGAAACAGGAACTAGTTAAAGAATGTGGATTGACTGAGGCAGAGGCAGTTGAACTTATCAATATTTGCCCTACATCATTACCTGAACTACGTTCATTTACTTTTGGGTGGAAAAAACTAATTTTATCTGAAACTCTTGAAAAAATACTTAAAATAATTAAGGGATACTCATAATTTTTCGGTGAAATTATTTTGGAGGGTATACATACCCAGTTACGAAAATTTGAGGAATATGCTTACGTATTAGATTTTAAATCACGTGGCCATTCATCCACTGTCCGAGGAAGGATAGGAATAATTGTAACCGCAATTGGTGAAGACAGGCTTACACTGTTAGAAATACTTGGGTTAGAAAATTCAACTTTTGATGTTGGTGAGAGAATATACATTGGAAAAGAGGGAAGAACAAAAGTACAATCAGTATTAGGCAAAATTGACTACACAAAAATTTCTGATTCTGCACAAAGTGAGATTCCTGGAGTTGTTGAATCTATTATTATAAAAAATGAAAAAAGATTTGTAGATTATCTAAATAATGCACAGTCTCTTACTCCTAGAATCCATGCACTTGAATTAATTCCTGGCATTGGAAAGACATACATGCATATTATAATTCAGGAAAGAGAGAAAAAACCATTTGAAAGTTTCTCGGACATAGAAAGTCGTACAAAGTTGAAAGAACCAATAAAACACATATCAAAAAGAATTCTAGAAGAGATTTCAGGTGAAACAAGAATGAATCTCTTTGTTAAGCGATGAAAAAGCGTAAAAATCTGGGGCAACACTTTCTAAATTCAACTAACATTGCAAAATCAATTGCCTCATTTGCAAAGATTACAAAAAATGATGTTATTCTTGAAATTGGAACTGGTCAGGGAATATTAGTACCATATTTATGCAAAAATTCAAAAAAAGTAATATCGATAGAAACTGACAAAAAATTACATCTTTTTGCCAAATCAAAATTTTCTGATATGAAAAATCTGGTTTTAGAACATGGTGATGGATTTACCTCAGATCATAGTTTTTCCGTTTTTATTTCAAATCTCCCTTTTTCAAAGAGTAGATTAGCCATAGAATGGTTACTCCAAAAAAAATTTTTACGTTCAGTAATAATGGTGCAAAAAGAATTTGCTGAAAAATTAATTTCTACTCAAGACCATAAAGCTATATCAATTCTAGCAAATTATGGGTTTGAAATAAAATTACTGCTGAATGTTAAAAAATCAAACTTCTCTCCAATGCCAAAAGTAGATTCGGTTATAATTTTGCTAAAACAAAAGAAAGTACTTTCAAAAGTGCTTATTTCCACTGTAAATTGTATTTCTAGATGAATTATCAGGAGATGAAATAATTAAGATTGCACAAAAAATTGTTAGAAGCTGAACCATATCCTCCATCTGAGGATACGTTCTTTTTAGCTGATTATATTAAGAATGTAGATGGTAAGTCTGCATTAGATGTAGGTACTGGATCTGGCTACTTAGCAAATATTTTAGCAACATCATTTTCTTTTGTGGTTGCAACAGATCTAAGTTTTAATGTTTTAAAAAAACGAAGATATCCCACATTAAACTCTGTATGTTGTAATGGCGCAGATGCTCTCAACTATAAGTTTGAATTGGTAATTTGTAACCTTCCTTATCTCAGCACTGATGAGATAATGGATGTGAGTACTGATGGTGGAAATGAAGGATTAGAGATTCCAATGAAAATCATCAATTCAGTTAAATCACGATTAATACCTGGTGGAAAATTAGTCTATGTAACATCATCGTTATCCAACTTTAAAAAATTAATTGATTATACTGAATTGCAAGGTTTCAAAGTAAGTATTGTTGCAAAAAAGAAGTTATTTTTTGAAGAGTTGATAATTATAGAAGCAAAAAAATTACTTTCGTAGTTTTTCAGCTGCAATCTTTGCAACTGCGTCAGCCATCTCACTGGTCTTTGCATTACCGCCAATATCATATGTGACATATTTTCCCTCATTGATTACATCATCTGTTGCTGCAAACACTGCATCACTTATCTCAGGCTCGCCTAAATATTCAGCCATCCAGCCACCAGCAAGTATAGTTGCGGTCGGGTTTACCTTGTCCATTCCTTTGTATTTTGGAGCACTGCCATGTGCTGGCTCAAACATTGCATAATTGTCTCCCATGTTTGCAGAGTACACATTTCCAATAGAACCTATGTTGCCTGATGCACATTCAGAAATAATATCCATAAACAAGTTTGTGCTAATTAAAACAGAGTTGTTGAATCTCTCTGGATTTTTAACCAGCTGTTGCGTCATATTATCAATATAATACTCTTCAATCTCGATTTCAGGATTCTCTTTTGCAGCGCGTTCTACCTCTCCCCAAAAAATTCCATCAGTTATCTTTAGGATGTTTCTTTTTGTAATTGCTGTAACTTTGTGTAAATCATTTTTTTTAGCCCAATCAAAAGCAGCATCAACAATTCTTTTACAACCTTTTTTTGTAGTTTTTCTAATTGCAATCGCAGAGTCGTCAGATATATTAAATTCAATTCCTGCATAGAGTCCCTCAGTTGCTTCTCTAAAGCATACAAAGTCTAATTTTTTATCTGGAGATAATCTGTCGTATGTCTTAATTGGTCTTACATTTGCATATAGCTCAAATTTTTGTCTGGTCGAAACTGCAACACTTCTTGGTGCATCTGGAGAAGGAATCGTAGTAGTGGGTCCTTTATAACAGGCATCACTTTCCTCCATAATTTTTTGAGTTTCCTCAGGAATGTATGTCTGACCACCATGTTTTTTCCACTGCTCAGAACCTGCTTCACATAAAACTAGTTCAATTTGAGTATTACATTCCTTTAAGACATGAAGCATTGCATTAACAAGCTCAGGTCCTGTTCCATCACCCTTGATGACTGCTGCTTTTTTTGTCATGTAATGGTTCTAATTTTTAATTATTTAATCGTACCTTGAAATTTCTTAATTTATCGAATTTGTGTCACATTAAAATATGTATATCATGTTTTTAAAATATGGAAATAGTTCAATTATCAGATATTCACGTGGGTTCACAATTTCGAGAGGAAGTTTTTAAAAAAGTTATTGATGAAATAAATTTATTGAAACCAGATGCTGTTGTAATCACGGGAGATCTTACCAACGAAGGATTAGTCGAGCAGTATGAAAAATGTAAAAAAATGATTTCACAGATTAACGTTGAGAAAATAATTGCAATCAGTGGTAATCATGATTATAGAAATACAGGATACTTATTATTCAAGAAATATTTTCCATTTAAAACTGAAAATGATTTGGGCAATGATGTAATATTAATAACTCTCAATTCTACTAGACCAGATCGTGATGATGGTGAGGTTGGTCATAAGCAAACTCTTTGGCTTGAACATACATTGAAAAAATATGAAAATAAGTTTAAGATAGTAGCCATGCATCATCATCTGATTGGAATTCCAGATACTGGTTCTGACAGATTAACAGTCATTGATGCAGGGGATGTGTTACGTGCCGTTTTAGATTCTAATGTGAGTCTTGTTTTATGTGGGCATAAACACAGACCTTGGCTTTGGGATTTTAATACATTGTCTATTGCAAACGCTGGAACTACTTCATCAGAAAGAGTTCGCGGATTCTTTGAAAATTCATATAATATTATAAATATTGAAAATGGAACTTTTCGTGTTGATTTAAAAATTGTTGGTGGTAAAAGAACACCGTTACGGGATATTGTAAAAGACTATACCAGATTTAGTGAAAATTGAACCCGTATTGTAATTTATCTATCTAATCAAACTTTAGAAAAAACATCTTAGGTGTCTTAGCAAAATACTATTCTATTTCACGTTATACTAATTAACCAAATTAAATTAGCAACCAATAGCGGGGATCGCCTAGCCTGGTAGGGCGTGGGATTGCTAATTCCATGTTCGCAAGAACACGGGGGTTCGAATCCCCCTCCCCGCGCCTCTTACAAGTAAACTTAAAAATGTCAAGTTCATCCATTTTTTTGATGACACGCCGAAAAACACAAAAAATTATTAAAACTGGTCCAAAAAATGTGACCACCGGTATGTGCCCTGAATGTAAAACTATAGGTAGAATATTCATCATTGGTTCCGTAGGACAAGAAAGAGCAAAATGCCCTTCCTGCAATCAGATTTTTGACTTATAGTATATTTGATTTGCAAATTAACCCATAACTTTTTAAGTTCTTTTTCTTTTTTTTAGATGAGATGAGTTCAGACGAAGCTGAGACAATTTATGAAAGAGTAGCAAAACTAGAAGATGAGGTTGCTTCACTTAGAAATGAACTGGATATTCTAAAAGGCGCTTTGAAAAATAGATTAGCTCGACAGCAAATCAAAATGATAAAGAAGGGCGATGACGTATCTTCAATATTCGATTAGATTTTTTCTCTTACGTTTTTAATTAACTCCAAAATAAAATCTGCATCATCTGCTTCTGGTTCTAATTCCAGATATTTATTTAGTAAAGGCAAAGCTTCATCATAATTCAAAAGTCGTTCTTGTAATATACCCTTATCTCGTATCTCTTCAGGAGACTCTGGTCGCATTCCCAAAATCATATTGGTGCATCTCATAGCTTTGTCATATGCATACGATTGTGTGTATGCATTTTTTAAATTTCTTAATAATCGAGTTAAAATTTGTTCTGTAGTTGCTTTATTCAAATATTCAGGAATTAATTCAACACTATCTCCAAAGCTTCTATACAAAATTTCTTCTAAATCATCATGTGAAAGTAACCTTCCCTGATAAAATGGGTCTAAAATTATTTTATCATCAAGTTTAACAATTACATGCCCTGGAAATCCTACAATTCTTAAATCAAGTCCAACGTAGCTAGCAATTTTAGCGTATATAATAGAAAGTGTAATTGGAATACCAGTTTTTTTATCAAGAACTAAATTTAAAAAATTATTTCCAGGATCGTAATAGTCATCATCATCTCCGTCGAAACCATATTCTTCAAAAAAATGCTCATTAAGCATAGAGATAAGATATGTTGGATTTTTTTTATTACCTATTTTTAATTTCAAAGAATTGCCAATTTCATCTATTTTCCTAACATATTTTGAAATATCCAGTTCCGGATACTCCAAGATTTGTGCCAACTTTAGAGATTTTTCAATTAAATTGTGATTTGGGTTTTTAGAAAAAGAGATCCATTCAAGAACAAATGGCTCAAATTTTTCTACTGACATTATATTTTGTGTTACTTGATTCTATTTAGATATAATTGTGGATCTTTTAACTCTCGTGTGTTAGGCGGATTTGTTTCAAGTTTGATAAATGTGTCCCTCCCAAATGTTTCAAATATTTTTTCTGTAAATTCTTTTCCAATACTCTTTTTCACACTGTACGCGGAATAATCAGTGCCAATGAATGTAGATAAGTAATTTTGAAAATCTGGATCATTTTTTAGTATGTTTTGAACTACAAACTCTGCCATTCCCTCCATAGTTGTAAATACTGCATGTTGGGCTTGAATTGGTTTTAACCATCTTTGATAAATCTCTAGTAACGATGGAATAAATTCTAAAATTTTAGAATCAATATCCACCTTGTTGTATGTCATTATATCTGGTCCTAGCACATTTGTGATAAAATTATCCGGATTTAGCATAAAAAATAAATTTGCTCTCTTTGCAATAACAAATTCTTCTGGTACTAATTGTAATTGTAAGTATTCAGATAGTTGCGAGACAATACCATCATCTAATTCCAAGATGGTTTTTGCTAATTCTTCATTAATATCATTAACCTGAATAACCGCCTCCTTGTTTAATCTTTGAAGATTATTTTGGGTTGAGTGAATTATTTCTTCTAGAATTGTCATCTTCACGGCTCCCATATAACCAGATTTAACAGATTCAAAATTTGGTTCATATGGAGGTCTCTGCTTATATAATATTATTTTTGGATAATTATCAAGGACGAATTTGTTAAGATAGATAGTATTATCCAAAAAATCTCCGTATGTAGTAGATATTTTTGAAATATATGATTTCACATAAGTGGAATAAACTAGAAATTTTGTGGTATCTTTTTTTATATTATCTGATATTTTCTCCAGATCATTTTTTGATACAGCGTAAAACAATTCATCTACAAACTGTCGTGCAGCCTTTGTTGTGAAAACTTTCTTTCCTTTAAATCTCTTCAATTCTTCTAATTCTAAACCTACTATAGACAAATCAGGCGAAACTGATAATCCCGTATAATCATTTACTTTTTGAATCAAATCTGGAAGCAAAGTTTGTGCAATTTTCTCAGCGTCACCAAATTCCATTTGAAAGCCATTATCCTCTTTGATCTTTTTTGAAAGCGAATCTATTTCTTTTTCCTCATTTATCTCAACTGAAAGTTGTGCTAGTAATGCTTCAGCAAATTCATCCATTTCTGACATGTAAATTTGTTAGTTATGAAACTAAATTTAATACTATCGAGACTAGAGAGGAGAATTTTTTCTTACGCTGAAAAATTTCATAATGTTGAATTAATATAAAAGCCCATTCTAATTTGTTTTATGAAAAAAGTTTCATATGCTTTGTGTATTTTTTCGATTATTGTTTTTTCAGTATTTTCAACCGAAGTCTTTGCCCAGCCTGTGCCAGAAGATGATATTTTCTTCATGTTTGTTCAAGTTACTTTGAGAAATTCAGATGGTAATCTTGTTACCTATATGGAATCAGAAAAATTGTTTGATGTTGACAAAAAAATCGTCAATGATTCACTAGATTATTTCTCATCATCTATGGAAATACCAATTTTTGAATTGAATGATAGAAAGTTTCAAGTATTTATTATAGAATCAGTTACAGAATTTGATTCTAGTACTATGTTTGCAAATGCATATTACAATGTAACCATGGACGACCGAACTTATTCAGCGGCTAGATTCCAATTTGACGGTTTTCTAACTTCTCCAGGTGATGAAGTAACTGCAGTTTGGACAATTGCTAGATTAGTCTAATTATCTTTTTGCTAGTAATGCACTTACGCCTATTGCAAAGAAGAAAACAAGAGGTACAAATCTATATGGTTGATTTGTCATTTCTGTAAATCCAGAAATTAATGGTACAATCACGAGCATCCCAGCAATCATAACCATGATAGAATTTGCATATCTAGACCTATTAGATACCATGAAAAGTCCAAAAACAAGTGGTAAAACAAAAAGAGTGACAAGACCATCATGTCTAATCTGATTTGCAAAAGTTGACATACCTGCCCAGAATTCATCAGAATTCCATCCTACACCTTCTGCCTCGGCTAGATTTTGGGTGGCAAAAATTGTTACTCCACCAGCTACTATGAGCATGCTTGTTAGAATGACAAATGCCTTTTTCTTCTTCGGTATATCAGAGAATAGAATAAAAAATACAGACATTGGTAGGAATGCTACAGTCAACACCTTTGAGAATATGGATAACAAATAGATTGCAGGCGAAACCATCCAGAATCTTACCGCAAGATACAGCGATAAAACGTAAAATAAAGTCCAAAAATTTGAATATGTTGGTGACGTATCAAATGACAAAAATAAATTACTTTGTATCATTATTACCAGTGATATTATTCCTGCAAACCTTTTACCCGTAATGAGAGTAGCAAAAAGATATGTTACAAGTAGTAACGCAATACTAGCAAAAAATGGAAAAATTTTGTAGTTGCCAAAAATCATATCTGACGTCTTTAAAAAAAAGTATTTGACGTGTGGCTCAAAACCTGATGAAACAGTAGGATGAGTATATGGCCAACCAGTACAGTTTGGATCAGTCATCAATAAATCACATGAAAATTGTCCTACAGTTTTGTCACCCTCTATTCTTACTTGTACTTGATCCCAGTCGTCCCATGTTTCATCCTCAGTCAGCTCCGTAGAACTAAATGCCACATAACCAACCATAATGGCTAGAAGAACCACAGCCGCTGTCTTTTTGGATATCTCAAAACTAAAAAGAGATTCTAATCCATGTACAACGCTACATGGTAACTTGTTACAACGATAGAGTATAAACAGAGTAAATACAATTATGTTTGCAGTAAAAAGCAGTACTGCCCAGTGACCTATCTCATACGGGTTTATTTTGTATAGACCCTCAACACCTGTTCTCTCCATTGCATGCCCTGAACCCATCTCAGAAATCAGTAATGCAGGGAAAACAAAAGAAATCAAACTAATTGAAACCACAAGCAATGTAAACAAAAAAACAATCCAAGATAATTTTCCGTACTTTGGAGTTTTAGAATCTGAGTTTTCTTCTAGTCCTTTTCTGCTCACTCTCTGAAAAGAAATTATTACCGTTTAAGACTTTTACATACAGGTATTTTTACCCGTAACTCAATCTACATGAAAAGGTATGTAAGGATAAGCCTCATTTACAATAC
>LULF01000232.1_pt1 | contig 26747 bp, 25 predicted proteins | sample 728221 | NCBI WGS metagenome assembly LULF01 (sample SAMN03860296, study PRJNA289734) | marine metagenome | biome: seawater column; feature: ocean; material: water; isolation source: Red Sea water column Station 169 - depth 500m | place: Saudi Arabia: Red Sea | collected 2011-10-15 | depth 500 m | reverse complement strand
AACCATTAACGATTTTTTTTTATTATTTTTTTCTAAATATTTTGCAAGTTTTGCTGCTGTCGTAGTCTTCCCAGATCCTTGTAAACCAACTAGCATTACACAAATTGGAGGAACTGCGTTTAAGTTTAATTCAGACTTTGAGAGAATGAAAAATATGCAACCAGGGCCAAAAAGAGCGAAGTTGTATGCTCAACTTGCTCAAAGAGTAGCTGAACAAGCCCCTCTTATTCTCGGAGTTCATCGTACTAGCTATGTTTTAAAGCATGCGTGGATTAAAAATTATAAGTTTTCGACATTTAACGCGGGGCATGCAAAGTACTATGATGTTGATCTTGAAAAGAAAAAAGAAGTTTTTGACTCTGGAATTTTGACAAAAGAACTTGAAACAAAGACCGCTTCCAATTAAAAAGAAGCTATTGCAAAGTTAAGTAGAGGAGTTTTTGGAAAATGAGTAATAACTGGAACTATATTATAAGAAGGATATTATACCTCATTCCCGTATTGTTAGGTGTGTGCTTTTTGGTTTTTATTCTGTTTAATGTTACAGCTGGGGACCCCGTTCTTATGCTTTTAGGTAAACACGGATCTCCTGAGCAAGCTGCAGCGTTAAGGGAACAATTGGGACTAAATCAATCTTGGTTTATGCAATATGTGGATGTTGTAAAGTCGGCATTTACCTTTGACTTTGGAAGATCTTGGTCAACTAAACAAGAGATCTCTTCAATGATTGCTCATGGAGCCATTCCTTCTTTAACATTATCACTTCCAGCTTTTTTTCTTTCAACTGTGACTAGTATCTTATTTGCTTTATTGGTTGCTTTTTATAGAGGTAAAGGCATTGATTTGTTTATTCGTGTTACTTGTATTGCGATGATGAGTATTTCCTCACTGGTATATATTTTAGTTTTTCAATACTTATTAGCCTATAAGTGGGGGCTTTTTGAAATCTCAGGATATGAGTTTGGCTTTCCTAATTTTATTTATTACGTCTTATTGCCAATAATTATTTGGGTTATTTTAAGTTTAGGACCAGATATTAGATTTTATAGAACTTTGATTTTAGATGAAATCTATCAAGACTATGTAAGAACGGCACGGGCGAAAGGTCTTACAGAAAAGAAGATTCTTTTTAAGCACGTTTTGAGAAATGCTATGATCCCCATTGTGACTTATACAGTCGTTCAATTACCATTTCTTCTTTTAGGAGCTCTTTTATTGGAAAGCTTTTTTAGTATTCCAGGTTTAGGGGGAATGACAATAAATGCGCTAAACTCATCAGACTTTCCTGTCTTGAAGGCCATAACCATCTTATCAGCAATTGCTTATATCGTTTTTACTCTTATTCAAGATATTATTTATACAATTGTTGATCCAAGAGTAAAGTTACAATAGGGATAAATATGTTAGAACAAACAGCTGCTGAAAATATGGAAGCAAAACTAAATGACGAAATAAATACAATTGGTAAAAGTCGTTCTTTGTGGGCAGACGCTTGGCATCGTCTTGTACAAGATAAAATAGCAGTGTCTTGCTTAATAATAGTGGGATTATATGCACTTGTGGCTTTATTATCAGGTTTGGGCTTAATTGCGGCAGACTGGTCACAAGAGGTTGGACCCAGTTATGCTCCTCCTTTTGAAAATTGGGATTATATTTTGGGAACAGATCTTTTTGGAAGAAGTGTTTTAACAAAAGTTATTCATGGAACTCAAGTTGCTATGAGTGTAGGGCTTGTCTCTTCTTTAATTGCGATTCCTATCGGAGTTGCTTTAGGTGCTCTTGCAGGTTATTTTGGAGGTTGGGTTGATGAAGTTATCGTTTGGTTTTACACAACTGTTTCTTCAATCCCGGGAATCATGCTTTTAATGAGTATTGCTTTTATTTTAGGTAAGGGAATTACAACTGTTTATATTGCTCTGGGCTTAACTTCTTGGGTTGGTTTGTGCCGTCTGATTAGAGGTGAGGTCATGAAGCATAAAAATCGCGAGTATGTTCAAGCAGCATCAGCCATTGGAGCAGGACATCCACGTAAGTTGATTAAACATATTATTCCTAATGTAACTCATATTGTCATCATTTTTACATCATTACAGTTTCAGGTGGCCATCAAGTCTGAAGTCATTCTTTCCTACTTAGGGATTGGGGTTTCGGGTCAACCAAGTTGGGGTACAATGATAGATGATGCTAAATTAGAATTAGCAAGAGAAGTATGGTGGCAGCTTGCTGGTGCGACTGTGGCAATGTTTGTTGTGGTTTTAGCCTTTAATATTTTAGGTGATGCCTTAAGAGATGCTCTTGATCCAAAACTAAAAGGAAAGTCATAATTATGAGTGATTTGTTAAATATTAAAAACTTAAGTGTTGATTTTAATACTCCACATGGAGTTGTTCGAGCAGTAAATAATGTCTCATTTGATGTTCCGATGGGAAAAACAATAGGTTTAGTTGGTGAGTCAGGATCAGGGAAGTCGGTAACTTCTTTAGCTGTTATGGGTCTTATTCCAAACCCTCCAGGAGAAATTTCAGAAGGACAAATTCTTTTTGAAGGAAAAGATTTGGTGACTATGCCTGAAGCCCAAATGAGAAAAATCAGAGGAAATGATATCGCTATGATTTTTCAAGAGCCTATGACTTCATTGAACCCTGTTTTTAAAGTGGGATCGCAAATAGCTGAAGTGCTTATGTTACATATGGGGATGAATCCAAAACAAGCATGGGAAAAGTCTGTCGATTTATTAAATCAAGTTGGAATTCCTAACCCCAAAGCATCCGCACATAAATATCCTCATGAGATGAGTGGTGGCCAAAAACAAAGAGTTATGATTGCGATGGCCATTGCATGTGAGCCTAAACTACTCATTTGTGATGAGCCTACTACTGCCTTGGATGTAACGATTCAAAAACAAGTTATTGATTTAATGTTTGATCTTCAAGATAAATACAATATGGGGATGCTTTTTATTACTCATGATCTTGGGGTTATTGCAGATATTGCGGATGATGTTGTTGTTATGTACCGGTCTAATCTTGTAGAAAAAAATACGACAAAAAAGATTTTTACCCATGCAAGCCATCCCTATACCAAAGGTTTAATCGCCTGTCGTCCGGCTTTAGATAAAAATCCAACCCGCTTACTTACAGTAAGTGATTTTATGGATGAAAATGAAAAAGAGCTTATTGTTCCGCCTGAGCGAATGAAAAAAGTGGATAAGGTTTATAAGTTTAATGAAGAAGAAAACCCTATTCTTTTAGAGGTCAAAGACCTACACGTTCATTTTCCTCTTAAAGGGGGAATCTTAGGGCGAACTGTAGATCATTTTAAAGCAGTTAATGGTGTTTCTTTCAAACTTAGAAAAGGAATGACTCTAGGATTAGTTGGAGAGTCTGGTTGTGGGAAAACGACTTTGGGAAGGGCCATTTTGAGATTGATCGAACCAACAGCTGGAGAAGTTATTTATAACGGGGCCAATATTACCAACTTAGATAAAAAGCAAATGAGGGCCATGCGATCAAAAATGCAAATTATCTTCCAAGACCCATACTCGTCGCTAAATCCAAGAATGACTATTAAAGATATTTTGCTTGAGCCAATGGATTTACATAATATTGGTGCTAATAAAAAAGAAAAAATTGAAAAAGCAAAGTGGTTGATGGAAAAAGTTGGCCTTAATGCTGATCAACTTAGCCGTTACCCTCACGAGTTCTCTGGGGGGCAAAGACAAAGAATCTGTATTGCTAGAGCATTGGCCGTTTCTCCGGACTTTATTATTTGTGACGAATCAGTTTCTGCTCTTGATGTTTCCGTTCAGGCCCAAGTCCTTAATCTTCTTTTAGACCTCCAAGAAGAATTTGGTCTTACTTATATATTTATTTCTCATGACTTATCAGTTGTAAATTTTATTTCTGATGAAGTCGCCGTTATGAATAAAGGCGAGTTTGTAGAGTTGGATAAGGCCAATGAAGTTTATTTAAGGCCAAAACAGCAGTACACTCAAAATTTGCTTTCAGCGATACCTAAGGGAATCCCTAAAGAATTATTGGCCGAGCAAAACTCTTAGTTTTTTAGAACGTATTCAGAAAAGCTTATTATTTGAAATCTCATAGCACCCTTAAACATAGGGTGTTTTATTTTGATTTAAAATCAAAACCTTTAAGATTCTGTTGATAAATTCCGATAATTTACCAAGGCTTATGCCCGAAAAGGAATTTGAAACTTAAATGGAATTTAATGTTAAAGGTATCACATTCACTCAAGATGATCTTGTGACAATTAACTTAACTGATATAGAAGTTAATACTATTTCACATGCTCATTATTTTCACTTCTTGCCTGGAAAGTCAAAAGCGATATTACTTTTACGAGCTGGTGATTATCTCGATAAGGAATTTGTTGAACGCTTTAAAAAGAAAGGTCTTGCTAGCTTATATTGTCTGGAAGTGACAAGCAGAGAAGAGGTTCAAAAGTACAAAACCTTGTGGGGACAATTTAAGGTTCAAAGGACTCAAAAACAAAAATTACTTTTTAGGGATGTTATCCTCAAGAAAGTTGCTGAGGATTTTTTAATTCTAGAAGAAAAATCTTTTTTAAGTTTTGTCATTGCTTGTTTTGAAGAGTTCAATATTTATTCGCAAGACTTTATCTATAATTTTCAAAATGGAAGTTTGATCCTTTATAATAGGGCCTTGCTAGTAAGCGCATTAAATTCGCTTGTTTGTTTGGCAACAGACTATACGGATTATTTATTTATTAAAGACTTTTATAATCTTGCTTTTGGAATGGATAGTGGATTTATTTTAAAAGAAGCTCCAAATTTTATGCTTATTAGTGCCTGTGAAGCGGAGAGAAAGTACCCAGGAAGTGGGCAAGAGTATCTTGAAAAAAATAAACGCTCGGAGTTTGAGATAAAAAAATTTCTTAATCATCCTTTGACATCCTTTGAGCTGGTTAGTGAGTTTAAAGAGAAATTTATATTTCCAGAGCTTATTGAACATATAAAAATTCATCATGAAAAAAGAGATGGCACAGGCTTTCCTTATGGCCTGTATTATTCATCTTTGAGCGATACTGAGACTTTACTTTCATTTTGTGATTATTTCGTTCCTTTTGAAGAACATCATTTTCATAAAGGTGATGGAAGACTTCTTTTGGATAAGAACTTTCAAAGCTTTACTCAAAGTTCTTTCTTTTCCAGTTTACCGGTTCAGCACTTTTCTTCTAGTTGGCAGGGCGTTTTAAACTGGAGTTATTTGTCTCAAAAGGCGGTAAGTGAGTGAGTGAGAATAAAAAAATTCATATTCTTAATTTTGCTCAGCAAATAAATCCCCGATTTGAGGATTATCTGGCCGACAGTCGTTTTCAGGTTATTGGCATTGAAGACTTAGGAGAAAACACGCCATTGGACTATATTATTTGCTCAAGCTTTGAAGAAAGTGTTGAGCTAGAGTCTCGCTTTAATACACTTAAAAATAATATTAAAATCATCTGTTTGGATAGTGGTTTACAGCTTAAGAACTTCTTTTTAAGTAATGGACGTCTCGTTTTACAAGATGAATTTTGGGAAAGTGGAATTGACAGTATCATTTTAAATAAGTTCTTTTTTGAAGAGATGAGTATTCATTTAGATGAATTTTTGGGGGAAGGGCACAAAGATATTACTGGTTTTAAAGTTATCAATCATTTGGTAACAGGCGAGTTTGTTGACGATATTTCACTGAGTGCCTTTGAGAATGGATTTAATCTTGTTTCGATAAGAAGTTTTGTCGATCATTTGATTTATTATTATACCTATCTAAAACAATCTGGTCTGGCGGCAGTTCCTTTTGAGTTTGAGTATACAACATATAAGGGATGTTTTGTCGTAAATGTACATGCCAATGTGAAAAACTTTGTTGCAGAATATTTGATCGACTCTTTTGGAAGTATGAGTGCAAATAATCCCCTTAATTACTTACTAGGAGTTGTACAGAGAAGTTGTCACTTTTTAGATATAACATATTTAGAAGAATATAGTAAAATTGCATTCACAGGATATTTTCTTAAACAAAGTGAAATGTCAGGAGTTGTTTTAAATAATATTAAAATGTCTTCACAGATCCTAAGTGAGTTAAATGAAAAAATTTCAAAATTTTCACTTCAATCAGATAGAGAACAAGCACAAAAAAAGAGACAAGAAAATCTCACAAATAAAAGCTTGCCCGGAGGAATATTAGAAATAGCGTCAACTCTCGATGAAGATTCATATCTTAAAGACAAACCTGAGGAAGCGAAACAAATACTTGATTTTATGGTAGAGAAATTCTCTACAGACTTTCCTGATAAGGATATTTCCGAGTTTAGAAAGGAAGATCTTAATAATTTTCTCCCTGCCTTTGATAATGGTCGTCTGGTTGATGAGCTAAATCCAGCTGATAAAGACTTTCTGGTTGAAAGAATTAAAAAGTCCAATCTTTTAACAGCCTTTGATGATGAAGTCATTCAAGCACGCCAGTCACTCAAAGAAGACCCTAAGGCGATAGCGGCGTTAGAAGAAACGATGGGACAAAAGTTAGCAACTGAATTGTCGGATAAGCTTTCTTTAAATGATATTAATCAACTATTAAAAGACAAGCAAAAAGAAGATGAAAAAACTGAAGCTCTCGGGCAAGAATCACTTTTTGGAGAGTTTGAGCCAAGTGTTCCTCGTTTTGCAACTGATGATGCATTTGAAGATATTGAAGTTCCTTCTTTTCAAGAAGAGAATTTTGATGAACAGATTAACCTTTCAGATGTTATAGAGGACCTTGATACTGATATAAGACTTTCAGCAGATCCACCTATAGCTGATGAGTTTGAAAAAGTACCTGGTTTTGAAGAAGAAAACTTTGAAGATATGCTCACAACTGTAGAAGGTAAATATGAAGAACCTGAAGAGTCCTCTCAGTTAGTTAAGGGGGATAAGGAAGAAAAAGAGGCCATGTTTAGAGTTGGAGGATCAGAAGATGACCCTGAAGATGCAACTTTAGTTAAAGGTGGTAAGGAAGCAGCTGATGACTTTGTTCAGGTGATCTCTTCATTGAAAGATGAAGATAAAGATGATTTTATCAAAGTTTTTTCGAATTCTTTTTCAGAGGAAGCTAAGGGTAAAATCACTCATTTTACTTCATCCTCTGATCCAAAGAATCATAAAAATACGATGAAGCTCTTAGTTAAGAGTTCATTGGACCTCAATGATAGGATGGATGATAAGGTTAAGGCCTTTCTTCATCGAGAGGCACCTGAAAAACTTTTAGATAAAATGAATAAATTTGCCAGTGACCTTGGCAAACCTATTGCTGAACTTGAAGAGGAAGACTTTGAGAGCTTTAATTCTCAAGAACTCCCAAAAGTCCTTAATAATCTTCTTGAAAATAAAGATGCTATTGAAGAATTTTCTAAAGATTTAGCTTCTGCCGATGAGTACCAAATCCAAGATTTTCCTGAGGAAAACTTTAAAACAAAATTTATTCAAAAACTTGAAAATAAGCTTAGAAGTTTAGATGGGCTAGAAGAGAAAGATGGAGAATTTTTTCTTTCAGATAATAGTCAGCTTTCTGAAGATGGCGTTAAGCAAGTCATTAAAGAGTTAATAACAGAGAGCTTTGAAGATGAATTTAAGTTTGGAAATGCTTCTGTAGAGGAGATTGATGCCAAATCAAAACAAATTATTTCAGATCTCTCAAACACATTAGACCTTGATCCTGAAGCATTAAAGAGTTTAGTTACGCAAGCAGCGAATTTAGTGAAAGATAAAGAAAAAGAGTTGGTCGCAGATACAATTTACTCAGGTGGAGAACAGGAAGAGTGGCAACAAGAAACTAATTCTAAATCAGAAGCAGCTTTGATTTCAAAACTCAAGTTGATAGAAGATGAAAATAAGAAATTAAAAACCAATTTAAGTGCTCTTCAGCTTCAAATGAGTGCTAATGATGAAGTGAAAAGAAAGTTTGACGCGATAGATTTTGATGCTAGTGAAGAAACTCCACAAGAAGAAGTACAGAATCCGGACCTTTCACCTGCTTTAAATGAAATTGAAAAAAAACAAGTTGTTCAAGCTATTGCCGATGGAGAACAGCTTTCACCAGAGTTGGCCGATAAATTAAAACAATCAATAGAAAGAGAGAATAAAGTGATGGAGCTTGCTAGACAGGCTGAATCACAGCTTAAAAAAGTTCTTCATGATTCAGAGAAAAAAGATGCCTTATTTAAGGTTGAATTAACGAAAGCACAAAAGGCCGTAAAAGCTAAAGAAATGGTGTTAGATAAAGCAAAAGAGTCTATGAAAAATCTTGTGTCTAAAAAAGATCAAGAGATTTTGAATTATAAAAAACAAATAAATGATTTTAATCAAAAACTTAAAAATGATCAGTCTACCCAATTAAAGTCTCAGCTTAAAAAGGTTTCTTCTGAGAATGAAACTTTGGCCAAAACAGCTGAAGTTTATAAAAATAAATTAGAATCAATGGCCAAAAATATTGAAGCTCAAAAGAAAGACGATTCAAGTTCTCAAATAAATGAAGAAAATCGTAATCTCAAGCGCATGAAGAATCAGCTGGAGAATAAATTAAATGTTGAAACAAAGCAGAAAAAGTCACTTGAAGAAAGATATGAAAAGGCCAGACAGGCAGAGTTGAAAGCAAGAAATGAAGCTCAAGCAGCATCCGGGGAGTTAAAGATAGCTCAAAATCAACTCAGACTACTCAAAGATCAAAATGCAAAGTTGGTAAAGAGTGCGGCTTCTTCTGGAAGCTTAGACTCTTCAAAGCTTTCAAAGGAATTAGAACAACTTAAGGCAAAAAATCAAAAACTTCAGTCTCAATTAAATGAACAACGAAAAACTGAGATACCAGAGCCGCAAAAACCAAGCCTTAGTAAAGAGGACGTAGCTAAAATGCCAGCAGACCGCCTTAAAGGTGAGTTAGAAAAGTCGATAAAAGAAGTTGATCATCTCAAAGACCAAAATCATAAATTACAAGAAAAAATTGAAGAGTTAAATAAAAAGTATAAAGATACTCCTGTTGTAAGTCCTGATGCGACTAAAGTTGTTGAGGCACAGGCTTCAAAAGAGGCTTTTGAAGAGTCTAAGGCCAAAAAAGAAGTTGAGGTGATGAAAGCGCAAAACGATCAATTACAAAATAAAATTAAAGAGCTGGTTGAAAAACTTAAAGCAGCAGATAAGGCCAACTCGGAGCCTTCTTCAACTAAAGAAAAGCGTCTCGATCAAAGTTTAAAGAAGCTTAATAACGAGCTTACTAAAGCGAGACTGGAAGCTTCAGATAAAAAGAAAGAAGCTATGAAGTATAAGGCTGAAGTTAATGGGCTTAAAAATCAGATAAGCAAACTTACAAAAGATCTTGAGAAGGCCCAAAAGAAAGGTGCGGGTAAGAAAAAAGCGGCCTAAGCCTATATTTTTGGTAGACACGCTAGACTTAGGATCTAGTGCGCAAGCGTGGGGGTTCAAGTCCCTCCTACGGCACCATTTAAAAACTCTCTTTTTGGAGAGTTTTTTTTGCCTAAAACCCAAATTCTTCACTAACTTCCTCAGTTCTCGTTTCGAGACAATATTCCCTCTTTTTTACAACCGATTTTGTTTTCGAAACCAGTTACTTTCTCTTTTTGCATTTTATATTCTTCTTATCGCCAGATTTAGTGTTCGTGTAGATTTACTCTTTAAGTGTTGAGTGGGGTGATTTTTACATGGCTGGATTAATTTTATTGAATAGTTTGGTGTTGTGCGTTACATTGCGTGAAATATAGAAATTTTGAGCAGGTGATGCTTAAAAAGCATTAAGTAAATGAACAAGGGAAAACATTATGAAAACTATTATCGCAGGATTATTGCTAATTGGATCAATTTCAGGAAATGCTTCTGAGAGCCTACTTTGTAGAACAATGTATTTTAATCCAGGGTATGTAAATGCAGATGGATTAGTTGATTATAGTGTTAGGTCGATTGTTAAAGTAGTCGGAAAAACAGATGACTCTGGTGAATGTCCAGAAAGTGTTATTCATGTTGAAAAAGATAAAACTGTTAGAATTTTATCTTCCTATGGCCAAGGTTCAGATTTGAAGTCCTGTGTATATAATTTTGAAGATGAAGTTAGTGAAAAATATACAGGAATGAGTGGAAGAAATTTATATGCGATTCAATGTTGGCCAGAAAGTGAAGGCTCTAAGCTTATTAATAACTCTCTTAGTGAGTATAAAGATATTGATTTAAGTAATCCTTATGTTCGATCACCTTTTAGTAATAGCATGACTGATGAGTATGCTAAGGAAATTTCAAAGTAGAGCCTAGTCCAAAACACTCGGTTTTTATAGTGAGCTTGTGCGACAAATTTCTGAAATGAAACAAAAAATGAATTTGAGCGAGAAAGCTAACTTTTTCGATCAAGATATAAAAAGACAAAGAATATTAATGTAAACAGTTTTAGAAAACCATTACTTAAATATGTAGGAGATATTAATGAAAAAACTATTAGTAGGATTAACTTTATTAACTTCAATGTCATCTTTTGCAGGAAATGTTGATAATTCAACAATGAGTGAAATTCTTTTTTTAAAAAGCGATATTTCAAAGTCATCAATCTCTTTAATAGGAGCTAGAAAAACGGAAAAAGTGCAGATATTAAGAGAAAGAAGACGAAATGAAGCCAAAATGAATCAACTTTGTGGCTCATTAAATGAGAAGTTAGAAGCAAAAGAATTTTCATCTGATTTTAAAGTTGAGTTTGCAGCACAAACAATTGAAGGTGCTTGTCAAATGTCTTTACCCGAAGGGTATAGCTGGGAGCTTAAATATTAATCTCTAGTTTTTTATAGAGAGCTTGTACGACAAATCTCTGAAATGAAACAAAAAATGAATTTGAGCGAGAAAGCTAACTTTTTCGCTCAAAACATAAAAAGACAAAGGGCTTTAATATAAACGTTTTTAGGAAACTATTAACTTTTAGAACAAAGGAAATATGAAATGAAGAAATTATTAATTGGATTAACACTTTTAATTTCAGCATCATCCTTTGCTACAACTGTAGTTATGGATAAATGGCTTGTTGGGACCTCATTAAGAAATTGCGCTCACGCAAATTTAAAACTTTCTAATTCGATTGAATCTTTAAGGACACAAAAAGAGATCAAAAAAATTAAAATTGAAAAATGCAACAAAACATCTATGGGGTCTACTGGCTTTACTAGTTTTGTTCAAAAAGCAAAAGTAGAGCTTTTGGTTGAAAGAGTAAACGGAAACTTCTAGTTAAATGAGTAAATCATACTCGAAAAGATGGAGTGATGGACTTTAAACAATATATATTTAAAACATTAAGTAAATGAACAAAGGAAAATAATTTATTTAAAAAGAATATTTTTTTTATCGTGTTTTTTTGCACTGAACGTAATGTCTAGTGAGGTTACGACTTGTTATGCAAAATACAGTAGCTCTCAGTATGAGCCTTTGAGAATGCAGGGAGGATTTGATAAGCACTTAAGTCGGTACAATGATTTTAAGATTGAGTATACCAAGCGGGATGTCTCAGAGAAAAAAGGTTATAATAATCATCCATTTACTGTTCTCGCCTCAGCAACAAGCGATAATAAAGAAGAACTTATGGATCGTTTTGAAAATAGTCTTAAGAAGATGACGGTATTACGAAAGCATCATTTAGAAGTTATTGATTATGAATTTCTTGGCTGTAAGACAGTTTTACTAACTAAATACTAGTCTCCATATAAATTAACAATTACGTTAGGATAGAGAACTGGCCAGTAGGTTGGTTTTTCTATTGGAGAATTGAAAGAAGAATATTACTTATTTGTTAAAGGAATAATTTGGTAGCTAATGGTATAAAGTTTTTTTTTTTTTTTCTGATTCTTCTAAAAATTGTCCAACTTGTGCAAAGGAAGCTTCAAGCATTTTATGTGCATCTTCGATTTTGTCCTTACTTGTTGCCACATAATAGCTGGTAAAGGCAGCCTCGTTGTTATTTTCATAGGGAAGATTTAAGTGTTTGTAAGTTTCAATGAGTTTTTCTAATTGACTCACAGTCATTTTTTGTACACTTTCTTTACTTACAGAGGGACTAATGTAAAAATTTTTGGCCATATTTACTGTTGATGCTAAATGAGAACTGTTTAAATAGCCTATTTTTTCTAGGTCTTTAATTACATTATCTAAGTTTTCTCTCGTGATATTAAGCTTTGAAGCCATCCAGTCGCGATTGTTTACAAAATCTTTGAGATCAAATAATGAGAGGACTGCATAATGCATCCAAGAACTCATTCCTGGGGTTAAAGGTTTGGCTTTATTTCTTAAGGCTCTTAAAGGAAGTTTGTATCAAATAAAATCATACTTAGTTCTTTCTCTGCTGAGGCTACATCTTAACTTCAGTTTATTCATAAGGCTCACATCTAAAACAGTGTAAAAGATCATTTTATATTCGCTTTATATGTGAGCTTCTAAAAATCGGTATGTCAGTTATAATCTATTCACATAAATCATGAAATCTTTATATGTTTATTCATACCTAAACAGTTCTTAGGCTTAAAACATTTTTAAATCTCTTAAAAATAATAATGGTGTTAACTTAAGCTACATAAAATGAACTCAAAAATGGAGAATTTATGAAAAAAATTATGATAGTCATTACAGTTTGCTTTTCACTACCTCATTTTGTATATAGTTTCGTCGATAGAAATGACCCTCAATATTTATCATCTATAGGTTATGTTCAAGAAATCATAATTAATTTTAATGCCACGTTGAGATCAGGTCAGAAATTCTATTATATAGGGAGTTCTGTTCCTGAGTCTCTACAAGGTGTTGTAAAGGCAACTTCTTGCTTTCTTTCTAATCTAGAGGATAAACCATTAAGTTTGAATAAAGGTGATAGAGTTATTCCAGGATTTTATGGTCCAATTCACTTTACAGATTTAGATATTCTTCATAGTTTAAACGATCCTGCTTGGAAAGTTAATATATTGGGTTTACATGAAAGAACAAATCAATACATTCATTTAAGTTGTAATACAACTCATGCTGATTCAGATAAGCCAACTTTGGAAGAAGTTCGTTATAACTTTGAGTCAGTCGCGAATGTTACCTTTACAAAATATGGTCAAAAACAAATACCCACTTCTTATCTTCAAAGTTTTCAAGGTAAAAAAACTGGTTTTGGAAGAGTAAGTGATTTTGGCTCAGTTGAAAGCTTTTTATACAATATGTGTGGCAAACTTGATGGGTCAGCAACATTAAGAATTGGTGAGGATAGGACAGCATTAGTTCGCAGAGATTGTTTGAAGCTTGTTCCAAGCGCCAGACACTTGAATGCTTCAGCGGTTGAAATATGCTCTCAAGAGCCTCGTTCTTTTTATCGTATGCGATCTGAAAACATTATATCGTGTTTAGAGGATCTTGTGGAAGCCACTTTTTGAGCTAATAACTCATTCTTATTAGCTCCTAGCTTCTCGTTTAATTTTTATTTATTTTCAATTTCTCAATATATTTTTTAATTATAAAGGGGTAGTAAATGGCCGATATTATGAAAAATAAAAGTGGCATAAACCAGAGCTGCCAGAATGTATTAATGTATCCTTCTTTTTTATTTTGAGGATTAATAAGAACTTCTACTTTATTGCCGATTAAGCTGTCACATTTTGTAAGCCAACGGATTTCATCCATTTGGCCTTTCACAATTCTTCCACTTGATGTGACAGCAATGGGAACGCGTTTGTATCGAACACTGCTTCCTGAGTTTTGTCTGCTTGACTCACAGCGCTCGATAATGGCAATATCTTTTTCATACTTTGATAACGCCAAAACAATATCGTAAACAAAATATGTTGTTGCGCCAAGAGGGGCAAAAAGCATAAGCAGAACAAAACAACCCCCTATGAAATAACCAAGAAAAGTTGATATTGAAAAGAGTTTCATAGTGCTAACCTATTTATTTTGTTTATCTTTATTCTTCGGTTGCCCAAGTAAAAAATATAGTAATGAGGACGGTCTTTATTAATTATTAAGCTCAAGTAAGTGAAGACTTTCCAACTAATTTAAAAATATGCCGAAAAGGTTTTGTAAGACTTAAGTGTTAAGTGAAGGTGAGGAATAAAGACTATGAAAAAACTTACTGTTGGTAAACAAATTGTCATATTGATTTCATTTATGCTGTTTATTCAGATTGTTATCGGTTTAGTGGGGTATAGTTCATTAACTTCAATTAAAGGACATCTTTTTACAGTATTTAGTAAGAGGCTTCCTAGCATAAATAATCTTGTGCAAGCTGACCGTGACTTTCAACAAATGCTTGTTGCTGAGAGGACATTACTCATTGAGGATTTATCGCCCACCCAAAAAGAAAGGTTTTTGAAAGAGTACAATATAAATAGAAAACAAGTATTGGGGCGTTTTGAAAATTATAAAAAATTAGGTTTAACTCAAAAGGAAAAGAAGATTTCAGATAGTTTTTATGAGAGTTTTAAAGCCTGGGAAGAGGCTTCAAATATTGATTTTATTATTTCAGGGGAAAAACTCAATAATGGTTTTAATCATAAAATAATGACTAAAAAATCTCTGGGAAGTCTTAATCAAAAATTTGAAGCAGCAAGAGGTGAGTTAGACACTTTACAAGAGCTTATTCTTAGTTATGGAGAGTCAGAGTTTTCTGCAGCAGAAAAAGCTTATACTGGATCTATCTCCACAATTCTTGTGATTACGGTCTTAGGACTTGTAGGGTCAGTGATTTTTGGCTTTATTATTGGACGTGGAATGAGTGTAAGGATTGGTCAAAGAGTGAAGAATGTTTCAAATGAAGAAAAAAACTTGGATCAAATCTCAAAAACGTTAGAAGATAAGTCAGAGTCACTTACATCTATTTCTCATGAATTGTCATCTGCTGTTACTGAAACGACAAGTTCTTTACATGAAATCTCTCAAATGATTAAGAATAATACTGAGGGGAGTCAAACTGTTTCTAAGTTGATAGAAAAAGGAAAAGAATTAATTCAAACTGGTGTAAATAGTTTAAAAAAATTAGATGATGAAATTAGAGGCGTTGAACAAAGCTCTGGTGCTTTGGCTTCAACCGTAGAAAAATCAAACCAAGAGCTGTTAGAGATCATTAAAGTCTTTGAAGAAGTAAATGATAAAACGAAGGTGATCAATGATATTGTTTTTCAAACGAAATTACTTTCTTTTAATGCTTCGGTTGAAGCGGCACGAGCAGGAGAAAATGGAAAAGGTTTTTCGGTAGTGGCTGAGGAAGTTGGAAATTTAGCAAAGGTTAGTGGAGAGTCTGCTGATGAAATTTCTAAGCTTTTATCAGAAAGTTTAGAGAAAGTTTCGAGTATCGTTTCAGAGTCTAGCGAAAGTATTAATAGTTCAGTTAATACCAGTAAAAATAGGATTAATGATAGCGTGAGTTTAAGTTTGAAGTGTCAGGAGCTCTTTAGAAGTGTTCGTGAAAATTTTGATCAAGTCTCTCGCAACTCTAATGAAGTTGCACTCGCTTCAAAGGAGCAGCTAGCAGGAGTTGAAGAAGTGAACCGAGCGATGGAAGAAATCACGAATTCTGCCAATATTACCAAAAACTCAGCAAGTGAAGTGAGCTCGGCTTCGATCCAATTAGGGCATTCTGTTAATGAGATTTCTCAAAACGTTATTGGGCTTAAGTCACTTATTGAAAAAAATAAGGCCGCTATAAAAAAGCCTAACAAAGAGCTAAAGCATAAAGAGAAGTCTGAAGGGCAAGATGACTTTGATCTTGTGGCATAGGTGTTTAGTTAGTAAATAACTCTATGTTTAAGATGTGCTTCGATAAAAATCTCCAGATTATGTAAAAGCATTTGAGAAATACCCTGACTTTCTAAGATTTCGAAGGCATAGCTTATGGCTTCGTGGGTACATAAACCATATTCAAATTTTTGTCGTCTTAAGGGATAAATACTTTTTTGCGAAGGCGTGATTTTTACAGATTGTACATTTTCTAAGAGTGGCTCTCTGCGTTTGATTTTTTTTGCCTGTCTCCAAGTCCCATCAGGAACAATCAGATTTACAGGCTTTTTAAGTTGGGCGATGAAATTTGAATCAAGCTCAATTGCACTTTCATCTGGATATAAAAAAAGTGGGTGATAATTGTCACTGTCAATAAAATTTGGGCCAAGACTTTTATCTCTATGACCTCGTTCAAACGCTTGTGAATTGGAGAGAGATTTGAGGCTTAGGTGTGCTGTGTTACTTGGAAGGAATATCTCTTTTTTAAAAATAATAAGACTCAGTTTTGTTTTGGTAGGGACTGTCGAAATTTTTTCACAAAAGCAATTGAGTTGATGAACCATGCAGCGAGGACATCTTTTAGATCTTGTTGATCGGCGTGAACTTGGCATAAGAATTAAAAGGTGCTCTGTGATAGAGCACCTTTTCCTTAATTATTTAAAAAATTGTAAAAACTCAGAGTCAGAACTTAGGATGAACTTTGTCCCAGGCTTTATGGAGCGTTTGTAAGCCTCCATTGTTCGAATAAAGTTATAAAACTTAGGATCTCGATTAAGAGATTTCGCATAAATATTGGTTGCTTTGGCTTCAGCCTTCCCTTTAATGACTTCTGCTTTTCTATAAGCTTTAGACTGAATGTCTTTAAGGTCTTTACTAATACGTCCTTCGATTTTAGCTTTTTCTCCTTGACCAATTGAGCGAATCTTTTGGGCTATTCTTTGTCGTTCTGAGATCATTCTTTCATACACTTTGCTTTCAACTGACTTTTCATAAGCAATTCTTCTCAGTTGAACATCAATAAGCTTAATCCCTAGTGCATGTAATTCCTTGTCAGCTTGCTCAATAATCATTTCACTTAGTTTTTCACGACCGACGGAAATTTTTTCAATTTCACCGCTGATTTCTTCTTCTAAGATAAATTCTCCGTTAGCTTTCTTTTTTTCAATCTCTTGTTTTTTTTCTTCAATTTTTTCTAGAATGCTATCTGAGTTTCTTACTGCCTCAACAAGGTTGTGACTTGAGATAATATCACGAGTATATCCATCGAGGATAGTATCAAGACGAGTTTTAGCCCCTTGTTCGTTTTGGACTGTTTGAATAAATTTTAGTGCATCAACAATTCTCCAACGAGCAGTTGTATCTACACGGATATATTTTTTATCTTTGGTTGGAATTTGGTTAGCATCACCATCCCAGCTTAAGATTCTTTTGTCTACAAAACGTACTTCTTGTAAGAAGGGTTTTTTGAAGTGGACTCCAGCATTAGTTACAGGGTCTCCAACAGGTTTACCAAATTGGGTGACAATGGCCTGACGTCCTTCGGTAATAATATAAAAAGAGCTTTTTCCCACCAGGAGTAAGCCTAGGATGACAATAAGTATAATTGTAGTTCTGGTGCTCATTGAGTGACTCCTTTTTTCGAAAAGACAGGTAGTAAGCCTTGGACTTTTTTATCAACGATAGTTATGTTTTCAAGGCTTTTGAAGATTTCTTCCATGGTTGAAATATAAATTCTTTTCTTTGTAATTGTCGGTGCTTTTCTGTATTCTTTAGCGAGTGCTGCAAATCTTTCTGCATCACCATAAGCACGGTTTACAACCTCGTTAGCATAACCTTCGGCTTCTTGGATGAGCTTGTCTGCTTTACCTCGGGCTTCAGGGATAATTTTGTTATAAGCTTGTTCCGCTTGGTTAAGCATTTTTTCTTGTTCTTGTTTAGCGGCATTGACCTCGTTAAAAGAGGCTTGAACAACCTTGGGCGGGTTTACGTCTTGGAGTTTTATAGATTTTATACTAACTCCCATATCGTATTTGTTTAAAATTTCTTGCATTAAGATTTTTGCATCAGTGGCAATGACAACTCTACCGGTAGTTAAGACCTCTGTGACTAATTTGTCACCAACAACCCTTCGCATAATCGACTCTGCAACGTCTCTGATGTTTCTTATAGGGTCACTTGTTTTGAATAAAAACTTAAAAGGGTCAGAAATTTGGTATTGAACAACCCATTGAACTTCTGCCACATTGAGATCACCTGTTAACATAAGTGATTCAATATCAAAATTATCGCTAGAGTAGACGGTTCTGCGCGCGTTGGTATTTTTTGTTCGAAACCCAAATTCTGCTTGATGAACAACTTTTGTTTTCACTTTGATAACTTCATCAATTCCAAAAGGGATTTTGAAATGTAGTCCTGGTTGAGAATTTCCTTGATGTTTTCCAAGACGAATCACAACAGCTTCTTCATCTGGCTCTACAGTATAAAAACTTCCTAAGGCTCCAATAATGACAATGAAGAGAACAATAATAGGAAGAGTAAGTTTAGAAATGAGGTCTAAGACCTTTTGAACCTCGGGTGGGTTCGTTTTTTGATATGACATATATCCTCCAAAAAAAATATTGCGCTTATTCTAATAACTAATGTAACTTGTTGGCAAATCTATCTGGGAGAAGTTTATGAATGTCTATCAATGTGGATATCATTCGCCTGTCGGGGAGTTGACTTTATCAGCAACTGACCAGTTTTTATATCAAGTTGAGTTTAAAAAAACGCGGCACAATGATGAGTGTGAGATTTTGAAGCAAACAAAAAGAGAATTTGATTTTTACTTCAAGGGAAGGCTTAAGCAATTTTCTATTCCTTTATTTATGGACGGAACTGAGTTTCAAAAAAAAGTTTGGAAAGAGTTATTAAATATACCCTACGGAAAAACAATGACCTATAAAGAACAGGCCGAAAAAATTGCAAATAAAAACTATGTAAGAGCGGTTGCAGGTGCAAATAATAAAAATAAAATTCCTATTATTATTCCTTGTCACCGGATTATTGGGAGTGATGGAAGTTTAGTCGGTTATGCAGCTGGTATAAAAGTTAAAAAATATTTATTAGCACATGAAGTGTAAAAAAAGATGCCGAAAATTGAGAGAGAGAGTTTTTCGGCATCATTTACACAAGAGAGAGAAAAATACGATTTTAGACTTATATGATTTGCTATTGACGTATTTAATTGGGGATAATTTACTAAGTATTACTCAGTTTTGAAAGAGAAAAAATATAAATATTGTATTTTTTTCATGCCATCTTTTTTAAAAAGAAGATTGTCTAGTTAACTTTAGCTAATGACTTTGTTAGAATAGCGGCAAAATTAGGAATAATGTATGAACTCTAAATTAGCTAGCTATGTAAAGGATAAGTTTTTACGCATAGCTCAAGACTTAATGGATAATCCTCAAGGCTTAAAGTTTAAGTTGGATAAAGCTGGTGAAAAAATTAATAAGTCGACAGTTAAAGATGCGTTCGGAGAGTATTTTGAGGATCTTAAGGCTTTAATTCGTATGGCCAAAATGTGGGTTACTCGACGCTACACAAGTATTAATAAGCAAACAATTCTCTATACTATTGTGGCCGTCGTTTATTTTGTAACCCCTACAGATTTTGTACCTGATTTTATTTTAGGATTGGGTTTTGTAGATGATCTTGCAGTTTTAACTTGGGTTTTAGGGATGATTAGAGAAGACTTAGAGAAATTTAAACAATGGGAAAAGGAAAAGAGATGAAAAAATTATTTTGTCTAATTTTATTGGTTGGGTGTGCTAGTAAAGTGATTTTATTAAAAGAGCAAGAGCTTTTACCTTACAAAGAGTCAGCACAGGTTACTCGCTTAGATAAAGTTAATAAAGCTCTTTTTATTGCTCAGGTTCGCGATAAAAGAGAGGAAAAAACATTTGGACACGGTTATACAGGAGTTCGTTATGATAAAACTCCGGTTATCTTTGATGTTGGAATTAATAACTTAGTTCAGGAGCATGTCGTTGATGCATTAGAAATTAGAAATATTATGGTTAAACCTGGCAGCGACTTAAAAATGACAATTGATGTTCATGAACTTCGAGTTGATGAAATTATTGAGAAATTTCAACCTGAAAAAGCAAAGTGTAAAATCAAAATGACTTTTCACGTAGAAAGCGAAAAAATTAAGTGGTCTGGAAACTTTTGGACGAGTTTTACATCGGCAGGAGATATGAGCGAAGGAACGGAGAGGCTTGCTCCCACCCTTGGCAGTTGTTTTAATGAAATAATCGAAAAATTAGTAAATGATAATAAATTTCAAGAATTATTAGAATAGGTGAGAAATGAATAAATTAATTGAGAATCTTAATTGGCGTTACGCATGTAAAAAATTTGACCCTACAAAGAAAATCAGTGATGAGCTATTTGATGTTATTTTGGAAGCTTTAAGATTAACTCCTTCTTCTTTTGGATTACAGCCATGGAAGTTTGTTGTTGTTAAGGATGAACAAAAAAGAGAAGAGCTTGTTTCGGCCAGTTGGAATCAGCAGCAAGTTAAAGATGCGAGTCACTTGATTGTGCTTTGTGCTCCAAAGTCAATTGATGTGAATTTTATCGAGGACTTTATTGCAGATACGGCGCGGACAAGAGGTGTTGATGTTTCTGAGCTAGAGGGATTTAAAAAAATGCTGATGATGATTCCTAATAAGTCACCAGAAGATCAAATGATTTGGGCCAAAAATCAAATTTATATTGCTCTTGGAAACTTAATGACAACTTGTGCTGAATTAAAAATTGATAGCTGTCCTATGGAAGGATTTAAACCAGCGAAGTACGATGAAATACTTGGGTTAGATAAGTATAATTTAAAATCAGTTCTTGTTTGTCCAGTAGGTTATCGTCATCCAGATGATAAATATCAGGGACTTAAAAAAGTTCGTTTTGCTAAGGAAGATTTAGTTATTACAATTTAAAAAAATTATAACAATAAATAAGACCTGCTAAGAGAAAACTAATGATAATGTTGAGTTTCAATCCAAGTGTTAGCATTTGTTTTTTATCTATCTTTTCAGAACCATAGACGATTGCATTTGGAGGTGTTGCTACTGGAAGCATAAACGCCATGGAACAAGCAATAGCAATACCTAAAGAGAGATAAAAAGGGTTGAAGTTAAGCTGTGGAGCCATTGAAATCATTATTGGCAATAAAATATTTGCTGAAGCCGTATTTGAGGTCAATTCAGTACTAAAAATAACAAAACTAAAAATAAGAAGTAAAATAAGAAATAAAGGTAACTCTGAGACATAGCTTATAAGAGTATCTCCCGCTATTTTTGCTAGTCCTAATTCAAAAAGAAGTTGGCCCAAAGCTAAACCACATCCAAATAATAAAAGTGAAGACCAGTCTATCGTTTTGATATGATGGCTTTGTAACAGCTTTTGTTGTTTGGAGAAAGGAACTAAAAAGAGCATTGACGCTGTCAACATAACGACGGCACCTGAGTTGAGATCAAAAGGAGGTTTATAATCAAAGAGTTTAAAAATACTGGGAAGAATCCATAAAAAAACAGTCACAATAAAAAGACTAAAAGTATATTTTTCAGCAAGACTTATTGGGGGAAGACTTCGAAACTGTTTCATTAGGTAGTCATTTTCAAACTTTATATTTTCCATTTTAAGCTGATGGTAAATAATAATATATAAAGCACTTAAAAAAATAAGTGCAAGGGGAAAGCAATAAAGCATCCATTCTAAAAAGCTTACTTGTATATTGCTTAAACGTTCAAGCATTCCAATGGCTATAAGATTTGGCGTCGACCCGATAGGAGTTGCTATCCCACCAATACTCGCAGAATAAGCAATTGATAATAAAATGAGACTTATTGTTTTTTTATCGTTGATTTTTAAACTTTGTAAGGTTCCTAAGATAATTGGCAGCATCATGGCCGTTGTTGCAGTATTAGAAATCCACATCGTTAAAATACAGGTTAGGGCCATCATCGCAAAAATTAAACGCGCAATTGAGCCTTTTATGATCCTTCTTGTAAGGAGAAATAAAGACATTCTCTTATCAAGTTGACTGTGGGCAAAAGCCTTTGCAAGCAAAAAACCACCTAAAAAAAGGAAAATAATGGGGTGTCCAAAACTAGAAAAAATTTGGGAAGCCGGGGCCAATTCAAAAATGGCACTTAAAGAAACACCTAAGAGTCCAACAGCATAAAGAGGGATAGAGCTAAATAACCAATAAAAAACAACCCAAAAGAAGATGGCGAGAAACTGAGTTTGTTGCCAACTTAATGCGTTGGGAAGGGATAACGTTCCAAGAAATATAAGGAGTCCAATGATATGGACTCCATATTTTCTTAAAAAAATCATTTATTTTTTAAAGGTTGGAGCGCCTTTTATATTTTCCTGGTAAAAGTCTCCAAAATTTTGCATTTGGTGGTGAAAGTCATTTGCCAAGGACTCAGCTTGTTTGACATATGCACTTGCATCAGACCATGTCTGTTGTGGTTGTAAAACTTTACCATCAACACCTTCCACTGCTGTTGGAATATGAAAACCAAAGATAGGATCATTTTCCGTACTTACATCGTTAAGAGAGTTTGCCTGAATTGCACGAATAATCTTACGTGTTATAGGAAGAGGGAATCTTTCACCTTCGCCATAAGGACCGCCTGTCCATCCTGTATTAATTAACCAAACATTTATATCGTGCTTATCTAGATATTGTCCTAGTAGTTTTGCATAAACACTGGGATGTCTTAACATAAAAGGAGCTCCAAAGCAGGGAGAAAAAGTTGCTTGAGGCTCTTTAATTCCAATTTCTGTTCCTGCAAGTTTAGCAGTATATCCAAGGACAAAATAAAACATGGCCTGTTCTTTTGTAAGTTTACTCACAGGAGGGAGGACACCAAAAGCATCAGCTGTTAAGAAAAAAATATGTCCAGGGACCTGTCCTTGTGATGTTTCTTCTACCTCATCTATAAACTCTAAAGGGTAAGCAGCTCTGCCGTTTTCTGTTAAAGTTTTATCATTAAAATCGATTTGACCAGTTTTGTGATCATAAGTGACATTTTCAATCATAGAGCCAAACCGGTTCGTTGCACTCCATATTTCAGGCTCATTTTCTTTAGAAAGTTTATACGTCTTGGCGTAGCATCCTCCTTCAAAGTTAAAAATGCCCTCATCACTTAGACCATGTTCATCATCACCGATAATATAAGTCCCTTCATCAGTAGAGAGTGTTGTTTTTCCTGTTCCAGAAAGACCAAAAAAAACAGAAGACTCTTGATTTTGTTTACGTGATGCCCCTGCATGCATAGGTAAAATTCCACTTTCTGGAAGTCTGTAATTCATGGCAGCAAACATTGATTTTTTTATTTCTCCTGCATAAAAAGTTCCAGCAATAATTGTCGTATTGGTATCAAAGCAAGTCACAACACAGGTCTCACTTCTTGTTCCAAATTCTTCTGGGTCAAGATTAAGTCCTGGAACGTGTAAGATGGTAAAATCTGATTTATCAAACTCTTTAATTTGTTCTCTAAAAAGATGGCCAGTAAATACAGCATATTGAGGATGAGTCGAAATAGTTCTTGCTCCAATATTATATTTTACATGTGCGCCTACGCTTCTTTCGGTGACATAAAGTTCTTTCTCTCGAGATAATACACCAAGTGCCTTTTCTTTAAGTTTAGCAAAAGTTTCTGGAGACATAGGTCTAAGGTTATTTTCCCACCAAATTGTGTTTTCAGTGGTAGCAGATTTAACAATATATCTATCCTGAGCAGATCGTCCGGTATGTTTACCTGTTTCTACAATAAGAGCTCCATCTTTTGAAAGTTTTCCGTATCCTCGTCGAATAGCTTCTTGAATATAAAAGCTTCTGGGGCGGTTAATATAAAGGTTTGTTTCAGCAGGAATTCCTAATTCCGTATAAAAATCGTTCATCTTAAGCTCCTAGGGTAAATGACAACTTCTAAGCAAAAAATATCGAAAAAACTGGGCTCTGTATAGGCAAAGATGAAGGAAAATATAATTTCATTTTATCGTAAAACATGGGAAAATTGTAAGGTAGAGGTAAATTATGAAAATAGCATTAATTACAGGGGCCAATAGGGGCTTAGGATTTGAAACATCCAAGCAATTAGGTTTAAAGGGCTTTAAAGTTTATATTTCAGGGAGAAATTTGGAGAAGATCCAAATGGCTGCAAATCGCTTAAAGTCTCTTGGTATTGATGTTGAGGCGATTAAGCTAGATGTGACTAAAACTCAAGATATTAGATCTTTTATTGATTTATTAAAAACGAGAAAGGAACATTTAGATGTCTTGGTAAATAACGCGGGAGTTTTTTTAGAATCAGATGGGCCACAAGATACTACGGGGGCCAGTATTCTTAAAGTCGACCCTGTTATTATTTTAAAAACGATTGAAGCCAACACAATGGGACCACTTAAACTTATTCAATCTTTAGTTCCCTTAATGATAGAAAAAGGGGGGGGGCGAGTTATTAATATCTCTTCAGGAATGGGGCAGTTAAAAAATATGACTGGCTTTTGGCCAGGTTATCGCATGAGTAAAACGGCCTTAAATACTTTGACTAAAATTTTAGATGCTGAAGTGTGTAAAGATAAAATCTATGTTAATTCAGTCTGTCCAGGATGGGTTCGAACGGATATGGGAGGAGAAAATGCGGAACGCTCAGTTGAAGAAGGTGTCAAAACAACAATTTGGTTAGCGACCTGTGATGATCCTCCTCATGGAAAGTTTTTTAGGGATAAACAAGAAATTGAATGGTAGTTATAAAAGCGAGCGAATTAAAGCATCGTAAGAAATTTTTTTGTGAAGAGCACTTCTAGCGAATTCATCGTCTTGGGCAATATTAGGATTGGGATTTGCCTCCAAAACATAAACTTTGTTTTGGGCCGTGACTCTGAGGTCAATTCTAGCATATCCACTTAAACACAAAACTTGATAAACTTTTTTACAAATTTTAAAAATTTTTTCTTCTAAATCTGTAGAAACTTTTGCGGCTGCATTATCAATTCCCTTACGTTCTCTATATTTTTCATTCCACTTTGCCCGACTGGTATAAATTTCTTTTTCAGGTACTTCAACATTATTAAATTGCAACTCCCAAATGGGGAGGGTTGTGAGTTTTTTATTTCCAATAAGGCCAACGTAAAATTCTTTGCCAGCAATAAACTCTTCGATAATAGCATCCTGATCTAATTTATTGTGAATATAATCAATTCTTTCTTGCAATTTTTCTTGGTCGTGAACGATACTGGCCTGGGCCAAACCATAACTTGCTTCTTCATATAGACATTTAACAATTAATGGGAAGTTTAGGTTCTTTGGAAGCTTCTTTCGTTTTTTTCGTGGAAATGTAAAAAAGTGGGGAGTGTTAATTTTGTGATATTTTAAAATCTTCTTACTTAGGGCCTTGTCTCTAGAAAGCAATAAACCTTTAGCACAACAACCTGTGTATTTAATTTCCATTAGTTCTAATAAGGAAACCACTTTAAAGTCATTTTGAGGGTTGTGATGAAATTCTTCTAAAAGATTAAAAACAATATTGGGTGAACTTTGAATAATTTTTTGACTTAAAAGATTTATATTGTCACTTAAGCCGAGGAACTCAACTTCGTATCCCAGTCTTTTTAAAGCTTCTGAGACATCATACTCTGTAATCCAGGCCGTTTTATAACGATCAGGATCAGTCACCACTTCAGGAGGAGGAATTAACTCGGGGTGGGCTATGATTAATATTTTTTGTGACATGCTCAAAGTATTACATATAAACTCGAGTTTGTCCTTTTTTAATATAGTCTGCAAGGTGTGTTTTAAGCACCGATTCGATTTGAGATGTTTGGTATTTGGCCATGTATAATGATTCTTTTTTTGTAAGGGCCAATAATTCATTATACTGTTGTGAGACTTCCCATGGATTTGTAGATGTCCTTTGACTTATTTTTCTTATCAAACTTTTCTTTTTTTGCTTAAGAAATGGATAAGCAAGAAATAATTTTTGATTTTTTTGGGAAGATAAAAATGTCACTTTATTTTTAAAATAATTTTTCTTATTGAGCTTAAGAGAGTGTTTTTTTTCAATTAAGTACTCTTTAATCGTTCTTGTATCATCAGAAGTATTTAATGGTGTTGAAAAGTTTTCTTTGAAATTTGTAGTGTTATATCTTTTTAAAAGAATCTCTTGGACAAGTTTATATTTTTTTTCTACGACCGTATTTAAATATTTTTTGGGTAAGTTTCCATAATAGAGAAAGTGGCCAAAAGTTTCGGCCCAATCTTCATCAGGGTGAGCTTGGGCATAAAAATCTCCTAAAAAATGAATATAGTCCTTTGAGTGAGGATTGGGGTGATAGGAGTTTGGGTAAGGATATGATGTTTTGCCAAATAATTGCTGTCTTTTTTTACTCAATCTTAGTTTATAAGCATTATCGATAGCATGTCCTATTTCGTGACAACAGAGTTTGGTGAAACTCGTAGGTGTGTCGCCTTCACAAAAACCCAGATACTCTTTTTCTAAGGCAATGAGCTTAGCTGAGGTTAGAACAAAGGGGATCGCAAAGCCTGAGACTGAGTCAGGTGAAAACCACTCTTGTGAGAACCAAGTATGGGGAGTCCATTTAAGACCAAGATTCTTCAGTTTTGAAGAAATTTGTCTTAAAATGACTTTTTGCTCGGCACGAAATTTAAAGTCAATCTCACAAATAGGAAGCTCTAAAATTTCAGACTTTGAAAGTTTGTTTAGTTTTTCAATTCTCATTGAAATGATTTTAGGTTCATAGGTAAAAAAATCAAGCATTTGTGGTTTTAACTATAGATTTTACATGAAACTTTTTAACCGACTGACTACGCTGATGATAAATCAAAGCCTAAACGTTTTAAATAAATCTGATTGTAAAAATAAATAAAGATCTCAAGATGCCCCTGCAA